>Ga0114967_10002442_pt1 | contig 15499 bp, 14 predicted proteins | sample M_130628_MF_Meta_FD_92639 | JGI IMG/M metagenome (GOLD analysis project Ga0114967, IMG submission 92639) | Freshwater microbial communities from Lake Montjoie, Canada to study carbon cycling - M_130628_MF_MetaG | ecosystem: Environmental > Aquatic > Freshwater > Lake | place: Lake Montjoie... | reverse complement strand
GAGACTAGAGATGGCAAAATTTCTTTCAACAAAACACTACGGACACAACATTGGTCTGTCAGCAGTATTCCGTCAACCCAATGCAGATCACAGCCACTGTCATTTACTACATGGTTATAGTCTAGCGTTTACATTCACATTTGGATGCGATCAATTAGACAATAAAAATTGGGCAGTGGACTTTGGAGGTCTAAAACCGCTCAAAGCATGGCTAGAAGATCACTTTGATCACAAGCTGGCACTAGATAAAGCAGATCCACATTTGGCCAAATTCCAAGAACTAGAAGCATTGGATCTAGCAGAGATCCGTATCTTTGATGGCGTTGGTGCAGAGAAATTTGCAGAACACGCTTTCAATTTTGCTAATCAACTTATCAAAGAAAAGACTGGTAGTCGTTGCTATTGCGTTAGGGTAGAGTGTGCAGAGCATGGAGCCAATAGTGCCATCTACGAAGGCTAAACGGTACTGGGGACTTTGGGCTAAGGCCTTAGGAGAAAAAACAGGCAGTACGGATGACGAAGCTGATAGAATCGCTTTTATTCGTACTGCCATTGTGCTATGCTATATAATAACAAACTGCTTTATTATTGCAGGCGTTATAAGACATTGGTAAACAAATGAAAAAAATATTAGTAACAGGTGGCGCTGGATTTCTTGGTAGCCATCTATGTGAGAGACTAGTCAATCAAGGACATCATGTACTTTGCGTTGACAACTATTTTACAGGCAATAAGAAAAATATCGAACATCTACTCGATTACAAAAATTTTGAAGTTATTCGACAGGATATTTGTATTCCACTTTATGTAGAAGTGGATGAAATTTATAATCTTGCATGTCCTGCAAGTCCACAACACTACCAACACGATCCTATCCAAACAATGAAGACATCAGTTATTGGTGCTTTTAATATGTTAGGACTGGCTAAAAGAACAGGTGCTAAGATACTACAAGCAAGTACCAGTGAGTGTTATGGAGATCCAACTGTACATCCGCAACCAGAAGAGTATTGGGGGAATGTGAATCCGGTAGGCGTTCGAAGTTGCTACGACGAAGGCAAGAGAGCCGCAGAAACTTTGTTTATGGATTACTATCGTATGCACAATGTTAAAATCCGTATTATGCGTATCTTCAATACCTATGGTCCAAAAATGGCTATAGGTGACGGGCGAGTTGTTAGTAATTTTGTTGTGCAGGCACTCCGAGGAGATGACATTACTATCTACGGTGACGGCAGTCAAACTAGAAGTTTTTGCTATTTTAAAGATAACCTAGATGGAATGATGGCATTAATGAATTTGGACGAAAATTATCCTCATCCGATTAATATTGGCAATCCGGGCGAATTTACTATGCTTGAGCTAGCTCAAAAAGTTATTGAGCTAACCCAAAGTACTAGTAAAATAGTCTTTATGCCCTTGCCTAAAGACGATCCAAAACAGCGCAGGCCTGATATCCACCGTGCTAAAATTATTCTAAATTGGGAACCTAAAGTCCAATTAGAAGAAGGGCTTGCTAGAACCATCGAATACTTCCGTATCAAAGTATAATATTTTGGTAAAATAACCCTTTGACAACATGGTAAAACCGTGCTACAATAATAACATGAAAACGCAAAAGACTAGTTGGGAATTAACAGTAGAAGAAGATCCAAAAACTGGAGAACTTTTATTACAGTTGCCCAAAGAAATGTTAGATATTCAAGGATGGAAGGACGGCGATGAGCTCGAATGGACAGACAATGAAAACGGATCTTGGATTTTATCCAAGGTCGATAATACTAAGTCTTAGCATATTATTGTTAGTTGGCTGTGCCTCTAGCTATAAAGTAGCAGATGTTCAAGAAGTCCACGACATTCCTAACGATTGTAAAAACAGACATCTAATGATCAGTTGGTTAGAAAATCAACTACAGTACGATAAACCCTACTCAGAAAGTCAAAGAGAATATGATGCTAAACTATCTGCAATCAAAACAAAAATTTGGACTCTTCGTACTGTGTGTCAGCCTGTCTAGTCTAGTTGGTTGTGCTAGTGGATATAGAGAAAAATTCTCAACACAGGATGTTATCCATTTTAAAGTTGATTGTACAATCAAAGATCAGCAGTTGGCCTATTTGACATCTATTAAAAGATCAAAATCAGAAACACAATTGGCCGCTCTCGAAGTTGCTACCCTTGGACCACTATTTACTAAAGACTATGAATACAAAAAGAGTCTTTCACAGCAGAATGTTAATTGGTGGATTGATAATGTAATTGATGAGGTAAGTTTATGTCCAGATTATTAATTTGTTTATTGTTGCCTGCAACTGTTTTAGCACAAGAATGTGTCATGCAACAGAAGATCACTAACCAAACTAAATCCGTAATTTCAGAAGTTACAGATATCCGAAAAGATATTGTACCCTGGGGTAAGGGTGAAAAGAAATGTTTGGTAAATTTCAAAGCTCTTATTGACGGACAATGGCATATGGCTCACGGTGAGTACATTTGGGACGGCGAAGCACCGGCGACAGATGCCTGTGGCGCCGCAGTAACACAGGCTAAAAGAGACTTGACATACTCGGTAAAACCTGCTAATATAGTAAGTGAAGATGTGTTAATTTGTAATGATGACAAAACACAGAACAAATTAAAAGAAGCCAAGGTGGGTACTATCATTGATATAGGTCAAGTAAGACCCCATCCAAACTTTACAAGCCGTTTTTATCATAACGGCACAGAATGCAGGTGGTTCTTAGATAGCAGTTGGACAGGAAAAGATATCCGACAGTATCAAGGAGTTGCGTGTAAGTTAGAACCTAGTAAATGGGTAGTAGTTGATAAATTTTAACACAGAGAGGTAATTATGAAAAAGCTAGTATTGTTGTCTGTAGTTGCATTGCTTACTGCCTGTTCAGGTATGAGCACCCTTAAGACTGAAAATGTAAAAGAGAAAACTGTTCCAAATTGGTATTTAACATGAAGATATTGGCACAGAAGCCAAAGGTTGGTACAAGCCGTGGGATCGCGAAGGCTTCTTCTATGCTGTTGCAGAAGATGTTAGCCCATCAATGGAGATGGCTGTTAAGAAAGCTACACTCAAAGCTAAAGCTAAGATTGCTGATCGTGTCAACGGTGAGATGAATAACCGTACTACTATCAAGTACGAAGAACAAGGTACTCCAGATCGTCCGATCGGTCAAGGTCAAGCACAGGATGTGATTGTTAACCTGATTGCAGAAAGTATTTTGCGTACATATGGTATTGACCGTAAGCAGATAATCTTTAATCCAGAAGCTAATAACTATCGTGCCTTTGTTATGATTAAGATCAATCAGCAGGATGTCAAGAATATGGCGGCTGTTTATGATCAGAACAAGCAGGTTAAATTGAAATCTCGTACTGTGGCCGGTGACAAGTCAATTGACGAAACTGCTAACGAAGTTCTCAAACAAGCTCGTCAATAATTTTATAAAGATATAATATGTTTGACTGGTTTAAAAAATCCAACTATAATAATGTAGTGCAGTTTCCAGAACCTAAATCAATTCCTTCGATACCGTATATTGAGCCGCCTAAAGCGGAGCAAGAATACTATAGTATTGGAATAACTAGTGATAATCGAATGACTTTTAAAATTGGTATTTCAACACTTACTATGAATCGAAAAGGTTGTAAAGAGTTAATTGAGCAACTTACTGTTTTTATGAATCAGCTTCCAGAAAGTACCAATGACTAAAAAGATAGGCTTTGCCTGCAAGTGGATCGACACACCGTCCCAAGTGGACGGTATCGGTCCCAAAGATCCTGCCAAAAAATATAATACTGGCAGTACTACCGTTGCCTGGTTAAATAGACAGAGCACAGATGTAGCAGAACAAAAACTGTGGGACCTAATGGTAGGTAACATTGAAGCTACTCGTTTGCTGGTTGAAAAGGTGGGCGGTCTTGATGAAAATCTTAGAATGGTACGACTCAGTAGCGATATACTACCTGTATATACTGAGTCAGTTTGGAGCAGGTATTGGCGGCTTCCCGATGTTCGAGCGTATTGTGAAAGAGAATTTAGAGCCGTGGGAGATTTGGCTCGCAAGAATGGTGTTCGGTTGTCTATGCATCCTGGCCAGTTTACTGTGCTGGCATCTGTTAATGAAGGTATTGTAGAACGCTCAATCGAAGAATTTGAGTATCACGCAGACATGGCTCGCTGGATGGGCTATGGCAACACCTTCCAAGACTTTAAGATCAATGTTCATATCTCTGGCAAGCTCGGACCTGATGGTATCCGGAGTGCCTACAAACGCTTATCGCCTGAGGCTCGTAACTGTATTACTATCGAAAACGAAGAAAACGCATGGGGTTTAGATGACTGTCTTAGCATTTCCGATTTGGTGCCTATTGTTCTTGATGTACATCATCATTGGATCAGAGAAGGAGAATACATCAGTGCTATGGACAGCCGGGTTAGTCGTGTTGTTGATAGCTGGCGTGGTCAGCGTCCAACTCTCCATTATAGCGTTAGTCGCGAAGACTATCTAACCGAGCACGATACGACCGTACCGCCTAACTATCATAACCTATTATCAGCTGGTTACAAAAAACAAAAGCTCAGAGCACATTCAGACTTTTACTGGAATACAGCAACAAACGAATGGGCTCTGAGCTTCTTAAACACACATGATATCATGTGTGAGTCAAAGGGCAAAAACTTAGCCAGCTTCGCATTACACGAGCAGGCTAAACAATTAGGCCTTCTTTGATGTAGTTTTTTTGGCGGCAGTCTTTTTAGCAGCCGGCGCTTTTTTAGCAGCCGGCTTTTTAGCTGGTGCAGTTTCGACCTCTGGTGCAACAACTGGTTCAACAACTGCTGGTGCAGGTTCCACTGCTTTGACTTCTATTTCAAGTTGAGTAGGAGTGCTATCTTTCTTCTTTCCAACAAGTAGATAAGCTACTACTGCAACAAATGCAATTCCTAGAATATATTCCATTTTTAAATTCCTTTATAAAAAATGATAAACTTATTTAACACCTATAAATACTCGATGCAGAATATTATTAAGATAGTTTCCGAAGCAGAAACCAATAGAATTAAATTAGTACAGAATAAACTTTCAGTTAGTCGTACTGATCTAGAACCTGTTATGAGTGAAAAAACACTAGATTATCATTTTGGTAAACTAGCCAAAGCCTATGTTGATCGGTATAATAATAAAGAAGGCGATGATGATTTCAATTATGGTGGTGCTACTCTACATAACATATTCTTTGCACAGTTTAAACCGCCCAGTTCTACTAGACCATTTGGCACATCGTTAGAATTAATTGAAAGTAAATTTAAAACTTTCGACACTTTTAAAGAAGAAGTTGAAAAAGTTGCCATGGCTATACAAGGGTCTGGATGGGTATATATGGACATCAAAGGTAACTTGAAGACTATAAGGAATCACGAATATAATGATAAAATGAAAATAGCACTATTGATCGATTGGTGGGAACATGCATGGGCATTAGACTATCAATCAGAGAAGGCAAAATATTTAAAAAATATATGGAGGATAATAGATTGGTCAATCGTAAATAACCGACTCACAGAAGCAAAATAAGTTTTGACATATAACTAACAATAAAGTATAATAATAAAATGTTAAAAATAAAAAATGTATCAGTAATCATAGATACAACAGATGTACTCAGCGATATCAATCTAGAAATCAAAGCAGGCGAAATCCATGCCATCATGGGTCCTAAAAAAAGCGGTAAGAGCATACTAGCTCATATCATCCAAGGCAATCCTTATATTACTCAAACTACCGGTTCTATTATATTTAAAAATAAAAATATTACCAAATATGCCGCACATAAAAGAAGCAATATAGGAATATTTTCAACTTTCCAACATCCACCGGAAATAGAGGGTCTTACTAATTTTTCTTTAATGTCAGCACTTTGGGAAAATAAAACAGGCACACCTATCACAGCTGAGATAACAGAATCATATGAAACTCTAATACAGGCAATAGGATTAAATTCTAGATTTAGCAGTGAACCTGTTAATTCATCAATGCAATCTCCAGAAGATTGGCGCAAAGGTGAAATAATACAAATGCTAATGTTACAACCAGAGTTGATAATATTAGATGAAATTGACACCGATCTTGATCATGACAATATCGTTTGTATAGCAACAATGATCAAAAGCTATTTGAAAAATCAGGATAAAGCCTTGATTGTTATTACTCATAACAAAACTCTACTAGATCAGTTAGAACCAGACCAAGTACACATACTTGTTGACGGAGAAATCCGTGCTTCAGGTAACTCAGAACTATATAAAAGGATCGTAGAAGATGGCTATCCACAGTTTTCTTAAAGTCGAAAGGGGAGACCCCGATTGGCAATTTAGTCCGGAACACTATTTTGGAAAAGAATTTAAAATCATAGATGCCAGCATGGTTGAACTTGCTGCCGGCGTTAAAGATATAATGGTTCTTAGACAAAACCCCACTGATAAAAATATGTTGGCTAAACATATTAAAATACAGAGCAAAGAAGATTCTCAATTAGATCTTCTAATTATTAATGATGCTGACGATAAACTACAACAAATATTTCTCTATGACATACATCTATGTAAAGATAGTTCTGTTAACTTTGGAATATTTGTTAAGGGCGGAAAGTTTAATAAGCATATAATACAGGTATCAATGGAGTCTGGAAGCGAGTTTAGTACTTTTGGATTAATGGTCAATGATGTCGGTGGGGATACTGAGATTATTACTAAAGTAATACATGAAAACCCTGATACCGCTAGTAAGCAATTTATAATTGGCCAAGCAGGAGAAGGTAGTCAAACAGTATTCCAAGGTATGACTATGCTAGAAACTGATTCAGACGGCAGTGAAGCTAGCATTGAGAACATGAATCTTATAGCAGGTCCCAAAGGCAAATGCTTTTCTAAACCAGAAATATATTCTAATTGTGACGGATCAAACTATAGTTTAGGCAGTATTACCGAAAGTTTAAGAGCAGAAAAAATTTATTATCTACAGGCTAGAGGCTTAGAACCTAAAAAAGCCGTTAATACTATAGTTAATAACTTCCAAAATCAGGCAATAAACCTAGTCGGCTTTGACGATCTTAGAGAAGAAATAAGACAGATTTTTAATCAATAATTAGGTTAGTCCTAAATGTCATAATGGTTTTACTTTAGGTAAATATCATTATGACTAGATACGTAGCACAATTTTCCAATAAATATGGCTACATAGAGGATTAACATGGCACAGAAAATCAATATTGGTAACACAAGCAATGACGGAACAGGCGATAGTATCCGTGAAGCTTTCAAAAAAGTTAATGCGAATTTTGAAGAGATCTACGGGATCAACAATCTCGGACAGGGTCTTTTCTTTACCAAACTTAGAGATACCCCTAAAACGCTAGTAGCCAGTACAGCAAATTGGCCTACACTTATAGTAGTAGATAATATCGGCGGGATTTCTGGAACATTAACTCAAAAACGATTAGTTGCAGGTGAAGGTATTTCACTTAGCACCACTGTTTCTAACTATATCACTATTACTGCTCCAAACACAAGTTTAAAGAATGATCCAAATCCATTCTTAGCAGGTAATTTAAACGCACAAAATTACAAGATTATTAATCTAGGGTTACCAGATAATGATCAAGATGCCGCAACTAAATCATATGTAGACGGAAATACATTCTATAGCAATGTAAACTTTTATGTTAGTACTAAAGGATCAGACACATTTCCTGTTACTGTTCCATATGAAAAACAAGGTCGTTCATTAGCCTATGCTTATAGAACCGTAAATCGTGCTTGTGTTGAAGCAGAGAAAGTTATTTCAACATCCACTGTTAGACTTGGTCCTTACGAACAATATATTACATTAGGTAACCAGGGTAGTACCGCTACCACTGCTACCGTATTTGCTACTATAGAAAGTCCAGAAATTGACGGCGATACTAGACTTTTTATTAGTTACGGAGACTATAGCGGAACTGATCCGTACATAACACAACAGATTAGATCGGGACAATACATTCAAGGAGCAGATACTGGAGCTATTGCCTTTATTGATAATTTAGGACAAACTACATATCTAGGTACCCCTGTAGAATACTATGATATTCAAATAAGAAATGGTTCATTTAGAGTAGGAGAATCTTTAAAATATACAGACCAAGTTCCTGCAAAAAATATAACCGTCTTTGTAGAATCCGGAACTTATGAAGAACAACTCCCAATTCGAGTTCCTCCTAACGTTAGTATTCGAGGCGATGAATTCCGTAGAACTATTATTAGACCTGCAGTCGGAACAAGTAATAGTAAATGGGCTAATCTAAAATTTAGAAGAGATCAAACTTTTGACGGGTTGACTAAAACCGATCTCGGTGGGCAAGGGCTAGCCGCACCTGGCATATATAGTAATAGATTTGGTTATCACTACTTAACTGATCCAACAGATAAAACATCTACTCCAAAACTTAATGAAGATATGGATGTATTCTTGATGAATGATGCTGGCATCTTAAGAGCCATCAGTAGTCAAGGGCATGGAGGATTTATGTGTGTACTTGATCCGGAAGGACAGATACTCACAAAATCTCCATACATGCAAAACTGTACAAGTTTTAGTCGTTCTATTAATAGACAGATTTTTGCGGGTGGTGTGTTTGTAGATGGGTTTGCAGGCAATCAATTAGTAGTACCAGATGATACAATTACATATTTCTTAGGAACAACAACAGTAGTTGTAACTAATCTAGTAAGATCCCCACAAACGCCATTTGCAATTTATAATCAAGGTAATAGATATCTAGTTGACTATGTTTCAAATTACACAACATCAACCGGTGTGGCTAAATTACATCTTAACCTACAGGCTGAAGGCGGTATTGCGTTTACTGATGGTATTATTACGGTAAGTGATGGTGCAGGATATGAATACTCACCTAATGTAATATTCAGTCAACCAGCTGTTGCTGGTGGTGTCAGTGCCCAAGGTATTGCCCATTTAGTAGGCAGTTCAGTAGCCTATGTAGAAATAACTAATCCGGGTAGTGGTTATTCTGGATCGGCTACAGTTAATTTTGTAGGGGGTAATCCCCTTATTCCTGCAGCCCCTATAACAATTACTAGTAGCAATATTAAAATTGGTTGGGTAGGAATATTCCCCGCAACTATCGAATTAGGGACAGCAGGTAATAAATCAATGCTTAACGCAGACTTCACACAGATGAACGACGGCGGTTATGGTATTGTAGGAACCAATAATGCCTTTATTGAAAATGTATCAGTATTCACATATTATAATAATGTAGGTTACTATGCTATTAACGGTGCCCAACTTCGTAGTTTGAATGGTGCTTGCGGTTATGGTAACTATGCTCTAAAAGCAGAAGGATCAGATCCTAACGAAGTTCCAACTCCTGTTGTATTAACCCATGATATGATCCAAACTGGAACAGTAGTTAATTTAATTGTTGGACAGACCAACACTATTAACACATCTGGAAGTACAGCAATATATATTCGAGGTTACCAATACCTACCATTTAATCAAAGTAAAATAGACATTGATCACGGAGGCCTTGTTGATACAAACGGTACTATATTAGGCATTAGATCATACGATGTTGCATCAGTATCTACTGTTACTGATGCAGTGGCCATTGCCGCATATCCCGGTCTAGCTAGATTAGAATTAGCTGGTGGTTCAATCTTAGGGTTGAGTACTGGTGGACTTAAAGCATCAGTTCCTACAGGCACCCCAGTTACAATACGAGCTAATAATGTATTACAATTCCAAGGTGTTAATCAACAGGCATTTGTTCGACCTAGTACAGTATTACAATATACCGATATACCGGGGATCACTTATCATGTATTATCATATGACTATAGCGGATTACCTGAAGGCTACTCTAATATAGCAATTAGAGAATCATTCTCATCTGGTGGGTATGTAGAATTAAAAACATATAGTGGATTTACTCCGCAACCAGGTGCTACTAGTATTGTTGTTAACGATCTATCAACTGCTACTAATAGAATTTTATCAAATATTGGAAGTACAGCTACACAACTAACATTTGGCTGGAATGGCAGAATGCATAGAATTACTAATATTACTACTACAAGTAATAGAAGTTCAGCCACTATAACTATTGTTCCGGGACTAGCAAGCACAGTTACTAATGCGTCTAATACTGCTACTACTACACTATATGCTGGTTTAAGAGCATATAGTCAGGCTGAAATTACAGCAAGAATATCTACTCTGCGTGTATCAGGCCACGACTTATATAATATCGGTGCTGGTACATTTGAACAGGCAAATGTTCCTAACGACATTTATGGACCGGCTAGAGGAATTATTTCTGCTTCTAAAGAAAGAGTTGAAGTTGGTAAAGGCCGCGTATTTGCAGTAACTACTGATCAAAACGGTAACTTTAAAGTTGGATCATTATTCCAAGTTAATCAAGATAGTGGTGAACTTACTATTTCTGGTAACCTAAGTTTGACTAGTTTAGAAGGATTAGGATTTGCTAAAGGTGGTGCAACAATTCATAAATTCAGCACTGACGATACAATGGTTAATGCTGCCGATGATAGTGTTCCAACAGAACAGGCCATAGTTAGTTATATTAATCATAGACTAGGATTAACTGCTGGCGGAGATAGTGCTTCAAAAATAGGATCTGGATATTTAGATCTTACAGGTCAACAATCAATGGCTGGTAGTATTAAGATGGCCGGCAATAATATCAATATGGGTAGCGCGGCTATTATAAATTTAACGGCGTCTAGTTCAACTGCGGCTACAAGTGTAGTGAACAAACAATATGTAGATATAGCCAATAACGAAAAAATAGCTATAGGAGGTACAACATCCGTTGATCCTATATCCGGTACCTCTACATCATATCTAGGAGTTATGACTGGCCCATTGATCTTGTCGGGAGACCCAGACTGGTTTGATAATGGCTCTAGAGGAGCGACTAAGAGATATGTTGATAAATTTGCAAGACAATTATCAACAATGAATGATGTTAGATTGGGTGTTCAAACAACTACTCGTGGAGTAGTTAATACTCCGCAAGATCAACACTTCTTAATGTTTAGTACTGTAACTGTAACTGTTAGTACAGGTACTGCTACAAGTATTTGGACAGCAACAAGACAAATTATAAATGTAGGCCTAAGCACCAGCAGTCATGTTTGGTTTAGCAGATTAGGTAATACATTAACAATGACTATTAATACTGGATCAATAATCAACAGTATGGTCAGTGATACTGCTCAAATACAGCAAAGTAAACTATCAATGAATGCCGCTGTAGCAGGAACAACATCTACTGGATTAACTCAAGATAATCTTGGTCTAACACAATTTGATCAAAGTTATTTTAAAGTAACTAATGGTTGGGCTACATTATGTAATCCAAATAACTTTCCAATTACTGTTAATGCGGCTAACCATACAACTGGTACATTAGGATTTAATTCTATATATGTAGGTGCAGGCGCCTTTAATGGAACTACTACAACTAATTGGACATTAAGTGCATCAGCAACAGGTGGTAATGATAAAATTGTTGTCACTAACGGTAGTGGTGGGTTTAGTATAGGTGGTACTATTTGTGCAAATATTATTCAGTCTCCTACATTCCTCGGTGACATATATGCAAATGATGGTACTAGTAAAATACTATGTAATGGAACTGATGGTGCTACTGCTTGGTTCTGTGGTAATGTATGCGGAACTATTAATGGTACTTCAGGCAGAGTCGAATATGCACTTAGCACAGGTACAGATAGTTATATAATTGGCGGTTCATTTGATGGTAGTTGTGCAAGAACATGGTGTGTTAATGCTAGTTCTGCCTGTAAAGCAGGAGCAATAGTTGCTAGAGATTCAACTGGAAACTTTAATGCAAATATGGTTACGGCTGCTTGTATATGTGCAACATCACATGTTATGGCAACCACTTTCTGCGGTAACCTGTGTGGTACTGTTAACGGAAATAGCGGTGCGGCACAATGTATTGACGGCTTTGGAAATCCTTGCACATTGGGTGCCCCCTGTACTATTGCTTATAGAGATGCAACTGCAAATATAACTGCATGTTGTTTTATTGCCAATGGATGTTTTTCAGGATTAGCCATGTGTGCCAAATACGCCGACTTGGCAGAAAACTATTCAGCAGACAGATGTTATGCACCTTGTACTGTACTTCAGTTTGGTGGACCATGTGAAGTTACTATAGCACAAGACGGCACTAGAGCAGTAGCAGGTGTAGTATCTACTAATCCAGCATATCTCATGAATGGAGAACTAGATGCCGAGTTTGTTACAGCTCTTGCACTACAAGGTAGGGTTCCTGTTAAAGTTAGAGGAAAAATACGCAAAGGTGATATGATGGTTTCAGCAGGTGACGGCTATGCTCGTCCAGAATATAATCCCACAATGGGAACTGTAATAGGAAAAGCATTAGAAGACTTTGACGGAGTCGAAGGTGTTATCGAGATTGTAGTAGGTAGATTATAAAAATATGTCAGCACCAACATGGATTACTCCAGCTGGATTTTTAGGAACAGTTACTGAAAGAACTGCTACTGAAAGAACAATTCAGGCCGTAGGCAATAATGTTCGTTACGATATATTGAACGGGTCGTTGCCTGGTGGTTTAAGATTGTCTCCTAGCACCGGACTAATAAATGGAACACCGTACAGTGTTGGAGAGAATCTTAGAAACCAATTTGTAGTTAGAGCAATAGATACCAATGGTGTTACTGACCGAACATTTTTTTTAGATGTTCAAGGTCCTACTGATCCAATATGGCTTACTCCGAGTGGGTTTTTACCTACAGGAATCAGTAATCAAAATTACTCAATTAATAAACAATTTGTTGATTATCAACTAAGAGCTGATTACGATAAATTACCAGCAGGACAAAAATTAAGATATTATATCGGAGATGGAGATGGCTCTTTACCTCCCGGACTAGAGATAACCGAAGACGGCCGAATAGTTGGACAGATTAATGATGTTCTAAAGTTAACTTACAAAGCAGTAGGTGGTGGTGGATTTGATCTTGAACCATACGATGAATTTCCATACGACCACAGGATTATTGGAGAAACTAGAGTAAGCTCTGGCTCTCAATTCATAGCAAAAACTTATCAATTCTATGTTTCCGTAACTGACGGAGTATCTACAAGTAAAAGATATTTTAAAATAAAAGTAGAAGATCCATCAACTTTACGAGTTGACAACACTTATATTGATGCTGACACTGGTGCATATCTTGCAGATTCGAGTTATCTATTAAGCCCACAATGGTTAACACCTGCTAATTTAGGAGTTGTTAGAGCTAATAATAAACAAGTTATAAAATTAGATAGTTACGATTTTAGTTCTTTCCTTGGCCCAACTTCTTATGATTGGGACAGTCCTACTATAAATCAAGATGGTACTATTCCAGAACATCCTCCACATTTTAAACTAGATATTAATTCAGGTATACTATATAGTACATTACCTTATCAACCTGCATATAGTCAATCATATACATTTACTGTATTTGTAACTAAATTAGATCGACAGACTAAAGAACAAAGCTCAACAGCTAGAACATTTATACTGACTATTAGAGGTGATGTTGAAAGTACTATCGAATTTGTATCAGATGATATTATAGGAACACTAAGTCCTGGACAACAAAGTGAATTGAGCGTAGTTGCTAAACATATAGGTAGTGACTATACTATACATTATACACTAACCGATGGACGATTACCTAATGGTCTAAGTTTAGGAAATGATGGTACAATTAAAGGCCAAATAGATTATCAATCACAAACTTATTTGCATTGGTATAAATCTAATTATAACGGAGAAGAAACTTTTTCTAACTTCTCTCCTTTGATATTAGATGGTGGCACAACTACATTTGATAAAAAATATAAATTTACAGTACAGGCTAGCGATGTTTATAGACAGAGTTCTATAGAAAAAGATTTTTATATAATAGTAGCAGAAGAGAATTTCTATAGATATACTAAACTATATATGGAACCGTTGTTGAAAGAAGATCAACGACAGAGTTATTCAGAATTTATTAATAATAGATATACATTTGATAAGTCTTTAATGTATAGAATTAATGATCCTGCTTTTGGAATACAACAAAAGATACAACTATATTTAGAGCACGGACTAGAACAGGTCCACCTAAATGTATATGCTGACGAGCTTAGAAAATACTTCTATAGAAAACGATTCTATTTTGGTGATGTTAAGTTTAAGAAAGCCAAAGATAGCAAAGGAAAATATGTATACGATATAGTATATGTAGATGTTATAGATCCATTAGAAGGACTAAGCGGCTCAAAAACTATCAGCAATATTGTAACTTATCCTAACAGTGCGGTCAACATGAGAGCACGATTAGAAGCAATAAAAATACAAGGAGAAACAATCCTTGTAGATGAATATATGATGCCTAGGTTTATGAGAACGGTACAGCAAGAAACGGGGGCTCCTTTGGGATTTATTCTAGCTGTTCCGTTATGCTATGCTTTACCCGGCAAAGGAGATACTATTGTAAAACGCATTAAAGTGTCTAAATTTAATTTTAATTCTATTGATTTTGATATCGATCGATTGATAGTCAAAGATAACCTAACAGAAACTGGCGCTAAATATTTGCTGTTCCCGAGAAAGGATCCTTCAGGAAACAACCTTGGAGAGAGTTTATCTTATATTTCAGACCTACAAACAGAAGACGGAGATCCAATTTTCTTGGAGTAATTATAAATGCCATCAATTAGTAATTTAACAACACTGAGCAATGCAACTGGAAATATCGAATTTCCAGTAGTAGACACCAACCTTAGTCCAGATGCTACAAGAAAAGCCACTTTTACTCAACTACGGAATTTTGTTGCAGATGACCTTTTGAACAATATAGCAGTAACAAGCGTGGCCGGAAGAACCGGTGATGTTACTCTTTCATATACTGATGTTACTGGATTAGATACTATTGCTCATATAGGACTTACTACTGCAACAACTTCAACATTAGGTGGTGTTATAATTGGATCACATTTATCAATCGAACCGGGAGGGTTGTTATCTGCTGATGCTAATATTACTTCTGGAATAGCTCCTCCAGCTGATCCATCAAATGGAACATTATGGTATGATACTATAAGTGGAAGACTATTTGTATATTTAGATTCAAGTTGGGTTGATTCTAGTCCACTAATTGCAACATCTATACCACTGGCCAGTACTAGTACAGTAGGTGGGGTTAAAATTGGCGATGGACTATCAATCACCGGAGACGGTACATTAAGTTCTAATGCTATTTTTGTTACCACAGCAACTGATATCGATTTAGGATTAGTAAGAATAAGTACCGGATTAGCTGTAACAGAAACAGGCACCGTAAGTTTAAACATTGCAACATATGAGACT
>Ga0114967_10002440_pt1 | contig 15520 bp, 12 predicted proteins | sample M_130628_MF_Meta_FD_92639 | JGI IMG/M metagenome (GOLD analysis project Ga0114967, IMG submission 92639) | Freshwater microbial communities from Lake Montjoie, Canada to study carbon cycling - M_130628_MF_MetaG | ecosystem: Environmental > Aquatic > Freshwater > Lake | place: Lake Montjoie... | reverse complement strand
GCCGGCCGGTGCCCGCGAGGTGACGGATAGCCTCCGTCCGCTCCAGACGCGGCGTTAAGGGCATGGGCCCCAGATCCGCTACCACCAGTTCCCATGGATCGGGATCATTCCGGAACTGCAGCTGCAGCGCGTGGGCCCGGCTGGAATGGGGCAAGTCGAGATGGGTCCCCAGGACAGCGGTGCCCCGCAGAGCCACCAGCATACCGCCGAACAACCGGTATATTTGATAGTCCGGATGCCGGATCACGAAGTCCTGGCGTGCCGGGGCGCGGATTTTCTCCGACTCCGCCAGCACCACCAAATCAGGTTGGTATTGCCCCACCAGCGCATGCACAGCGGGAGGAATTTCCTCAGGATGCCCAATGTTCCAAAACAGCACCTGCCTCGCCGGACCTGCCACCGCCCCAGCCGCTTGCCTCGCTGGAGCCCCCGGCGCGAAATACCAGCCAGCCAGTGTGCAGGCCAGTCCCGCCGCCGCGACGGGAACTGCACGGCGCAACCGCCAGCACCAAACCCCCAGCACCACCCAGGCCACCCCCAACACCGGCCATGGCCCCACGTAGAAAAACACCGCAGACCACGGATAGGCATCCCGCACCGTAACCCGGACCGCCAGACACACCACGGTCAGCCCTCCGAGCATTCCCGGCAATCCATGGCGCGCCAGACTACGGATGAAATCAGTTTTCATGAGGGATGCATCCAGGAAGATGCATCGGGAAGTAATACAATCCTCCGGCATCGTCTCGGTGAAGAAATCGAATCCCTCCTTGTCATACGTCCCCGTTTTGCAATTCAAGGCTTGAGTTCGCGGACAAAAAAGAGGACGAGATCTGTCCATAACGAATCTCCACCGGCGATGAAAATGCTCCCGTGGGTGCCGCCGGGGATGACTTTGGCCTGGCGCAGCTGGGGGCCGGCGGCGGCGGCGAGGAGGTGGATTTGGTTGCCGGGGACGAGGGCATCGTCCGATCCCTGCGCGAGGAAGAGCGGACAGGTCAGGTGCTGCGCGGCTTCCATCGGGCGGATGTCCCAGGGATCGAAGCCTGCCTTCAGGCGGGTTTCCTGACGGATCAGGGGCAGCAGGGGCCGGCCCAGGCCATGCCATTGTTTGCCAGCCTGGGCTTGGATGACGTCCCGGAAATCCGCGAAAGTGGACACGGTCGCGAGCGCCTTGACTTCGGGCAGGCCGGGCTGGGCCTGGAGTGCGACGGCCCCGCCCATGGAATAGCCCATGAGCCCCAGAGGGCCAAATCCAGCTTGGCCTGCCAAGGGTCTGGCGGCCTCCAGCACGCGGTGGAGATCGTCCCGTTCATGGGTGCCGAAGGTCGCGTATTCTCCCCCACTATCGCCATGGCCGCGGCTGTCATAGAGCACGCAGCGGAAGCCCGCCGCACAGAACCGTTCTGCAAAAGTCAGCATGTGTTCCTTCCGGGCATTGTAACCATGCAGCAGCACCAGGGTGCCACGGATATGCCCGGGCGCCCGGGCCAGTCCCTGTTTTTTCAAGGCCTTGACGATAACCTGCCCCCGGGCGGTGCTGCCCGAGGCTGAAGTGGGCTCCACAACCATGGCCTGAAGGGTGAGATGATCCGCAGTTTCCACCTTGAAGCGCTGGATCCGGAAGCCGGACTTCTGCGGCTGCACGGTGATGGCGTTCATCCAATCCTCCGCCGGATAACGGCGGGGCACCACAAGGCGCTGCACCGCCAGATCACTGAGATAACCGACGCCACATCCGGTAAACAGCAGAGCACTCAGGCTGAGCAGCGGGAAGACCCGGCGATACCATGGGCGCGGAGAGGCTGGTGACATCCCGGAAGATGCCACCACGTGAGCAGCTGGCAAGTTAGAATTGCGCAGGCCAGGGCCAAAGGAGCTCCTGCCTGGCGGCACGCCCTGCAGGCCCACGGGTGGACAATGTCATTTTCACCACCTGCCTGCGGGCGGGCTTGAATCGGCAACAATCATCAGCTTTCAGGGGGTTAGCGGGCGTTTCACGCTGATTCTGAAGAAGACGCGTCCATCGGCAGGAGGCTGGAGGGGTTCCTTGAAGCGCATCGTTCCCATTTGGCCCTCCTGCCATTTTCCGTGGTCCCAGGTGAGGAGGCCGGTGGAGCGGCTCACACGGTAAAAACGGGTGGGACTGGCAGAAATCAGGAGCCGGGCAAGGGAGCCACCCTCATCCAAAGTCAGGCTGGGAATTTGCAGTCGGCTGGAAGGATCGGCCGGATGGGTGCCCGCCAGAAATTCCTCAAGATCTGTCGCCCCGTCGCCATCATAATCCGTGGTGGCATCGGCGAGGGTTGGCTTGTTCAGCCATTCTGTTTCCCAGCTGTCATCCATGCCATCGCTATCCGGATCGTTGAGGTCGACACCCAGGGTAGCAAGGCCGGTGGCGAGATTGAGCCAGCCAGTATTTTGGCCCCAGGCGTAGCCACTGAAGGCACCGGTGGAAAGGGGTATGCGCGGGCGGTTGGGATCGGAAGGCACCGCCCAGCCAAAATTGATCCAACCGGCGTTTTGCGACCACGCGTAGCCCGTGAGATCGCCATTTCCAGCATGATTCACGCCGCAGTCGGCAGCCTTGCTGTTGCGGTAACGGATATTGTTCAGTGGGGTGCCGCTTCCAAAATTGATCCAGCCGGTATTCTGCGACCAGGCGAAGCCACGGAGAAAGTATTCCCCTACGGCAATGCCCCCAGCGGGGAGCGTGGAATCATAACGCAACCGGACCCAGCCGGTGTTTTGCTCCCACGCGAAGGGATGGGCCGGATCAATCGTGGAGGACTGGCCGCAGGCAACACTGAGGCCGGCCGCAAAGGCTGCCACGATTTGAAATATGGGGGACATGGCGGAGGAAGTTCAGGGCATGTCAGAACGGTGAGCAATGGTGACCGAGCCTCCGTCAATTTTACAGCCCACGGCCTGAGTCGTGTAAATCGCGGTCGGGGAGGACAGGCCGTTGACCAATATCACGCAGTTCGTCACCAGACCAGCCACGATGCCGGAATTGGTGCACTGGACCACCTGACAATCGGTGACCATATTCTGATACCCGGCTGGAGCGCCTGCCAGATTGATGCCGCCACCGCCATGATGGACGCTGCAGCGGCGCACCGTGCAGTTGCCTTCCGCCCAATAAAAGCTGATGCCATTTTGACAGCCAACGATCTGGAGATCTTCACAAACCACATTGGTGCCGAGGCCCGGCGTATTGAAATCGCCCTCCACCCCACCGCTGAAACCACCTCCGGTCAGGGCCGCATCGACATTCCGGCAATTCCCTTTGATGCGGCCATTGCGGAGAGCACTGCGGCTCCTGCGCTTAAAATTCTCCCGGAGATTATCATAACAGGTTGCGTGACGTTTGGAAGATCGTGGCAGCTTGCCACAACTCCGTCACCGGAACCGGTCTGCCCAATCTTGCACCTCCCGGCAAAGGTTTCTAAACCCATGAAAAGCCACCGAAGTCCCAGCCCGAAGCATGACAGATCCAGCCCCTCCGATACCGGAACAGCTTCTGCCACAACCCATTAAAGTTGCGCGGGCCAGGGCCAAAGGGGCTCCAGCTTGACGGCCCGCACCCAGCCGCGCAGCAGGGGGTTCTCTTCATCGCCACCTGGGAGGAGGCAGTAGACCCAATTGCCCCGGGTTTCCAAAGGCACCACCTCGCTGCCGGCGGGAAGCGTGATGATCGCCGAAGAGGCTTCAGCAGGAGCGGCGCAGGCCTTGGTCTCCATGCCGGAAATGATCTGACGCTGGACCAGCGGCACGGGATCCGACTTCACTTTCCAGGATAGAACCAGTCCCACACAAAGCAGGAGACCACTGCCGCTCAGCAGCGTTACCAGCGGCCATCGGCGGCCTGGCTTCGGGGTTGCCCAGGCCAGCCACACCACCAGCAGGCCCGACAGCCAGGCCAGGATGATGGTGCCCTGATAAACCCAGCGCGGCTTCAGGTAGGAAAGCGACAACAGACTCCTGTCAAAACTAAGGAAAGGGGTCTCCTTGCGGACCGCTCGGAGGTTTTGCAGCGTCTCCGGGCTGAAGGGCTGAAGCCCGAGGGCGCGGCGATACCACAGAACCGCCTGCCCGGGATTTCCCCGGCGGTATTCCACATTTCCCAAATTATGAGCCAAGGCAGCGGAAACCGGACCGCTTTCCACAATCGCCATGAGTTCCCGGAACGCATCCTCCCAGGCTTCTGCTTTGTAAGCAATCAAGGCCCGCTCCATGGCGGCCTGGGGATCGGTGGGAGCGGTGAATTTTGGCAACGTCACGCTCACGGGTGGCGTCACGGGCTCGGCCACTTTTGCCGGCACGGGTGGCGGTGCTGGGTCTGCCGGGGCCTGTGCGCCAGCCGGAGAAAGTGCCAGCTGCAGGCACAGGACTATCTTCAACAAGGATAAAAATCGGGACATGGGAAAAGCTAGAGTTGCCGGAGGAGTTCGAGGATGTGACGGCGGGTGGACTCCGGCACGGGCTCGTGGGTGAGCGCCTCCACCGGACCATAGAGCCAGCGGTCGCGGGCGTTTTGGATTTCGGCCAGAACTGGCGTGGGCGGCACGCTGATTGCGGTGGGGCGGTGGTATTGAAGGGAGACGAGGTATTCATTGACCTTGCCAAAGAAAGCCCGGTGATCTTTTCCGCCCTGGCGCAGGCTGGATAACACGGTGGCGGGTTCCAGTGGGGTGCCCGGGGCGGGACGGCGGGCGGCGGCGGCAGCCTGGATGCGGCGGATCAGGCCGGTGCCGAGGAGCGCGGCCAGCAGCAGTCCCGGCACGCCATGCAATAACAGCGGGGAGACCGGCACCGGTGCGGCCGCAGTATTGATCCATCGGGAGACGGTGATTGGACGCTGCACAATATCCCCCAGTTCCTCACCCGGCGGCGTGGCACCGGAAGCCGCGAAGTCCTTTGTTTCGCCCGCAGCCACCGCCGGGGACTTGAATTCCCCCAGCACCGTCAGGGCGACCGGCTGGCTGCGGCGCTCCACATATTTGCCGGTTTGCGGATCAAAATACGTGAGGATAAAAGCGGGGATCTGGGTGTGCTTCTTTTCCGGGATCAAAATCTGGGTGAAGTTTTTCCGTCCCGGCTCCGTGCCCCAGGCCCGGTTTTCCTGGCTGACCCGGGGTTCGTAGAGGCGCCAGCCGTCCGTGGTCTCCATGCGGGGCGCGGTCACGGCATCGAAATTCCCCGTGCCGTCCACCGCCATATCCACGGCGATAGGATCCCCGGCATTCAGGGTAACAGGGGACGCCTGGATTACGATTTCAAAATTCCCAACCGCCCCGCTGAAGTTGGCAGGTTTTCCTTCGGTGGGCAGTTCCTTCACATTCACCGGCACGGTGTTGCTTTTGAGAGGAATCGTCCGGCGGTTGCCGCGCTGCTGGCCAAAGGGGTCCGGCACTCCGCCGCCAAAGGGCATGATCACTTCCGCCTTCACCTCGGCCGGGCCGAATTCCTGGGCCCCGGCCTGAAGGGCCGTAAAAACGCTGTCCATTTGCCATGCCCGCCACATCTGGCCATTTACCTCCCGGGATTCGATCCCTGGGGAACGGTCAAAGCGGCTGACGGCGAAGTTGGGCGTTTTTACCTGCGGGAAGAACTGACTTAACTGCTGAACCGCCGGATGAACCAGAATGGACACCTCCAGCGGGATCACCTCACCTTTCCAAAACTCGGTTTTGCCAGCGCTCAACTGCACTACCGGCATGAATTCATCCTGCAGCGCCTCCCCCTCCTTCACCGTGACCTTCACGGGCTGGGACTTTAACTCCTGACCGTCCACGGTGAAGGACTGGGCAGGAATTTCATATTCCCCAGCCTCTCCGGCCAGCACCATATACCGCACGCCGATCTCCCGGCGGGCCTGGCCATTTGCTGACACGACACGCTGGGTCTGGCCGCTGAAGGTCAGAGTCAGGCCGTTGACTTCTATCACCTGGGGGAAAACCTCCACGCCCTGCTGGGCCCCCGCTATTTGGTAGGACAGCACCGCCTGTTGCCCGGGGGCGAGGACGCGGGCAGACAGGGACCCGGAGATTTGAGGGCCATCTGCCAGCGCCTGGGCCAGGGCATGCGGAAAGCAGCTGGCCATGACCAGCAGAAAGAGGATGGAAAAGCGGGAGATCATCGGATGGGGTAAAATGGGAGTAGCCTACCAATCCTTGGCGGGCCGTCGTTCAGGAACCTGATCGATGCGGGGACGCACTTTCATGTCCTCATCGGATAGGCGGTCAAGTTGATTTTTGGCTTCAGCAGCGCTGAAGCCGGTTTCAGGGTTCACTTCATTATCAGCCTCGGAATTCTCATCCGGTTCGCCGGGTTCTTTTCCGGGCTCCTTGCCGTTTTCACCGCCGTTTTCCTTGCCCGGCTCCTTGCCAGGTTCCTTGCCGCCTTCGGCATCCTCACCAGGTTGGTTTTGTCCGGCGATTTTGCCATCCTTGTCTTCGTTGCTTTTTTCACGGGCAGCTTTTTCCTCCTCGCCTTCCGGACCGGATCCGCCTTCCTTTTCCTGGCCATTTCCACCTTCGCCCTCGCCTTCCTCCTCGCCATTGGGGCCGGTGCCGCCTTCACCATCCTGACCTTTGCCCTGGCCCTGGCCTGGACTCTCCCCTTTGCCTTTTTTGCCTTTCTTTTTATCTTTCCCTTCGCCCTGCCCCTGTCCCTGCTGCTCGGCCATCTTCTTCCGGATTTCCCGCAGCTTTTGGATCAATTGATCGGTGGTATCATGGTTGGCCTTGAAGTCAGGATGATCCGGACTCAGCACCAGGGCCTGCTGGTAATTTTCCAGACTGTTTTCCAATTGCCGGATCAGCCCATCGATGAAGGACAGCTTGGCGAGCGTTTTGGGTTTGGCATCCTTGGCCAGGCGGGCGGTGCGTTCGTAGATGGCGTTGGCCAGGTTATAATGCGACTGCGCCCGGAGGGAAACATCATCGGTCAGGACGGCGCTGCCAAAGGCATCGACCGCTGAGTCGTAGTCCTTATTTTTAAAGGCGGCAGCGCCACGCCCGAACTCCAGGGCAGGATCTCCACCGGTCAATGGAGCCCCGGGCTTGTCGAGACCGAGCTTCCTCTTAAAATTGTGCTGGGCAGCCTCATACTCGCCTTTTTGGTAGAACGCCCATGGGTTGCCCTCGCGCAAATCCGGGGGCGCTTTTTTATCCTTTTCCCTGGGTGCCGCAACTCCCGGGATTGTGGTGAAGACCAGCAAGGCGATGATCAGAGAGGCGGGGGCAGCACCTGGCAGGAGGGGCGGACTTTGGCTTTGGCTGCGGTGGCGGGTGGCAATGCCTGCCAACCAGGCGGAGAGAAGCAGGAGGAGACCAGCGCCGAGGGGCCATTGATAGCGGTCCAGCGCCTTGCGGGTTACTTTTCCTTTCATAGCGGTGCGTTTGAGTTTATCCAGAATCACGTCAATCCGGCTGTCGTTGATGCCATTTCCATCCAGTGTGAGATACAATCCTCCAGTCGTCCTGGCCATCATATCCAAGGCTTCCCGCTCGAGACGGGAAACCACCAGCTTGCCTTCCGGGTCGCGGTAAAAGCCCCCAGGAGCTTCGGGATCAGGAATGATCGCCCCATTCTGAGTGCCGACGCCGATGGTGATGATGGTCAACTTTTTATCCCGGGCGCGCTGCGCGGCAGCCAGGGTGGACCCCTCAAGATTTTCCCCATCACTGAAGAGAATCAGGACCTGCTGGTCGGTGGTGCCGGCCTTGGCAAAGGTTTCGATGGCCAGATCAATGGGCCGGCTGAGGTTGGATCCTCCCCGGGGGATGATCTCGGTGTCCAGGGAATCAATGCTTTCCAGCAGGGCATCAATGTCAGGGGTGATGGGCGCATACATGAAAGCACTGCCGGCGAACGGCATCAGCCCCACCCGGTCGCCCCTCAGGCGCTTCACCAGATCGGTCGCCGCCAACTGCGTCCTCACCAGACGGCTCGGCTTCAAATCATCCGTCAGCATGGAGCGCGAGGTATCGATGGCAATAATGAGGCTGCGGCCACCGTTGCCGGTTTCCTCCTCCAGATAACCATATTGCGGACGGGCCAGGGCGATGATGAAAGCCGCAAGGGCGGCCAGCTCCAATATCAAAACCAACCAGCCCCTGCCCTTGCCCCGCGCGATCAGCAGCCCCGGCAGCAGGCGGGGTGATGCCATGCGCCCAGCGACCGCCTTGGAGCGCAGGTCCCCCCAGACCTTCAAGCCTGCCAGGCAGGGCAGCAGCAGCAGGAGCAGGAGAACGGGGGGGTGGGCAAAGGACATGGCGGAGAGTCAGGGATTGCGGCGGAGCAGGGTTTGTCCCAGGAGAACCGCGAGAAAGGCACAAACCACCGCTGCCATCAGAGGATAGTAGTAAAGTTCGTCGATCAGGGTATTGCGGCGGATGTTAAGCTTGGTTTTTTCAAGCCGGTCGATTTCCTTGAAGATATTGGCCAAGGCCTGGCCATCGCGGGCGGGAAAGAATTTGCCATTGGTGATTTTGGCCACTTCCTTGAGGGTTTCCTCGTCAAATTCCTGACGGACCCCGACGTATTCCCCGGTCGGCGTGGGGATCGGCACCTGATGATAGCCATCCGTGCCGATGGCGATGGTGTAAATTTTGATCCCCAGGGTTTTGGCCAGTTTGGCAGCATCCTGCGGACTGATCTTGCCCGAGTTGTTCGCGCCGTCGGTGACAAGAATGATGATCTTGGATTTGGAATCGCGGCTGGTGAGGCGCTTGGCTGCTGTGGCCAGGGAGGAACCAATCGCAGTGCCCATGTCCTTGGTCTGGTTGAACCCGATGCGGTCCAGCGTTGTCATCAGCCAGTCCTGATCCAGCGTGAGTGGCGAGGCCAGATAGGGGCGGCCCGAGAAGACGACAAATCCGATGCGGTCACTCTGGCGGCCTTTGATAAAATCGCGGGTGACTTTCTTGGCGACGGTCAGGCGGTCAACCTTTTGATTCCCGATCGACATGTCCACAATGGACATGCTGAGGGAAAGATCCAGTGAGAGAAAGATCTCCACTCCACTTTCCTCGATGGTTTCCTCGGTGCGCAGCAGTTGGGGGCGGGCAAAGGCAATCAGGCCAAAACCAAGACTGAGCAGCGTCAAACCAACGGCAAAACCGCCCAGTGCCTGCCGGGTGCGTGATCCCAGGCCCCGCAGCAGACTCACCGGGGAAAACCGCAGCGCCGACAAGCGTGCCGCCCGCGCCCGCAGCATCGCCAGCACGGGCAGCAGCAACAGCAACCATAACCAATGAGGGGAGGCAAATTGAAAATTATCTGGCAAAAAACGCATCGGCGAAGGGGGAGACGGGCACGGGGATATGAAAAAGGACGGGCAGGGGGCCGGGAAAGATACGCCCGGGCATCCGGAACTATACCCCATAAGCGCTCTCTGCGACGGGTTTTTGCTGCGGGGATGGAAATTCCATAGCCCCTGCCCGTCCCAGGCTTGAAAAAGCTGCCCCGATGACGTAAAGAACACGGCATGAGTTTGACTCTGACATTGAATCTGCCCGATGAGACCCAGGCGCTGGTCGAAGCCGCTGCCGCCGCACGCCACACCTCGGTGGGAGAAGTCGTGATGTCATTTCTGGTCGCCGGAGCCCAGGCCGAAGCGGCGCAGAGGGATGAACCTGGCGGGAAAGCAGCAGGGAAAACGATAACCATGGCAGAAAAAAGACGGCACCTCGCTGACCTGAAGGGATGCATTTCGCTCCCGCAGGATTTCGATTTGAAGCAGTTTATCGAAAGCGAAAAGCTGGAAAAACATGGCCAGGGTTGAATCGCTTTGGGTCGATAGTGATATCCTGCTCGACTATCTGGGAAACCGCCAGCCATGGGTTTCTGCTGCTTCCCAGCTCCTTGATTTGGCAACCACCAGTGAAGTTAAGCTCTGGGTTTCGCCCCTGATCCTCGCCAATGTTTTCTATCTGTTGCGGAAACAAATAGGAACGGAGCAAGCATTGGAGAGTATAGCCATCCTTGCTTCCCTGCTGGAAATCGCCGGCATGGGCCGGAATGAAGTTCATGCTGCCCTCGCCTCCGCCCGGAGCGATTTCGAAGACGCCCTGCAGACCGCCACGGCTGAAGCGGTGCCCGGCCTGAGTGCCTTGATCACCCGGAATGTCAGGGACTATGCCCTCAGCCGCATCCCAGCCATGACGGCGGAAGCCTGGCTGGCCATTCACCGTTCCCCATAGGAACTCACCGTTCCCCACAGGCAGCATAGAACCACCCGTGGATTATGCACTCAGCCGGGCTGGGGCGCAGCATCCCCGGAATCCCGGGCTATTTGCTTCCCATCATCTTCATGCCCATCTCCATCTGCATTTTGGTCATGGCAGCCTGTTGTTTCTGGCTTTCGGTGAAGACGGAAAGCTGCTCCGGCGTGAGGATCGTGCCGGCCCGGGCAAGGATTTTTTCCTGCAGGGTGGCCTGTTGCTCCAGGAAGCGATCCAAATTAGGTTGGGTGAATTTCTCCGGATCAAAGTCCTTTTGGTTCGCGAAGTCCACGTCGAATTTGAAATTGGTCCGCTCCTGATACATCGCGTCCATCAGTTGGGATTCCACCTGTTCGGAAAGGGCGACTCCCTTGTCCTTCATCTGTCCGGTAAGCGCTTTCAACTGCATGCGCTCCGGCTGGGACTTTTCGTAGATCTCGAATTTCCCGAAGGCGTCGTCGCCCAGCAATTCCTTGATCTGCTTGTCCGTCGTCTCCTTCGCTGCCTGCACGGCATCGGTCATTGCCTTCATTTCCTCCTTGCCCGGTTTCTTGCCACCCATCATGGACATGCCCAACTCCATCCCGGCACTGCTGCGCTCGGCAAGGAGTTTGGAAAGCTTGTCCTGTTTGTCAGGATCCAGCCCCAGCATGTCGAAAAGATCGCGGTAAACCATCTCCATGGAGGATCGCATCTGCGCCTTCATCATCTCCTTCATCGCCGGATTCTTCATCATCTCGCCCATGGGATTCTTATCATCCTTCGCGGCGGCTTCTGGCTTGCCGGATTTCTTTTGTTCCTCCTCCAATTCCTTGGCATGCTCTGGCCCCAAACCCTCCGGACCATCGGATTTCACTTCCGTTTTCGACGCCAAGGCGACTTTTTTGCCCGCGGTGACGCGCAACACGTCCCGCTCCTGACTCAAGGCGGTAAATTTTTCCTCCAGGACCAATCTTTGAACATGCTCCCACCCGGCCCATGCGCCCAACCCAATCGACACCATAAAAAACGAAATAGCCAAGCCTTTGGAATTCATAAGTGAAACATACTAAGTTCATGAGTGGATGCAATGACCATTCTCCAGCCCGCTTCCCGTCCGCCCGGTCCGCCCCTGCTTTGTCCAAGGCACGCCCCGTCCAGTTGGTTACCATTTCCCGGTGTGGAAAAATGCTGCAGCAGGCTTAAATTTCCAGATTCTGGAGAAATTCCATACCAAATACTTTACAATAACAGCGTTTGGATTATAATTACTGGGATCAATGCTGCTTTCCATGAAACATATCCTCCTGCTTTTTTCCGGCGCTGCCTTGTGCCAGCCCTGCGCCGTGTGGGCTGCTCCTGCTGCCTTGGAACAATCCGAGGCGGAGGGCCGGACCACGAAATTGCAGCTGGCCCTTGACGAGGTAGCCGAAACCAGCCCCGGCCAAAGCCCCAGAATCCTCACGCTGGGCGAAGCCGGGAGCCAAAGCGCCGCCTTTGCCAGCAGTGGCATCGCCTCGCCCCCGGACTTCACCGTCACTTCCCGGGCCCCGATATATTACCCGGAGGGAGAAGCCCGTTCGGAATGGAACCGTCTCATTCTGACCCATAAAATCATGCTGCGCACTTCCCCGGAGAACCGCAGCCTCCTTCGGGAACAACTGGAATTCAGCGGCATCCCGGCGCGCACCCCGGACTATTCGGAGACGCTGGTCGTCGCCACTTTTCCTGACCCGGAAGCCGCCGCCGACAGCCTGGAGGGGCTCCGCACGATGCCCGGAGTGGTCTCCGCCGAGGCGGTATTCTCCAGAAAAGCCGCTACCGCATGGATTCCGAACGATCCCCTCTTCAAGGGTGTGGAAGGAGCCCCGGAAGGTGCCCCCGCAGGCAGCCAATGGTATTTAAATCCTGACGACTCCCGGAACCTGGGCGTCACTGGCTGGTGGGACCGCTACCGGGGCGATGGCATCCGCGTCAATGTGGTGGACACCGGCGTGCAAACCGGACACCCTGACCTGACCGACAACATCGACCGCGACAACGACCGGGACTACCGGGACGACGACTACGACCCGAATCCCCTGCCGGAGGAGGACCACGGCACCGCCGTAGCCGGCATCATCGGCGGCCGGGGGAATAACCGCAAAGGCATTACCGGCATCGCTCCGGAATCCACTATCGTCGGCGTCCGGCTGAACTTTACCAGCTTGGAACCACTCGAAGAGTCTGACTGCCTGAATCACAAATCCAGCACAGTGCACATTTCCAACAACAGCTGGGGATATCCCAGCGCAGGAGTGCGCCTCACCCCTTCGGCCCCCCCTGTTGAGGAAGCCCTGCAAAACGGGGCCACCAACGGGCGCTGGGGCCGCGGTCTGATCTACGTCTTCTCTGCGGGGAATGATGGCGATGCAGGTGGCGACGCGAACCGCACTGGCCTGACCGTCAGTCCATATGTGATCACGGTGGGAGCCCTCGGCAGCGATGGACTGCACGCCCCATGGTCCACCACCGGAGCCAATCTCGCCGTCAGCACCTGGGGGGAAAACATCACCACCACCACCACCGGCGGCGGCTACCGGAATGACTTCAACGGCACCTCCGCCGCCGCGCCGGTCACTTCCGGCGTCATCGCCCTCATGCTGGATGCCCGCCCCACCCTCGGTTGGCGCGATGTGCAGGACATCCTCATGCGCTCCGCCCGCAAGCCCTCCGCCGCCACCTTCCAAAAAAACCGCGGCGGCTACTCCTTCAATAACCAATACGGCGCCGGCGTGCTCAGCGGCGAGCGCGCCATCCGCCTCGCGCGGAACTGGAACCTCCTCCCCGCCCGCCGCACCAGGGAATACCCCATCAGCCCCATCCTCGCCAAAATCTCCGATAACAAACCCGCCGGCGAAGTCCGCACCTTCGGCGTGCCCTCCTCGGAAAACATGCGGGTGGAGTCCGTCCAGCTCGTCATCACCGTCGTGCACGACCGCCGCGGCGATCTCTCGGTCGACCTCATCTCCCCCTCCGGAGCCACCAGCCGCCTCCTCAACCCCAACCCCGGCGACACCGCCAGGGACCTCCGCTGGACCATGCGCTCCGTGCAGTTCTGGGGCGAAAACAGCGCCGGCACCTGGAAAGCCAAAATCACCGACACCGCCCCTGGCAACACCGGCGAAATCACCGAGCTGAAACTCCGCCTTTATGGATCCGCCATCCCGTCCGCACCTGGCGTCTCCGGCGGTTACGCCCTCTCCGGCGCGGTGGGCCAGCCCTTCCAGCACGAAGTCTCCGCCACCGGCAATCCTTCCAACATCTCCGCCACCGGCCTGCCTCCCGGCCTCACCATGGACGACCTCGGCGGCATCACCGGCACCCCCCGCACCTCTGGCGATTACACCGTCACCGTCCGCGCCGAAAACACTGCCGGAGTCCGCACCAACACCTTCGCCCTCACCATCGTCCAGCCCCCGGATGCCGCCTTCAAAGACTGGAGCACCTCCAAGCTAGGGGCCCTGCCCACCGCCCTGCAATCCCCCGATGCCGACCCCGATGCCGATGGCTTGCCGAACCTCGTGGAATACGCCGCCGGCAGCAGCCCCCTCGCCGCCGATGCCGAAAAATGCCTCAAGTGCGAATGGATCGACGGCCTGCTCCATATCACCTGGAGCCGCGACACCACCGCCAGCGGCGTCGCCATGGAAGCCCAGACCTCCACCGATCTCGTCACTTGGGAAACCATCACCGGCGGCATCCCCCAGCCCTCCCCTGCCCCTCTCATCCTCACCAAAGCCGGACTCCCCCCCGCGCCCGCCCGTTACGTCAGGCTCAAGGCCGTCATCACCCCGCCCTGAAGGCCTCCAGAATCACCATTCAGGCACTTCACTCTACCTTGTCAGTCCGCCAAATGAAGGTGGCGCGGGCTTCCAACCCGTGCGGCATCCGGCCTTCCAGGCCGGAGTTCACCGTTGATCCAGCGGGCTGGAAGCCCGCCGACCGCACAGGCTGCAAGCCTGCGCCACAGGATGACACAGTAACGTTAAACCGAAAAATTTTTTTTATGGATTCACCTCATGGATGAACCGGGAAATTCCCATTAGGGACTCGCTTCCTGTCCTTGGTGTCCTTCTGTTCAAATTTATCCCCTTTTCCCGGCGGCTTACTTCGCCTTCACCGTCAGCTCCCAGCGGTAGCCCGTGGCGATATTGATCTTCTTCAGATCAAATAACGCGTCCGCCGTATCCGCCCGCTGGCCCTCCGTCACGCCGATGGCATCCACGAATTGCTTCGTCACCGGGCAAGCCGTCTCGCTCAGAAACCCCAGGCACACCGCCTTGTATTTCGCGATCGTTTCCGCCGCTGCCTTCACATTGAACACATTCGCCACCAGCGTCAGCACCTCCACCCGGTCCCCCCGCTGACTCTCCAGCAGGCAGCTCACCGAATTCTCCGCCGCCCCATTCCCGCCCGATCCGGCCCCCGCTCCTGGCGAAATCGCAAACGCATTCCAGCCCAGCGCATCCGTCTTCTTCCACGCCATACTGCCCGCGTAGGATTCCCCCAGGCCGAAACGGCCCGCCAGGCGCGCCGCCACCTCCGGGCGGCGGAACAATGGCACCCCCCCCGCCGCTTCCGGCTCCGGGCGTGGCTTCGTCTTGCTCACCACCGGCTTCATCTCCGGCTCCCCCTTCGCCGCCCCCCGGGTCGACTCCGCGTCCCCCTTGCCCTCCTTGTGCTCCGCCACCGCCCCCTTCGCCTCCTTCTTCCCTCCCGCCGCCGAATCCTGACTTTTCGTCAATTCCGGCAGGAAATACAGCGCCCCAGCCGCGATCGCCCCCCCGGCCAACAAGCCAGACCAGAACGTCCCCTTCCCCGTCCCTTTCGGGATCACCTTTGCTTTCGCCTTTTTCTTCATACCCCGATCTTCGCCCAACCCGCCCCCTCGTCCAGCGCATCCCCCCAAAAAAATCCACCCTCCACATCCCTCATTTCAAAGTTCAACCTCCAACCACATCTCTCCCCCCACGTCCCTCATTTCAATGTCCAACGTCAGAACACGTCTCCTCCCCCAAGCCGCCCTCATTTCAATGTTCAATGTTCTATGTTCCATGTTCTACGTTAGAACACTTCTCTCCCCCAAGCCGACCCTTCCCCTCGCACTCATTATTCGACGTTCAATGTTCGACGTTCAGCGTTCGACGTTAAAACACTTCCCCTCCCCCAATTCCCCCAAACCGCCCCTTCACGCGCTCAAACCGCCGCTTCACCCCTTAAAACCGCCCCTTCACGTCGTAAAATCTTATCTTACCGGACTCAAATCT
>Ga0114967_10002439_pt1 | contig 15528 bp, 13 predicted proteins | sample M_130628_MF_Meta_FD_92639 | JGI IMG/M metagenome (GOLD analysis project Ga0114967, IMG submission 92639) | Freshwater microbial communities from Lake Montjoie, Canada to study carbon cycling - M_130628_MF_MetaG | ecosystem: Environmental > Aquatic > Freshwater > Lake | place: Lake Montjoie... | reverse complement strand
GAAGCCGCCGCGCGTGATGCGGGTTTGAAACCCAAAGGGCGGCATTTCCTCAGTATTGCTGCGAGCGACCAAGCGCCCACCCTGTGGCGCCGCCTGGCGTCCCGCGCCGGTAACGTGTTCGATCAGCCGGCACCCAATCCCCTGTATCGGGTCAACGTTGACCGCTGCGTCAAAGCGGCCCCCCCCCCTCGCGCACCACTAGGCGACGATCCCATGTGGAATTTTGAAACCGAGCCCGAATTCCAGCGGAAGCTGGACTGGATTGAGACTTTCGTTCGCGAGCAGATTGAACCGCTCGACTATCTCTTTCCCAAAGACGAAACCTACAACACGCGCAACGAAGCGATGATGAGCATCATGGCGCCGCTCAAGGCCGAGGTGCGCGCGCAGGGCCTGTGGGCCTGTCATTTGCCGCCGTCGATGGGCGGCGGTGGCTGGGGCCAGTTGAAGCTCGCGCTGATGAACGAAATCCTCGGCCGCTCGTTTTTTGCCCCGACGATTTTTGGCACCGCGGCGCCGGACACCGGCAACGCCGAAATCCTCGCCCACTTCGGCACGCCGGCGCAGAAAGCGCAGTACCTGAAGCCGCTGATGGACGGCGAGATTGTGTCCTGCTTCTCCATGACCGAACCGCAGGGCGGGGCGGATCCGAACGTGTTCACCTGCCGCGCCGATCAAACCGCCACCGGTTGGGTGTTGCACGGCGAGAAATGGTTTGCGTCGAACGCCCGGTGGGCGGACTTCCTGATTGTGATGGTGGTGACCGATACCACCACGGCGATCCACCACGGCGCGAGCATGTTCATCGTGCCCACCCACACGCTGGGCGTTGAGTTCGTGCGCAACAGCGGCATGGCCTTTGAACACCCGGAACACGGCGCGCACGCGTATTTGCGCTTTAACGACGTGCAGCTCACCAACGACAACCTGCTGGGCAAGCCGGGCGAAGCTTTCAAGATTGCCCAGACTCGCCTTGGTGGCGGCCGGGTACATCACGCGATGCGCACCGTTGGGCTGGCGCGGCGGGCATTCGACGCGCTCTGCGAACGCGCCCAGTCGCGCTACACGCAGGGCTCGCGGCTGGCCGACAAACAGCTGGTGCAAGACACCATCGCCGAAGCCTGGATGCAGCTCGAGCAGTTCCGGCTGCTGGTCATTCAGACCGCATGGAAAATCGACAAACTGAACGACTACAAACAGGTGCGTGGCGACATCGCGGCGGTAAAGGTGTTGAGCGAGCGGGTGATGGTAGACATCGCCAGCAAGGCCATTCATCTGCACGGCGCACTCGGCATTTCCAACGAAATGCTGTTCGGCGAATGGCTGCTCTGGGGCCACGCGCTGGGGCTGGCCGACGGCCCGAGCGAAGTGCATAAGCTCACGCTGGCCAAGCAGCTCTTGCGCGCGCATCCGACCACGCCGGATCTCTTTCCCAGCCAGCACATTCCCAGTGGCGCGGCGCGGGCGGCCGAGAAATACGCCGAGCATCTGCGGCTGCCGGGGCATCGGCGGGGTTGGGTGCCGGGCGAGCAAACCTAGCGGGGGCGAGTTCGTCGCCCCGGGCTCGTTGATCTGCCTGGTTTAAGGTCTGTAGGTGGCGGGCTCTTTGCGCTGGTGCCAGCCCGTTCATGCTTCGACAAGCTCAGCACGAACGGGCTTAAGGTCTGTTGCCGCAGTGGGTCCTTGTTGGGGGGGCGAGCCGGTCTTGCCGTTCGCGCGGGGGCGTGAACACGGTTAACGCTGGAGCCGCCGAAGCGCGGGGCCGGGAACACCGCTCGCGCTGAGTCGGTCGAAGCGCGGGGCCGGGAACACCGTTCGCGCTGAGCCGGTCGAAGCGCGGGGCCGGGAACACCGTTCGCGCTGAGCCGGTCGAAGCGCGGGGCCGGGCCCTACTTCTTCTTCGATTTCTTCGGCTTGTCCTGCGGCACCAGCGGGCTCAGGTTGTAGCGGAATTTGCCAAAGCGCACGGTCTTCAAGTGTTCCAGCAGATCTTTCGGCATACCGTCAGGCAGGTCGATGGTGCTGAAATCGTCATACAAATCGATGCGTCCGATGTAGCGGGCTTCAAGCCCCGCCTCGTTGGCGATCGCACCCACGATGTGTTTAGGGAGGACGCCGTGCGTCGTACCGACATCGATGCGGTAGCGCACCATATCGATCTCGGGGAACTCCTTCAGGCGCTCGGCGCGAGTAGGAATGTCCAATTCCGGCGGGGCCGGCGGCGGCGCGAAGTATTCTTCAAGCTCGCCGGGGCGCGGCAAGGTGCGCGCCGGGGTGGGCGCGGCGAGCGCAGCGTCGTCGTAGTCTTCGTCAAGCGGCGCGCTTGGCGCAGGCGCCACCCGCGTTGCGCGCTCGGGCCGCTCCTTGCTGGCCAGACGCTCGGCAAATGCCGAGCGCGGCGCGCGTTCAGCGGGTTCACTACGCGCGGGACGCTCAGCCCGTTGCGGACGTTCATCCCGCGCTGGGGGTTCTTCCCGGACGGGACGTTCATCCCGGACGGGGCGCTCAGCCCGTTGCGGACGTTCATCCCGCGCTGGGCGTTCTTCCCGGACGGGACGTTCATCCCGCACCGGACGCTCATCCCGGATCGGACGCTCGGTCCGCTGATAACGGTCGCGGGCGCCCGGATCGGCGCCGGGCACGGCGCCTTCAAACTGCAAGGGGCGCTCGCGCTGAACCATAAAGGCCATCGCGGCGGCCAGCGGGGCCATCTCCACGCCGCGCTCGCGGGCCATTTCTTCGACTAGGTCGTTGAACCATTCGAGTTCCTCGCTGGCGAGGGTATCGAACACCGCTTTCTTGAACTGGGTAACGCGCCGGCTGGCGATTGCTTCCCGAGACGGCGCCCGCATGGGTTCGATCGGCTGACGAGTCGCCCGTTCGATGGCACGCAACATGCGCACTTCGCGCGGCGAGACAAACAAAATCGCCTCGCCGGTTCGGCCGGCGCGACCGGTGCGGCCGATGCGATGGACGTAGCTTTCGATGTCGTAAGGAATGTCGTAATTGATCACATGGCTGATGCGCGGCACGTCCAGCCCGCGGGCGGCAACGTCGGTGGCGATCACCACGTCGAGGTGGCCGCTCTTCAACTGTTCGATGGTTTTTTCGCGCTGCGACTGGTTGAGGTCGCCGCTCAGCGCCGCGCAGGCATAACCGCGCGCTTCCAGGCGCTCCGCCAGTTCGGTGGTCGCCATCTTGGTCCGCACGAAAATGAGGACCGCGTCGAGCTCTTCGCCTTCGAGAATGCGCGTCAGCGCATCGAGCTTGTGCAGCCCGGCGACCTGCCAATAGCGCTGGCGCACGGCTTCTACCGTGCTGGTCTTGGCCTTGATGCGGATTTCGCGCGGGTTACGCAGGTGCCGCTGCGCCACCTGCCGGATGGGCTCGGGCATGGTGGCGGAAAACAGGGCGGTCTGGCGCGAGGAAGGCGTGTGCTGGAGGATCGCTTCGACGTCGTCGATAAAGCCCATCCGTAGCATTTCGTCGGCTTCGTCGAGCACCAATCCGCGCACATTGGCGAGATTGAGCGTCTCGCGGCGCAGGTGGTCCATGATCCGTCCCGGCGTTCCCACCACCACATGCACATTGCGACGCAGCTGGTGCAACTGCTGGCTCATGCTCTGGCCACCATAAATCGGCAGCACGTGAAAACCCGGCATGCCGCTCGCGTAGCGCTGGAAAGCTTCCGCCACCTGAATCGCGAGTTCGCGGGTGGGGGTCAGCACCAACACCTGCGGATCGTGGGCGTTGAGATCGATTTTCGCGAGAAACGGCAGGGCGAAAGCGGCTGTTTTACCCGTACCCGTCTGGGCCTGACCGATGATGTCCTCGCCGGCGAGCAGCGTAGGAATGGCTGCGGCCTGAATCGGGGAAGGGGTTTCGTAGCCAATCGTGTTGAGCGAAGCCAGCAAATTGGCAGGCAGGCCGAGGTCGGCAAAACGGGGCAAGGAGTCAGCGGCGTCAGACATGAGCGGAGGATTAACCGGGCGTGGGGGTCGGGCAGTGTAAACCACCTGCCGGCCCAAAAGTTGCTCGTCGTGTCAAGAATTTGCGGCGACGCAGTATTAATGCCTGATCGAGGACAACTCGACGTCGCTTAGCGTCCGTCGGAGCCCTTACGCAAGCCAGCGGTTGCGCTCCACTTTCAGCGTGTCTCGCCACACCTGACGCGGTGGCCGGAAGTTGACCTCAAGGTGGTCCGTAGCCTTCGCGCCGCTGAAGCGCAGATCCATAAACGCCGAGCGGGCCAGATCGGCGCTGAACACTCGGGGCAGGCGGAACAGGCGCTGGAACGGCTGCGCGATCGCGCACAAACGCACCGCGAGCCAACGCGGCAGATACCAAAGGATGTATTCCGCAGCGCCAGGCATGGTGTGCCAGGTCTTGAAGACCTCGCGCAACGGCAGCGCCCCACCGGATAGCAGATAGGTCTCCCCTTCGCGGCCGCGCTCCACCGCATGCGTGATGGCGGCCGCGACGTCGTCGACGTGCACAAAACTCACCGTGCCGTTGCCGAAGGAGAATGGCGGCATCTGCCCCCGCACATACAGGCGCGCCATGTGTCCAAGACTGGAATGGTCACCGGGTCCTGCCACCGCGACTGGACATAGCACCACGATGGGCGCCCCGGCGCGCTGCAGCCCCAGGGCCAGTTCGTGCGCCTCGGTCTTGGTCGCTTCGTAGTGGGATTGCGGCGTAGAGCGGCGAACCCAGGTTTCATCGCGCAAATGGCCGTCGGTTTCGCCGAAGGCGAAGGCGGTCGAGACATAGAGAATGCGGCGAATGCCGAGTTCGTGCGCGATACCAAGCGTGTTGGCGGTACCGTTCACGTTGACCGCCGTCATCTGCCGACGCTCGCCGCGGGTCAAGCCAAAGGCATAGATGCCGGCGTTATGAATGACCGCATCGGCGCCGGCCATCCCCGCGCGCAAGGCCGCACGGTCGGTCACATCACCCACCGCAAGCTCGACCCCGGCCGCCGCCAGCGCTCGCGCCGCCGGGCTCGCCGGATCTCGCACGAGCACAACGACGTCGTAACCCTTGACCTGCAATCCGTTGACGACGGCCCGGCCAATAAATCCGGTACCGCCGGTAACAAATACCCGCATTCCTTGCCCTCCCCCGTCTCCAGTCACCTTGCGCCGGTCGCTTCAGCGCGCGGTCAAAGATTGCTCTTGTGCTGAACGCCGTCGACCGGCACCAGCGCGCCGGAAACCCAGCTCGCCTTGGCGGAAGACAGGAACACCACGGCGTTGGCCACCTCCTCGGGACGACCCATGCGGCCAAACGGGATGGTGGAAACGACCATGTCGTAGAAGGGTTTGTTGCCTTTGTGAATGCCGTCCCAGAAACCGTCGGGGAAGTCGATGGAGCCGGGCGCGACACAGTTCACGCGGATGCCTTTGGGCGCGAGCTCCATGGCCATGCTCTTGGCGTGACTGATGAGCGCAGCCTTGGCTGCCGCGTAGGCCGCAACCCCGGGCAGGCTGGCTTCGAGGCCAGAAATCGAGCTGATATGGAGGATGGAACCACCGCCCTGTTGTTCCATCCAGGGCGTGACCTGCCACGTGGCACGCACGCTGGCCATGATGTCCACGTCCATGCTGGCCTTCCAGCCGTCCTCGTTATCGCTCACGCCAAAGCCGGAGGGGTTATTCACCAGCACATCAACCCGGCCCAGCGCGGCGTGCGCGGCATTGATGAAAGCGGCCAGCGATTCGGCATTGCCCACATCGCAGGACGCCGCAAAGACCTTGCCACCGAGCGCCGCCACGTCGGCACGGGTTTGTTCCAGCGCCTCGGCGCCGCGCGCGCAAATCGCGACGTTCGCGCCTTCACGGGCAAATTCCAGCGCAATCGCGCGGCCAATGCCTTTGCTCGCGCCGGTCACGATAACGCCTTTGCCTTGTAGTCCCAGATCCATGCGTGCTCCCCTTTCGGTTTGGCCTTCAAGGCCTTGTTAGATTATTGCGCCGGCCGCGGGTCGACTGACGGCGTGTCCTCGACGGCTTCGACTTTCAGCATCGTGCCCTCAACCCCCACGACTGCGACCTGCGAGCCGGCCGGCAGATTGGCGCCGCTGATTTTCCAGCTGGTGTCGTCGACGTGCAGTTTGCCAACCCCGTCCACAATTGGCGACGCCAGCGTGAACCGGCGGCCCACATAATTCCTACCGCGCTGATTGAGGATGGGATGGTCCGAGGGTTCGGGATGGCGGGCCCGATAGCGCCGCCAGACGAACACGCTGGTCACCGACAGCACCGCGAAAATGATCCACTGCGCCTGCCACGCCAACGCTGGAAACAGCAGTAACAACGCGCCGGTCATCGCCGCGCCCAGTCCGAACCACACTAAAAACGTGCCCGGCACCAGCATTTCGCCGATGAACAGCGCCACCCCGCCCAACAGCCAGCCCCAAGGTCCGAGTTGTTGGAGGAGTTCCATTACAGGCGCTTGGTCGCTTGGGACGCGAACGCTTCTCTGGCGATTTCGCCAATGCCGGCCACTGCGCCCAGCACGCCGGCGGTGTCGAGAGGCATGAACATGATTTTCTGATTGGGCGCTGAGCCGATGGCCTGCAGGGCTTCGACGTATTTCTGCGCGATGAAATAGTTGACCGCCTGCACGTTACCGCCGGCGATCGCTTCCGACACCATACGGGTGGCGCTTGCTTCCGCTTGGGCCAGCCGTTCTCGGGCCTCGGCTTCGCGGAAGGCGGCTTCGCGCCGCCCTTCCGCTTCGAGCACCGCGGCCTGCTTTGCGCCTTCGGCTTTCAGAATGGCGGCCTGACGCAGGCCTTCGGCTTCCAGAATTGCAGCGCGCTTCTCGCGCTCGGCCTTCATCTGGCGGGCCATCGAATCCACCAGATCCTGCGGCGGCTTGATGTCCTTGATTTCGATACGGGTAACTTTGAGTCCCCAGGGATGGGTGGCTTCGTCTACCACCGCCAGCAGCTTGGAATTGATGGCGTCGCGCTTGGAAAGAGACTCATCAAGGTCCATCGAGCCCAGCACGGTTCGGATGTTGGTCATGGTGAGGTTCAACACGGCGTATTCGAGCTGGTTGACTTCGTAGGCCGCACGCGCGGCGTCCAGCACCTGAAAGAACACCACGCCGTCGCATTTCACCACGGCGTTATCGCGGGTGATGACTTCCTGCGAGGGCACGTCCAGCACCTGCTCCATCATGTTGACCTTGCGGCCGATGCTGTCGATGTAGGGCAGGATGAGGCCGAGGCCGGGCTGCAGCGTCTTGTAGTAACGCCCGAAGCGTTCGATGGTCCACTCAAAGCCCTGAGGCACCACCTTCGCGCCCTTGTAGAGGGTAATGAAAACCAGTGCGACGAAGCCAAGCGTAAAAATGCCGCTGAGTTGCATGAGGTAGTCCTCTTCCTTGGTGGGTGCGAATTGCGTCGCCCCTATTCTAGCCACCCGGGCGCGAAGCGCGCGTGAAAGATTTCAGCAGAACTGCGCGGTGACCATCGCGCTCGCGGCACTGGCCTGTCGCGCCAGCGCCTGTCCGGCCGCGAGTTGATTGCGGGCGCGGGCCAGATTGTGCGCTCCGCGCGTGGCGAAGCGGTCCGGCGACCAGCCGAAATACGCTTCGTTCAGCGCGTCAGCGGCGAAGCGCGCCGCGAGTTCCAGATAGATCGTCTCGGTGCCGGTCACGATGCCCTGCCATTCAGCCCGCGTGATAAACCCGCGCGTCGACGCCGCATAGCCTTCAATCGCCGCAGCGAAAAGATCCAGCGAGAAATCGGCCTGCGGCGCGTCTTCCGGCCCGGGATTACACCAGGAGCGGAAGGCGTCCCCCAGTTCCGGCACCAGCGGACCCCGCGCGAGCGTGTCCAGATCGACCAGACACAAGCCCCGACCTTCGGCATCGAACAGCAGGTTGGAAATCTTGGGATCGCCGTGCAGCAGCCGCCACGGCTGCGCCGGCCACGCGGGCAGCTGGGAGAGACGGGACAGGATCTGGTCCGCGATCGCCCGCACCTCGGCGGCCAGCCGATGCTTCGGGTGCGCAGCGAGCGCGGCCGCAAGTCCGGCCAGATGGCGGGCGGGCTCGTGGACCGGCGGGCGCACATGCGGCAGCGGCACGGCCCAGTCGGCGAGCGTGGCGTGGAAGCGGCCCAGCAAATCGCCGGCGGCGTGCGCCTGCGACGCGGCGCTCAGTTGCTGGACGCTATGCCCCGGCATAAAGGTCTGGAGCCGCCAGACCGCGGCGTCCAGCGTCACCGCAGAGTTACCGTCCAGCGTGCGGATAAGGGTTGGGGCGATCGCGCCCCGCGCCCGCAGGGCCTGTGTGACGAGATCCAGATTGTCGTTCACCGCGGCCTCAAACACCGGATGCAGCCGCTGCAAGACCAGCACCTCCTGCGCGGTCGTTGCCACCCGCAGGCTGAAATTGATCAAGCCGCCGGCAAGCAGTGAGATTTCCATGGCGCGCAGGCCGTAACGGTCAAGCACCGGCATGACCAGCGCATGCAATTCAGCGTGAGAGAGGTTCATTGGCGGGCGATAACGCTCGGGCGGGCTCGTCGCGATTGTACACTCGGGACTTCGTCGGTCTCGCGAGGTCCTCATGCTTAGACGCTTGCCGGTGGCTGTGCTCGTGGCGGTGTGCGGTCTGCTGCTCGTGGGCTGCGGCGTGCGCGCGGCGAAACCTTCCGCTTTGCCGCCGGCGACCAGCCTGAGCGCCTGTCGCGAGCACGTAGCAACCCTCGATCGGCAGGTCGATCGTGCCGGTGTGCGGGATGTGGACAGCGCCGCGATTCCGGGCTTTCCATTTCTGCGGATCAACCGGCTGCTGGCGAGTTTTAGCACCGAGTCGCTCGCGCCCGCCGCCCGCGCACAGTGGCTGCAGGCGCTGGCCACACTGGACGCGGACGGGCGTCGCGTTGAACTGGCGGCGCTGAACGCACCGGCGGCGACCGTGGCGAGCATCGACCGCTGTCGCGCCACGCTGCTGGCCGATTTGAAGGAGGATTCAAGCGCCTTCGAGCGTCTGCGCGCCGCCGCCCGCGTGCCAGACAACTACAGCCTCCCGGCCCGGGTGCTGGGGCTTTATCCCGTGGCGGCATTCTTTGCCCGGCAGGGGGTGAGCAGGCTGCAGGCGCGGGAGGCGCCGCGTCCGGTCGTGCACCTCGCCTCCACGGCGCGGCTTTACGCCAGCCCGCCGGTAGCGGCTAAGACACTCGCCAAGGCCACCACAGCTTTCGCCAACGCGCCGCGCGATGCCCTGGGCATTCTTCAGCCCTCGCCCGCCACGCTGCACACACTGCTGGACGCGCATGCACCGGTGTGGGTGGTCGACACCCTGAGCGACGCCGACCGGATTGGTCGAATGGCGCACGATGCCGACGGTCGGGCGATGCTAAAACCCGAGCCCAGCGTGTACGTCTGGGTCTCGCAGACCCGCTTCGAGCAGCAGGTGCTCACGCAGTTGAACTATCTGCTGTGGTTTGGCGCGCGCCCCCCGCAGGGCGCTTTCGACTCGCTTGCGGGCGCCTTTGATGGGCTGGTCTGGCGCGTGACGCTGGATGCAGACGGGATGCCGTTGCTCTGGGACAGCGTGCATGCCTGCGGGTGTTATCACCTCTGGTTCCCCGGCCCGCGCCTCAAGCAGCGGGCCGTTGCGGACGGCACTGAACCCCCGTGGGTCGCGTTCAGTCTCGAGATGGCGGGTCGGCCAGGGCTCCAAATCGACGCGGGCACGCACTATTTGAAAGGCGTTGCCCCCGCGCCCGCAGGGCCTGCCGAGACGCTAACGATGTTGGACTACGACGCCTTGCGCCAACTCCCCGACGGCCGTGGCGGTGTGCGAAGCCTGTTCGCCGCCAACGGCTTGCTGGAGGAATCGGTGCGGCCCGAGCGCTGGTTACTGTGGCCGCTCGGCGTGCCTTCGGCCGGCACCATGCGCCAGCGCGGGCATCAGGCCACGGCGTTTATCGGGCGTCGGCATTTTGATGACGCCCGGGGCATTGAGCGCTATTTCGAGCGAAAAGACGGGGATTAATCGTCGCGGGGTTCGCCGTCGGCCACCGGCGCTTGCGCGGCTTCGAACTGCGCCAGCAGCGCCTTGAGACGCACCGCTTCAGCCTGCCAGTGGTCGCGCTCATGGGCGACCTGCGCCGTTTCGGCCATCGCCTCGAAGGCCGAGGCTTCGGCCCGTTCGGCCCGCTCCAGCGCTTCGCCGCGCTGGGCGCTGAGTTCCTCTTCCTGCTGCGAGGGACCGAGGGTTCGCCGCCAGAACTGATTCATGAGCGACCACACCGGCCACTCGCTGTCGCGCACCCCAAAGCTTGCCCGCAGTTTGGCGTAGTCCTCGCGCTGCAGGTGCTCGAGGCTCGCCTCCTCGAGAAATTTCATGAGTTCGCGATCGCCGTCGCGCTCGGCGCCGGCCAGCGATCGGCTGGCCATTGCGTGAACGGCCCGGGCCTGCCAGAACCCGGAATCGTCGTCGTCGAACTCGATATCCATCGCCGCCTCAGAAGCTGAACCGTTGCAGACCCAACGCATCAATCGTGGCCCGCTCACCGGCATGACTGACCACGCCGATCACGCCCGTTTCAGGCGTGAGCCAAGTGCTCGCCACGCGCCGCAGATCGGCCACCGTGGTCGCCAGCACCTGCTCGCGGAAACGCGCGCGGAACGCCGCATCCCGACCGTGAATCTCGCTAAAGAACCAGCTAATTGCAGCCCCCGCCGGCGAACGGGGTTTGTCGAGTCGACGAATCACACCGAGGATGGCCTCTTCCAGCAATTCCGCCGGCTGCGCCTCGTGCAGCCAGTCCAGCGAGCGGTCGAAATCGGCCAGCGTGTCCACCAGTCGCGGGTCGCGGTAGGAATAAAAGGCGAAGGCCGCGCTGTCGGCGTCGTAGTTGGCGCCGCCGCCGTAGGCACCGCCGCGCTCGCGCACGGCAGGATGCAGAAAGCCATCGGACAGATAGCGCGCCAACACCGACAGCGCCGGCGCGTCGGGCGCGCCTTCCGGCACGGCGGCGTAGGCCTTGGCGCAGAAATTCACTTCACCGTTCGCCAGCCACGCGCTGCCCGGGGCAACGCGCGGGCCGGGTAACACCAGCGCGCCGGCGCCCGCCGAGCGTTGGCCGCGCAGGCCGTGGCGGGCCAGGGTGGCGGCCGCGCTATCCAGCGCCTCGGTCTCGCCCACCAGCAGCACCTTGCACGGCGCCGTAAGCAGTTTGTCTTTCAGCGCGGCGTATTTGCCGAGGAGCTCCAGCGCCGCGGCGTCTGATTCGCGCACCGCGTCTTCCTGCGCCTGCAGGCTCAGGATTTGGGTCGGACCGTCCCACAAATCGCCCAGCCAGGCGCTGGGCGACAGCCCGCGCATCGCGCCGTGCATCGCCAGCTGGTGGCCGCGGTCGGTGATCGACATTTCCAGATCGGCCCGCGCCTGGGTGAGCAGTTCGCGCAGGCGCTGGGTTTCGTCGCAGCGGAAGTCGGGCAGGATTTCACTCAGGGTCTGGATGAGTTCCGGGGTGCGGCGCTGCAGGCCTTTCGACCAGATCACCACGTGACCTGCGCTCGCATTCACATCGGTGAGATGGCTGCGAATGGAGGCGTTGGCGCCAAACGAACCCACCAGCGCCCGCCGCGCCTGAGTGTCGAGATAGGTTTCGCCGCCGGCGCCGAAGTCGGTCAGATAACCCGCAAACGACGACAGCGTGCAGATTTCATCTTCCGAAAGCGCCGGCAGTTCAATGGCCAACTGGGCGCGCATCAGGCCGTTGGTGCCGCGCGTATAGCGATGGGTTTCGAGGCCGGCGATGTCCACCATCGCGCCGGTGATCAGCGGCTCGCCGGCGGGCACGTCGGCCAAGGTAATGCGCGGCAGGGCATCCGGGTCTTCAACCCGCGCCTGCCGGCTGGCGAGCGCGCTGGCGGCGTCGGCAATGGCCTTGCGCGCGGCGTCATCGAGGGTGGCGTTCAGCGCGGCGAGGCGATCGAGTTCGGCCTGACGCTCGGCTTCGCGCTTGCGGTCGTTCGGCACCATCGTCACCCGCGCCCGGTGCGGGTTATCCAGCAACAGGCGGCGCACGAGGGCGGGGAAGTAGTCGGGATTGGCCACCTCCTGCCGCAGTTCTTCCAGCAGGGGATCGATATCCAGCAGGGCGACCGGATCGCGGCGATACATCGCCCCCGGCAGGATCCGGCTCATCAGCTGCAGACCATAGGGATAGCCGTCACCGCCCACATCGCGCTGGGCCATCTCGATGCGGTCGAGCACCGCCGAGAGCACTTCGTGCGGCATGCCGTGGGTGGCGATCGTCTGCAAAACGGCCAGCAGGCCTTGTTCCAGCGCGGCGGCGTGGGCCGCTTCGCTGCCTTCCACGCCCAGATAAAAGGCCAGCTGACGGGCCGAGTCATCGGTGCCGCAGAGTTCTGAGGGCGCACGGGCGAGTTCGGTGGTCTCGAGAAAGTGGCGCATCGGTGAAGCGCTGTGCTCCAGCAGCACCCCGGCCAGCATTTGCGCTTCCAGCGCCATGCGCGGGTCGGCGGATTCACCCAGCAACCAGCCCCACACGAGATGGGTGGATTCCTCGCTGTCGAAGGATTCGTCGATGGCGTAATCGGTGACCAGTTCACGCGGCGCGCTGAGCGAGGGCTGCAGCGCGCTCACCAAGGGCGCGCCCGCTGCGGCCTGTACTGCCGGATGATGCGCCAGCGCCAGCGATTCAAAGCGCGCCTGATGGTCGCGGGGGTCAAAGCAGCCGTAGGTGATAAACACCGCCTGCGCCGGGCTGTAGTGACGCGCGTGAAAAGCCCGCAGCGCGGCGTGCGTGAGGTCGGGAATGGCCGCCGGGTCGCCACCGCTGTTGTGGCGATAGGCGGTTTGCGGAAACAGCGCGGCCTGCAGGTGGTGCCACAACTGGGCCACGGGCGAGCTCATCGCGCCCTTCATTTCATTGAACACAACGCCCTTGTAGACCAGCCCTGCTGCCGGCTGCTCCGCATCGGCGAATTCCACCCGGCAGCCTTCCTGCGCGAAATCGAGCGGGTCCAGCAAGGGAAAGAACACCGCGTCCAGATACACCTGCAGCAGGTTGTCGAAATCCTTGCGGTTGCGGGTGGCGAACGGATACGCCGTGCTGTCCGAACTCGTGAAGGCGTTCATGAAGGTATTGAGCGAACGCCGGAGCATCATGAAAAACGGGTCGCGCACCGGGTAGCGCTCGCTGCCGCAAAGGGTGGTGTGTTCCAGAATATGCGCCACGCCGGTCGAATCCTGCGGAATCGTGGGGAACGCCACCATGAAGGCGTTGTTGTCGTCGTCACAGGCCAGATGAAAATGGCGCGCCCCCGAGGCGGGGTGGCGATAGGCCTGAAATTCCAGATTGAGCGTGTCGATATGGCGCCGCTCAATCAGTTCAAAAGAAGTTTCCATCATCAGCGAGTCGTCCTCTCTGCCGCGGCAGTGGCCGCGAGTTGTTCGATAACGCCGGGCAAGGCCTCGAGCGTGGTGATTTCAGCATGCGGCGGACGTTGCCCCGCCGGCCAGTCGCGGGCTTTACGATTGACCCACACCGCCCGCAGTTTCGCGTTGTGGGCGCCTTCAATGTCGTACACGGGCTCGTCGCCCACGTGGATCACGGCCTCCGCGCCAACCCCGGTGCGCGCCAGCACGGGGTCAAACATGCGCGGGTCGGGTTTGCTGGTGCCGGTGTCGGCCGGCGACAGCGCGAACTCGAAATAATGGTGAACCCCAGCTCGTACGAGGTCGGTGTTGCCATTGGTCACGGCGATCAGTCGATAGCGTTGCCCCAGTTGCCTGAGCACGGCGTCGACCTCACTGAACAGCTCGACCCGACTGCGCGCGTCCAGAAACACCTCAATGGCCGGCATGACCAGCGTCTCCGGGTAGCCGTACTGGGCGCAGAGTTCGTGCAACGCCGCGATCCGCAACTGCGTGAAGTCATGGGCGAGGCTGGGTTGGGCTTTCGCCAGCGCCCGGCGGCGGGCCTGCAACTCCAGCACCGTATTGGCCGCGGTGACTCGCGGCATCCGCTCGGCCAGCCAAGCGTATTGGGTGTCCTCGGCCCGGTGGAGTACCGGGCCTGCGTCCCACAGGGTGTCGTCCAGATCGAATGTAATGACTTCAAACACGTTTGGATTCCATGTGGTGACGCTGGCCTAAATTTCAAGGCTGCGGTGCCTTGGCGGGGCGCGCTAGAATCGGGCTTCCCTTCAGTCGGAGTGCCATCATGCCCTCATTCGACGTCGTCTCGGAAGTCGACGCCCACGAACTCAGGAACGCCGTAGACCAGACTACGCGTGAAATCGGCAACCGTTTTGATCTCAAAGGCACCGTTGCGCGGGTGGAGCAGGAAGAATACGTGCTGACGCTCATCGGCGAGGCCGATTTTCAGGTCCAGCAGGTGCTGGAAATTCTGCGCCTGCGTCTGGCCAAGCGCGGCATCGACGTGGCCTGTCTCGATATCGCGGACGCCACCCGCAATCTGGCCGAGGCGCGGCAGAAGGTAACGGTGCGCAACGGGCTCGACGCGGACGGTGCGCGCAAGGTGGTGAAATCCATCAAGGAATCTGGCATCAAGGTGCAGGCGCAGGTACAAGACCAGCAGGTGCGGGTGACCGGCAAGAAGCGGGACGACCTTCAGGACGTCATCGCCCACCTGCGCACAGCCGAGCTTGAAGTGCCTTTGCAATTTACGAATTTCCGGGACTGAGCACGCCCCTTTGATTACCGAGAAACGCTTTCGCTGCCCCTATTGCGGGGAGCGCATCAGCTGCCTGCTGGATGGTTCCGCCGGCGATCAGCAGTACGTGGAAGACTGCGAAGTCTGCTGTCGCCCGATTGAAATCGCCTGTGACTTCGACGGCAGCGGCCGGCCGCTGGGCTTTTCCGCCCACCGTCACGACGAATGAAGCGCTGATGCGCGAGGCGCTGTTGCTGTTGCTTGCCGCCGGCACGGCGGCCGGCTTATGGAACTGGAGCGTGAGCGGCCGCGATCGCGCGCTGCGGGCGGTCCACCAGCTATGCAATGACATCTCGCTGCAGGCGCTGGATGAAACCGTGGTGTTGCGGCGGGTGCAGCTGGCCCGCGATGAGCGCGGCCAGCGGCGCGTCCTCAGAATCTATCGGTTTGAGTTCACGCGTGATGGCAGCCTGCGGGAAACGGGCGATCTCGCGCTCGCCGGACTCACCCCCTGGTGGGCCTTGCTCCATCATCCGGAAGGCAAGCTGCACATCGATCTGCGCGCCACACGCGGCAAAGTGCTGTTATTCCCCGCCTAGGCGTTCTTCGAGTTCGCGGAGCAATGCCGCGTTGTGGACGTCGGCCCGCGCCTTGCCGGCAGCGACGGCGGCACGCTGGCGCGCCATATGCTCGGCCGGCGTCAGCACCTCGGTTTCCCCTCGTTGCGCGGCCACCGCGGCGGCAAACTCCTGTTCAAAATGCTCGATATCAAGTTCCGCTCGGATCGGGCTGGCGACCTGCCGGGGTAGCGCAGGCACCGGCGGCGGCGCCACCGGCGCTGGCGCCAT
>Ga0114967_10002436_pt1 | contig 15534 bp, 16 predicted proteins | sample M_130628_MF_Meta_FD_92639 | JGI IMG/M metagenome (GOLD analysis project Ga0114967, IMG submission 92639) | Freshwater microbial communities from Lake Montjoie, Canada to study carbon cycling - M_130628_MF_MetaG | ecosystem: Environmental > Aquatic > Freshwater > Lake | place: Lake Montjoie... | reverse complement strand
GCGTTCCTGGAAAAATCCTCCGTGCTTATCTGTTAAAAGCGTGCCATGAATGGCCGCCAGCCGCCTCACTCCTCTTTTCCTTTTGAAACCCCCACCGCTCGACCCCACTGCCACGCTCTGCCTGCCCGGCCCGGAGATTTGGGAACTCTGGAAGCCATCGCCTTCCGGGTGGCAACGCGTTCCCGGCACGGAATCCTCCACCAGCCCCTCAGCTTTCAAAGCGGCTGCCCTGTTCGCCTTTCCCGTCAGCAGCACTTTCGCGGTGCCCATCCGTGCGGCCACAGGGGATCCCGATCTGCTGCCGGATATCATTGAGATTCAGTTGGAAAAACAAAGCCTCAAGCCCGACGCGCCGGTGGGTTGCCTGACGGACTGGCGCATTGTCGACCGTGAGGAAAACCAAACCCTGGTCTGCGCGGCGGTGCTGAATCCCGGTCTCCCGGAGGAACTTCCGAAAGAAGCGCCCGCCCGCTTCGAACTGAGCCCTTATCTCTACGATCTCCCGGACGACTCCCTCGTGATCTGGAAAGAGCTGGGCCGCCTCGTCTTTGCCGTCACCCGGCGGGATCATCCCGTTTATTTTCACGCGCTCAGCGCCTCGCACCTCACGCCTGGCGTGGTGCAGGAGATTGAGCAACTCCTGATGCCCGTTTACACCCAGGGATTTGTCACCGCCCTGGATGCCGTGGTCATCTGGGGGGATCCTGGCAGCACCGCCGCGCCGGATCCTGCCACGGATGCCGCTTTTCAGGTCACGTTTGGGGGGCGGGTCCTGCGCTTGCCAAAGCCGCCGCCCCGTCCCGGCACCCGCGTTTCCGCTTTGGAGCCCGTGTCCGTGGCCCAGGGAAAAATCCGCGCCGCCCGCGCCGCCCGCATCCAAAAAATCGTCACCGCCTGTGTCCTCGCCTATTTGCTGGTCCCGGGCTTCTTCGCCTTCCGGTATTTCATGGAGCAGCGGAAGGTCAATGTCCTGAAATCCCGCGTCGCGGTGCTGGAAAGCAACTACGGCAATGTCCAGGGCACCATTGACCAGGCCAACCTCGCGGATGCCGCCATCAACTTCAAACAATACCCGGTAGAGCTGCTCTACCAGTGCCTAACCTCCCTTTATGACACCGCAACGCCCGGCGTCCGGATCACGGGTTTTGAAGTGGAGAAAAACCAAGGCGAGAAAAAGCTCTCCCAGATCACCATCAAAGGTGAGGCCAACAACGCCAATACCCAGGCCGCCATTGTCTACGCGACCAAAGTGAAGGGCAATCCTGAGCTGCAAAATTTCAAATGGGAATACAAAGCCCAAGCCCCCAAGGACGGCAAAGTCCCCTTCGACATCGTCGGAATCACCAAAGATGACACCCCTGAAACCAAGTGAAAAGCGGCTCCTGATCTTCCTCGGGATCGCAGCCTTTCTCCTCTTCAACCTGCTGGGCTTCAGTTGGTGGAAGAAGAGCAACCTCGTGCTGGAGCGGAAACGCATCACGCTCGAAAGCCGTGCCCGCGAGCTGGAATTCGCCAAAACCCTTGAGCCCGAAGCCAGGCAAAAACGCAGTTTCCTGGACGCCCACCTCGAGCGCTATCCGGATGAAGCCTCACGGGAAATCTACCTTGACCAATTCATCAAAAAGGAAGCCGACGTTCTGAATCTCGAAGTCCGCAAAAATCAAACCCTGCCTGTCAAACTGGAGGATCATTTCCACAAGTCCCGCTACACGGCGGACGTGACCGGGGCCTGGGACGATGTTTTCGCGTTCATCTTCAAGCTGCAATCCCCCAAAGCGTTCCGCTTTGTCAGCACCCTGCGGCTGAAATCCCAGAAAAAGGAAGGCGCGACCGATGACGCTGCCGATGTGGTCTGCACCTTTGAAGTTGAGCGTTGGTGGTCCCCGGAAAGCGTGGCTCCGGAGGAACTGCTGAACGCCGAAACCCCCGTCCCAGCCACCACGGCTGAAACCCCAGCGGTCTCCCCCGCTGCCCCTCCTGTCCCCGGAGACCCCACCCCTGAGGCTGCATCTGCGCCCCCTGGCGATCCTGCCGCCCCTCAAAAAACCGCCGCCGCTGAACAATCCAGTCCCGAAGCAGTCCAAACCCCCTGACGGATCCCCGTCGCCCACCCACCTACCGGCCATGAAAACTTCCCAGCCTTTTCTGAATCGCAGCGCCATCGCCCGCCCCTTCGCTGCAGGCCTCATTCTCCTGGCCCTGACGCCCCTGCTGCCCGCCCAGGACACCCCGCCTCCCCCAGCGGCGGAAGCCAGCGGCGAAACCTTCACTCCACTGGAATACGGCATGGAGCGCTATCAGAAGCTCCGGGGAAAAAGCCCCTTTGAATTTGAACTCGCCAAGCCCCCAGTCGAGCCCGCTGCTGACCCTTTCGCGGATCTCATCCTCGCCAGTTATGGGGGATATGCCAACAATGCCAGCGTCACCCTGCTGAACACCAAAACCCAGGAACGGATCTCCGTTTTCGCCCAGGGCACCGGCCGGAAAAATGAGAACGGCTATCAAATTCTCAGCGTCAACAAGGGCCGCACCCTGTCCAACACCACGGTCACCGTGGAAAAAGACGGCCAAAAAAAGGAACTCGGCTTCGACACCAAACTGCTCTACAGCATGGTGGGTGGTGCCGGAGGCGGTGGTGGAGCAGCGGCCGGGGGCCGGCCGGCGGTTCCAGGACAGCCCAACAACGGGCAACCCAATGGCCAACCCGTCATCCGTCCCGCCGGGATGCCGGCGCAAGCCGCGCGTCCTTATCAGGCTCCCCAACCCGTGAATATCACCCGCGGCGGCCAATCCAACCGGAATGTGGGGAATCAGCCAGGGATGGCTGGCCAGGCAAACTTCGGCGCGCCCCAGCCTGGCGTGCCAGCCAGTCCCGGCGGAGCCACCGAGGCCCAGCAGCAGCTGAATGCGATGTTAGCCAACCCCGCCGCCCAGCCCAACGTGGTGCCAACTCCGACCGTGCCCGCTGCCAATCCGGGCAATAATGCCGCGCAAAATCCACCGCGCCGCCGCGTCGTTCTTCCCTCGACTCCTTAAGGGCCCTGCCCGCTCCCCATCCCTCCATTTTCACTCTGCGGAACCCTCCCTTTTTTCCTTTCACTTTTTGTCATGACCCTTCCGTCCTTCCCCCGAGCGCTTTGCCGTCTCTCCCTCGTTTTTGTTCCCCTGCTGGGCGCGTCCCAGGCCCAGGAAGCCGTGGAATTGCCTTCGAATTTGAATCCTGCGCTCCGCGCCCGTTTGCTCGCCCAAAACAACGTGCCCCAGCCGGATGGCGTGCCTCCGCTTCCGACTCCTGCGGCAACGCCGGCTGCCACCCCAGCGGCGACGCCGGCAGCAGCCCCGGCAGCAGCTGTTCCAGCCGTCCCGGCGCTTCCCACCCCGGCCAAGCCGAATGCAGGCACCGGGGCTGCTGCTCCCGCCGCCGCCCCCAAAACGCCCAGCATCCCCACGCCACCCCGGCCCACCACTCCTCCGGGGGTGCCCAGCCGCAAGCCTTCCATCACCCTACCCAATACCCCGGCCACTCCCAGCACTGCAGGCACCGTCCGGACCCCGGTTCCGGGAACTCCGCCCGCAGGCGGGCCACCGGCGAATCCCGGGGATCCAGCGGCCAAAACCAATGTGATCCCGGACGATCCCAATGATTTTCTGCTCGCCTTCACCGGTGATCCTATCGAAAGCGTGATTCAGCTGTATGAATTCATCTCCGACCACCACGTGATCCGGGATGCCGGACTCACCGGCACCGTGGTGGTGGTGCAGAATCCCAACAAAAAAATGACCCGCGCCGAGGGCGTGGACTTCATCAAGGCCTCACTGCTCATTCAGGGCTTCAGCCTTCAGCCTTATGCCCCTGGGATTGATAAAATCATCGCGATCAACTCCAAGCCTCCCGGCCTGGAAGGCCCGAAAGAGGGCTCGCAGATTTATCTCAGCGCGGATGAACTGCCGGAAACCGATGAACCGGTCAACTATCTGATCCGCCTGAATTACCTCAGCGCTGAGGAAGCCTCCGCCGTCCTGGCCAACGCGGTTCCCACCCACCCCTGGGGAGCCTACATTCCGATTCCGTCCGCGAATGCCATTCTGGTCCGGGGCACGATTCCGAACATCCGCACCCTGATCAAGGTTAAGGACAAGGTCGACGTCGAGCCCGTGGCCCAGATTCACGAATTCGTGGAACTCGAACGTGCCTCTGCCGAGGACATCCAAGCGCTTCTCGAAGGGATTCTCCAAGCCCAGGCTCAGGCAAATCCCAGCACCAACAAGGGCGGCAACACTGGATTCCGTCCCGTCGCCCCTACGGCGGCGGCCAACGCGATGGCGAACAACGGTGGAGCACAGCCTGTCATCACCAGCAGTGGCACCAACACCATTACCGGCACCATGCCCGATGGAAAATCCATCATCATCAAGGCTGACCCCCGCACCAACCGCATCTTTATTAATGGTCCGAAGGTCCACGTCGATTACATGATCAAGCTGGTCAAGGAATTCGATCAGCCTTCCCGCGTGAAAAACCTCCTTACGCAACAGCTCCGCTACATTCCGGTGGATGAGTTCCTCGACATCGCCGCAGCCAGTCTCGAGGCCCGCGGTCTCGGGGCCGCCGGCCAGACCGCCGGCGGAGGAGGTGCCGGGGGCGGCGCATCCCGCACCGGAGCGACCGCCGGGCAAAATCAATTTGGTGGCCTGGGAAGTCAGGGCGGCAGCAATGGCTTTGGCTCCCAGGGCTCACGGAATGGATCATCCGGCTTTGGCAGCAGCGGCCGTTCCGGCGGGTCCTCCGGCTTTGGCAGTGGCGGCAGCGGCAGTGGGGGCGGTGGAGGCCTGGCTTCCCGTCAATCCAACAACGCCTTGCCCCGTTCCACGGTGGTCGGCAAGACGCTGCTCATTTCCGATCCCCGCATGAACTCCCTCCTCGTCACTGGTCCGCCGGAGTCGATCGAGCGCGTCGGCGAATTGATCAAGGAAATGGACAAGCGCCCCCTCCAGGTGCACATCAATGCGGTGATCGCCCAGATCACCCTCAGCGACGACATCTCCACCGGCATGGACCTTCTCCGCCGGGTGGAAGACGTAAACATTGCCGGTCAAAACGTCAGCATCGCCGGCCTCTACAACTCCACTGGTGCCAACCGGTTCCTCGACCCAGCCAATCTCGACACCGTGTCCGGCTTTACCTCTGCCGGTGCCGGGCTGAATCTCTATGCCACCGCCGGAGAACTCTTCAACGCTTACGTCAACGCCCTGGAATCCACCTCCCGCTTCAAGGTCCTCTCCAAGCCCCACGTCGCCACCGCCAACAACGAAGTCGCCAACATCTCCGTGGGTTCACGCGTGCCCATCCCAGCCAACCAGCAAACTTCCGTCGTGGCCGGCAACACCAACTCCGTCACCTCAAATGTGGAGTATGAGGACGTCGAACTGATCCTCGAAGTGCGGCCCCTCATCAATTCCAAGAACGAAATCACCCTCGAAGTTTCCCAACAGAACGACACCGTCTCCGGCTCCACCGTCATCAATGGCAACCCCATTCCCAACATCCTGACGCAGCGCCTCAACAACAAGATCACCGTTCCCAACGGAGCCATCTTCACCATCGGCGGCAGCATCACCGAGTCCAAGAGTGAATCCATCAGCGGGATCCCCTTCCTCTCCAAAATCCCCGTCATCAAGCACCTCTTCGGCACCACCGTGCACGGCACCAAGCGGCAGGAACTGATCATCATGATCCAACCGCGCATCATCGACACGGCAGATGACATGATCGATGTGCACACCTCCGAAGTCCAGCGCACCATCATCGGTCCGGATGCGGAGACCTTCGCCAAGCCCGACCGCGATACCTCCAACGTCGCCCTGCCCACCTACGAGAAGGATATTCCCTTTGACGCCGCCGGCTATCCCAATGCCACCCGCCCCGTCACCAAATCCCTCTTCAAGCGGCTCGGTGAGGCGCTGCGCCCCCAGTAAACCCATGCTGGAGCCGGATAACATGCTCCACCTGATTCCCGTCCGTCCCTGAAAGGCCAGCCGTCGCTTCCATCCTGAAATCATGAAGCGCCTGCCTGCCGCCATTCTCCTGTGTATTTTTTGGCTCACCCGATGGGCGATGGGGGTGGAAATCACGGCAGGTCCCACCATTCAGGTGCAGGGAACGGCTGCCACTGTCCAATGGAGCACGGATGCGGAATGCGGCACGCTGTTTAAATATGGTTTGGATGCAGACCACCTGAATCATAAAGCAGAGGGGAAAGTCGGCCTCATCCATACCGTCACGCTGGATGGTTTATTGGATGGCAAAACCTACTTCTTCAGTGCCGGCACCGCCAAAAAGTCCCTCAAAACCGGGCAATTCACCGTCGGCAAACCCATGCCGGCCCCCGCTGACCCGAAAGGCACGCCGGCGTCCTCCGACCCAAAACCGGCCGCCCCGCCCATCGCGCCGGCCCCCAAGCCCCCTGTCCCCAGGCCTGCGCCAAGCGTTAAACCTGCCTCTTCCCTGGCTCCGCCCACCCGCGCCACCTGGGGGGATCCTTCCTCACTCGCCGATCATTTTGCCCGCCATGGACGCGATTTTGGCGCGACCAGCGCCGACGATTACGCCCGGAAAGCCTGGGAGTTCCTCCAGCGGGCCATCGACGAAGGCCTGCCTGCCAAAGTTGACGGGGATGGCGTGATCCGCGTTTATGAGCCCAGGACCAAATCCTTCGCCTCCTACAACAAAGCCGGGCGCACCAAAACCTTTTTCAAACCCCAGCGGCCTGACTATTTCCGCGATCAGCCCGGCAAGCCCATCCGCCTGAACCGCCCCGCTTCTGGTCCGCAATAAGCTGCAAACCGCTTTCCTGTCATGACCCATTCCTGCCCTGTCTGCGCCTACCCCAAGCCGAAGGAACCCCCCCGCAGTGCCAGTGGGGGCGGTTCCTACGAAATTTGCCCCTCCTGTGGGTTTCAATTTGGCGTCGATGACGATGACAAAGGCATCACCTTCAGCAAATGGCGCACCGCCTGGCTGAAGCGGGGAGCCCCCTGGAGCAGCCTGGGCCAAAAAGCCCCCAGGGACTGGGACGGCAAAGCCCAGGCCGCCTCCCGTCCGAAAAAACCCGCCGCCAAAGCCAAAAAGGCAAACTGAGCCGGCTGGAACCGGCTGCGCTTCCTCTTGCTACCGGCTGCTGCCGCCACTACCGGACGCCACAACTATGAATTGGTGGCAATCTATCCTCATCGGCATCGTCGAAGGCCTGACCGAATATCTCCCGGTCAGTTCCACCGGCCACATCCTGCTAACGCAGAAAATCCTCGGCATCGCCCCGAATCCCGGTGCCGCCCGCGAAGCCGCCAATGCTTACGCCGTGGTGGTGCAAATCGGGGCCATTCTGGCCGTGCTGGGCTTGTATTTTCAGCGCTGCCGCAGCCTGTTTGAAGGCTTGCTGGGTAAAAATCCCCAGGGGCTGCTGCTGCTGCGGAATATCCTGATCGCCTTCCTGCCGGCGGTGGTCGTGGGGCTGCTCTTCGATAAAAAAATCGAGCAACACCTCTTCGGTTTATGGCCGATTACCGCCGCATGGTTCGTAGGTGGAGTCGCCATTTTGGCGGTGGCCTGGTTCAAGCGGAACGCCGCTCCCGGGGTGCGCAAGGCCGGTCTCAACCTCGAGGATATTACGCCGAAAACCGCTTTTCTGATCGGCCTGCTGCAATGTGTGGCGATGTGGCCGGGCACCAGCCGCAGCCTGATGGTGATCGTGGGCGGGCTGCTTGTCGGCTTGAATATGCTGGCAGCCGTCGAGTTCAGCTTCCTCCTCGGCATGGTCACGCTCAGCGCGGCCTCCGGCTACAAGATGCTGAAATTCATCAAACAACCCGAACTCCTCCAGGACTATACCATCGGCGTCATGTTCCTCGGCGTCCTCGCCGCCTGGATTTCTGCCGTGCTCTCCGTGAAATGGATGGTCGGCTGGCTGCAAAAGCGCGGCGTCACCGTCTTTGGTTATTACCGCATCGGCCTCGCCGTTCTGGTGGCGGCCCTGCTGCTTTCCGGGTTACTGAAAGACGACCACGCCGCCCCGCTGCCGCCGCCGGCGGCTGCGGTGCGGCCTTGAAGCCCGCAGCCCCGCTGAAAACGGAACGCTGAAAACCCATCCATTCATGAGCTTCATTCACGACGATTTCCTCCTCGCCACGCCCCTGGCCCGCCGCCTCTATCATGAAGTCGCGGAGCCCCAGCCCATCATCGACTATCACTCCCACCTGCCGCCGCAGGACGTCGCCGCCGACCGCCGTTTTGACAATCTTTTCGAGATCTGGCTGGCGGGGGATCATTACAAATGGCGGGCGATGCGTTCCAATGGCGAGGCGGAAAAATACTGCACCGGCGACGCTCCCCCCTACGAAAAATTCCTCGCCCTCGCCCGAACCATCCCGAATTGCCTGCGCAATCCCCTCTACCACTGGTGCCACATCGAGCTGAAGCGCTACTTTGGCATCGACGAGTTGCTGACGCCGGAATCCGCTCCCCGCATCTGGGAACGGGCGAAGGCGCGCCTCGCCGGGCCCGACCGCGGAGCCCGGGCCATCCTCACAGATTTCAGGGTGGAAGTCGTTTGCACCACGGATGATCCTGCCGATCCCCTGACGCATCATGAGACCATTGCGGCAGCGGATTTCGGCACCAAAATCCTCCCCACCTTCCGTCCGGATAATCTCCTGAAGATCGACCAGACCGCCTTTTTCAACACTTACGTCGAAAAGCTGGCCGCCACTGCCGATACCGACGTCAGCACCTTGCGCGGCCTCCTCGCCGCCCTCGAAAAACGCCACGACGCCTTCCATGCCATCGGTGGCCGCCTCAGCGATCACGGCCTTTCCCAGGCCACCTGCCACTTCTGCACCGAGACCGAGGCCGCCCGCATCTACGACAAAGCCCGCACCGGCACCCAGGTCACGCCGGAAGAACAGCAGCAGTTCGCCACCTTCATCATGGTCCACAGCGGCCGGCTCGATGCCCAAAAAGGCTGGGTGAAACAGCTCCACCTCGGTGCCCTGCGCAATAACAGCACCCGCCTCTTCCGCGCGCTCGGGCCGGATACCGGATTCGATTCCATCGGCGATCTCCCCCAGGCCGAGGCCCTTTCCCGCTACCTCGGGCACCTCGATCTGGATGGCTCCCTGCCTAAAACCATCATCTACAACATCAATCCCGCTGACAACTATGTCATGGGCACCATGATCGGCAACTTCAACGACGGCACCGCCGCCGGCAAAGTGCAATTCGGCTCCGGCTGGTGGTTCCTGGATCAGAAAGAAGGCATGGAATGGCAAATCAACGCCCTCTCCAATCTGAACCTGATCAGCCACTGGGTCGGTATGCTCACCGACAGCCGTTCCTTCATGTCCTTCCCCCGGCACGAATACTTCCGCCGCATCCTGTGCAACCTGCTCGCCCGCGACGTCGCCAGCGGCGAAATCCCGGACGACTTCGACACCCTGAGCACCCTCGTCCAACGCATCTGCTACGGCAACGCCCGGAACTTCTTCGGCTTCTACCCCTAAGGAAACGCCGGGAAAACCAGCCAGAAAGGCAGCTGCGTCTCCTCACTGGGCGCTGGATTCAAAGCTTCCTCCCTCAGCCAGGCTGAGCGCTTCCCCGCACAGGTAAAGCGAGCCGCAGAGCAGGCGCCGGGGCCCTTTTCCGTGATCCTGCAAGGCCTCCGCCAGGTGGGGGGCCGTGCGGCTGGGGAGCCCGGGCACGGCCGAGTTCCAGGTTTTCTGAAGTTCCTCCGCCGGCACGGCCCGGGGCGAGTTCACAGTCACAAAAGTCACTTCTGACACGATGGGGGCCAGCAAGGGCAAGGAAGCCGCGTGCTCCTTCCCCGCTACCGCTCCAAAAATAAGGTGCGCTTTTTCCTGACCAAAGACCTGCTGCCAGGTGGCAATCAGGCGGGCCATGCTGTGGGGATTGTGCGCGCCATCGATGATGAGCCGGCCGCCCTGCAGACGTTGAAACCGCGCCGGCCAGACCGTATCCGCCAGACCCGCTGCGATGGCGGGGGGCTTTGGCAAAATGTTGGCCGCTTCCAGGGCGGCGAGGGCCAGAGCGGCGTTCCATTGCTGGTGCGCGCCGGCGAGGGGGAGCGCGGCCCCGCTCCAGGGTGCGGTGATAAATTGAATCGGGGCTCCGGCGGTGGTGGCGGCGGCGTGGAGCACGGCTTCGGCATCCGGATGCTGCGGGGCACACACCACGGGGATGCCGGGCTTGATGATCCCGGCTTTCTCTGCCGCGATTTTCGCAATCGTGTCGCCCAGCCACTGCTGGTGATCCAGATCGATGGGGGTGATCACACTAACCACCGGCTTCACCGCATTCGTGGAATCCAGCCGGCCTCCCATGCCTGTTTCCAGCACCACCAGCTCAGCCCCGGTGCGATCGAACCAATCGAGCGCCAGAGCCAGGGTGAGTTCGAAAAAAGTCGGATGCGGCTGCCACCCGCTAACCAGATCCCGCAGCGCGCTCAGGCTGCGGGCGATTTCCTCCTCCGGCATCATCACGCCGCCCACCTGGATGCGCTCGCGGAACTGGATGAGGTGGGGGGAGGTAAAGAGCGCGGTGCGTTCCCCGCCAGCGCGGAGCACGCTTTCCATGAAGGCGCAGGTGCTGCCCTTGCCATTGGTGCCGGCCACATGCAGAAAACGCTGCCTTGTGCCCGGAAGCTGGAGCGCCTTCAGCAGTTTGCGTGTGTTTTCCAAGCCTGGCTTGATGCCAAACTGCTGCACGCTGTAGAGCCACCCGAGCGCCTCCCCGTATTCCATGTCAGGAAAAAATCAGGCTGCTCCAGCCTGGCGTGCCGGCATCAGGTAGCCGAGGAATTGGCCCAGGGTATCGCGCAGTTCCTTGCGGGGCACGATGCGGTCGATCAGGCCGTGGGCCAGCATGAACTCCGCCGTCTGGAATCCCGGAGGCAACTTCTGATGGGTGGTTTCCTTGATCACCACGGGACCGGCGAACCCGATCACGGTGCCGGGTTCGGCGAGATTGATATCGCCCAGCACCGCAAAGCTGGCGGTGGTGCCGCCAAAGGTGGGGTGCGTCAGGACGGAAATGAACGGAAGATTGGCCTGGTGGTGCAGGGCCAGGGCACCGCTGGTTTTGGCCATCTGCATGAGGCTGAGGATGCCTTCGTGCATGCGGGCCCCCCCGGAGGCCGCGACGATGATCAGGCCGCGTTTTTCGCGGGTGGCGGTCTCAATGGCGCGGGTGATTTTTTCCCCCACCACGCTGCCCATGCTGGCGCCCTGGAAGCGGAAGTCCATGACCGCGAGCGCCACAGGATGCCCGTGCAGCTTGCCCCGGCCGGTGACCACCGCTTCATTCAATTCCGTTTTCTTGATGCTGGCGCTGACTTTTTCCGCGTAGCCTTTGAATTCGAGGGGATTCAGACTGCGGAGGTTCTCATCCATGGCCTGCCAGGTGCCGCCATCGATGATGGAGGCGATGCGCGTATCCGAGTCCATCGGGTTGTGGTGGCCGCATTTTGGGCAGGTGCGGAGATTTTCCACGAGATCGATCTCATGGAGCATCACTTTGCAGCCCGGACACTTCGTCCACTGGCCTTCCGGCATATCAGATTTCTTTTCACCGAAGGCGGCGACCGAGAGTTTTTTGAAAAAAGACATGGCTGATGGGGATTGAATAAAAAGACTCGCCCGGGAGCTGGGTCAAATCAAGCCAGAGAATGCCCATGGGAAAACCGCCCGGCTCCTGCTGCTGCGGCCTTCCAGGGATCGCGTGCCCCGGGTTGCCCGCCCGGCGGAAGCGGGGTAGACTTCCGGACCATGACTCTGCAACATCTTCTCCATTGGCTGGAATCCCTCGAATGGCATCGCCTCGTGCCGGAGGTCATCGGGAAATTCCTCGGCGTGCTCCTTGGCCTTCTCGGCAGCTGGTTCCTCATTTTCCGGAAACGCCTGAAGGCCATGGAAAAATTGAAGTCCGGGGACAGCGATGACATCCTCTTTCAGATGCACACCATCCAGCCCCTCCCAGGCACCAGCGAAGTCGTGCTGCTCTTCCGCAATGTCGCGCCCCGCCTGACGATTAATCTGCTCTATGACAATCCTGTGGTGCGGGACGAGGTGCGCCGCGTGGCCGAGAACACTTCCATGAAAAGCCCGGTGCTGAAAACCAAAGGCACCGTCGGCTTCGAGATCCTGAATGACGCCTTCGGCCACATCGCAGGCCAGCTGGCGGGCATGCCCTTCCGGCGGGAGCCCTGGCTCTTTGCCATGACCTGTGAGGACCGGGCGATTGTGCGGAAAAAATGCATCCGCTGCTTCCTCGTGCGTCCGGTGGATCTGGAACGCTTTTTGGATTGGTCATGGTGCCGGGATCATGTGAGGGTGGAAAAACCGTGGCATTGGTTCCGCATCGTCGCCCTGCACCAGATGGCCTTGGAATGGCAGGCCCAGCGCGGGACCGGAGCCGCCGGGGAAACCGCCCTGGCGAATGCCATGCCCCTGGTGCACGACCAGGAAAAGCACGATCTTATCCGCGAAATGTCGGTGGGGCTGAATCCGGAAGACGCCCCGGTCGGCACGCCCTACCGCATCCCGTGGGCGGAGCACCTGCCCAGCCTGAAGGAGCTGGGTTTGCCCCTGGAAGCCAGCCAACTGCCCGCCATCGAACCGTCTGGTCCCCCGGAGGTTTTCCGTCACAGCTGAGCGATGGATTGTGATTCAGATGAAATACAAAACTTTATCGGTGTCGCTCTGGCAGTTGATCCCCGCTTTTTTGACGACTGGATTTGACCCGCCGCTCTCGCAGGGAGGGTTTTTGTAGCCGGGATGCTTCGCGTTGATTGCGCGGCCATTAATTTTTTGCAATATAGGTTCGGCATTCATACCGGATCATGGATCTAAAGCATTTTTCCGGGTTTTCGAGGCCAACTGGAATTTTGTGCTTCAGTCGAATGTAATGACTTTCAACTAAATCCAGATAATCAGATTTGGCCTTGAGGCAATCTGCGGAATTGTAGTCAATAGCGTTCTCCCAACGATCCCACAGTGGAGCCAAGATTTCAATTTCGGCTACCGTAAGGAAAGAGTTTGAAGGCATTCTCTCTCCTCCTCTATTCTTTCAATTTTCGCAAGAACTTCCGATTTGAGATCCAAAATACGATCATGAGTTTCAGGAGTTCCACAACCCGAAAACTGATCTTTTAATGAAGAAAGGGCAACTAGAGCACGATGGCACAAGCCATTCAACATCTCCCAAGCTTTGAGAATTTTGTCCAGATCATTGGATTTTCGAACCGTGCTGATTGTCACGGCAAAAATCGCCTCAATAATGCCTTCAACGGTGCAGACCTGCCGACTGAATGCAACGCAATCCTCGGACTTTAAGGGATTGGGGTGCTCTTTGGCAACTACGTGAAGTCTGCTGATCGCATAATCAGCGGGCGCTTCACAGATGGAATCTTGCTCCAATGGAAAATCGATTGTAGCATTCATGGGGCGTGGTGGATTGGTGGAAATTGAGTAGGATAACTTGAAAAGTTTGTGAAAAATTTCACAAGTTGGGGACTACCCACTCGTAATATGTGCGACTTGTTCAAAAAAACAACGTTTTTCAAGCACTGGTCGAGGGATTACGGGGAAAAAATCTGCAATTTAAAGGGTTTAATGGAGTTTAAGGGGCGTTTAAAAGATTAAAGGCGGAAATAGTTGAACTTACTTCACTTATTACTACCCCCTAAATCCAGCGCTGCCGTTGCCGTTCACCATGGTGAAAACTGAAATTAATTTCAAATTTCCCATGCGTCTGACTCACTACAGACCCCGTCTTGCCACCCGAATCAATGGACCGTCACCGTCCTGATTTCTTCATTCGTCAGGTGCTGGCGGGTGCTTTCGGGCAGCGTGGGCCATTGGGCATTGCGCCATTCCAGGGCGGAGTCAGGATCGGTCTTGCGCCAGGCGTGGTAGAAGCGGCTGATGGCGCTGTCGCGCTGGGCCCCAGCGGCGATCCCCATGGCCAGGTCCATGGCCTGGGGGAGATTGGTATCGGTCAGGACATCACCGAGGGCGAGTCGGGCGGTGCCGGTCAGGGCGCTGGAGCCGGCATTGGTCAGCCAGTTACCCAGCCCCCGGGGGTCCGTGGCGGCCCAGGAATGCAGCGCGCCTTCCATGCCGGGCGCGGCTTCCGCCGGGGGCAAGGTGCCCAGCCAGGCGAGGGCTTTGTCTGGCTCAATCGCCCCCCAGGTGGTGCCGAGGTGTTCGATCACCTGCCGGCGCATGTCAGGATCGGTGATTTGGGCGCTCCAGGCGGTGGCGGCGTGGATGTCGCTGGCTCCCCAGACGGTGGCCAGGGTGGCGGATGCCTCATCCCGGCCAGGCCCGGCAGGCAGGGAGCTGACCCATTTCGCAGCCGCAGCGGGATCCGTGGTGGCCCAGAGATCGGCGATGGCGGTGGCGAGGTTGAGGGATTCAGAATTCGGTTCAGGCGTGGACGGTGCCGCAGCATTTGAGTTGGTGCCGGAGTCTGCAGAGCGCGGGGGAGAGATGATCGGGCTGAATAAATCTGCTGCCATCCCTGGGTCTCTGGACGCAATCTCGCGTGCGGTGCCGACTTCGGCGGTGCTGCGGCTGTGGGAATCGGGGATTTTTTTCGCCCAGTCCACGGCGGCGGCTGGATTGATGGCGGCCCAGTTGGCCGCGACGGCATCGTAAAAAGGCTGGGAAGTCAGGCCGGACCCTGACAGCCACTCTCCGGCGGCAGCGGGATCGCGGCCGGACCAGCCCTGCAGGATCGCGGTCTGGAGCTGGGTTTTGAGAGGACCGCTGATGGCGTCCTCGGCCCATTGCCACGCAGTGCGGGCATCCGCCGTGCCCCAGGTCCGGGCGATGGCGGTGAGGGATTCGCTGAGGGAAGAGCCTGGTTTCAAGTGCTGCAGGGCGTGCGCAGCGGCCCCGGCGGGGTCTGTGACAGACCAATCGCCATAAAACCCGCGCAAGGTTTCCAGCCGGGCCGCCTCTGGAAGACGGGCGGCGGCGCTCAGCACCGGGGCCGCGTCCTTGGCGGATTTTTTCGGATTCTGCGGATCTGGCGCGGCAGGGAGCGCTCCCAACGGGACGGGAGGCAACCGGCGGGAGGGCACGGCAGCCACGGTTTGGCTCTCAGGATCAAGGCGTTGGAAGGACCGCCAGTGGCCCGCGCCGTAGCCCACGAGGATCCCGCCTGCCAAAAGGAGGCAGTTCGCCAGGGGGGTGCCATTGCGGGGAAGTTTCAAAGCCGGATTGGGCACTCTAGTTCAAGGTGCCCAAAAGGCCAAGTCTGATCGCGTAACAGACTGTTACGAACCTGTCATCCCTCCCCCTGCATTCAGAACTGGCGCTGTGGGCCACTCCGAAATACACTAGCAGCCTGTCGGACTTAGTCCTAAAACCTTAAAAACCTGGGTATTCAGATTTTGCGGCCGTTTGAGGTCCCTGATTGCTGGAAAACCTGGCTCTTATAGCAAAGAATTCCTGGCCCGG
>Ga0114967_10002430_pt1 | contig 15547 bp, 16 predicted proteins | sample M_130628_MF_Meta_FD_92639 | JGI IMG/M metagenome (GOLD analysis project Ga0114967, IMG submission 92639) | Freshwater microbial communities from Lake Montjoie, Canada to study carbon cycling - M_130628_MF_MetaG | ecosystem: Environmental > Aquatic > Freshwater > Lake | place: Lake Montjoie... | reverse complement strand
GAGCTAATGTCCTAATTACCGTCAATGAAGGACGGCAGTACCGGTTTGGTAGCATACGTTTACTTGGGCCTTTGGTGGTGCCAGAAGCTGATGTACGCAAGGTAATTGCACCATTTGTAGCCCTGCCATTCACCGTCCCTCGCCAGCTTGCGCTTCAAAACGCTCTACAAAAGTTTTACGCAAACCTCTCCCACTACCAAGCACGAGTAACGGTGAGCGCAAACCCCTCCGATGCAAACTCCGAGGGATTGGTACCGGTGACAATCACGATGGCTCCCGGTCCCGCGTACTGGGTGGGCGGCTTGGACGCGACCGGCCTTGAGCGCACCAAGGCCGCGTGGTTACAGAACCGCTTGGCCAGTCTGCAGAACCGCCCCTACAATCCAGAGCGCCTCATTAACAAACAACAGGACCTGCTCGCCTCCGGTCTCTTCGACTCACTGAGTATCACTCCAGTCCCGATTTCCGGCGACACACTGAGACTTCAGGTTGAGCTCAAAGAGGCCAAGTCCAGAGAAGTTGGATTATCGATTGGTTACGGAACTTATGAGGGGCTTATGGGCGGGGTGCGTTTATCCAACCGCAACCTGTTTGGCCAAGGTCTGCAAGGCAGCGTTGAACTCAATGCCTCGCAACGAGCCTTGGCACTCGAAACAATCCTCTCGGATCCTTGGCTTTTTGAAACGCGAACTGAATTTGTCGCCCGTGCTTTCCTGCGAAGCCGTTTGGAATTGGGATATGAAAAGCACGAAGCTGGCACGCGTGGTGAGTTGTCACGGCGTATTTTCCAACCGCTACAAGTCGCTCTTTTTGGTCAGGTTCGAACGGTGGAAATCGCCTCCAGCCAGATCCCTATAGAGGAGATTGGCGCGACTTCTTATCAAGTCGGCACCGCCGGTCTCTCTGCAATTTGGGACAAGCGGGACAGCGTTTTTAATCCAAGTAGAGGCTACATTTTAGCCATCCTAACGGACACCAACACGCTCACCGGAGGTGCGACTTTCGAGCGAACTTCTGGCCGAGCTGCGTGGCATTATCCGCTACCGGGCCGCATCCGCTTTGGGGCAAGCGCACGTTTCGGAATGCTCTCTAGGCGGGCGTCCGTCCCGATCGATGAGCGTTACTTTCTCGGCGGCTCCACTACCGTGCGCAGCTTCCCAGAACGTGAACTGGGCAACGCCAACACTCACGGTTACCCCACAGGAGGCTCCTCCTATACACTGCTCAACGCGGAGTCCGACTTTCCCATCTGGCAAAATTTGCGAGGTGCCTTGTTTTATGACACTGGCTGCCTCTCCCTCCAAGGCGGGCAACTGCCCACTAATGACTTCCGCAGTGCCGTAGGGATAGGACTTCGATACGCGCTCCCAGTAGGCCCCGTGCGCTTCGATCTCGGGATTAACCCAGACCAACGCCCCGGCGAACATTGGGGCGCAGCGCATCTCTCCTTCGGATTCGCCTTTTAGGCACAGAGCCGCTAAACCTTCAGACTTCGTCTCCAGAAATAGATTATGCGTGCCCTGCTTTTACTCCTCCCACTGCTCACCGCTCCCATCGTTGCGGCGCAAGATTTACCCCGCTATGAAACGAGAGCCGAGCACGACCCTAATGGTATCGGTAAGTTTTATATGGGACGTGAAATCGCTCATGTCATGGGACACCAAGCGGCGGGATGGTTGGAACGTCCCGAGCGCGAAACCGAGGAACGCACAGATTTATTGGTGGACGCAATGCAGCTGAAAGCTGGCGAGTCCGTCGCCGATATCGGGGCAGGTTCTGGTTACTTCTCTTGGCGAATGGCTCAGGCGGTTACCCCAACAGGCAAGGTATTTGCCGTCGACATCCAACAAGAAATGCTCGACTTGCTCCACCGCAATATGGGGCGCCGTGGCGTGTCCAATGTCACGCCTACCTTGGGAACGACGACAGATCCAAAACTGCCCGTTGAAAGCATTGACACCATGTTGTTGGTGGATGTTTACCACGAATTCGATGAGCCCTACGAAATGCTCAAAGCAATGGTTTCTGCCCTCAAAAAAGGCGGGCGAATTGTACTGGTAGAGTTTCGCGCTGAGGATCCCAAGGTAAACATCAAACGTGTCCACAAGATGAGTGTCGAACAGGCACGGAAGGAGTTTGAAGCCTTCCCCTCGCTGCGTTGGAAGGAAACCCTCAACGTTTTACCTCAGCAACACATCATGATCTTTACCAAACACTAACGCACTATGAGTCAACTCATTGAAGAACGTTTTTCATGGAGTCGCCGAGCCGCTGCTGCGTCGGCAGATGATTGGTTTGTAACACTTGCGCACCTCGGCCCCATGCGGGTGATGGTCACCCAGAATGCCGGTTCCAATACTGCTAAAATTCAGGCGCACGGACTGACTTCCGAGGAGGCTGAATCGCTAAAAATAAACCATGGGGGCACTACAAGTGAGGCCACTTGGTTAACCACCAAAAACACTCCTCAGCGCGCGCCGATCCGCGTTCGAGGAAGGCTTGCCATCGTCAGCACAAAGAGCGAACTGGATGCCGCCAAAAGCTCCGACTCAATTCCCACTCTTTGGATACCGGCAGGCCTCGCGTTTGGCACTGGAGAACACGCTACCACTGCGATGTGTCTGCGCCACTTAGCCGATATCGCACGCCACCTCACAAAAACTCACTGGTCCTTTCTCGACCTTGGCACAGGGTCAGCAATTCTAGCGATGGCCGCAAAGCTCCTCGGAGCCGCAGAGGTCCTCGGAACCGATTTTGACGCACTCGCGCTGCGCACAGCGAAAGAGAACCTGCTCAATAACGGCCTCAAAAACATCCAACTCAAAAGAAGCGATGTTCTCAAATGGAAACCTGATCGCACTTGGAACGTCGTCGCGGCGAATCTTTTTAGCGGCGTCTTGATCCAGGCGGCACCGATCATTAGTTCAGCCATTGCCCCAGAGGGACACCTCTTACTCTCGGGCGTCTTGCGCAATCAAGAGCTTGAAGTGCTCGCAGCCTTCCAAACTGAGGGAGTGACTTTTGAAAAAATCACCAGAAAAGGCAAATGGATCAGCGCTCGGGGAAAACGACTGGACTAAACCCAACTACTTCACAGTTGGGGAATACTGACGGCGGCGCACCTTGAGTTGGGCGAGTGACTTCATGAGCGCGATCTGCGCTGCTGCCTCCTCTTGGTTGCCCATCAACGCCTCGCGAACCTCTTGTTGCGCACGCGCCACAGCCTCCTCCGCTGCTTTCTCATCGATGAAGCGCTCTTCGATGGCCATATCCACGAGAACCCTAACGTTTCTCTGGGTGATCTCCGCGAAACCCTCGCCAATTGCCAGAGAAACAGTTTCACCGCCCTTGGTTACGGTTAACTCGCCCGGCAGGATGCGCGTCATGAAGGGGACGTGCATCGGATAGACGCCCATATCGCCGAGTTCAGCCGGTATAAGAACCATCTCCACGTCATCACGATAGGCTACCGCGTCGGGTGTGAAGATTTCGAGTTTGAGAGTAGACATCTTTCGAAGAAGTTAGCCCAAAGAGCCAGAGCTTGTTTAAAAACTCAGCCCATGGTTGACGCGGCGCCACTAGGCGCGCGCCATATCAATTCCGCCCTTCATATAGAAGTTACCTTCGGCAAGGTCGTCATGTTTTCCATCCAAAATCTCACGGAATCCGCGGATCGTTTCAGAAATCGGAACATACTGACCGGGAGTACCGGTGAAAATTTCCGCGACGTGGAAGGGTTGTGAAAGGAAGCGCTGAATCTTACGAGCACGGAAGACGGTGAGCTTATCCTCAGGTGACAACTCATCCATCCCAAGAATGGCGATGATATCCTGCAGATCCTTATAGCGCTGCAAAACACGCTGCACCCCGCGAGCAACTGCATAGTGTTCCTCACCAACGATGTCTGGGGCAAGCGCCTTGGACGTTGAGGCCAAGGGATCAACCGCAGGATAAATACCGAGCTCGGCGATTGAACGCTCAAGAACGATGGTGGAATCCAGATGCGCGAAAGTGTTCGCGGGAGCGGGATCGGTCAAATCGTCAGCCGGCACGTACACCGCTTGGAAGGACGTAACCGAACCATTGCGAGTCGACGTGATACGCTCCTGGAGCTGTCCCATTTCCGCAGCCAAAGTGGGCTGATACCCCACTGCCGAAGGAGTACGCCCCAACAGTGCGGAGACCTCGGAACCGGCTTGGGAGAATCGGAAAATGTTGTCGACGAAGAGCAACACATCTTGATTCTGCTCGTCACGGAAATACTCAGCCATCGAGAGAGCTGAAAGCGCCACACGCATACGCGCGCCGGGAGGCTCATTCATCTGACCGTAAACAAGCGCGACCTTGGAGTCTTCGATCTTATCAAGACAGATGACCTTCGAATCGGCCATTTCATGGTAAAGATCATTTCCTTCGCGAGTCCGCTCTCCCACGCCTGCGAAGACGGAGAAACCACCGTGACCCTTAGCGATGTTGTTGATCAACTCCATGATAACAACTGTTTTGCCGACACCGGCACCACCGAAGGCACCGACTTTTCCACCCTTCGTGAACGGACAAATGAGATCAATAACCTTGATCCCAGTTTCCAGAATCTCAGCCTTTGTATCCTGATCCACCAAAGGAGGAGCCGGGCGGTGAATCGGATAACGCTTGGTGTGCGGAACTGGACCGCGCTCATCGGTGGGGTCACCAGTGACATTGAAAATCCGACCTAAAACTCCCTGTCCCACTGGAACAGAGATCGGAGCGCCGGTGGCCAAAACAGGAAAGCCGCGCTTGAGCCCCTCGGTGGAGCTCATCGCGATGGTACGTACCCAAGATCCGCCCAAGTGCTGCTGCACCTCGAGGACGAGCTTGGTGTTATGACCGTTTACATCGTAATGAATTTCGAGGGCGTCGAGTAGATTCGGCATCTTGCCCGAGGCGCTGAAGTCGACATCGATAACTGGCCCGATCACCTGGACGATGGACCCGATATTTTCTTGGGCGGCAATGGTTTCAGACATGAGAAGAGGTAAGGTGGAACGTTAAAACTAAGAGAGAATCATTTGCGCCGAAGCGATCTCAAGGATTTCTGTGGTGATACTAGCTTGACGGATCTTGTTGTATTCCAACGTGAGATCTTTGATGAGTTGCTTGGCGTTGTCTGTCGCGTTCTTCATGGCAACCATTCGCGAAGAATGTTCGGAAGCACGAGCCTCTAAAATGAGATGGAAAATTTTGTAACAAACGAAATGAGGGAGAAGTGAACCCAAGAAATCTCGGGCATTCGGCTCGAGAATGTACTCTGGCACCTCTGCCGTCACTGCGGTATCTGACTTTTCGTTGTCATGCCCGAGATCCGCATGGCCAACTTCAAAAGACTGCACGGGAACCACTACGCGCTCGCTGGGCGCTTGAACCAACGTGTTCACGTAATGCGTGTACAAAACAACGATCCTCTTGATATCGCCTTGCGCAAAACGTTCGATGCAGAACTTTGCAACCTCCTTGGCTTCGTAGAAGGGAAAATTATCCTTCAGATGAAAGTCGGCCAGCACGGTGCGTTTCGCACGTGCAAGAAATTGCACCCCTTTTTTGCCCACACAAACAAACTCGGTAGTTTCTGGTGCGAAGCGAGAAACCTCCCTGAGGATGTTGGTATTTAGGGCACCGCAAAGACCTTTGTCAGTTGAGATTAAAAGAACGAGATCTTTGCCCTCAGGCTTAACCGACATCAATGGGTGCACCAAGCTCTCATCCTCATTTACCGCATTGGAGAAGGGTAACAGCAACCGCGAAAGCTCCTGCGCATACGGCCTGCTGGCAATCGCAGCCAACTGAGCCTTGCGCATCTTTGACGCCGCGACCATTTGCATGGCCTTCGTGATCTGCGCGGTATTCTTAACCGACTTGATGCGTCGGCGAATGTCTCGAGTATTGGCAGCCATCGCCGTTAAGCTTTGTAACCCTGCTTGAACTCAGCGAGAGCCGCTTTGAGGTCCGCCGTAATCGCGTCGTCGATCATCCCCTTTTCAAGGATCGCCGCCGTGATCGCGCTCTTTCGTGTATCGAAGTAGTCCTGCAGCTGATTTTGGAAGGCCTTGAGACCGAGAACCGGCACATCATCAAAGTAGCCGTTTTGAATCGACCACAAGACTGCTGCCTGAAGTTCAACTGGCATCGGACGATACTGAGTCTGTTTGAAGAGTTCTACAATACGTTGACCACGTTCCAATTGCGCCTTCGTCTTGGCATCCAAATCGGAACCGAACTGTGCGAAGGCCGCCAACTCACGAAATTGCTCCAAGTCACCCTTAATCTTACCGGCGACCTGCTTCATCGCCTTGATCTGAGCGGCTGAACCGACACGACTCACCGAAAGCCCCACGGAAACAGCGGGACGCACCCCTTGATAGAACAAGTCGGTTTCGAGGTAAATCTGGCCGTCGGTGATGGAAATCACATTGGTGGGAATGTAAGCGGAAACGTCACCCGCTTGTGTTTCGATGATCGGAAGAGCCGTCAGCGAACCATTGCCAGCCACCTTACTTAAACGCGCACTACGCTCCAACAACCGAGAGTGGAGGTAGAACACATCGCCAGGGTACGCCTCGCGACCTGAAGGACGCTTCAACAGTAGAGACACCTGACGGTAAGCCACAGCGTGTTTGGAAAGATCGTCGAAAACAATCAGAGCATCCATCCCGTTGTCCATGAACCATTCACCCATCGCGCAACCGGCGAATGGGGCGAGGTACTGATTCGTCGCCGTGTCCGAGGCAGGCGCGGAAACAACGATGGTATAGGCCATTGCGCCTGACTCCTCAAGTACCGCAACGGTGCGGGCTATGTTGGCGTTCTTTTGGCCTATCCCCACGTAGATCGAATAAATCGGACGGAAGCCTTCCTTGCCCTCGTTCTTCTTGTTGATACGCGCGTTGTTGATGATGGTATCAATGGCAATAGTCGTCTTGCCTGTGGCACGATCACCGATGATCAACTCACGCTGGCCACGGCCAATAGGAATCATGGCGTCGATCGCCATAATTCCCGTGCTCATTGGCTGGGACACGGATTGCCGCTTGATAATGCCAGGCGCAATCTTCTCCACGGGGTAAGTAACCGAAGAACCCACGGGGCCCTTACCATCGATTGGCTCGCCCAAAGTATTAAGAACACGCCCCAAAAGCTCCTTACCAACGGGCACAGAAAGCAAGCGGCCGGTGGTCTCTACTTCCATGCCCTCGACAACCCCTCTGTCCTCCCCAAGCAGGATCGCACCCACTTCCGTTTCCTCAAGATTCAAAGCGATCCCGTAAAGGCCGCCGGGAAACTTGATCATTTCATTGAGCATCACGTTGCTCAAACCCTCGATGCGGGCGACGCCGTCACCGACTTGGCGGACTACGCCGACGTTGGAACGCACCGTATCGGTTTTTAGACCGGAGATCGTCGTGGCGATTTCTTGAAGGATGTTACTCATGGAATTCGGGTTGCTGAAAAATGCAGTACAATGAAATTAGAGAATGTGCCGAACCATTCCGGCAATGAGGAAACTAGTGGGATAAACCGTGGCGCAAACGAGCGAGGCGCTCTCTGACATTGGAGTCGTAAATATCGCTTCCCACGCGCACTCTGGTACCGGCGATGAGGTCTGGGTTCAGTGAAAAAGCTGCATTTACTCCAGAACCAAAACGTTGGTGCAAAGCAGATTGAACTTCCGACTGCTGGGCTTGGCTCAACGGCACGACTGTCTCCACTGTTGCGGTGCTGCGCTCAATGGAGAGGCGAACGAGGCGATGAAACTCATGCAGAATCTGCCCACTTTGCGGAGGTCTACGCTCTTGAATATTCACGAGTACTTGACGAATCTTTGCCTCGTCAAGTTTGCCATTCGGGCAGGCAGCGTTGAATAAAAGACGAGCACCCTTTCGAGCTTCTTTGCTGAGCTTCATTTTAAAACAAAGGGTAAAAAGTCGACTTAGGCTGCGAGCTCGCGGCTGGCTTCCTGAATCAAACGCTGTTGATCATCGGCTGTGAGAACTTTCCCAAGCACCTTCGAGGTGGTATCAACCACTAATCGGGCAACCTCGGATTTCAACTCGATCAACATTTGGTCATGCTCACGCTTGATCGCCTCGCGAGCCTTGGCCACGAGTTCAGAGGCGTCATCCTTGGCTTGCTGCATCTGCTTCTCCTGAAATTGCTGTGCCGCTACCTTCGCCTCCTCCACGATTTTGTGCGCACCAGACGTCGCCTGCACCACAATGTCGTTGGCCCGTTGCTCGGCGTCGGCAACCTGAACTTTAATGGCAGCCGCCTCACGGTAGGTGAACTCAATCTTTTGGCGGCGCTCTTCCAGGACTTTCAAAATCGGGCCGTAAGCGTACTTGTAAAGCGCGGCGCAAACGATCGAGAAAGACAGCACCTGCGCCACAAAAGCCCACGTACTGAAGCCGAAGGTTTTGCCGACGGTAGAGGCGGTCTCCATGAGATCACCAGGGATGGAAGCGAGGAAGAGGTTGAAGAGCATGGCTGGAAAACAGCGAAAAAATGTGGGTGCGGAACGGAAAAGCTCCGTCCCGCACCAACGAAAAATACGGACTAAACTACTTCACGAGGAAGATTGTGAAAAAGACGATCCCTTCAGCAAGCGCCGAGCTAAGGATGGCCTGAACCAAGATGGGCGTGGCGGCTCCGGGGTTGCGCCCCACCGCTTCGGACGCCCTCATCCCGATGATTCCAACCGCGAAAGCGGAAGCTAAAGCGGCGAGACCGACGTGGAGACTACCAGTGATTTCTGCGAGGTTGGTAACAATGCTCATATAACTATCTAGGGTTGGCTTGAACTAGGTTTGGGTTGTCGCCCGCCCCCGCGGTGTGACCACGGTCTGACGGAAGAAAGTGTTGGAAATTAGAAATTAGCTTGGTGACAGACTTAATGTTTTTCCTCTGCGTGACCATCACCATGATCACAAATCAAAAGAGTGAATACTGCAGTCAACAAAGTAAACACAAGCGCCTGCACAAAACCCACGAGCAGTTCAAGGAAGTAAAACGGGATGGTGATAATGGGCGCTAGCATTTTCACCAAGTTTGACATGGTCTCTAGCAAAGTTTCACCAGCAAACACATTCCCGTACAAACGAAAAGAGAGGGACACCGGGCGGAACATGATTGAGACAAGCTCAAGTACCCCGACACAAAGAAATACGACGATCAAAATAACTTTCAGAACACCCTTCGCATCGCCCCGAGGACCAAAAATATGGAACAAAAACCCGCCGAACCCGTTCGCCCTCAAAGCCCAGTAAAACCACCCAACAAAAAACACAACTGACATTGCTAGCGTTAAATTTAGGTCAGCATTCGCGCCTCTGAACAACGGTTCGCTAATGTGGTTCAATGCACCGGAAGCGTCGGGAATCCCCCATCCCACCGTTCCCACACCTGGCAATAATCCGAACCAATTCGCCGTCAGGATAAAGATAAAGGAGGAGGCGAAGAACCAAAATGTTTGGGCTGTTAATGCGCGTCCGAGAATATTTTCCAAGAAGTCGCGCAAGCCCTCGACTATCCATTCCACAAAATTTTGGAGACCCTCTGGGGTTTCCTTCAAATCCTTGGTTGCAGCACGCGCAACCAGAATAATGACAATGGACACAACCCACATGAGTACCATCGAATTGTTCACCGGCAACGGACCCAAATGAAATAACACCGGCGCGTTGGGCGGCAGAGGAGCCTCGTGCCCTTCCGTAGAGTTGCTACCATGAACTACTTCAGCCACTGCCGCCGGAGGCACCACACCTTGAGCGCCGACCTCGACCGCCCCTGCCGTTTCGCTCAGGAAAAGACTCACGCAACCCACAACCGAAAGAAGTCCGGCTAGGAAGGGAGCGAGGCGTTTCAAGAAAAGAGACTGCATAACGAAAATCAAAAGTTGATCGGAAAAGTCGCTTGGGGAGCGACGGGTGCAGAGAAAACGGAAAAAATTAGAGGGGGGCAAGAACTTTGTGAAAATTTTCACAATCTTTTACCCCCAAACCTCCAAATTTCGACCCCCTCCGGAAAACACACTCGGCTTGGGTCGTAGAATTTAGGAAAAAAGTCCCACTCCAGATGTTTTCAAAAGCGAGACGGGGATCATTGACTAGAGGGCACGGCCTCATGGGACTTTATAATGGCGCCCAACCTCTCCTTCAACTCCTCTATCCCCTCCCCTGATGCAGCTTCCACCTGCAATATCTCGACTCGGGCGAAGCGAAATCTGAGCGCGTCAATCATCTCCGCAGCTCCCGGAAGATCCATCTTGTTCGCTATAATGACCCAAGGACGTTCCGCGAGTTCTGCATCATAGAGGCTTACCTCTCGGCGCAGACTTTGAATATCAGAAACCGGATCACGCCCCTCACTGCCAGCTGTATCTACAACGAAAGCAAGCAGTTTGCAGCGAAGAATATGGCGTAAAAACTCATGCCCGAGGCCCACATCCAAGTGCGCGCCTTCGATTAACCCAGGAATATCGGCAACCGTAAATCTCTGGTAAGCAGCGAGTTCTACCACACCAATATGAGGCGTAAGCGTGGTAAAAGGGTACGCGGCCACCTTGGGATGCGCGGCCGAAACCGCTCCCAGCAGGGTCGATTTGCCAGCGTTCGGATATCCTACCAAACCGACATCCGCAATTTTTCTGAGCTCTAGGTAAAACGCACCCTCCTCACCATCCTCTCCGTAAGTGAACTGCGTGGGCACCCTATTGCGAGAACTCTTGAAGTGAACATTCCCCAATCCCCCTTTCCCCCCACGGCAGAGAACAAACTCCTGTCCCGGCTCTTTCAAATCGACAACAAGCTCCAACTCAACATCCTCAATATTTTGAACCTCCTTTTGTTCGTCTTCTGGGGAGCGCTCGAGATCCACAAAGGTAGAGTCCGTACCATAACGGACGGATGCCTCCAACTCACCGACTGGCGGCGGCGGCGGCATACGGTATACAAGTGTCCCCACCGGAACATTATACACGCGGTCTTCTGCGGATTTTCCAGAGCATTGCTTGCCCATCCCCTGCTGGCCGTGATGAGCCTTGAGCAGGGGCTCATAGAAAAACATCGTGAGATTGTCCACATGCACATCCGCACGCAAAATGATAGACGCTCCGCGACCACCGTCCCCCCCGTCTGGGCCACCCTTGGGAACGAAGGCCTCCCGTCGAAAAGACACACAACCGTGCCCGCCCCGCCCTGCAAACGCCTGAACTTTGATATGATCTACAAACATGAGAATTATTTTGCTGTACACTGCTTATGGTTCTGGACCACATCAATATACAAAGAATGTGTTTTATGAGCGATCGCTTCCCACGAGAAAGACTCCTCCGCCCGAGTGCGCCCCGCCCGCCCCAAACGCTCACCAAGCGCCCTATCCGCCATCACCGTATTGACGCGGGTAGCGAGATCCTGTTCAAACTGCTCTGAATTCGTCGGCTCAAACGTTCCATCGCGTAGCTCCAAGGGCACCAAGAAACCCGTCTCACCATCCACGACAACTTCCTTAATTCCCCCCACAGCGCTTGCCACCACAGGAGTGCTACACGCCATTGCCTCCAAGTTAATGATTCCAAAAGGTTCGTAAACGGATGGACAGCAGAAAACTGAAGCGTGTGAATAAAGCTCAATCAAATCGGGCTTGCTGACCATTTCACGCACCCACAAGACTGAGCCGTGGACAGCTTGGGCGGCCTCCACCAGGATGCGCATCTCTTCCGCGATTTCGGGTGTATCTGGCGCACCCGCGCAAAGCACGACTTGGAAATCCTTCGCCATGTGGTGGATCGCTCGCGCCAAATGCAGAATTCCCTTTTGGCGGGTAATACGGCCCACGAACAAAACGAAGGGACGCTGGGGATCGACACCGTACCTGAGCAGAGCAGAGGTGGAATCTACCCTTTGAAACTCGTTCAAATCAATGCCATTGTGAATGACCCTAAGCTTCTCGGGCGCGACATTAAAATGACGCAAAACATCTTCCCGCGTATCGTTGGAAACCGCAATTACCGCGTCCGCCATTTCCAGAGCGGTGCGCTCTACCCAGCAGGTAAAATCATACCCCACACCAAGTTGCTCCCGCTTCCATGGTCTAAGCGGCTCTAAGGAATGGACGGTGACCACCAAGGGAATTCCGTAATTTAGTTTGGCTAAAATCCCCCCAAGGTGCGTGTACCAAGTGTGGAGATGAACGACATCGGCATCGATTCCTGCGACGTTCCAATCCAAACAACGCTGTAGGGAGGCAAAAATGGAATGCAGCTGTTTGGGTGCTTTAAAATTTTGAGTATTTACACCAAAGGAAGTTGCGCTCAGCGCCCCTTCTGTGGGCAAAGCAATCTGGCCCTCCGCACCAAAACAACGCACCTCAACGTTCATCAACTTGGCCAACTCCCGACTGAGATAATCGACGTGCACACCGGCCCCGCCATAAATATTCGGAGGGAACTCGTTAGTAAGGATTAGGCTCTTCATACAGAGATTTAGGAAATTGGTAAGGATGAACTCAAATTCAAGCAGTGCCGCTGGAAGCCCACAAAACCAATTTGGAGAACCGACAGAACACGAACGGCGCCACCCGTGCAAGCACAGGGAGCGCCGTTGAGAAAATCCCGTAGGTAAACTGGACGTTACTGCCGAAAACAACTGAGACTTACGCCTCGACTTCGACGCCCATTTGGCGAGCCGTGCCAGCTATAATCTTCACCGCAGCGTCTTCCGTGCGAGCGTTCAGATCTCGCATCTTGCGCTGCGCAATTTCAGAGATCTGCTTTTTGGAAAGCTTACCCACCTTGGTCTTGTTGGGCTCTTTGGAACCTGAGGCGATACCGAGTGCCTTCTTGATTAGGATCGCAGAAGGCGGCTGCTTGGTAATAAACGTGAAGCTCTTGTCCTTGTAGACAGTAATCACCACAGGCAAAATGTCCCCAGCCTGCTTCTGTGTGGTGGCGTTAAATTCCTTACAAAACGCCATAATGTTGACACCGTTTTGCCCCAAGGCGGGACCCACGGGGGGCGCTGGATTTGCTGCTCCTGCGGGAATTTGCAGCTTGATAGTTGCGACGATTTCTTTGGCCATGATTCGGGTAGATTAAAATGTTTGGTGACTGGCGAATAATTCCAGTCGGAATGTTTGTTGAACTAAAAACTAGGCTCGCTCCACTTGCCAGTACTCGAGATCCACCAGCGTGTTGCGGCCAAAAATACTCACCGAAACACGCAGCTTTCCACGCTCCGGATCGATCTCTTCCACCACGCCGCTCTGGTTCTCGAAAGGACCGTCGGCGACTTTGACAGTCTCCCCCACTTGAAACGAAATCTTTGGAATCACGTTTTCTTCGCGTTCGCGCACCTGAGAGAGCAACGCCTGAACTTCCGAGTCGCGCATTGGAATTGGGCGATCTTTGGTGCCCGCAAAACCGATGACGCCAGCAGTGTCCTTAATGAAATACCAAGTGCGATCCACGAGGGGTTGCCTATCGTTATCCCGAGGATCATCAAACAACCACATATTGACTATGATATAGCCAGGGAAAAACTTACGGGTTGTCTCTGTTTTTTTGCCACGCTTAACCTCTGCAACGCGCTCCATGGGAAGAACCACTTCGTAAACGAAGTCGCTCATCTCCTCGGTTTTGACACGCTTGATCAAGTTATCGCGCACCTTCATCTCTTGTCCTGAAAGAACATGCACTACGAACCACTGTTTTCTCTTTTGTTCTTCAGTCATGGCTTACTTAGTGAAGGCACCGACTAGATTTATCATCACCAAATCCCAGAGCGACACAAAGCCACTCAAAAGAACCATGGCGACCAGCACTATAGTCGTAGAATCAATTAACTCCCGATACTTTTTGACACCGCGCTCCTTAGGATCCCAAGGCCAGTTAGCTTTCTGAAGCTCGCCTTTAACTTCAGAAATAAATAGTGATACGCGGGCAAACATTCGTTCAGAAAGGAGGGGTGGGAAAGTAGATACCAAAGCTAAGGAACCGGATGAAACGGCGGTGCGCATTTTGCACGTAAGCCACCTGTGCAAAAGCACGTCCGATAGGGAATATTATCCAGTTCAGCTTGTCAAAAAAAGCACGGCAGGAGGGACTTGAACCCCCAACAAGCGGTTTTGGAGACCGCTGCTCTACCAATTGAGCTACTGCCGTATGCTTCTGAAGGTAATATAAAGCCCGGCATTCAGCCGAGCGACAACAAATTTAAAAGGTGTACTGGGGAGAAAATTCCCCCGGCCGTGAGACCGGGGGAATAAACAACGATTAAATCCCCTAGGGGGGAACAAACTAAGGAGCGACGATGATGTCACCGACGCGGCCGGCACCTACGGTACGGCCACCTTCGCGAATAGCGAAACGCATGGTCTTTTCCATGGCGATCGGGGTGATCAGCTCGACAGTCACGCTCACGTTATCGCCGGGCATCACCATTTCCACGCCCTCGGGGAGGGTCACAGATCCGGTCACGTCCGTGGTACGGAAGTAGAACTGAGGACGATAGTTGTTGAAGAAAGGCGTGTGACGGCCACCTTCATCTTTGGAGAGGACATACACCTCAGCCTTGAACTTTTTGTGAGCCTTGACGGAGTTTGGCTTGGCCAAAACTTGACCGCGTTCGACGTCGTCCTTCTTGATACCACGCAGCAGCAAGCCAACGTTGTCGCCTGCGCGAGCCTCGTCCAGCAGCTTACGGAACATTTCGATGTCCGTGACGGTGGTCTTCATCGTGTCCTTAAGGCCCACGAGTTCAACTTCTTCCATCTTCTTGAGGATACCGCGCTCAACACGACCCGTGGCGACAGTGCCTCGACCTTCAATGTTGAATACGTCTTCCACAGGCATCAGGAAGGGCTGATCGACGGGACGCTCTGGGAGCGGGATGTATTCGTCAACGGCATCCATAAGCGCCTGAATGCAGGCACCTTGAGGAGAACTTGGATCACCAGACTCAAGAGCCGCCTTGGCGGAGCCCTTGATAATTGGAATAGTGTCTCCGGGGAAGTCGTAGGAGGAAAGCAAATCGCGAACTTCCATTTCAACGAGCTCTAGGAGTTCAGGATCGTCCACCATGTCGCACTTGTTCATGAATACGACGATGGAGGGCACGCCCACCTGACGGGCGAGCAGAATATGCTCACGGGTCTGGGGCATGGGACCGTCGGCGGCACTCACTACAAGGATTGCTCCGTCCATCTGGGCGGCGCCGGTGATCATGTTTTTAACATAATCAGCGTGCCCGGGGCAGTCGACGTGCGCGTAATGGCGCTTCTCGGTCTGGTACTCGACGTGAGCGGTGTTGATCGTAATGCCGCGTTCGCGCTCTTCGGGAGCGGCGTCGATTTCGGCATACTTCTTCGCTTCCGCGAAGCCCTTTTTAGAAAGGATGGTGGTGATAGCTGCTGTCAGCGTGGTCTTGCCGTGGTCCACGTGGCCGATAGTGCCAACGTTAACATGCGGTTTCGTGCGTTCGAATTGCGCCTTGGCCATAGGGTCAGGTCAGTGGTTTTG
>Ga0114967_10002427_pt1 | contig 15554 bp, 14 predicted proteins | sample M_130628_MF_Meta_FD_92639 | JGI IMG/M metagenome (GOLD analysis project Ga0114967, IMG submission 92639) | Freshwater microbial communities from Lake Montjoie, Canada to study carbon cycling - M_130628_MF_MetaG | ecosystem: Environmental > Aquatic > Freshwater > Lake | place: Lake Montjoie... | reverse complement strand
GGGAGATGGTCAAAAAGTATCTTTAAGATTACAAGGAAGCACCTATTTTCAAACTTACAGTATGTCCTTCTCAGAACCATGGTTTGGTGGAAAAAAACCAGTTCAATTTAGTACCTCTCTTTCTTACAGTAAACAATTTTTAAATGATTATGCTACGGGTTCGGTAGATAAAAATAAGAGTTTCAACATTTTATCCGCCTCAATTGGACTAGCAAAAAGATTGACCGTTCCAGATGATTCCTTCGTACTCTCAAACTCAATTAGTTTTCAATATTACGATTTAAATAACTATAATACTGGATTATTTACCTTCGGAAATGGAGCCTCTAGAAATTTTGCTTACACCGTTGGATTGAGTAGAAATAATAAAGGGGTAAACCCAATATTCCCAACTTATGGATCTGAATTTAGTTTGTCGGCAAAATTTACTCCGCCATTCTCTTTATTCAACAAAATAGACTATGCTAATTTAGGAAATGAAGCTGCCTATAAATCAACAAATACAGGAGCAGGATATTTTGATATCAATAATGTTTGGGTTGCACCAGGTGATTATATAGTTGCCCAAGTTCTAAACGGAACTAGTTTCCAAGTGAGAGCAAATAGTTATGTTGAAGCTGACACCGATCAAGGAAAAGTAGATCAGAAAAAATTCGATTGGTTGGAATATTATAAAATCAAATTTAAAGCCGATTGGTTTACCAAAATATATGGAAAATTAGTCCTTAGATCCTTAGGGGAATTTGGGTTCTTAGGTTCCTACAATCAAGATAGAGGATTGGTTCCTTTTGAAAGATTTTTTGTTGGAGGAGATGGATTAGCCAACTTTGCATTAGATGGTCGTGAAGTTATTGGATTACGTGGTTACCCAAATCAATCCTTAACTCCAACAGATAGTAAAGGCGCTCAAAATGGAGCAACAGTTTATAATAAATTTTCATTGGAATTAAGATATCCATTAACATTAAAATCATCTGCTTCAATATATGCACTTACCTTTGCTGAAGGTGGGGCTGCTTATGATTCGTTTAAAAATTACAATCCTTTTATTCTGCAACGTTCTGCTGGATTTGGATTGAGAGTATTTATGCCGGCATTTGGTTTACTAGGTATTGATTTTGGTTATGGTTTTGATGCATTACCTATTCAAGGGTTAACAAAACCTAACGGCTGGGAAACTCACTTTATTATAGGTCAACAATTTTAATCAAAGTATAAATTTTCTAATAAAATTAAGTTATGAGAAAACAATTTTTACTATTTTTGGCAATTCTAATGACAAGTTTTACTTTTGCTCAAACAAAGAGCGTAAAAATTGGCTATATAGATATGGAGTACATTTTGCAAAATGTTCCTAGTTATACTGAAGCAAAAAACCAATTGGAGCTTAAAGCGCAAAAATGGAAACAAGAAATTGAGGTTAGAAATAATGAAATAACAAAACTAAAAGAAGCCTTAAAAGCCGAACAAGTATTGTTAACAAAAGAACTAATTGCTGAAAAACAGGAAGAGATTGCTTTTCAGGAAAAAGAGTTATTAGATTACAACCAAAAAAGGTTTGGCCCAAATGGAGATTTATTAATACAAAAATCAGTTTTAGTAAAACCTGTTCAAGATCAAATTTTTACAATAGTTCAAGATCTTGCGGATTCAAAAAAATATGATTTTATTTTTGACAAATCATCCGATTTAACAATGTTATTTGCAGCCAAAAGATATGATATTAGCGATCAAGTTTTAAGAACTTTAAATAGAGCGGAACAAAAAGAGCAGTTAACAAAAAAACAGCTTAAACTTCAGCAAGAAAAAGATGCAAAAGAGGATGCAATAAGAGAAAATCCTGAAATGCTTGAAAGACAAAAAATTCTTGATGATAAAAAATTAGCTCGTGAAAAATTACTTGCTGAGAAAAAAGCGGAAGCAGAAGAAAAGAGAAAGTTAGCTGAAGAAGCTAAAAAGAAAGAAAATGAAGAAAAAGCAGCAAAAATAAAAGCTGCCAATGATGCTGCAGCCGAAGCAAGAGCAAAAGTAATAGAAGACAGAAAAAAAGAACTAGCAGAAAAAGCAGCCCTACTAAAAGCACAAAATCAAACTGCTGTTGAAGCAAAAAAGAAAGAAAATGAAGAAAAAGCTGCGGCTTTAAAGGCACAAAATCAAGCTGCCGCCGAAGCTAGAGCAAAAGCATTAGAAGATAGAAAAAAAGAACTAGAAGAAAAAGCAGCAATACTAAAAGCACAAAATCAAGCTGCCGCCGAAGCTAGAGCAAAAGCAATCGAAGATAGAAAAAAAGAATTGGAAGAAAGAAATAAAAAAATTCTTGAAGAAAGAGAAGCCGCCAAAAAAGCAAAATAAGATTTGTAAAAGAAAACCAATAAATAAATAAATAATTAATACTTAAAATGATGAAACAATTAAAATGTTTACTAATAGCCACCATTTTTTTCCTTGGTGCTAACCAAATTTTTGCACAATCGAAAACTGCTCATGTAGAAGTAAATGAAATAATGTCTAAAATGCCTGCTATTCTTGAAGCACAAAAACAATTAGAAAAATTAGGAGTTGAGTACCAAGCAGTTTATAAAACAATGGGTGAGGAATACCAAGCAAAAATTAAAAAATATGAAGGCGAAGTAACAACTGTACCTGAAAAACTGAATATTGAGCGTCAGAAAGAAGTTCAAGATATGGAAAAAAGAATCCAAGAATACGGTCAAACTGCTCAAAAAGAATTACAATCTAAAGAAACTGAATTGATGAAACCTATTCAGGAAAAAATTAAAGCGGCTATTCAAAAAGTGGGTAAGGCCAAAGGTTTCCAATACATTCTAAATTCACAAGATCTATTATTAGCTGACGGTCCTAACTTAACTGCTGATGTTAAGAAAGAATTAGGTTTCTAATACTTACAAAATAAAATAATTTAAAACTGCTCCTAATATGAGCAGTTTTTTTTTACATTTGTTTCTATGATTAATACTAATCCCATCGGTTTGTTTGACTCAGGAATTGGAGGTACTTCCATTTGGAAAGCCATCCATCAATTAATGCCGAATGAAAATACTATTTACCTTGCCGATAGCAAAAACGCACCTTACGGTCAAAAATCTAAAGAGGAAATCATTGCGCTAAGTAAAAAAAATACCGAATTACTATTAGAAAATAATTGCAAAATAATTGTGGTGGCTTGTAACACCGCTACTACTAATGCCATCAAAGAACTCCGAGCTACTTATGATGTTCCTTTTATTGGAATAGAACCCGCAATTAAACCAGCTGCCACCCATTCCAAAACACAAACTATAGGTATTTTAGCAACAAAAGGAACGCTGAGTAGCGAACTTTTTAACCAAACGGTTTCTCTGTATCAGGAAACCAATATAATTGAACAAATAGGATATGGTTTGGTTGAATTAATTGAAAATGGCGAAATAGACTCCCCGGAAATGGAAGAGCTTTTGGTTTCCTATTTAACTCCGATGATCGAAAAAAATATTGATTATTTGGTATTGGGTTGTAGTCATTACCCCTATTTAATACCGAAAATTAAAGCCATTTTACCTAAATCCGTACAAATCATAGATTCAGGAGAAGCGGTTGCTAAACAAACGCTAACAGTTTTGCAAAACCAAACAGGAATTAGTGATTTGGAAAAAGGAAAATGTGTTTTTTATTCCAATGTAGATCCGAAAGTGTTGAAAGATATCCTAGGAAATAAATATCCTGTTTCAAAAAGATTTTTTTAATCCTCCTCTTTAAACCAACTGGAATACATAATATAATTGTTTGAGATTCTCTCGATTTCACCAGCAAAGTCCGATTGATCAATGTCTTTGACTTTTTTAGCCGGAACTCCAGCCCAAATTGTCCCTGATGGAACTACCGTGTTTTGAGTAATCACCGCCCCAGCAGCAACAATAGAATTGCTTTCAATAATACAATTATCCATCACAATAGCACCCATTCCAATTAACACATTGTCATGAATTGTACAACCGTGAACTATGGCGTTGTGCCCAATTGAAACATTATTACCAATTACTGTAGGATGTTTTTCATAGGTACAATGAACAACTGCTCCATCTTGAATATTAACTTTATTACCAATTTTAATAAAATTGACATCCCCACGAATAACAGCGTTAAACCATACGCTACAGGAATTACCAAAAGAAACATCGCCAACAATCGTAGCGTTTTCAGCAACATAACAATCCTCAGGAATTGAAGGAGATTTTCCGTTTACAGCTTTTATCAACATAGTTTAAAAAAATAGTCCCGACTAATCGGGACTGAATATTTAATTAATTGCAGGACAATTACAGTGGTATCTTTCTGGCTCACAGAATAAATTCAATCCAATTGTAATTTGATGAAATCCTCCATTATCAAACTTTACATTGCCTAACAATTGAGAATAAGTATAGGCAACCATGAAATTTTTATAATTTAAACCTAAAATAGGAGTCACATATTGTAATTTTTGCTCCGCGATACTATTTCCATTTAGATATTGCGCACCGTCTAAGCTTCTTCTGTAGGAGATTCCTCCCCAGATTTTTCCATCTTCAAAATTTTTGTACCCTTTTAAGTTGAAATCAATTGAACTTTCTTTTGTTTTTTCAACTGATTGAAACATAATTGAAGGTTCCCATAAAACAATATCTGCATCACCAAAAGTATAACCCGCACTTAAAATTACTTTTCTAAGGTTATCGCTTTCGTAAGCAGTGTAAATATTTCTTCTGGTTTCAACAGCATTTTTTACGGTTGCGTGTGCAAAAAATTCTAAATAATTATAAGAGGCACCGATGTCAAAATTCATGTAAGACTCTTTTTGAATAATTGTACCATCGACAATTGGATCATAATTTCCAGAATTTCTAAATTGGGTTTCATCCAATTGGCTTTGGATAAAAACACCACTAATACCAAAAGACAATTGGTTCAAATCAATATCGTCTCTTGAAAACATCAAGTGATGCGCATAGGTTAATTTTACACCTTGTTGTGAATGATACCCGTTTTGGTCTTTAAAAAGTATCATCCCAACCCCTGATTTTTCATCTAAGCGGCCATTAATGCTTAATGTTTGTAATTGAGGCGCGTCTTGCTGTTCAAACCATTGTTTGCGAGCGGTTAATCTTATTTTGGTACAACTTGAAGCACCCGCCATTGAAGGGTGAATTAAATAATAATTGTCAGATAAATAGTCCGAATATACTGCAACACCCTCTTGCGAGTATGAAAATTGTGCAATAAAAATCAAACCTAAAATGTATAATTTTTTAATATTCATATTTAATAATTCTTTTATGAATTGGAATATATAGGTGGTAATAAAACAAAATAAATTCTTCAACGTTTATAATTCATGAAAGAAATATGAAAATCGAAAAATGACTCCTTTTTTGATTAAAATCTAAGGTACTCTTTTTTATTCCGGTCAAATATATAAATTTTTAAGTTACTTATCAAATACAACCTAATATATTTATAGCTATTCGAAATTAAATAACGCTTTAAGTTCCTATTTTATTGTTAGGGTTCATTTACAAAAAAACCTAACAATCATTTTATAAATTGCTCTCAATATTTGATGAAATTATTTACCTTTACCACTCCTGATTTCAAAGGAAAAAATAAGAACTAAAATGATGAAAATAGCAATAAAAAGCACTCAAAATCCTACCATATTAAAATTTGAATTCCCTGATTTTATTACTCAAAATGAGAGTTTTGAATTTAAAAATATAGATGAGGCCAATGCTTCTCCCCTAGCGCAACAATTATTCTATTTGCCATTTGTGAAAACAGTTTACATTTCTGGAAATTTTATTGCTATAGAAAAATATTCTATAGTAGAATGGGAAGACGTTCAAGAAGCGGTTGCCGAACAAATTGATGAATTTGTAAATAACGGTGGTGTTATCATTAAAGTAGATGAAAATAAACTTAAAAAACAACCCATAACTGTTTATGGTGAAACTACTCCCAATCCTGCAACTTTAAAATTTGTAGTTAGTAGAATGTTGACTAAAACCGGGGTGGAATTCAAAAATATTGACGAAACCAAAGCGTCTCCTTTAGCTAAAGAATTATTTAATTTTCCTTATGTAAAAGAGGTATTTATTGATGAAAATTATATTTCGATAACAAAATACGAAGTCAATGATTGGAACCAAATTACGCTAGAATTGCGTTCTTTTATTAAACTTTTCATTGAAAATGGAGGCACTGTATTGGACGAAACTTTAATCGAAAATACAGAGAAACTAGAAAAACAACAAATCAGCAATTTTGACAATTTAGATACTACTTCCCAAAAAATAATCAATATTTTAGAGGAATATGTTAAGCCCGCCGTAGCCGCAGATGGAGGAAACATCCTATTTGATTCCTATGATGAAAAAGAAAAAAGAGTGAAAGTAGTTCTTCAAGGCGCTTGCAACGGTTGTCCCTCTTCTACATTTACTCTTAAAAGCGGAATTGAAAACATGTTGAAAGACATGCTAAATGATGAAAATATTAAAGTAGAGGCGATCAACGGTTAGTTTTATAAATTAAAATAGTAGTACTTAATATCTTTTTATTTTTAGGAGCTATTCCAGCTGTACGCTACAATCCACGCTAAAAAGCGTGGGATTTTCACTGCCATCTGGGCTAAAAAATTGCCATGAATCAACTAATTTCTGAGACCAGTCCCTACCTTTTGCAACATGCAAATAATCCTGTGCATTGGAAAGCATGGAACAACGATTCATTAGCACAAGCTCAAAAAAACAATAAACTAATCATAATTAGTATTGGTTATTCTGCCTGCCATTGGTGCCATGTAATGGAACACGAAAGTTTTGAAGATAATGAAGTGGCCGAAACGATGAACCAACACTTCATCAATATAAAAGTGGATCGCGAAGAACGCCCTGATGTGGATGCCATTTACATGAAAGCGATACAAATCATGACTGGCCGTGGCGGTTGGCCATTAAATGTGGTTGCACTTCCTGATGGAAGACCCGTTTGGGGAGGCACCTATTTCCGAAAAGAAGAATGGGTTTCTACACTCGAAAAATTGCAACATTTATATCAGTCAAGCCCTGAAAAAATGATTGAATATGCCGAAAAATTACACCTTGGAATAAATAGTGTGAATTTTTCAAATGCTGAAATATCTTCTGATCAATTAAACCCAAATTGTATTGAGCCATTAATTAAAAAATGGCAAAAAAGTTTTGATTTGGATTTTGGAGGTATGGCTCGAGCACCAAAATTCATGATGCCAAACAATTATAAATTTCTACTGCGATACGGTCATCAAGAAAAACAACAAGACATTCTAGACTTTGTGAATTTAACATTAACCAAAATGGCATTTGGTGGATTATTTGACACGGTTGACGGCGGATTTTCTCGTTATTCTGTTGATATGAAATGGCATGTCCCCCATTTTGAAAAAATGCTTTACGACAATGGTCAATTGATTTCTTTATATGCTGATGCTTATAAATTAACCAAAAACCCTTTATATAAAGAAGTAATTGAAAAAACACTTCTGTTCGTTTCAAGAGAATTAATAAATGATGATAATGGATTTTATTGTGCCCTTGACGCTGATAGTTTAGACCCTAATGGGCATCTTGAAGAAGGTGCATTTTATGTTTGGAATCAATCCGATTTAGAAAAAATAATAAACGAAGATTTCCCATTATTCAGTCAAGTTTTCAATATCAACGAATTTGGTTATTGGGAAAATGATAATTACGTTCTAATTCAAAATCAATCGCTAGAAACTATTGCAAAAAGTAATAAAATAAAACTCTCAGAGTTACAAACCAAGAAGAAAAATTGGGAAAAATTACTTTTTGCTGAAAGAGAAAAAAGAAGCAAACCAAGATTAGACGATAAGTCATTGACCTCCTGGAATGCCATAATGCTGAAAGGATACCTTGATGCTTATAAAGCATTGGGTGATGAAAATTATTTGGAAATAGCTTTGAAAAACGCCCACTTTATTATTGATAAATTATGGATGCCAGAGGGCAACATATTGCACAGTTACAAAAATGGGAAAGCCAATATCAATGGCTATTTAGAAGATTATTGTTTTGTAATTGACGCCTTTATATCACTTTATGAAGTAACAATTGATGACGAATGGCTTCGTCTTTCTAAGCAATTAACAGATTACTGCTTTGATAATTTTTATGATGAAACGGCGCAGTTTTTCTCCTTTACTTCAAAAAATGACGATCCATTAATTGCCACTCATTTTGAAACGGAAGACAACGTAATCCCCGCTTCAAATTCTGTAATGGCTTCTAATTTGTTTCAGCTTAGTGTCTATTTCCAAAATCAATACTACGAGTCCATTTGCATGAAAATGCTAAAAATAATAATCCCCAATATTGATTACCCATCGGCCTACTCTAACTGGTTAAATGTTCTGATGAACTATTCTAAACAACAAAAAGAATTGGGTATTTGTGGTGTAAATGCGATAGAATACCTATCTAAAATAAATCGGGAATACCATCCAAATTTACTTCTTGCTGGTGCAAATAAAATTTCGGAATTGCCATTTCTAAAAGACCGATATGTAGAAAATGAAATGTTGTTTTATGTTTGCCAAAACCAAACTTGTCAGCTTCCAACCTCCAATTTCAAGGAAGTACTAAATAAAATTTGATTATTTTTTAGAAACCGTAGCCATGAAATCCTTCAGGTAATAAGGTTCAAAATAGGCCACATCTTCCAACTTACTTTGTTGGAATTTTTTATAACTTAACGCACCCATTTGATTTGCCGATGGATAAATAATTTCCTCGTGAAAAATAAAATTGGTATTCGTTAAAACTGTTTTTGCTTTTTCAGCACAATCCCCAACAAAATGGATCGATTCAGCAATTTCTTCAAATGAATTTTCAGTCAGTATTTCAGCTTGAACTTCTCTGATTTTTTCGAATTTAAAATTGAAAATCGCCGAATAAACTTCCATTCTTCGGGCATCAATCATTGGAATAATTATACCTTCAGAAATTGTTAATTTTGAAGCTAAAACCTGTAAAGTATCGATTGCAATTAGGGGGATATCCAATGCAAAACAAAGTCCTTTGGCTGCAGAAACACCAATGCGCAAACCGGTATAAGAACCTGGCCCTTGACTTACCGCAATTGCAGACAACTCTTTAAATGTTATGTTGGATTCTTTAAGACATTCTTCAATAAATACATGTAATTTTTCAGCATGAGAATAGCCGGCTTCTGCCATTTCTTTGCATAAAATAGTTTTCCCATTTTGTGAAATGGATACAGAACAGTTTTTGGTTGCCGTTTCTAAATTGAGAATATAAGTCACTAGGATAATTTGGATATTATTTCTTCTCAGGTTTTTCAATACCAGAACTCACAATAATTTTATCACCTGAATTCAAGTCTTTTGTTACCGTGGTGTAAGGACCAACAATAACGACATCGCCTTTTTTAAGACCCGAAATTACTTCGATGTTCGTGTCGTCTTGGATTCCAGTTTTGATGATTATGATTTTAGCTTTATCTCCTACTTTTACAAATACACATTCAAATTTCTTATCACTTTTTGGAGCAACTTTACTTTCTTTATCTTGGGAATCTTCGACCACCATTTTTGAAGTTGCGGTAGTATCCGATTTTACAACAATTGAACTAATTGGCACCCCAATTACATTTACTTTTCTGGTTGTAATTATGTCAACTGTAGCGGTCATTCCTGGTCTAAAAGGCGAATAGGTTAATGGTTTTCCTTCTAATAAATCCATATACGATTCTTTCAAAATTCTGATTTTTACTTTAAAATTGGTTACTTGATCCGCTGTTAAAGCCGTACTTGCTGAGTTGGAAATACTTGTAACTATTCCTTTAAATTCTTTTTTCAAATAGGCATCAACTTCCACTTTTGCAGAATCACCCACGTTGATTTTCACAATATCATTTTCATTAACATCTACCTCAACTTCCATATTGTTTAAATTGGCAACACGAAGAATTTCAGTTCCCGCCATTTGTTGCGTTCCTAAAACGCGTTCTCCTAATTCAACATTCAACATTGAAATAGTTCCGTCTGCAGGAGCATATATTGTAGTTCTTCCCAGGTTGTCTTTGGCTTCACTTACAGTTGCAGAGGCGCTTTGTACGTTATAATAAGCTGATTCTTTCGAGGCTCTTGCCACCTCAAAAGAGGCGATTGCTTTATCCCACTCTGATTTTGAAATTATTCCTTTATCAAATAATGTTTTACTTCTATCATAATTTGATTTTGCTTCCTTGAAAGAGGCGTCAGCTTGACTTAATCCTGCTTTTGTGCCAGATAAATTAGAAATCGTACGTTGGTAACCTGACGTGTATAAATCGGGGTTTATTTTTACTAATAAATCTCCTTTTTTAACCACTTGTCCTTCTTTAACTGGCAAAGCGATGATTTCTCCTGATACTTCTGAGGATATTTTTACTTCAATTTCAGGTTGGATTTTACCCGTTGCCGAAACCGTTTCTACGACCGTAATTTCGTTTACGGTTGCAATTTCAACTTCCGTTCCTTTGTCTTTTTTTCCAATAACACCCGTTTTAGACAGTATTAATAAAACGGCAATTAATGCAACTGCTGAGCCTAATAAAATATAAATTGTTTTCTTTGACATACTACTTATTGTTTTTTTATTATTGGAATTCCAAAATAGAACTCGATTACTTTTACTCTAAAAATGTAGTCGTATTTGGTGCGAACTACCTCAGATTGCGCATTTACAAATAGCGATTGTGATTGATTTAAATCGAAGGCATTTAACATTCCAACGGCAAATTTTTCTTTTGCATAGTTGTAGGCTTCTTGTCTTGCTTCTAAAGTAATTATAGCTGATTCATAGGTTTTCATAGCGCCTTTTGCATCGGTAAAAGCGGTATAAATATTTCTTTCTAAATCTAACTCTTGTTGGCTAAATGCAATTTTTGAACGATCCAAAGCAATTTTTGAACGCGCTACATTGTTTTTGGTTGCAAAACCATTAAGCACCGGAATATTCATTTGAAAACCAAAAGAATGCCCTTTATTTAAATCAAATTGTTTCAATACAGAAAATGGGGGTTGAAAACTTGGATTTCCAGATTGATCAAACACTACTCTATCCGCATATCCAGCTCTTGTACTTAAACTATAAAATCCTTGAATAGTAGGCTGGTAAGCCCCTTTTGCAATTTGAACATCACGTTCGGCAATTTCCAAATTGGTTTTTGCGATTTTTAATTCCACACGATCTTCTTTTGCTTTAGCATATATAGCCGCAGGGGTTTGAAGTAAAGTAGCACTTTCAGTAACAGGATAATTAACATCTACAATATCAAAATCTTGAAAATTCTCCAATTGTAATAATTGCGCTAAACTCAATTTTGAAATTAACAAGGCATTTTCGGCAGTTACAATCGCTTGATTATTGTTGGCAACAGTCGCTTTAATATCTAATAAATCTCCTCGAGGAACGACTCCAGCATTCACTAATTCTTGTGAACGTTGCAATTGTTTTTCATTATTGGACAATTGTTCTTTTTGAACTTTTAAATTCTCTTTATTAAATAATATCTGTAGAAAAGAATTGGCAATATTTAAAGAAACATCATCCTGCATTTTTGAAAGCTGATAGGTAGCTGCTAAAAGTGCCAGATTGGCTCTTCGTAAACGGTTTTGATTTTGCATTCCGTTATAAACATCAACATTAGAATTTAATCCCGCAGCCGTAAATTGCGTCGTTTGATTTTCTAATAAACCAGTAGTTATGTTTTGGTTCAAACCAATATTCCAGGAATGTGAACCATTGATATTTAATGAAGGTAAGAAGCCACCAATAGCAGAAGATTTTTCTATTGCAGCCGATTTTGCATCTAATTCTGATTGTTTAATTGAAATATTGTTTTTGATGGCGTAATTTACACATTCTTCCAAAGTCCATTTTTTTGATTGTGCTTGAGAAAGTATGCTCAAAAAAAGCAAGGTTAAAAATGTGATTTTAGTAATAAATGATTGTTTCATAAGATACAAATTTCTAAATCGATGGATCCAACTGCAAAATTAACTTTTTTTAGCAATTTATACTAAATTTAACTTAATCTTATTAAACGAATTATTAGAATTTATGTTACCTGGATTTTAGCATTTGAGGAAAATTAAAATTATTTTTGCACTTTAATTATATAATAAAAATCCTTTTGAAAACAATTTCCAAAATCACTCTTCTTTTGGTGCTAACTCTTTTTTACAGTTGCGCTACTACTTCAAAAATTACTGCGTTAAAACCGGAGCCGGACGATGCCTTGCCTTTAGTTTACGACAATACGCCTTCATTTATAAGTATTCCAATTGACATTAAGCTAAAAGACATTGAAAATCAAACGAATAAATTAATGAATGGGCTGATTTATGAAGATACTAAAATTGAAGACGACGATATTGAAATAAAGATTTGGAAGTTGGCTCCCATTTCAATTACCAATTTAGACGGAAAAATTAAAACTGTTTTACCTTTAAAAGCGGCCATTAAATACCGAATTGGTACTGACAAATTAGGAATTGCATTGTACAGTACTCAAGAATTTAATTTAAACGGAAATATCACTTTATTGAGTGACGTGAAATTATCCAATTGGAAGTTGAGCACCAAAACCGAGTTTAAATCTTTGGATTGGAATGAAAGCCCGACTATTGTAGTAATGGGGAAATCGATTCCAATTACTTATGTTATTAATCCAACGATAAAATTATTTAAATCGAAAATTGAGCGGACTATTGATGAAGCAATTGAAAGTTCAATGGACTTTAAACCAAATGTTCTTGAGGCATTAGAAAAAATATGTACGCCATTTCAAATGAATGAAGCATTTGAGAGTTGGTTGCGAATTGTTCCAATCGAATTGTACGCCACAGACGCTCGATTTGTAAAAGACAATATTTCGTTAGCCATGGGATTGAAATGCAATATGGAGACTTTAATAGGACAAAAGCCATTGACTAAATATGACAAAAATAAAATAGTTTTAAAATCGGTGACTCAAATGCCGGATGCTATTTCTGCTAATATTGTGGCGGTATCTAGTTACCAAGATGCGTCGAAAATAATCACTAAAAATTTTGCTGGTCAAGAATACGGTTCTGGAAGTAAAAAAGTAACGGTTCAAAATGTAGCTGTTTGGCACAAAAATGGAAAGATGGTTATCGCTTTAGAAATGTTAGGAAGCATTAACGGAACGGTTTATTTAGCGGGAGTTCCAAAATATAATGAATCGACGAAAGAAATTTATTTTGATGAATTGGATTACGTTTTAGACACTAAAAGTAAATTAATGAAAACTGCGAATTGGTTGGCACAAGGGTTGATATTGAAAAAAATTCAAGCAAGTTGTCGTTACTCCATTCAGTCGAATTTAGAGGACGGAAAGAAAAGCATGATGAATTATTTAAAGAATTATTCTCCGATGCCGGGAATCGTGATTAACGGTAAAATTGATGCTGTTGACTTCCAAAAAATCCAATTGACGAACAAGGCTATTATTGCTTTTATAAAAGTAAATGGAAATGTAAAAGTTGCTGTTGATGGAATAAAATAGGTTTATACCTGACAGGTTTTGAAAACCTGTCAGGTGTAAATGGAATGACAGCGGGAATTGCATTTCCTGAAACAGACGGGCAATTCGCTTCTTAAAAACTACGCTTTGATTTTCTTTTGGTACATTTTGTAAACGGCGAAGAAAACTAAACCAACTAAGATGTAGGGAATTACCATTAGATACACAATTCCGTCGTTAATTCCTTTGGCTTTGGCAGTATTTCCTTCGCTTTCAAGGGCTGCTCTACACATAGCACATTGGGCATTTGTAGTTATAGAAAAGAAAATGGAAGCCAGAAATACAAGAACAGAAGTAGTTGTTTTCCGCTGACTTTTGACTTTCGACTTTTGACTTTCGACTTTAAATAACATAATATGGAGAGATCATCAGGTACACTAAAACTCCTGTCACTGCAACGTAAAGCCAGATTGGAAAAGTGATTTTTGCAATTTTTTTATGCTTGTCAAATTTTTCTGCTAAGGCGCGAACATACGTTATTAAAACTAGTGGAATTGTTGCAATTGAAAGCGTGATATGAGAAATTAATATGAAAAAATAAACATATTTTAAAGCACCTGTTCCGCCATAAGGAGTTGAATCGGTAGTCATGTGATATACGATATATAAAACTAGGAACACTAGTGAGCACCCAATTGCAATTTTCATTAGCAGCTCATGTAGTTTACGATTGCCGTTTTTGATTGCCATTACTGCAGTAACTAACAAAACAGCTGTAATTCCATTTATAGTTGCATAAATTGGAGGTAACATTGGCATTGGAGACACGTTGAATCCTAAATCCTTAAGTTTTATTTTGAATAGAACTGCAACGGCAACGGGAATTATTACTGATAAAGCGATAATCCAGTTGTTGTATTTTTTTTCAATGTTATTCGTTTCCATAATTACTCTTTTAATAAAATTGCTATGTCTTGTTGTAGGGTTCTAACGCCTTCTTTTTCTAATCCATCATAGTAAAGAATTGGATTTCCGAAGTTGTCTTTTCGACAACGAATATCGCCATTTTTATCTATTAATGCAAATAATCCTGAATGTTCGAAACCACCATTCACTTTCGAATTTTGTCCTACATAAACATTGAAGCCTTTATTTGCTAGGTCAAAAATTTTAGTTTTATCGCCTGTTAGAAAATGCCAATTTGACGATTTTACTCCTAATTTTTGTGCATGTTCTTTTAGCGCTTCTGGGGTATCATTTTCGGGATTGATGGTAATTGAAGCGATTGCAAAATTAGGGTTTCCAAAATAGGTATTTTGAATGGTCATCATATTCAAATTCATTATTGGGCAAATTGACGGACAAGTAGAAAAGAAAAATTCTAATACATATACTTTTCCTGCATAGGTTTTATTGGAAATAAGCTGGTTATTTTGATCGGTAAGTTCAAATTTTGGCGCTGGACCAATAGTTACTAATTTGGAGGATTCGCCTGAAGAATGATTGGAAACATTATCCAAGCGATCGCCTTTAACTACTTCGCCGTTTTTGATTCTCTCGATAATTCTAGGAACTGCAAAGATTCCAAAAACTAAAATAACAAAGAAGATTCCGATATATGATTTATTTTTTATCATTTTGAAATTAGATTTTTCTTGTTGCGTTTTTATTTTTTTTCAATGCGGCTCTGTATTCGTATAAAATAATTTTGAAGTCGTCTAGCATGATATTTCCTAATTCAGCTGGTGAAGAAGTATCGTATCCTTCTTTATATTCACTTTTTTTCTTTCGTCCACGAAGGTTTCTATTTTTATCTACAATAAACACATTTGATGTTCCAAAGTCGGAATTTAGTTTGTTTTGCAATTTCAAATTATTGTAAAATTCTTGGATTTGATCGGTTGAAGCAAATATGAATTGCCATTGAGTCACATCGGTAAACTTTGAAAATTGTTCTACAATATACTTGG
>Ga0114967_10002423_pt1 | contig 15566 bp, 11 predicted proteins | sample M_130628_MF_Meta_FD_92639 | JGI IMG/M metagenome (GOLD analysis project Ga0114967, IMG submission 92639) | Freshwater microbial communities from Lake Montjoie, Canada to study carbon cycling - M_130628_MF_MetaG | ecosystem: Environmental > Aquatic > Freshwater > Lake | place: Lake Montjoie... | reverse complement strand
GCGTCAGATTCTTTCCATTAAACCCCATTTTTCTAAATATTTATTTCCTATCATCTTTTCTCTTTCTGACCGGTCTTTCAAGTCGCATCCATTTGGATCAGTGATGTTAACATGTAAAAGTTTGCCGCGTGGATTCTTATCCGTTGGTTTGAATTTGATCGAAAGCCTGGCTTTCTTGATAGTAAAGGAGCCATGAAGTGGATTATACTGAGCATACCAATCTTGCGCCAAAGAGTAAATAGAGCGGCGGTCTCTAAAAAGCGCTTCAAGCGTTGTGGAGTTTCTGCTATCGAAGGGCTGCAGTTTGAGTAGCGTTACTTTTACATCGTCAATCAAATCAGCCGGATCAACATCTTTCATGAAATTGTAAGGAACCTTCAACATTGAAAGATCAAATTTTTTGATCGGGATTTCATCAACTTCATCTTCAGCTTTTAGAAAAGTGTTAACGAACGCTTTGGCAAGTTTGCCGCGATTTTCTTTGCAATCAGAAACAACCTCAACGATTCCGGTGTGAGGTTCGTAGCTGATTGAAAATTCATTTACTGTTGGATAAAATTTGGTGACGACTTCTTCTTTTTCAAAAGTTTGAACTGATTTGTGAAGTCCGTCATGATAGGCGATTAGCTGGAAGATGGCGATTTCCTTGTCGGTATGATCGGTTTTGATTCTCTCAAAAATTTCAACTTTATTTTTTTTGCTGATGTTAAAACACTCGAGAACCGCCTGTTTAAATTCTTCAAGATGCTCTTTGCTGTTGTGAATTTCTCTTTCTCTTGGCGCAACAAATGAACTCCATTCGCGCGATTTTCTTTTGTAATCAAGTGAGGCGCAATATTCAGCTTTTTCAAATTCATGTGGATGATTTTGCAGCGCCCAAATGCAGCGGGAATGTTCGCTTTTTAAACTAAGAAAATTGTCATTACTTGCAATTGCTGGTCGCGCTAAAAGGTTTGCCTGTCCAAGCTCATCAATCATTTCATGAATGCGCTCGATAACTTCAAAGAGACGAGTTTTTATTTCTTCATCGCTGATATTCCAAATCGAATTGAAAAGTTGGGTGTGATATTTTTTTCCGTTATTTTGCCACTTAAAATCTTCCGGCAAATTCAGGGCATATTGATCAAGGAGGGATTTTAAATCTTCTTCTGGAGTGCTGCGAATCAGCTTTCTTATCTTTGCTTGCATGGCGTCGAGCTCTTTGTTTAAAAGAAGAGCTGCTTGCGCCGAATGGCATAAATTAGCTACGAGATCATCTTATTCGTTTTTCCCTTACCGCTTATAGTGTTAGCCAAAATACAAGAGCCCGAAATCTTAAGATTACCTTAAAATTATCACCATAATTTGGTTTTTGTAAATCTTTTTGCACAACTTTTTGACGAATGTCTCATTTTGTGTCTAAAAATGAACAAAATCGAAAGTTTGAGTAGTTTTGTGTCGTTAAAGGAAATTCTTCCAAGGTCTGGCATATTGAGGTTTTACAGCATTTTAGCTCTCATATAAGGGAGAAATTTTGCTAATAAAAGCGCTATCATATGGAAGTACAAACCAAAAAACAGAATCACTCAAAAAATCAGGAAAAAATATCTGAAATTGCTGCAATCTTAGCCAGAGGAATTTGCCGGTTAGAAAACAAAAAAAGATCAGAAAAAGAGCAGATTCCACTTGATACTAAACCGTTCTTAAGCCTTCATAGTGTTGGTTCTAACCATAGTCAACAACCAGCAACATTATGAGCAAAAGTATCGTTAGGCAAATTATCGAATTGGAAAATAAACCAGTTTCCGAACTGCGGAAACTTCACGATGAATTGATGCCAAAAAAATCTCCAGCTAATTCAAAAAAAGATTATTTGAGGCCAAGAATTGCATATCGCTTACAAGAGTTAGCTTTTGGAAGCCTGGCCGAAGAAACAAAAGCAAAACTTTTAACGATTGCAGGAGTTCCAAGTAATTCATTAAGAAGTGCAAATGGTTTGATGAGTGGCACAAAAATTTGCCGCCAGTGGGGTGGCTTTAAGCATGAAGTAGAAGTGCTGAATGATTGCTATGAATATCAGGGACAGAAGTTCAAAAGCCTATCGGCAATCGCCAAGAAAATTACCGGCACAAAATGGAATGGTCCCAAGTTTTTTAATTTGAAATCATGACAGAAAATTTTGCAAACAAACCAAAAATACGCTGCGCAGTTTACACAAGAAAATCTCGCGAAGAAGGCTTGGATCAATCTTTCAATTCACTCGATGCTCAAAGACTTGCTGCAGAAAACTATATCGCATCACAAATAAGCGAAGGATGGGTTTTGCTTCCTGATTATTATGATGACGGAGCTTATTCTGGTGGAAATACCGATCGTCCGGCTTTTCAAAGATTGCTCAAAGACATTAAGGATAAAAAAGTGGATTGCGTTGTTGTTTACAAAGCAGATCGCATAAGCAGAAGCCTTTTTGATTTCACTAACATTTTGAATTTATTTGATGAACATAAAGTTAGTTTTACGTCAGTAACAGAAAGTTTTAATACCGCTACGGCTTCAGGCAGGTTAATGCTCGGAATGATTATGAGCTTTGCTCAATACGAAAGAGAATTAGCGAGTGAGCGCGTAAGAGATAAAATTGGCGCTTCAAAAAAGAAAGGAATGTGGATGGGAGGAAATCCACCGCTTGGCTTTGATATCGATGATAAAAAGCTGATCATCAATGAAAAAGAAGCGAAAATTGTCACAGCTTTATTCAATAAGTTTATTGAAACCGAATCCGTAACTGAAACCGCCAGAGATCTTAATAATTCAGGCTTCACAACAAAAATAAGAATTTCAGGAAAAGGCAGACTGCAAAAAGGCGGCAAGTTTACCAAGAAAAATGTCAGAAGCATGCTAGAAAATCCTGTTTATGCAGGAAAAATCCAACACAAGGATCAAGTTTATGATGGCTTACATAAAGCAATCATTGATGAGCAAACATGGCAAGAGGTGAAAGATATTTTTTTAGGACGCTCAAGAAAAAATCAGCAAGAAAATCCTGCTCCACAAATTTCAATTCCATTAACAAGAATAACTACAGCACCACTGCTTAAGGGCATCATCAAATGCGGCAATTGTGGTCGTTACATGATTCCAACTTATACCACAAAACGAGGTAAAAGATACCGCTATTATCTTTGCTCATCAAAGGCTGTTGGCAATAATGAATCATGTTTGGTTGGAAGAATATCCGCAGGAGAAGCGGAAAGTCTGGTGACAAGTCAGGTTTTAATCTTGCTAAAAAAACCAGAATTTGTGGTTCACACAATCAGCCAGTCGATTAATCGAATTCCTGAAAGCGTTGTGATTAATTCTTTAAGACAAATTGAGAAAGTCTGGGAAGAGCTATTCCCGCTTGAACAGGCAAGAATAATCAATCTTTTGATCAAGGATATCATCGTCAGTCCAGATGGTTTAAATATCAGAATTTTTAAAAAAGGGCTGACTTCATTAACAACTGAATTGAATGATTAATATGAAAGAAGAAAATCAAGAAAAGCCTTTAATAGATGAGGAAACGATCGACATCTTCATTCCCATCAAGATTATAAGAAAAAGAGGCGTGGCGCTCATTATAGAGCCAAAGAACATCACAAAAGAAGAAGGCAGAAAGCATATCGATGAAAGTATGATAAAGACAATTGCCAAAGCTTATAAATGAAAATTATGATTGATGAAGGGCAAGTGGCATCTCTTGGAGAAATTGCGGAGAAGGAAAAGGTTACAGCTTCTTATGTGAGTCGAGTTTTTAACTTGAATTTTTTGTCGCCAAAAATTGTGGAAAGAATTTTAAATGGAACTCATCCAAGAGAGTTGCGATTGACTGATCTTATCAATAAGGAAATTCCTGATTTATGGCAGGAGCAAGAAGAGAATTGGGGATTTTAGAAGTGAATTTTTTTTGCTAAATTTTGACTTTAGAGAGATCTGCTCTGTGGGCTATATTGACAGCTTAAAAATTTTTACAATCTGACAGAGCTTTTATTTTAATCTTTTTTCCAGCTCTCTTTTAACATTCACAAGATTGTCGCGGATGTTATCAAAATATGAAACGATTCCGTAAAGCTCTTCATCGCTTAAGTCGGAAATTTCCTTTTGAAAATGCTGTAAATCTGAGGCGAATCTTTCTGCTGAGATGCGTAAAAAATAATAAACTATTTTGTTTTCTGTAGACATAAAACTCCTTTAAAAAGTTAATAATCAAAACATGTGCAAAGCCTGTTATATCAAGGCTTTACAGTGTGTTGATGTTACTTAAAAAGAAGTGTCTATCAAGTTGAAAGAAGGGGTTATTTGCTTTATTTTATTGGCAGCAGGTAGTGCTGATTTCGAAGTAAATCAGCTTATTTTCTTTTGTGTTTGAGGTGATAAGGCGAGAATGATCGGTTGCCCAAGAATAAGTGAGAGAAGCGTTAAAATATCTGCTGTTAAATAAAGTTTTTACACCAGCGCCAGCAAGTCTTCCATCAGCACCATTGCTGACATATTTATTTTTGACATAGCCGTAATCGTAAAATGGCTCTACTGAAAATTTGTTTAGGTGAACGAGATTTTTGCCAATGATTCCTTCGCTATTTTTAGCAAATGGCGCAACAAGTGATCCGATGTTGAAATTGGCTTTGTTGCGGAAATAATAGCCCGAATCGCCAACAATGTAATTTTCTCTAAAACCACGCACAGAATAATATCCGCCGACAGAAAATTGTTCAGTACCAAATAAAGTTTGCTTGGAATATTGGCTGTCCATTTCAGTTGAAAATATGAATGGAATTTCGGTTTTTGGAATTGTTAATCTTTTTGAAACTGAGGCGTAAAGTTTGAAATAATCGAACTGTGCTTTTGGTGTGTCGGAAGTTAAATTTGAGCCATCTTGTTTGGCGTTAAGTAATTTTAATCCTTTGGAATAGCTTGGTTTTAGGTAGAGATTAACGCCATTTTTGAAGTAATTGGAAATTGTAAATCCGATATTGCCAATGGTTAATTTGCGCTCAGAAGTTTCGATTTTTTCACCATTTAAATAGCTGGCTGATGATTTGGTTGTGAGTGAAGCATTGGTTGATAGGCGGAAATTGCCTTTGTTTAAAAGAACGCGGTCGATTGTTGCGTTATTTCTTTCTGAGAAACCAGTTAAACGAATTGGTCCGTTAGTGCCTGGATTTGTGCCACGAAATTCTGATCTTGAATAATCGTAAGAAAAAGTGTTGTAACCAAAGGGAATCGAAACTCCCGAAGTGAAGGATTTGATATCTTTTTCCTGGCTGTTATCGTTGAGATTGGTTGAATAGCTTAGGTTTATTGCATCATTCAATGAAAGCAGATTGTCAATTCCACCAGAAAAATTTGTGCGATGAATTCCTGTAAAATCATTTCCCAAATTGTCATAACCAACTGTTGCTCGTGCCGGAAATCTTTTTTGATTGGCGATGTAAACTTTTGCTTCGCCTTCAGTAACCGCTGGTTCAATTTTCATCGTGGCATTGTTTGAAGGAAGGCGGTTCATCTGATAAAGCCCTTGATTGATGTCCTCAAGATTCAGCGTATCACCTTCCATTAAGCCAAAAGCAGTAAATTCCTGCATCTTATCGGTGAAATGGTTATCACCAACAATCACTTCATCAATTTTTCCTTCTAAAATTTTTAGCTCTAAATTGCCGCTTTGGATATTTTGCTTTGGCACAACAACGCGCGCTGTTACATAGCCTTGATCATTGTAAAAAGTTTGAATTGCGGTGATGATTTCTGTTAAAGTTTTTGCTTCAACGCATTTGCCAATAAAGGGTGAAGTTAATTTTTTCTGTTGTCGCTTAGAAACAGAATTGGCATCAATCAAAGCAATTGATTTAATCGGAAAACATTCAACAGGTTTACCAGAAATCGGAGTTTGTTTTTTACCTTCTTCTTCAGCTTCTTTTTTCTTGCGAGTTCGTTCTTTGCGAATGGTTTCTTGCTCTCTTAATCGGCGATCTTCCTCAATCTTATTCTGCTGTTGGCGCGTGATCCAATCTTGTTGGTTGATGGCGTTTTGGTCAGCAGTTTGTGATTTTGCGGCAGGCGAAAATAATGCAGCGGCAAGAACCACTACTGAGATAATCTGGAATTTGTATTTTGTCTTATAATTCACTCGTTTTCTTTTTTTATAAACGCTAAAAAAGCATCTTTCGGAAAAGCCAACCAGCCCCGAAAGATGCCCACAGTTCTTTAATAAATTGGTTAGAAGCTGTAAACCAAGCCAGTTTTTAGCACATTCAATCTGACTTTGCTCATTACACCAGCATCGTAGCTGTAAGGAACATTAAATCTTTGAGTATTAAATTCGGCTTTAATTCCCCAGTTTTCGTTGATATTGAAAACTGCACCTAATCCATAAATTGCAGCGGTTTTCCATTTACCTTGGCTTCTTGATACAGATGTTGCGCTTGGGAAGTTATCAACATGATCAATTGAAGCTAAACCATAAGTTGCATAAGCTGAAAATTTTTCGGTGAAGTTATAACCAAGATTTGCTTTAGCGCCATAGCGAGATCGTAATTCTAAGCTGTCTTGTTTGAAGCGGGGATTGTTATAGTAGTAATCGTGGGTAGAGGAGTTTAAGTAATCATAAAACAATTCAGGAGCTACAAAAAATTGATTGAAAGATTTTTTGTAACCAACAGTTACGCCGGCTCCAACAGAAGTTCCATCCACTCTTCTTTGAGGAGTTGAGCCAATTGAACCAATGTTGCCACTATATTTCCACTCAGCGTTTGAGGTGACTAAATCAGCGCCAACATATACGCCGTCTTTGGCGTTGGCTTGAAAAGAGCTAAATAAAGCTGCTGCAACAGCAATTACAGATAAAGTTTTTTTCATAAGTTTTTTCCTTTTTAAAAAAATGAACAAACGCGCATTAAAAATGCGGGCTTGCACTAAAATTTCTGATTAAAATTATTTAACCAAAATACTAATCTTCGCTTTCTCAAGGCTTTGAGTAAGAAAATCTTCAATCGCTTTTTTAGCAAGGCTCTGAGCCAAAGCATCCTTAGCTTTTTCGTAAGGCGCAATTTCAGCTGGTCGCAAATCTTCAAGTTTAATTACTGCCCATTTATCTGTTACCTGAATTGGTTTGGCGATCTGACCTTTATTTAGCAATTTAGCTTGCGCAGCAACTTCAGCAGGAAGTGAATCTTCCATAACAAATCCGAGGTCTCCGCCTTTTTTAGCAACTTCTTTATCGAGAGATTTTCTTTTAGCTTGAGAAGCGAATGAGTTTGGATATTTTAGAAGAGTTTGATAAAGCGTTTCAGCCTCATTTTGCGTTTTAACGATGATATAGCTGATTCTTAGGTCTTTTTTGTCTTTAAGTTTAACAACCAATTCATCGTAGTTTTTTCTCACATTTTTTTCATCAGATGCTTCTTTGGCTAAAGCAATAAATAACCTTTGTTTAAGCAATTCAGTTTCAAAAACTTTTAACGCTTCCTGATAATCTTTATCTTTGTTCAGGCTTCTTTTCTTAGCTTCTTTGTAAGCTATTTCTTTCAATACAACTTCTTTGATGATGGCTTCTTTTTGATCAGATGAGAGCCTGTCAAAGGTTAAGCCTTTTAGCTTTGCATTTTGGACGATGAGTTTTTCTAGCTCAATATTGACATCCTTAAGAGTTACTTCTCCGCCTGAATAAGTTGAGATAATTTTTTTTGCCGGATCATTTGAAGCTGATTCTTCTTTGCCTGAAACCTTGGAGTTGAGTGAGGTTTGGCAAGAGGTTAGGAAAATTACGATTAGCAATAGAGATGTTTTTAGAGAGTGTTTCATATGTTTTATTTTTAGCTTAAATTGCATACTTATTTTTAGAAAAATTCTTAAAGCATTTTGACAAAAATGAATAATAAAGCCCCTGTCAAAACTACATGGTTAATAACCACGAATTTATCAAAGTTCGTTTTAAATATTTTTTTTAGTAAGAAGTAGGCTGAGACTAAATATACAAAAAGGCTTATTAAGATAATTAGTGCCATATAGGAAGCCCTATATTCTCCGGCATAAGAGAAAACAAAGATGGTCCAAAAAAATATTGAATATCCTAAATATGTAACAATGTATGAATGTATGGTAAGCAAAATGATATGTAACTTACTCACCTTATAATTTCTAAATATAAGGTACATAAACAGCCAAATCAGAGCAATTATTGAAGGATTAATCACCAAAGGTAGTTGGTATCTAAATACAGGCTTTAATATTCCATAATGATTGAAGATCGCCATTAAGATTAAGATCCCAACAATACCAAGCCATCCGTAAGCTGTTTTATATTTTTCTAACATAGTTTATTTTTTTACGTTGATATAATGTTTTATAATCTCTTTAGGATCTGTTAAGTTTTCAGTTCTAATCGCTGGATAATTACCACCTTGATATCCAGTTATAATCTCTTTTCCTGTTACAGCTTGCTCTCCCCAGTAAGGCGCAGTCCCATAAGTGTCGTGCCAACCAATGCCAGTAAGTATTGCTGTAAGTTTGTTACCAGTTTGCTGGTAAGCGCCAGCAGCTTGCATAGCTGAAGTAGGGGTAAGGAGTCTGTTGTTTTCTCTAATAATTGTTTGACCATAAGTCTGATTACCCGCACTTCTCACAGGAATTATCATTCCATCACTTTGCCTAACTATACCATCCATTGGATTTCCTGTATATTTTAGTTCCATTAGACTTTTCTTAAGATCGAGCGGTTGGTCATTTGCAAAATCTCTTACCAGTCCAGTTGGACCGTATTCCCCTGCAATAGCTTGCGATAAGCCTTCAATATCAATCGTGGTATCAAAGCGAATTTTTGCTGCTGAATATTTTGGATTTGGATCATCAAAACCTTTAAAACTTCCTGGTTCAGCGGTAGCCGCAACCCAAACATCTTTCCTCGTTCCTCCGTCTTGATTATCCACATAAACACCTGTGTCTCCATCATTCTCATCAACTTTTAAAATTTTCCCACTCTTATCAATCAAAGTCGAATTATTCGCCGCCGCGTTAGTTCCAACAAAATTTCCGGCATAAATATTTTTAGCAACTTTGTTATCATCATCACCAAGAGCAATTGAAGTAAACGCCGATGCTAATGATCCAGACAATCCACCCATAGCAATAGAGGTATTTCTGCCATAGCTTCCATTTCCTTCCCTGTACATTGCGTTAGAAGTTAACTCACCAATAACTCCAGCCGCCGCGCCACTTGCACAACCACTTCCTCCACCGCTCATTCCTGCGCCAATACCGCAACCAAGTGCCGCATGAAGAGCAATTTGTTGTCCTTGAGTAATTTGACCGGTATGAGCCGCATTACCAATCTGCATAGCTCCGGCTTCACCCACAATTTGCAGGGCAGAGTTTAAAATTACTCTGTCAACTCCACCTTGAGCTGCGATTACTTCGTTGATTGATTGTCCTTTGATGGCTGAGGTTGCTAAAATATTGCTTCCTGTAGCTGTTCCGATTTTAACTGTGGCGTTGCCAAGGTTGGTTAAGAATGACGAACTATTTGCTGTGTTGCTTGTAAGAACTGTGGCGTTTGATAGACCTGGATTAACATAAACCGTTGTATTGGCTGTGACGGCCGTGTTTGATGCTGCTCCTACATTACTTCCTGCTGATGTTGTCGCGCTGCTCCCAGCTCCTGCAGTTGATGAAGCGCTACTTAGATAAGCTGAAGCTCCGAAGGCAGCTCCTGCCGTAGCAGCGGCAATTGCCATATTTTGGATAGATTCTTCGGAGGTTGTAGCTTTCCAAGTGTTGCTGGCGATTGATTTTGTTGAACCAAGAAGTGAACTATCAGTATTCATTGAAGCGTTTGTGGCTGCAACAGATGCGGTTGCCGCTCCCGATGCTGCTACTGCGGTCATCATTGCTGCACCTAAAGTTGCACCTGATCCCATAGTTACCACAGTTATTGCAATTGCTGCTACGGCAACAACGGCAGTTCCAGCCCCAGTCAATCCTCTCGTTGTTTGATCCCATTGCTTCATTGTGTCAGAAATTGGATCGAGCGTCACTTTATTAGGATCAGCCTGCGCCAAATCATTAACAGTTTTTAAATAAGCTAATTGTTGATTACTACTATTGGCAGAAGAGATCGCATTTTCCATGGCTCCATCGCGATACTGAACGATAATTGAGTTAGTAGCGTTTAAATCGAGATTGCTGTTGATGGTGGCACTATTGGTGTTTGAGGTAATTTCGTTATTAACCGCTTTAGCATCAACATAACCTGAGGTTCCATTTGAGAAAGTGTAAGCTGTGCCGCCTTTATTTTCTTCATTTTTTATTGCCGTGTCTTTTGCGGTTAGAAGGAGGAGATTATTTCCTGCATCAATTGTTAAATCATCGCCAGAAGATAATTTTGAAGATTGAATTGTGGTGTTATTGCCAGAAATAATGCTTAAATCACTTCCCGAAGTAACTGTAGATGAGATGTTTTTAATTTCAGTGGTATCAGTATTTCCTCTTTCTTTTGCGCGATCAGATTTATCGCGGTAATTTCGATTAGTGGTCGATGTTTCTGCGGCAGATAAAATATTAACATCACCATTTGCAGCGAGAAGAATATCACCAGAAGTGGTTGTGAGATTTGAGGCTTTAACTGTTATATCAACATTAGAACCGATGGTGAGATTGTTACCAAAACTTAAATTACTCGCTACCAGTTTTTCAGTGGTTGAACTGTTGCCTAAATTGCTTTTATTATAATCAGTGCCGCTTGCCTGCTGAATTTTACCAAGATTTCCACCTGTTAAGCCATTAGCAAGGCTGAGATAAGGGCTGTAAACAGTGCTTAAAACGCTGATCATTTCACCATAAACCGGTAATTGACGAAGTAAGCCGGTTCTTGTTTTGGTTGATTCTGAGTAAGAATAAGAAGTGTCAGTGGCGTTAAAGATATTGGTATCGCCACCTGAAATAATTGAACCAGAGCCTGAGCCTGAAAGATTAGAAGCAATGATATTTGTATCTAAGCCAGAGGTAATTGCCACATCGCCCATAGAGGTGATATTGGAAGCGACATTGGTTGTAGAGGAGTTAATATTGATTGATGATTTTTGGACGATAGTTCCTTTCTTATTAGAAGTTTCCATTTTGTAAGCACTATCAACAGCTGAGGCAATGTTTACCGAATCATTGGCATCGAGTGTGATATTAGCGCCATTTGTTGTTGTAGAAATATTTGAACCAACAATTTTTATATCACTTCCGCCATTATCAACGCTCGCCATAATTTCAGAGTAGACCGGAGCAGGTGGTGCAACTGGAGCAACAGGCGCAGTTGGTGCAGCTAGATGTCCTTTTCTACCTGAGTTAAGCGCAGCATTGTAAGCCGCTAACGCATCATTATAAGCAGCTAATTTCGCAGGATAATCTGCCACTGCCTGGTTATAAGTTGTTAAGTCAGAATTATACTGTGTTTGCGCTGTTGCATATTTTGCATCAACAGTCGCTTCTTCATTATTAGTTCCAAGACCAGTTGTAGTTAAAGTTAAACTTCCAGCGCTAGCAATTTCACTACCAACATTGGTTGTGGTGTCTGTTACGCTTGTTCCGCCTTTACTTGCATGTCCCCAGCTTGTCTGAGTTCTGTTTCTAAGTTGCAGAGTATCAATAGTAACATCATCGCCAGCTGTAATTGAAAGATTGCCAGAAGTAGTTGTCCCGCCACCTAAATCATTTTTTGTTGCAGTGATATTTGCTGCATAATTATTGAAATCATTGCCAGCGTTAATGGTGATTGATCCTCCAGAAATCCCAGCAGTTTCAAGAGTTTTAGATTGGATGAATCCTGTATCAGAAGATGCCATACCATTAGAAACATAACCAGAAATTCCGCTGGCAAGAAGGTTAGAATCGTTAGTTAAAACAGTTGAAGAATTGGTAATATCTTTTGCTGCACTTAAAGAAGCTGCGCCGCCAGCTTTAATTTGAGAGAAGTTAGAAATTGATCCGGCAGTTGAAGTAAGAGATAGAGCATTAAGTGCCGTGATATTGGAAAAGTTTTTATTAAGAATATCACCGCTTGAAGTAAGAGCGACATTATTTCCTGTGATTGATCCAGCGTTAGTTATTTTTCCGTTGCTTGAGTTGATGTTAACATCACCAGCGGCATAAATTGTGGCGCTGGTTGTCATGTTACCATTTTTAAGATTATCGCGGGTTGCCTGGGTGAGGTAAATTTTTGGAACAATATAAACCGCGCCATCGATAGTTTGCGTTTCAAACCAGACGATATCTTTTTGTAAGTTGTTGATTTGGGTTTTAGTCAAAGCGGTATTTGTGGTTAAACCAAGCCTTGCATATTCATCTGCAGCATTATCAAGAAGTGATTTGATTTCGTTATTAACATTGGTTTCGCTTGAAGAAAGTAGGAAAGAATTTTTGGTGATAGTTCTAAGCTGTTCTTCAATAATTTTGGTTTGGAAAAATTGATCACCGACCAATCTTTTGCTGGTTAATTCAAACTCAGTTTGAACATCCGTTAAATTCAGACCGATTCTTTGATAAAAATAGTTTGATCCAAAAAAGCGTGATTGATCAAGAAACTCAGATCTGGTTTCAAAAAGCGGTCCGTTAGGATTAGTAGATTTTTGGAATAAGCCGTTAGTATCCGGTCCATTAAAATAATTGCTTAAATCAACACTGATCGTGCCATTAGTGGTAACATCAGAAACATTAAGAGCGTTAGTCAGGCCAGGAGTTTGAGTCGCAATTGCACTGGTAGAAGCATTTGAATTGGTTGTCGCGTTGCTTACATTGTTGGTAACATTAAGCGTGATCGATCCACCAGATTTGATGGTTGACGGATTATTCTGAGCAAAATCATTGTAATTTAAGCGTGATCCTGAGTGGCCTCCATTGCCTGGATCATGCCTGATATAGTTTGTGGTCCCAAGAGAGTAGATGTCTCTGCTACCCCAAGTAGTAACCATATAGTAAAGACCAGAGTCATTGATTGAATGGTTGTTTAAAGTGTTGGCATTGATGGTAATATTTCCTACAGCAGAAATATTTGATGCCAGATTATCCAAAGTTCCTGCATTAACAGTAAGCGTTCCACCAGATTGAATCCATGAAGCAATTGAACCTGAATTGGTTAATTGACGAGCGTAATATCCCCAATATCTGTTTTCGCATTCATGCCCAAAGCAGCCATCATTGTTTAGTTGCCAGCTATATTGATTCACTTTAGCAGAGTCAGCCCCATAAATTGTGCCGTTAGTTTGTGGATCAAGAACGGAATTAAAAGGATTGACGGCTCTTTCATTGCTAATGGTTGTCGCATCAATTCTCATATTGCCGCCATAAGAAATGATCTGGCCAGAAATATTTTTTACGAGATTACTTTTGTTATTTGCTACGTTATAACTTGGGTTGGTGAGAGCATATTTTTGGATTGTTAAAGACCCTTCAGAAAAAATAACCGCACCTGACTTGTTGGTCAGATTATTTACAACATTTAATTCCATATTACCGCCAGCATAAATCATCGCCGCAGCTTCGTTGGTTAAATTGTTCGCAACATTAAGAGTTAAATTTCCTGCGACATCAACACGACCGGTATTTACAAAATCAGTTACATCAAGGCTATAATCACCATTTGCTACAATTGAGTGCAGAGAGTTTTGATAAACAGTTCCGTTTTTTGCAGAAAGTGTAAGCCTTCCGGTTCCACCGATAATTTCAGCGTTGATATTATTGTTAATATTTCCGCTTGTTGAAGTAAGGGTTAGATCAGTATTTGAAGAAAGAGTTCCGTAGTTACTTAAAAGGTTTGCAGCCGTGATGCTAAGAGCAGTTCCAGCAGCTATTTTATTGTTTGAATTATCTCCCGATAAAACGCCATTGGTGAATTTGTCAGTGGCAATAATTTCAATCGCACCATTGGCCTGAAGGTTGGTTTGGTTGGTGATGTTAACGGCTTTAATTTTAGTGTTACCGGCACTTTGCAAACTACCAAGAATCGTGTAATCAGTATTTCCTAAATCAAAATCAAGAAGGCTTCCTGCATAAAAATTTCCACCAGTATTTGTGATGGTGGTTGCTTGATTTGTAACTGAAAACAAAGAAGCAATATCAGAAGCATTTAACGCAAGATTGCGAAGAGTTAAACTATTAGCAGCCTGAATTTTAGCATTTGAGTTATCAATTGAAGTTGCATTTAGGTTGATGTTGTTAAGCGCTAAAATGCTGCTATTTGAGGTGTTATTATTTAGCGCATCCGAATTGATGGTAACATTATTTTTAGCAGCGATGCGTTTGTTATTGTTGAGAGTTTTGGCATTGATAACAACTCCATCATCACTTGCCAATCCAAGAGAAATTATATCTTTGTTGTTAGTAAGATAATTTGAGGCGGTAATAGTGATTTTGTTGTTAGCGTAAATTGAATCATCATTAGTTATTTGTGATGCTCTAAGAGTTAAATTTCTTCCCCCTACAAGCTGCGCCGAGTTTGTTAAGTTATTGGTTGCAGTAACATTTAAATCACGATTAGCAGCAATTTGCCCAAGGTTGGTGAAGTTAACGGCAGAAATTGTGAAGTCGTTATCACTTAGGTTAAGGTCAGCGCTTTGGTTATTGAAAGTTGCCGAAGTCGTTAAATTGATATTTCTGGCACTTAAAAACTGGCCATAATTGGTGATGTCGCCAAAAGCATTTAAAGTTAGATCGTTGCTTGCGTTTTTAGTCTGAGAAATTCCTCTTTGCGTTATAGAACCTTTTTGCGAAGTAACTGAGATATTTCCAACTTCTGATGCGATGTTGTTGTAGTCAATATTTCCTTGGTTATCGATTGTAATTCCGGCGCGAGAAGCCAAAAGATCGCCAGAATATTTTATTCCAAATCCTTCTTTTGTGGCCACGATAAAAATTCTGCCAGCTTGAATTTTTCCCAGGGCAGAAGCGTCAATTGCCACTTGATCAGGAAGATTGCTACCAGGTGTTGTGTTGTCAGAAGTAACTGCTTTGGTTAGATAATTAAAGGTCTGATCACCAGTTCTTAAATTAACATCATTCGTGCCTGCATAAACCGGCGCCACGATATTCATCACATTTGCCACCAAATCAGTTGAGGTGACATTTTCTAAATCAATACCAGCTCCCATAATCGTCAACTTCGGCAAGAAACCATGAGTAACAGCATAAGCATTGTCACTTAATCTGAAGGTAAGATCACCTGGATTTGGATTAAACTGATTACTCGAACCAACAACCGCTGTAAAACGACTAACATTAATAAACCCCGATCCATTCATCACAAAACCATTCGGATTCGCCAAAACGAGATCAGCTTTTTTACCCGCAATTTCTGTGTAGCCGTTTATTTGAGAAATATTATTTGAGGTAACTTCGTTTAGAATAACTGAAGCAGCGCCAGAATTTACGAGATTGGCATTATCATTAATAAGCTGTAAGAATCCACCGCGTTGTTTACATCTTCAAAAACTCTAAAAAGAGTTTCACGCGAATTTACGTGGTGGTGTTTTTGGAGTTTTTGTCGAAATATTCCAGTAATTTTTCGTAAGGTGTTT
>Ga0114967_10002422_pt1 | contig 15570 bp, 18 predicted proteins | sample M_130628_MF_Meta_FD_92639 | JGI IMG/M metagenome (GOLD analysis project Ga0114967, IMG submission 92639) | Freshwater microbial communities from Lake Montjoie, Canada to study carbon cycling - M_130628_MF_MetaG | ecosystem: Environmental > Aquatic > Freshwater > Lake | place: Lake Montjoie... | reverse complement strand
TCACTCCGAATTGCTTTAAAAGCAACTCTTAGAGTTACTTATCTGTTGAGCCACGTAAAGGCCATTCACTTTCAACAGTTGGTATTCTGCTCAGTATAAAGATAACCACTCTTTACACCTATCCTATATCTTTCAAAAAAAGAAACAGGATTCGGAATGACTAGCAGTGTCATCATTCCTATGCGCCAGATGATTTATTCAAGATGTTATAGCAAATAAGCGCGCAAATGCCTAAATGATACTATGATACCTCACAGTTCAGGCTATGGGATTCCTCGCCCATAGTCAAGCCAATGGTCGACTAGCCTGTATAAGCTATCCCTCCATTAGAAGGTTGTACCCTTTCGTCCCCGTGACTGGTGGATACTTTCTCATCGAACCCAGGCGCGCCTCTTCCAACAGACCTAATAGGGTAAAATTATATGGAACGGATAGAGAGTTAGAATTTCAATTTTTTTGTTTTATTTTAATAAAACAAAAAAATTACTGACTAAAAAATCTTATTTTTTAGGATGTCAATTTTTCTTACTTTACACTTTAGGGGAAAAATTTATAAAAAAATTACTGACTAAAATTGAAAATTTTAGGATGGCAATTTTTATTACTTAGTAAGAATATACACCACCACCCAACATTAAATTACTTGCCATACGTGCAGGGGCTCTACAAGTAGGGCATTCAGGTCTAGTAGCAATCCAAGGGTTAACACAACCTTTATGAAATGTATGTCCACAAGGTAAAACAACTATTCTTAAAGGATCATCTCCCACTAGATTATAATTTTTATCACCAAAACATATTCCACACTCACTTACTTTTATAGGAAAGGGCTTAGGAGGAAGAGGAATAGGTCCAGGGAGTGCAAGTGCTTCTGGTCCATATTCTGCTGCAGGCCTACGGCTATCTTCTAATCTTACACCAGCAGGAAATTTTAATGTATACCAACTAAAATCAACAGTATCAGGATTACCATAAACTCTTCTCATTTTAGCTATTCTTCCAGGAGGAGGATTTCCATCAATTAAACGGAAAGCATAGTTAGAGTCTCTATACGCCCTACCCCAATATGTTCCATTTTTACCAACAACATATAAACCTATTGGAAAATTACCATAGGGTTCCATAGGATTATATTCAACTCTTGGCCAAGGACCATTTTCTAAATTATCAGGCTTTGGTCTTTCATCAATAATTTTAACTCCGTCTGGAAGATTTATAGGAAAATAATACCGATTTGCATCAGCAACTGGTACATTTAATCCAGTATTTAAAATTAATGAATCATTAACAATTTTAACAACATGACCTAAATATTCTCCAGTTGTTTCTTGAATATGATCATCAACTTTAGCAGGAGAAGGTACATCAGCATTTGGATTACCTATTATTGGTGGGCGTTCAATTTCTGGTGGTACAATTGGTGGTGGTCCGAAACCTAAAGGGTTTGCACCTCCAGATTGAATAATACTTTTTAATTGTAAATATTTATTTTTATATTTTAGATATTTATCTTGATAAGACATTATATAAAATAGATTATAAAAAAATTTTAGAGCCAATTATGAACCAACACTATAAGTCCACACTCCCTTATTCAACTTCAAATTCCCCTCAAAGAAATAATGATTCCCTACCAATTCAATCACTTTTAATTTATTCGATTCAAAATCTTTTACCATTCTTAATCTATCCTTGGAATCAAACCATTGTCCAATTCTCTTATAAATTGCTACAACTTGTTCTCTAGATAATTCTTTAACAATAATTGTTTTGTTAACTCCTTCGTACAAACACTGCATCCAATCTTTAAAAGTATTGCCTACAAAAGGTGTTGTTAAATATACTCCATCTTTATCCATTAACATCGCTATATATTTCCCTCTAAGTTTCATATTTAATATTTCCGGAGGAAGTGGTAGTTCTTCATCTGAATTCTTAACAAATAAGGTTGCTTCAAGTGGATTCACAAAAATACTCCACGACACTTTAGATAATAGTTTATTCTTTTTCTCCATTTTATATATTATTATTAAATAAAATATAAAATAATAGACTTACAATTTTTTTATGAAAGGTTTATTGTTAAAACTTTCAAGTTTATTTTCTATAAATAATTCATTTATTATTAAATTTAAAGCAATACACCTTCTTTTAAATTTTTCAGGTGTTAAATAATCTTTTATTGCATCACTTAATTTTTCATTTTTCTTTTCTTTTAAGTATTTTAAAAATTTAATTAATTTTTCATTGTTAATTTCTTCTAATTTTTTATTAATTATATCTATAATTTTACTATTTCTAACTGTAAGATTTTTAATTATTTCTTTATTTTTTTTATATTTTTCAAAAGCATTTTTATCTACATAATATTCTCTGTTAATAACTTTTGCAGGTATAAATCCATAACCGCCATACCAACTATCTCCAGAAATTAATATTTTAAAATCAGTTAATGAAATAATATTATATTGATTTTTTATATTTTCTTTATCATCACAAGTTTTTTCAGATTTATCTAATAAAGTAATATATTTTATATTTTCTAGAACTTTAATACTTTCAATAAAATCTAAAGCAATCTTTACTAAATTACTTCCATTCATTTTTTGTCCTTTCACTGTTACACAAGCATCAAAAATATCCAAAGTTTCAATATGAATTGAATCTTTTATTTTTAATAACAATAAACAAGCTGAATTATCCTTCATTTCTATCCAATTACCTTTTTTGTCTCTTTTTCTTGAAAGTATTGAAAATGCTTTATTTTTACCAATATTATATTCTTTCATTACAATTTCATCATCATCTTCAGGTAATCTTATATTATAATCACCGCCGTATTGAAAATTTAGTGATAATTCTGCAAGTTTACGGTAGAAAAAAGGATTATTATGTAATATATTTGTAATATTTTCATTAACACCTAATATTTTTAATAAATTATTTGCATTTTTATATGACATTAAAGTATTTTATAAAATAAAAATTTTTAAGGATTTATAAAATTTTCATTAAAAATGTGATTGTAAAAACGATTACATAATCTATAACCATAAGCAATATTACGGTTTCTAAATTCTTCATAATCAATTCTTTGGTCATATAATAAATAACTTCTAATGGAACTATCATAATATCTATTTATTGAACAATAAATTCCACCATCACCACTTCTAAGTTTAATGAGTTCCTCAAATACTTTTATTCCGTCTTGATACAATTCTAAAACTGTTTTAAATGTAGCTACTAAATTTTTTGGTAAAGTAAATTCATCACTATAATATTTTTTATTTGGATAATCAGAGTCATATACTTTTCTATATTTAGGATTTAATAAGTCTGAATATTTAAAATCAGTCAATACAAATTTAATTTTTTCATTAAAAACTATAGGCTTATAATATTTTGATTTTGATAAATGAAATATATATTTAAAATCAGTTACTTCAAATAATATATTACCCTTATGAATATCATTGTGTAAAAATCCATATTTATAGAATGCTTCTAATTGAGCACATAAAAGTTGATCTAATATCTTTTTTATTATTTTTAAATTAGGTGTTTTTGTAAGTATATTTAAGTTTTTGAAATTATCTGTATTTGTATCTAACACTAATTTTTTAATATAAATTGATTTATTCATATATTAAGTTATAGTTTATAAATCAACTTCTCCGCAAAATCCGCTAGAACCTCCAAGCTATCCTCGTACCGAATCCCATACCGTGCTGCATAAAAGTTAATTAATATTTTTGCATATAGTAAATTTTCATCACTGAATCTTGAATATTTTTTAACATATCTGAACTTATGATGAAACTTTTGATAATGAATAAAAGCCCAGATGTATCTTTCTTCATCATTCCAGCTAGCGTCTAATTCCATAAATTTTGTGAATTCTTCTTGAATAATTAGTCGTTTGTTTTGCATTAAATAAAAAGGTGATATTATTTTAAATAAGTTCATTTAGAAAATAATTATCTTTGTTAATAATGCAATTAAATTTAGAAAAGGACTATCCTGTTTATAACTACAACTTGGACAATATCAAAAATGGTATTGTTTTTATTATTGGAAGAAGATGCTCAGGAAGAACAACTTTAGTGAAAGATATTTTGATTCAAAAAAGAGGCTACCCAATAGGAAGGATTTTTACAATGACAGAGTGGGATCAAAATTATTATTCTGATTTTTGTGATAAAACAAATATAACTATTAAATACAATAGTTATTTATTAAAAGAGGTAATGGATAAACAAAAGAAAAATAATAAAGATATGAGAATAATTATTTTTGATGATGCTTTATCTATCAAGTGTGATTGGGTGGAAGATGAAGATATGGCTGAATTATTGAATAAATCGAAAGAATTAAATATTCTTGCTATATTCTGTTTTCAATTTTCATTTAATCATCAAAAATTAGCAGAATCAGTTGACCAAGTTTTTATGTTAGAAGAAGATTTTTCCCACCATAAAGATAGATTATACAAATATTATGCAGCTGATATTTATAAAGATTATAAAGATTTTAATAGACTTTTACAAAGAGTTTATAAAGATGATAAATATAATATTGTAGTTATTGATAAAAAAGCATATGCAAATCCAACAAATGTTAATGAAGTAGTATTCAAATATAAAGCAATTGATGTAAAATTGAAAGCATATAAAAAAAGATATGAAACTCGAATTTATGATTCCGATTCTACAGAATCTATTAAATCAGAATCTAAAGATAAAGATGATTCCAGTGATTCAGAGAAGTCTAGTGATTCTGACGTATCTAGTAAATCAAATATTAAAAGCCTTTCATACTATTTTGGTTCTTTAGGTAAAAAAACCACTAGTGTAGACTCTTCTAAAATATTAAGAAAAATTAAAATAGACTTGAAAAATGATAATGTAACAATTGTTAAAGACGATAAAGAAATAGAAATCACTTTTTAGAATATATAGATTCGTATGCATTTAGTTGCATTTTCAAAAAACTATTTTCATCTTGTAAAAACTGTTGTTGCTTTTGCATTTCGTTAAATTGCCTCTGTTTAACTAAATTCATTAATTCGAGTTGTTGCTTTAGAATGTTATTCTCTAACAATAAAGAGTCTATTATTTGTTGATTATTAGATGACATAAAATAAATATTATATGGAGATATTGGGTAAAAAATTCAACTTTTTTACTAAACTTTCTATAATTATAAAAGGCATTTTCAAACACTTTATTATAAAGTATATCTCTCTCTCTCTATAAAAAGTAGATAAAGTAAGTCTACTAAAGTATATATAATAAAAAATCATTTAAGAAAATAAAATCTATAGTAAATATATACTATGGAAGAGAAGAAGGTCTATAAATGTGAAAAATGCGATAAGTTTTATAAAAATTATAAATCTCTATGGAAACACAACCATATATATCATAAACTAGTTATTCCTCCAAAAACCCTCAAACTCCCTCCTCAAAATGAATTTCTTCCTCAAAAAAAAGAGGGATTTGAGTGTGAAAGTTGTGATAAAATATTCTCACGGAAGGACAATTTAATAAGACATAATAAAATATGTAAAATTAAATTGCAAGAACTGGAGGCTAAAGCAAATAGTGAAATTAAAATGAAAGAAAAAATAGAGAACCAAGATAAAAAAATAGAAATTCTTATAGATACTGTTAACACATTAAAAAAAGAAATAAATAAGAAGAATGATGCTAAAACCATAAACAATAACAACGGCACCATCATCAACAACAATATCCACATTAACGAACTTGGTCGCGAAAATATCCTAAATAAATTAACACTACAAGAACAAATAAACATAGCAACTTGTCATTTATTTAACGAATCACCACACGTTGAAATGGTAAGACTCACTTATACTAAAGAAAACTGTCTAGAAAATCAAAACACTCTAATAACCAATTTACAAAATAAATCTTGTAAAGTATATAATCATAAATCAAAAAAGTTCGAGGCTACAAACAAAAGCCAACATATAGATAACATTATTCATTATCGTAAAAAGGATGTTGCAGAATTATCCGAAACACTAAAACAAAATAAAAAAGTTTATAAGAAATATGGTAATAAATTAGAACCGATTGAACCTATTAATCCTGAAAAAGATAAAGAAGAGATAACTTATATTATTTATAATAATAGAGGGCAGGTGATGCAAATGAAGAAAGAGTTGGATAAGGGAAATTATATTGATACGGAAGAAGATGATGAGGATAGTGATGAAGAGGAAGAAGAAATAAATGAACCTGAAGTTAAAAATATAATCGTTTAATTTAAATCAAGGAATGCTGCAAAGTTTTCCTGATATTTTTTCCTAATTTCATTTTTAAGTTCCATCTTTAAATGTTCTGGTAAATCAATACTAGCTTCAATTAACTTATAATCCTCTAAAAAGTATTTTTCAGATAATTCTTTTATTTTAAATTCAATTGCTTTCTCAGTTCTTTGATGTTCCATAGCAATATCTGGTATTGATTTTCTGCTTTTAATAGATGCTAGAAGTTTATCAATTTCATCATTATCCCATCTTAGTCCAATTCTTATAGGTAGTTGTGATTTCATATAAAATATTAGTAATAATAAATAAAATAAATATTCAATTTTTTTTTATAAATCATATCCTTGTAACCTTCCCATCAATTACCATCAACCTATGCCTATTTATAGTAAACAACGGAATCTGACCCGTAAAAAATCCATAAGCTAATAAATTTTGATATTGAACATTTATTAAATTATACCAAGCTTTAGAATCATAATCTTCTAAAAAATATTCCAAAAGAAATCGCCTATTTCTAGCTTTATCTATTTCTTCCCAATCGGCACCCAGTCTAATATTATTTGCTTCCAACTTTCGATAGTTTAAGCATTCTTCCGCTATCATTTTTGTAAATAGAGGTTTATTCTTAATGAGGTCTTCTATTTTCATATTATTGATTTCTTTTTCTTTGAGTTCTTCCAATTTCTTCTTTGAACCAGCATCTCCTTCTCCAATAGCCATCATTAAATATATTTTCATATTTTCACGGTCATTTTGTTCTTGATAATAATCAATCAATCTATTCATAGCCCAAACATCACCATATTCAGCAGCTAGTTCATAATATTTCACCATATTATCAAAATCTTTTTGTTCCCAATAATGATAACCAAGTCTAGTCATTCCCCAAACTAATCCTTCTTCAATCGCTTTTTTATAACAGATTTTCATAGTTTCATAATCACCTTGTTCATTACAATATTTGCCAAAGTTATCCAAAGCATAAAAATCATTTTTCTCAACAGCCATTAAATAATATTTTTTCATATTGTCAATGTCGCCAATTTCTCTATAATAATTAGCTAGATTATTCATTGAACCTCCATCTCCTTTTTCAATTGCAATTAAATAATATTTTATCATATTCTGAAAGTCGCCCTTACCTTTGTAATAGTTACCAACTTGTTTTATATAATTATTATCAGCGAATTCTAAATCTATTATATCATGAGTGAATAACTTATTTAATTTTCTAAGAAATTCAATAGAATACTGATTTCTTGGAACTCCGTATAAATGTCGCTTATTGATTGATTTAAGTAATTCTTCTTCTTCATTAGAATTTTTCAGATTATAATCTTCGTCATAAATATCGTCTAATGACATTATTAAGTATTTATATAAATTAATGGATAAAAAAATCAATATTTTTATGAAATCCCAACAGGTATATTTTTAACTACACTTTCTTCAAAAAGTTTAATTATTCTATCATATACATCCTTATGTTCATGTTCATCAGTAATTAGATGTTTTCTAATATTTTTAATAGTTATCAGAATTCTTTCAGATTCTTTAACTGTATATTCTCCTGAACAATCTGATTTATTTATTAAATATATAACACCATCCATATCTAAAGATTCTAAAAAATCTTTATGGTACAATAAAATTATAGTAATATTTTTAGAAATTTCAAATATTGACCCAAGACTAGCATCAAATCCTTTATTTATCAAATCATTATATTCTTTGAAGAAAGATTGTAAATCATATATAAAAAGTTTTCTAATTTTTTTAAAACTATCTTTAACTTCTTTAGAATTATCTATAAATTCTAAAACTTTCTCTGCTACTAGAGTAAATCTAAGATATTTCCATCCCGTATAACTACATCCAAAATATTCATCACCGCAATTTAAATCAATTCCCATTACTAATAATAAAATTGGACAATTTAATATTTTATCAATTTTTTAAATTTTATAAATTAAAATATAACTTTAATATATACAATGAATGAAATATTCATCAATGAATTTCATATTACTATAACTTTTCTTGCTTTGATAATTTATGCTATTTTATGTTTCTTGAGTAAATATATAGATTCTAGTAAAATGAACCAGAAAGAAAGAGATATAGCATTTGCTAGAATTATATTTGGCTTTTTAAGTGCTCTCTTCTTATTATCTCTTGAATTTAGATATGTAACAGTTGTTTACAAAGATAATGTTTTATTAAGGTCTGTTGAATTATTAATTTGTTTAGTATTGATTGGTTTATACTTATATTCTAATGAAAATAAAAGAGTTGCTGGGGATAGATTCGATGTAATCTTTAAGGTATTAAATCCTTTGATTATTGCATTTAGTATTATGGCATCTGGAAGTTTGAATAATATATTGAATCATTATAAGAGTATAAATTAATCTGAATCAATCTCATATCCTTTAACATTGGTGCTCGCATAACAATCACTTGAATAATGCCCGCTCCTACCACATCTATAACATTTATTACTATTTTTCTCTGTATAATTTTGTCCAGCGTACTTAACAAAATTATTCATTTTCTTCATACCACTTTCTATTTTTATTATTTTGCTTGCTTTAAATTTTTCTTTACAATGAACATTCTCGTGGAAGGTAGCACCTTTCTGTGTTTCAAATTCTTTATCACAATATTGACAATTAAATGTTTCTACTTGATATTTTTCTTTACAATGAACATTTTCGTGAAAGGTAGCACCTTTTTGTGTTTCAAATTCTTTATTACAATATTGACAATTAAATGTTTCTACTTTATTAGGACAATTTGAAGAATAATGACCAGATTTACCACAATCAAAACAAGTTTTAATTGGAGTTGAGTTAGAAATTGAAATTACTTTTTTACATGATTTTTCGTGTTTAGTACATTCATTCTTATCTTCATATTCTTTATCACATTTTTCACAACTATAAACTTTTACAGAAGTTGTAAAAATATCTTCACCTGTTACATCTGTAGTAAAATAACAATCTTTTACAAAATGACCTTTTCTTCCGCATTGCGTGCAACAATCTTTCGCACCCCAAAGAGATTTTTTAATTGATATTCTATCAAGACTATCTAACGCCTCTTGTACATATTTACCACCTCGAACATTATCCATTCCATATTTATCCATATATTCTAATGTATATTTATCTTCATCAAATGGACTAGCATTTTCTATAATTTCTACAACACCTATTGGTTTATATTTTTTAGTCCAGGAACAAGCTGTTCCGTTCATATGAGCTTCTTTTCTTTTTTCTAAATTATTTGATTTACCGACATAATACTTATTGTCGGTAAGTTTCAATATATAAATATTTGTTTTCGACATTGACATTATAATAAATTAATTGGTTCATTTTAAATCAATTTTTATTTTCCAATTTAATCAATCGTTTATTAGACTGCATCGACTAACCCAGAACCATTACAGCATTCACAAGTTACCTTCTTAGCTTTAGTTTTTAACCATTGTTGAAAGTGTGCTAGTCCCCTACCGACATTGAATTGTTTTAGAACCCAATTACAATAGGCTACATCAGTTTGTCTAATAAAATCATATGTTTTACCTTGGTATTTTCCAAAGGCAAGTACAAAAGTTTCTTTTTGCATTTCCATTAGTGATTAATGGGAATAATCTTTAAAATAAATTAATCAATTTTTCTTTTCCAATCTAATCAATCGTTTATTAAATTGTTGCAAAATATTACTTATTGCTTCCAAACGAGTGACAAGTTCTTGGTCATAAAATCTAGCTAATGGTACAGCAGATGAATATCTATTATTAACAATAGCTTGCTTTTTCTCTTTTAATATATTATTGATTATAACAAGATTATCGGCAACAGATGGGTTCTCAATTAATTTAAAAGAGTCTGATTCAGCAGATTCTTTTTTTATTTTTTCTAATTCAGCGATTCTTGCTTGTAATTGTTGTATTTCAGTGTCAATTGAATTCATTAAAATATTAATATAATTTAATGAATAAGTTAATAAATCAATTTTTTGTATAATTATTTTTTAGACCAGTACCAACCAATAATTTTTTCTAATTTTTTTATTTTTTCAATTTCTAATCCATTTTTTTTATACTTTTCTCTATGATTGGAACAAAATGTTCCTAGTTTTCTTTCAATCTCATTTTTTGATTTATTTGATGGAATTCTATTTTCATTTTCGAGATTCCATTTTATTAATTCAGAATATTTATCATTAAAAGGATCAATATCTTTCCAATACCAATTGGGTAATTTTTCAATTAATTCTATATTTTTATTTGTCATCGTGCTTCTATTTTGTTTATATGCTAATCTCCAATTACTACATATTGTCCCAATTTCTTTTGTTATTGAATCAGATGATTTATTTGATGGTATTATTTTATTAATATCTATCCATTGTTTAGCTTTGTTATAATTAATTATAAAATCTTCTTGATATTTATCCCAATACCAATCAGGTAAATTTTCTAATAATTTTATTTGTGTTTCAGATAATTGATTCTTTTTATATCCATCTCGACAATTACTACAAAAAGTTCCATATTTTTTTTCAATTTTATCATCTGTTGTACCTCTTGGCATTTTTTTGTTTTCTTCAATCCATTTTTTAGTTTCATTATAATAATTTAAAAATTTTGTTTCTAAAATATTCCAGGACCAATATTTTAATTTATTTATTAACAATAACTTATCAGATGATAAAATATCTTTATTTCTTCTAACATTAGAAGACCATATGAAATGATTTTTTTCTAATATATTTAGTTTAGATAATGTTGGTATTTTATTATGTATTTCGGTCCAATCTTTATAATCGTTATATTTTTTAATCCATAATTTAGTACCACTTAATAATTTATCTTCATATTCTTTTAAAAAATTTTCAAATATTTTTTGATTATTATACACAGTTGTTTTATATTTTTTTTGATTATAATTTTGTAATTGATTACTTAACCAAATTCCTAAATATCCATATTTTTTCTCTTTTTGTTTTGGTCGTCTATCATTATCGTCAATATATTTCTTGACTTCTTCTAATCGTTTCATCCAAATTTCTTCACCATTCTGTAAAATCCCCATACTATCATAAATCATATCATACCTAAATTCAATAGCTTCATTTTCTTTCTCATCTTCTTCTTCCTTAATTTTCTCAATAGAAATATAACCACCTTCTGTTTTACTTTCATATGATTTTTTAATTCTTTTATCATTTTGTGCCAATATTTTTAAGAATTTATTTATATTTGTTTCATCTTCTTTACTTGAAAACGGTAATATAATATTTGCATATGTTTTTAAATCGTGTAATCTTAAAGCTCTTCCGATAATTTGTATAATAGTAGTTTTACTTGATGGTAAATGGATAAAACATACTCCTTTAGTAATTGGTGCATCAAATCCCTCAACTAAAATACGTACATTTACTAAAAATGGTATGTCTCCTTTCTTATATCTTTCAATAATTTTTTCTCTTTTAGTTTTTGATGTTTTACAATCAATATATTCAGAACAACCTTTTTGTAATGTGTTTAATAAATCGTTAATTTTCTTTCCTTCTTTTTGAGAATTACAATAAACAATTATATTCCTATATTTTGTTAGTAAATGTTCGCAAATATTTTTATTAGATGGATCATCTGAAAATATAGGTATATGAATAGTATAATCACATAAATATTTATTATCAATCATATCACGAATATCTTTTTTATAATATGTAAAATCTTTTATTTCATCAATAGTAGCTGAAAGATAAACATTATTATTATATTTACTTAAACTTTTAATAATTTTATTAAATCCAGTAGTATTTTTAATTTCATCTTCTTTGTCATCATTTAAAATACTTTCATTTTCTTCTTCGGAATAATATTCATCATCTGATATATTTGATTCATCATCTGATATATTTGATTCATCATCACTTTCTTGAATCTCTTCAATTTCATAAATTTCAGGTATATTAATATGATGTGCTTCATCTACAAATATTTTATCAAAAGAATCACCATATTTTTCTATTACTGAAACACTATTATAAACACAAATAGTAATATTTTTAGTTTCATCATATTCATTATTATTATCTCCGATTGTTTGAATTTTATTCTTTAATTCAGGTTTATGTTTAATTAATTCATTTTGAATTTGTTCCATTAGAATAATACGAGGTACTAATATTAAATATCTTTTCTTTTCATCAATTGAAAAAATTATAACTACATTCTTTCCGCATCCAGTAGGTAAAGATATTATAACATTTTTATTCTTATTAATTATTTCAATTGCTTCTATTTGATAATCTCGTAATTTAAACTTTTCATCTTTAATTTTTTTAATTGCAGGAGGGTTATTGATTAAATTATTACAGTAATCAATAATATCATCTTGAGAATAAGTAATATCTGTAAATAATTCTTTTTTTTCTTTGAGATTTTTTGATATTTTACATTCTTTATTTCTAGTAATAATCAAATTAGACCATCTTATAATTGTCTTTTTTAATTCTGAATCAAATATATTCTGACTACCAAAGAATGTTCCACAATCTTCCCAGGTTAAACTGTCTTTCCGTAATTTACATTGAACTATCGTATCTATTAAATTACAAGCATCAATACCAGTATCATTTCTAGTCATTTTATTTTTTTCTTTAAAAGTTGGTTCTATATCATCGTATTCATAAAATGTTTGATTAAATTTTTTTGATAATTGAATACATGAATAATATTCAAAAATTTTAGATATTTTTTTATTATCTATTTCATTACCTGATTTAATTAAATCATTGTATTTGTCTCGAATATAAATATTATACTTATCAATTAATTCCATTGTATTAATAATTAATAAATAAAATTATCCTAAATCAATTTTTATTTTCCAATTTAATCAATCTTTCATTAAAATCTTGCAAAATATTACTTATTGCCTCCAAACGAGTGACAACTTCTTGATCAAAAAATCTAGCTAATGGTATAGATTTAGAATAACTATTGTTAGCAATTTTTCTTTTTTTGTCTTTTAATATATTGTTAATAATATCAAGATTATCAGATACAGATAGTTTTTTATCTTTTTCTGATACTTTAGTTTTTTCTAATTCAGCAATTCTTGCTTGTAATTGTTGTATTTCAGTGTCAATTGAATTCATTAAAATATTGTAATGTAGTTAATATTATAATACATCAATTTTTATAATAAAAAAAATTGATTAAATCATAAATTATTAAATAATCATTATAATAATGACCTCAAAACAAAAAAAAATTGCTCCAGTAGAATTTATCGAATCGGATGATGACACATATATTGTGTCAAAAAACTCAGACAATAAAACATTTGCTGTATCAAAAAGCTCAGACCGTGTAGTTTTGGCTAAAGCCATAGATAATTTTTCATCTGTTTATGAAAAATTAAATTCAGCTCTAACAGAACTTAAAAGTGTTTCAACCGATAAAATTAATGAATACTCTTTGATGCTTGAAACAAAGAAACAGGATTATAACGATTTAAATACAAAAATGGAAAGGGATTTTAAATTGAAACAAGCAGACCTAGAAGATAAATTGAAAGATATTAATATGGCAGCTTGTGAAGCTTTTGCGAAAAAATATAATTATCAATTGATTTTAATTGATGATTATGAGAAAAAAGAAACTGAGATATCAACTCTTCAAGATAAGAATGATGAATTGAATCTTAAAATGGAAGAAAAGATTGACGAGAAAATTGAATTAGAAAAAGCTAAATTGGAAGATAGTTTTAAACAAGATAAATTAACTTTGCAACTAACTCATAAAGCTGAAATTGCAGAATTGATTGCTCAAAATAAACAACATCTGCGAGAAATTGAGATTTTGAATTCAACAATTACTAACATGAAATCTGAAATTGCTGAACAAAGATCATTGACTCGTGAAGTTGCACAAGCTCAAGCAAACGCAAATGCAAATAGTTATTCTGAATACAAAACTAAAAAAAAGTATGATAATAATGCTTCATAAATAATTTTCCTTTATAAATTTTATAATTTTTATATTATAATTTTTATCATACTCTAAAAATGGTCTTAATTTATAACCCAAATATCCTAAGATACTACCAGAGTTTATATCATTAGTAGTAATTTTTTTATAGATTTTGTCCCAAGTAAAAGTATGTAAATATTTCTTTTGATACTCTTTTAAAATCAGTTTACCATATAATTGAATATCTCTAGTAAATGGAAGTCCCAAATAGAAATCATTTGGTTTTAAAATACAACATTTCAAATTAATTTTTAAATTAGATGATACTTTAAATTTATTTTTATTAATAGTTAAATTATATTTTTTAAAATGACTTATGAAACTATTAATTATAAAATTAGCATTTTCAGTTTTATAAAATTTAAAAAATATATCATCCACATAAATATTAATTCTAAATTCTTTGATATAATCTTTAATATTGTATAACCATCTTAATGTAACCTCTTCAATCATAAAATTAAATATTATATTTGAACTAGCTAATCCAATTGGAATTCCATGTTTTAACTTTATTTTTTTATTATTATAATAAATTGTAGTATTTGATAATATTAAAAAATATTCATCGATTAATTTTTTTGCTTCAACTTTATTAATTTTTCTACTAATATTAATAAATAATAATTTTTTTATTAATTTCCAACTAACGGAATCATATGCTTTATCAATATCAATAATTATTATATTGTTTATATCATTTGTATTTTTTGTTGCAGTTTTAACAATTTTTGTAAAATTATAATATAAAAGATTTGATTTAAAAATTTTTCTTGAAGGTATATTATCTTTACATTTACTAAGTATGTCGATACACCATAATTTATCAATAACCCTTACTATTTTATTATAATTTATAAAATATCTAAAACTTGTTGGATCCTGTAAATCATTTTTAGTAAATTTAAATATTGGTGTAATAGTTGCAAAACAAATATTGTTTAAAATATATTTCTTTTTTAATAAAGATGAATGAATATAATTATAGATTAATTCTATTTCCAAGTCAGTAAAAATATTATCAAAATCATTTTGACTAAATGTTTTTGTTTTTTTCTTTCCATCTTCTAACTTTTTAAAAATAACTTGATTTGCATCTAATGTTTTCTTATAAATATCTTCAATATTTTCCTTAAAATTATTAATAAAACTATTTTTTGAAATTAGTGGAAAAACTAATTTAATAGCAGGTTTAAAATTATTCATT
>Ga0114967_10002421_pt1 | contig 15574 bp, 18 predicted proteins | sample M_130628_MF_Meta_FD_92639 | JGI IMG/M metagenome (GOLD analysis project Ga0114967, IMG submission 92639) | Freshwater microbial communities from Lake Montjoie, Canada to study carbon cycling - M_130628_MF_MetaG | ecosystem: Environmental > Aquatic > Freshwater > Lake | place: Lake Montjoie... | reverse complement strand
GCAAGCCAAAGGTACAACGTTGCCACCGACACGCCCAGGCTCTCGGAAATGAAGATTACTAAAGTAGGTGTCGATCTGGCAAAAAACACCCCGTCACCCATCTGCGCATCACCATCATCCAACGCCTGCGGCCCGCGCCTCGGGGCGACGTGAGGTGGCGCTGATTCCAAGCGGCTAAACCCAACTTGCTACGGCTCTCGATGGGGTGTGTCCGCCACCATTGCCAGTTGGCAGTCTAAGATGCCATTTTTTTTATAGGAGTACACGCCATGAAAATCGAAACCATCGCCGTTCACGCAGGTTACACACCCGACCCGACCACCAAGGCGGTGGCGGTACCAATATATCAAACCGTGGCCTACGCGTTTGATAATACCCAGCACGGGGCCGACCTGTTTGACCTCAAGGTCGCAGGCAATATTTACAGCCGCATCATGAATCCGACCAACGGCGTGCTCGAAGCCCGCGTTGCCGCGCTGGAGGGCGGCCTTGCTGCGCTGGCGGTGGCCTCGGGCATGTCGGCCATTGCCTATGCCATACAAACCATTACCGAGGCGGGCGACAACATTGTTTCGGCCTCCACGCTGTACGGTGGCACCTACAACCTGTTTGCGCACACCTTCCCACAAATGGGCATTGAGGTGCGATTTGCCGATTCCCGCGACCCTGCCTCGTTTGGCCCGCTGATCGATGCGCGCACCAAGGCGATTTACTGCGAGACCATTGGCAACCCGCTGGGCAACATCACCGACTTAGCCGCTCTGGCAGCGGTTGCCCACGCACACGGTGTGCCTTTGATTGTGGACAACACCGTGGCCAGTCCCTACCTGTGCCGCCCGTTTGAGCATGGCGCCGACATCGTGGTGCACTCCCTGACCAAATACCTGGGTGGTCACGGCACCACCATTGGCGGCATCATCGTTGATTCCGGCAAGTTCCCTTGGGCTGAGCACAAGGAGCGCTTCAAGCGTCTGAACGAGCCCGATGTCAGTTACCACGGCGTGGTCTACACCGAAGCGCTGGGCGCTGCGGCCTACATCGGTCGGGCCCGGGTGGTGCCCCTGCGAAACATGGGTGCGGCGTTGAGCCCCATGGCGGCATTCCAGATTTTGCAAGGCATTGAAACACTGGCCCTGCGCATGGACCGTATTTGCGAAAACACGCTCAAGATCGCCCTGCACCTGCAGACCCACGCCAAAGTGGGCTGGGTGAACTACGCCGGCTTGACCGACCATGCGGAACACGCCTTGGTGCAAAAGCAAATGGGTGGGCGCGCCTCCGGCATCATCAGCTTCGGTTTGAAGGCTGCAGACAGCCTGGAGGCCGGCGCCCGGTTTCAGGATGCGCTTAAATTATTCACGCGACTGGTCAACATCGGCGACGCCAAGTCACTGGCCTGCCATCCCGCAAGCACCACCCACCGCCAACTCAACGCGCAGGAGTTGGTCAAGGCCGGTGTCAGGCCAGACATGGTGCGCCTGTCAGTGGGTATTGAACACATCGACGACCTGCTGGAAGACCTTGAGCAGGCGCTCGCGGCGGTCTGAATAACGTTAACTTGCGCGAACCACGAATAGCCCCTTAACCGGGGCTTTTTTTCATCCATTTATTTGGCGCTCAGGACCGGCCGAAGGAGCGGCTGCAAGCAGCGGCCGCCTCGTTTTCAGTGCAACAACTGGCGGCACGAAACGCTAGCACTGGCGCGGAGGTGGTCTGGGCAGATCGTCGATTTCATTGACTTTTCTGTTCACTTTCAAAACTGCGATTCGCGGCGTTAAACCATGGTCAGTTTCATCCATTGGTGCCAGTCAACGTGCAGTTGGCCGAGACGGCAGGATTAGATTGGACCGTCCATGTGGTACCGGCCTTTGCGGATATCGAATATCGGAGATCGGATATCAAATTACATCATTTGCTAATTTAAAGCCAGATTCATTACTTTATTAGCTTAAATACAAGGGTATACGCTAATTCGCCGATAAGAAACAAAGCGCAAAGTAGCGACGCGCTTTCAAAAAATCTTTGGAGAAATTCCCATGAATGCAGAAAACAGCATGCGAGAACGTATTGACACAATGTTCCGCAATGACCGCTTATTTGCCTACGCGCTGTTGATAGGCGCGTGGATTGCCATCTGGTTTGTCGTTAATCAGGTTGCGGCTTTAGGCCCGTCGGGCGCCTTCATGGGACTCGTCTACTTTAGCGCCTTGGCCCTGTGTGTTTTCAACACAGCGTCCATTATTGCAATGGTTAATCATTACGAGCATGCGAAGGATCACATTTACCGTCAAGATATTGAACACCTCGATGCCATTGCCGTTTCGAATAAATAGCAACCCGCAAATTAATTAGGAGGAAATTTATGGCGTCACCATCCCCATACCGTCCACCCGAGCAAAGTTCCGCCGGGCAATTATTTGACAGTCTTTTCGTGGTAGCTTTGGTGGCAGCAACGCTAATGGTGTGCCTCTACCTCACTGTTTTGAGTGCTTCGCCAACACCCCAAACTGCCGCCCAAACCGCTGCGGTAGCCGAGGCACCTGCGCCGGCCGCTGACGCCAGCACGCGCGAAGCAGCGGCAACCGCAGTGGCCGACGCGCCTAACGCAGACGGGCTGACGGTCGAAGAACAGAAACTCAAGACTGAGCGGTTTACGGCACTCGGTTGGGATGATGCCAAAGTAGCTGAACGTAAGGCGACCATCGCTGCCAAGTCCTACGAGTTCGACTGGTTCATGCTCATTCTGACGGCCATCGTGGTCATTGGATATTTTGTTTTTTTGGTACGCGCATCCGATAAGGAACTGCGCGAAGTGATCAACGAACGGTTCGGCCCCTTGAGCGGCACGCAATCCAAGGAGTCATCATGAACTTTTGGGAAATTTTGTCCAACGGCGCTTGGCTACTCTCCGCGCTCATTGCCATATGGATGGTGGCTGATTTATTAAAAGTTGGCAGGGAATTTCCGGAGGACTACTTGACCAGTTCCCGTGAAGGCCAGGAATAAGTCTAATTGTCCAAAGCCATGATCAAGTAAAGGGTAACGCCATGTCAACATCTACATCGAACGTGCCACATATCGGATTGCGCCGTGTGTTGGGCCCGGCGCACGTCTGGGCGCTGGGAGTGGGAATCGTGTTGGTCGGGGAGTTTATGGGATGGAACTTCACGATTGACAACGGTGGGCCTTGGGCTGCCTTGGTGGCATGTTTTGTAAGTGGCCTGCTATACACCTGCGTCGCCATGATTGACTCTGAGGTGACCTCTACCGTGGCTGCTGCAGGCGGGCAATACACGCAAGCCAAGCATATCGTAGGCCCTTTGATGGCCTTTAATGTGGGCCTGTATTTGGTATTGGCCTACACCATGCTGGAAGCGGCGGACGCTATTGTGGTCGGCGATCTTATGAAGTCTTTGGCTGCAGACTTTGGCGGTGCTTCGCCGGAAGCGGCAGAGCAATTGGCGCGGCCGTTTGTTACGCTTTCCATACTGATCCTCGCCTTGCTGAACTATCGCGGCGTCTTCATGACGCTCTCGGTCAACATCGTGATCACCGCCTTTGCTTTTTTAGCAATTTTGCTTCTGCTTTTCCATGTGGGGCCATGGTCTGGAACCCAGTTGATGCAGCACAAGGTCTTTTTCTCCAATGAGACCCTGCCCTACGGATGGCTTGGTGTACTGGCCAGTCTTCAGTTTGGTATGTGGTACTACCTGGGCATCGAAGGGACTTGCCAATCAGCCGAGGAGGTCCGTTCACCGGGCCGTGCTATTCCGCTTGGCACGATGACGGGCATGTTGACACTTGTGATCGCCGCCATCATTACTTGGTACGTATGTACAGGCTTGATACCCTGGGAATACCTGGGTATCGCCGCAACGCCCATGTATGACGCAGGCAAACTCACGGGCAATTGGGGTCTGCAGGTGCTCATGTGGGTGGGCTCGGCCTTCGCGGCACTGGCATCTGCCAATGGCTGCATCAACGACGCCTCGCGCGCTTGGTTCTCTATGGGCCGGGATCGCTACCTGCCAGCCTGGTTTGGAGCCGTGCATCCCCGCTACCACACGCCATACCGCGCGATTGTCTTTCTGGTGCCGATAGCATGTGCTTTTGGTCTGACAGGCTACACACAGATTCAAGGGCAGATCATGCTCAACCAGATCATTACCTTCTCTATTCTGGCGGGACTGCTGGGCTACACCTTTATGCCTATCAATATGATCCGTTTTCGCCGCATGTGGCCCCTGGGAAGCATTGAGCGGGGTTATGTACATCCTTTTCATCCGATCCCGACGCTGACTTTGGCCGCATTGTGCGCAATTACTTTTGTGGCGGTTTTCCTTGGCTACGGACGCAATTTGTTGGCTATCATGGCATTTTTCATCATTATTTCCGCATGGTTCGTATTGCACCGATATAAATATGTCCGGCGCGGAGATCAATTCACCATGAATTGGCCGCGCCCAATCGGCTATTGAACTTGCGGGAGCCGATGGCAGGTTTCCAGGGTTTATGTATGCCCAATAACCAAAAATTAGTCTGTGCCATCTTTTGATGTTTATGGGGCCTGGGCATTTTTCGTAGTTGCAACAGGCACGCTAGTTTGGCTCTTGGCCAGGCATCGCCAGAAATTGAGGCATGAGCGTTCGGTGTTGCTGGAGGACTGCTTGCCATTATTCACGGATGTTCAGCAAGCTCAAGAAGGGATTCACTACCCCCGCGTGCAGGCGAATATATTTCTCGCGGGGAGTCAATCTCACATCTGCCTTTGGGCTATGGCTGACACACTGCAAACGCGACGCTTGCCCCCACTGTGGCTTTTTGTGGATATCCGCTGCGTACTTGCTATTGACGGCATTATGGATGTCCTGGTTCGCCCGACGGGGGTTGAGGTATTTTCCCCTTCGCGCGACTTAGCTTACCGGCATGAACTTCTAGGTCATTGGCCGCAGGCAAGCATTCTCAAGAGTAGTTTTCCGGATGTCGAAAAATTGCTGCATCCATTGGATTCACCGCTTACCGAACTGCTACAGGATCCCTATACCAAGTGCCTGACGCTGCGGCCTGACGGACTGCGCTACGTGGTGCAGATCGCGCAATCAAGTCAGGCCCATTACATGGTGCTGCGCAACAGCTACTTTGGTCCATTGCAAGTGCCGGCAGCATTTTTGGAAACCAAATTGAACACATTGGGGGACATCATGAAAATTTTGGAGTCTCCATGATGGGCACCTCACCAGCCAAGCCGCTACATCCTCGGTGGGTCTTGCTCGTGGGCTTCCTACTTCCGTCGGGCGGTCAGTTGTTGAACAAGATGCCGCAGCGCGCGATCACCTTTCTGTTTTTTGCGGTACTGTTTGGCTGGGTCAGCATGAATCTGATACCGGCCAGCGTGTGTGCGGCACGCGCCTATCCGGCGTGGCGTTGCTTCTTAGTGCAGCATGCAGGATTGTTCTTTATCTGGATGGTTGCCGCTGTGGACGCTTACCAGGGTGCACGGATACGAACTGCGGAGTTTGATTTTTCTTCAGGAAAAGAAGCGCCGCCTCAAACCGGTCAGGACCAACCCTAATGCCTGGGACTTAAAGGCAATGACTTAACTGCGCGCCCAAGGCTTCGACATCCGTACCCTGTCTGGCGCCTTTCATGGTCAATTCACATCTATGCCCCGGCGCAGCGCCTGTACGCCCACCAGTTCAAAGCCATGTAAGGCCTTGGGGCGTCAGGCAGGCCGCAGCAAAAATACGCTCGCGTCACGCCCCAGAGGTGCAGCCAGGCGCTGCACCAGCAGCCGGTAGGTGTCCAGGTCAAAGGCCAGGCGCTGGCGGGTTTGCATGGCTTCGGCCAGATCGGCTTCGTCGTGCACCGTGGCCACGTGGCACCACTGGTCAAACACATGGATATCGGTGCGCTCGGTGCGGGCGTCAAACTCACGCACCGCCACGGGCGCGGGGTGGGGCCAGGCCTGCAGGCGGTGCTGGCCCAGCGCCATCAAGAGGCGCAGGCGGTGTACCGCAGCGCTTTCGCGCCCTGCACACAGGCCCTTGCATTTTCCAATCTGTGTGGCAAAGCAGGCGCCCTTGCCGGACTCCAAGCCGAGTGCCTGCGGGCACAGACCGTGGTTTTCGCACAGGGTGCGCAGCGCCTCAGTGGCCTGGCGTTTGGACCGGTACACGCCAAACAACTGGTGCAGCGTACCGGGGTGCTGTGCGTCCAGGCCCACCAGGCGCAAAAGCGGGTGGGCCTTGGGGTCGTCGGACAGTTCCCAGGCGCTCAGGCCCTTGCTTTGGCGCAGCTGGCGGTTGTGGATGGGCTGCAGCGCCTTGACTAGCCGGGCTTCGAGCAGAAGGGCGCCGAGTTCGCCAGCGGTTTCGCGCCACTCGACACGGCGGATTTCTTGCAGGATGCGCATTTCGCGCGCTTGCTTGGTGGACGCTTGAAAGTGCGACAGCACGCGCGTTCGCATGTGGATGCTTTTACCGACGTACAGTGGAATTTCGCCTTCGCCATAAAACAGGTAAACCCCGGGCGTGTCGGGAATATCGTTAATGGGCGTTTCCAGCTGCGGTGGCACGCTGGCGCTGCCTTGCAGCAGGGCGGCGGCCTCGCGCTGCAGCGCTTCCAGCCCAAGTTCGCGCTGCGCCACTTGCAGCCAGGCCAGCACCACGTCTACGTCGCCCATGGCGCGGTGGCGCGCCAGCGTCTGCAGGCCGTGGCGTTGCAGGATGGCGTCTAGCCCGTGGCCCTTGTGCTGCGGATACAGCTTGCGCGACAGGCGCACGGTGCACAGGGTTTTCGCTTTGAGTGCATGGCCCATGCGCTCCAGGGACTGGTGCACAAAGCCGTGGTCAAAGCGCACGTTGTGGGCCACAAATACCGCGCCATCCAGCAATTCCAGCAGGCGGCGGGCCACGTCCTCAAAAGGTGGCGCGTCCTGCACCATGGCGTCGCTAATGCCGGTCAGGCTCTGGATAAAGGGCGGAATGCGCACGCCGGGGTTCACCAGGCTGCTCCAGCGCGCCACCTCTACGCCGTGTTCGATGCGCACGGCGGCGATTTCGGTAATGCGGTCGTGTTGTGCGTTGCCCCCGGTGGTTTCCAGGTCGAGTACGACGTAGCAGGGCAGCATGGGAGCCGTTGGGGCGTTTAGCAAAACATCAGCGCCAGCCAGGCGGGGTCGTCAAGCAGGTTGATGGCGCCGCAGACTCCAAAGCGGTAAGTCCAGCCCAGCATCAGCTCCCGGCGCAAAGGCCAGGGTGAAGCCGCCCAATGCCGCAGCGCCCGCAGCGGATCAGGCCTGGCGCCAAGCGATTGCATCAAACATCAAAGACGTGGAAGCCGAACTGGCCTGTGCGGTGGTCGGCAAAAAAGCGCTCCAAGGTGTCTTTGACCGTGTGAAAGGCGATCTCGTCCCAGGGAATATCGGCCTCGTCAAAAAGCTGCGCCTCTTGCGTCTCGGTGCCGGGGTCGAACACGTCGCTCAGTAGTTCGGCGCGGTAAAACAAATGCACCTGGCCCACACGCGCCACGTTCACGAGAGAAAAAAGAGCTTGCAGTGCAAATTCTGCTCCCGCTTCTTCCACGGTTTCACGAGCGGCGCCCTGGGCGGTGGTTTCTCCCATTTCCATAAAGCCCGCAGGCAGTGTCCACTTGCCAAAACGCGGCTCGATATTGCGTTTGCATAGCAAAACCTGCTGGCCCCAGACGGGAATAGTGCCCACCACCACAAGCGGGTTGACGTAATGGATGGTGTTGCAGGCCGGGCAAACTGCGCGCACCTTGGTGTCGCCGTCGTCGGGCAGGCGGTGCACGACCGCCGTGCCGCAGGACTTACAGTGCTTGATGGGGGCGCCGTACAGAGTCAAAGTTGTGCCCCTTTTAAGCCGCCACCACAGCCACGCGGATGCCCGCCAGGCCGGTGATGTCGCCCTGCATCACGTCACCCGCTACCACCGCGCCCACACCGGCTGGCGTGCCGGTGAAGATCAGGTCGCCGGGTTGCAATTCCCAGGCTCGCGAGAGTTGCTCAATGGTTTCGGCCACGTTCCAAATCAACTGGGCGATGGTGCTGTTCTGGCGCACCGCGCCGTTCACGGTGAGTGCAATGGTGGCTTGCCCTATGTCGGGCACTTGCGCTGCCGGGGTGATGGCCCCTATGGGCGCCGAGTGGTCAAAGCCCTTGCTGATGCACCACGGGCGGCCCTGCTTTTTCAGCTCGTTTTGAAGGTCGCGCCGCGTCATGTCCAGGCCCACGGCGTAGCCATAGATGTGGCCTTGCGCGTTGGTGGCGGCAATGTTGCGCCCGCCCATGCCGATGGCCACTACCAGCTCAATTTCGTGGTGCAAATTGCTAGTGAGTGAGGGGTAGGGCATGGCGACCGTGGTGCCAGGTGTGGCATACAAGACTGCATCTGCGGGCTTCATGAAGAAAAACGGCGCCTCGCGCCCGGGGTCACCCATTTCCTTGGCGTGTTCTTCGTAGTTGCGTCCCACGCAGTAAATGCGGCGTACCGGAAACTGTGCGGTCATGCCTGCAACGGGCACGCTGACGGTTGCGGATGGGGCAAAGGTGTAGTTCATGGGCATGCTGCGCCTGCGTTTGGGTGGAATCAGGCGGACTGGGTTACCAGCTCAAAGTGCTCCACCATGGGCGGTGCGGCAAAAAATGGCCCCACCACCGCGCGCCAGGCCGCAAAGGCGGGAGAGCCGCGAAAGCCCACCGTGTGGTCCTCCAGCGTTTCCCAAAAAATCTGCAGCACGTAGCGCTCTGGGCTTTCGATGCTGCGGTTGACCTTGAATCCCTTGAATCCTTTGGCCTTTGAAATCACGTCCCCCAAGCCTTGGGCTATTGCCGCTTCAAAGGCCGCGTTCTGGCCGGGTTGGATGCGGATGTCGGCAATCTCAAGAATCATGGCAGGGCTCCAAGGTGTTTATCGGGGGTGAACCATGGGCTATGGCCACGTGCCGATGTTACCGGTCCGTGCGCGTATCCTTGGTGTCATGGATATTTATGCGCCCGGTCGCCCTGGCTCCACCGCTTGGCCCTCAAACTGGCAGCGCCCGCAGTGGCCGGCGCCAGCCAGGGTGCGCGCCTTTTGCACCAGCCGCACCGGTGGCGTCTCTGCCGCGCCCTATGACAGCATGAACCTGGGCCAGCATGTGGGCGACTTGCCCGAGGCGGTCGCTGCTAACCGGTTTCAATTACAGCAGGCGTTGGGGGTGCGAACGGTGTTTTTGAACCAAGTCCATGGCTGCGAGGTGGTGGCGCTGACCCAAGCGCATACCGACGGTGTGCAGGCCGATGGCAGTTGGACCGCAGCCCAGGGCCTGGCTTGCGCGGTGCTGGTAGCCGATTGCCTGCCGCTGCTGCTGTGCACCACCGATGGCAGCCACGTGGCTGCCTTGCACGCGGGTTGGCGTGGCCTGGCGGGTGCGCAAGCCCCCGGCGTCGCGCGGTCAGAAACCGGTGTGATCGAGACTTTTTTGCGTGGCCAGGCGGCCTCGGGGCTAGGCCCGGCGCGCTGGATGGCATGGCTGGGGCCGTGCATCGGACCGCAGGCCTTTGAAGTGGGCAACGAGGTGCGAGAGGCCTTTTTGCCCGGGTCGCCAAGTGCTACGCTGGCATTTGCGCCGCAAGTGTCGGGCAAGTGGCTGGCAGATCTGGCGCTGCTGGCGCGCCAACGCTTGCACTTCGCTGGCGTGGCCGGGGTTTACGGCAACGACAGCAGCGCTCCCTGGTGCACCGTGGATAACCCGCTACGGTTCTTTTCCCACCGGCGCGACCGGGTCAGCGGGCGGTTTGCCGCTGGCATCTGGCGCGTCTGACGCGGCTGCTTGCCCGTCCACCACAGCACCCGTCGCGGGATCACTTTGCTGCGCTTCGTGGGCTAAGCGTGCGCGTTTGCGCGCCGGGATTCCCATGAAATACAAGACCAGTCCCACCGGCAAAAGCCCGTAGAACACCAGCGTAACCAGCGCGCCCAGCACGGTGCCATTGCTGCTGGTGGCTTCGGCCACGGCCATCATCAGGGCGACGTATATCCAGGCAATCGGAATCAGGTACATGAAAGTTACGTTTCGCGTTTGTTTTGCGGGTTGCCGGTCGCCATGTCAGGAAAAAGAAGGACAGGCACCGGATAATTGGACAAATATGCCTATTCGGCACGCATGAAGGCGCGGAAATTTGAGGAGATACCGTGGAAGACCAAAAAGACCTGTGGGCCCAGACGGCGGCGCAATTTCAAGAGACTGTAAGCCAAAGCTGGACCAAGGCGCTAGTTAATTTTCAAAACTTGGATTTCAGCGCGGCCACGGCGGCCATGCCCCCTATGGCAGCGCCTTCGACACCACTGCACTTTTCTGTCGAAAAGTTGCAGCAATTGCAGCAGCAATACCTGAGCGAAGCCGCCGCCTTGATCACCCAGGGCTTTTCCGCTGCCGCTCCCACGGCCGACGACAAGCGTTTTTCCGGCGCTGCGTGGTCCGATAACCCAGTAGCTGCCTACACCGCCGCTCTGTATTTGCTCAACAGCCGAACCTTGATGGGCTTGGCCGATGCGGTGGACTCTGACGAAAAAACCCGCAGTCGGGTGCGTTTTGCGGTGGAACAAGGCGTCGCCGCCGCAGCGCCGAGCAATTTTTTGGCTTTCAACGCCGAGGCGCAGAAAAAAGCGATTGAGACCAAGGGCGAGAGCATCGCCAAGGGCTTGCAAAACCTGTTGCACGACGTCAACCAAGGTCATGTTTCCATGACTGACGAAAGCCTGTTTACTGTCGGAAAAAACGTGGCCACCACCGAAGGCGCCGTAGTTTTTACGGGTGAATTGTTTGAGTTGATTGAGTACAAACCCCTTACGGCCAAGGTATTTGAGAAGCCCTTCCTGCTGGTGCCCCCGTGCATAAACAAGTTCTACATCCTGGACCTGCAGCCCGAAAACTCCTTGGTTCGCTACGCCGTCGCCCAGGGCCATCGCACCTTCGTGGTGAGCTGGCGCAACCCCCAAGCAGATTTGGGCCACAAGACCTGGGACGACTACATTGAGGATGCCGTTATCAAGGCCATTGCGGTCACGGGGGACATTGTGGGCAAGTCCGGCGTCGACGCCGGTATCAATGCCTTGGGTTTTTGTGTAGGCGGCACGATGCTGACCACGGCCTTGGCGGTCCTAGCGGCGCGGGGTCAGCAGCCAGTGGCCAGTGCCACGCTGCTGACCACCTTGCTGGACTTTAATGACACCGGTATTTTGGATGTCTTTATTGACGAGGCCTTTGTCGAGTTCCGGGAAAAAGAGATGGGCGAGGGCGGCCTGATGAAGGGCCGAGACCTGGCCTCCACCTTCAGCTTCTTGCGCCCCAACGACCTGGTGTGGAACTACGTGGTGGGTAACTACCTCAAAGGCGAAACGCCACCGCCCTTTGACCTGCTTTACTGGAATTCCGACGCCACCAACTTACCTGGCCCTTTTTACGCCTGGTACTTGCGCAATACCTACCTGGAAAACAAGCTGGTCCAACCGGATGCCGTGATGGTGTGCGGCGAACGCATTGACTTGGGTCTCTTGGACCTGCCGGTCTATATTTACGGTTCGCGGGAAGACCACATTGTTCCCATCGGCGGTGCTTACGCTTCGACCCAGGCGCTTCCCGGGAAAAAGCGCTTTGTGATGGGCGCATCAGGCCACATCGCCGGAGTCATCAACCCACCAGCTAAAAACAAGCGCAGCCATTGGATTCGTAGTGACGGCAAACTGCCAAAAACCCACGCAGCGTGGCTGCAAGGCGCTACCGAACACCCGGGCAGCTGGTGGACCGACTGGTCGCAATGGCTGCAAGCACAGGCTGGCAAGCAGATCGCAGCACCCAAAACCTATGGCCGGGGCAAATACAAGGCGGGTATCCCCGCACCGGGTAATTACGTACTCGCCAAAGCCTGATTTGCCTATTGGCTAGAGCATCATTTTTTTCTTTTCTTAACCCATAAAACATACGGAGCAATTTCATGGAAGACATCGTCATCGTCGCGGCCACCCGGACCGCTGTAGGTAAATTTGGCGGCAGCCTGGCCAAAGTGCCGGCACCCGAGCTGGGCGCTGCTGTTATCAAGAATCTGCTGGAGCGCACCGGCCTAAGTGCCGACCAGATCGGCGAAGTCATCATGGGCCAGGTGCTGGCTGCAGGCTCGGGCCAGAACCCGGCGCGCCAGTCGCTTATCAAGAGCGGCGTAGCCAAAGAGACTCCAGCGCTCACCATCAACGCCGTGTGCGGTTCGGGCCTCAAGGCCGTCATGCTGGCGGCCCAGGCAGTGGCCTATGGCGACAGCGAAATCGTGATTGCCGGCGGCCAGGAAAACATGAGCGCATCGCCCCATGTGCTTTTGGGCAGCCGCGACGGCCAGCGCATGGGCAACTGGAACATGGTCGATTCGATGATCGTGGACGGCCTGTGGGACGTTTACAACCAGTACCACATGGGCATTACCGCCGAAAACGTGGCCACGGCCCATGGCATTACCCGCGACATGCAAGACGCGCTGGCCCTGGCCAGCCAGCAAAAAGCCGCCGCTGCGCAGGATGCCGGCCGCTTTGTGGACGAAATCGTGCCCTTCTCCATCCCCCAGAAAAAGGGCGACCCCATCGTCTTCTTGGCCGATGAGTTCATCAACCGCAAGTCCAATGCCGAAGCGCTGGCCGGTCTGCGCCCCGCCTTTGACAAAGACGGTGGCGTGACCGCAGGCAATGCGTCCGGCATCAACGACGGCGCTGCTGCCGTGATGGTGATGACGGCCAAAAAGGCCGCTGCCCTGGGTCTGACCCCGCTGGGCCGCATTGCCAGCTTTGCCACCAGTGGCCTGGACCCCGCCATGATGGGCATGGGCCCGGTGCCCGCGTCACAAAAAGCCCTGGCCCGCGCCGGCTGGAAGGCGCAAGACCTCGATTTGCTCGAAATCAACGAGGCCTTCGCCGCCCAAGCCTGCGCCGTCAACCAGGCCATGGGCTGGGACACGTCCAAGGTCAATGTCAACGGCGGCGCGATTGCGATCGGTCACCCGATTGGTGCGTCCGGCTGCCGTATTTTGGTCACCCTGCTGCACGAAATGCAGCGCCGCAATGCCAAAAAAGGCATCGCCAGCCTGTGCATCGGCGGCGGCATGGGAGTTGCGTTGACCATCGAACGCTAAACCCCATCAATTTAGTAAACCGTAAATAACCAAGAAGGAGATAAGCATGAGTCAGAAAGTAGCCTACGTCACCGGTGGCATGGGCGGCATCGGCACCGCCATTTGCCAGCGCCTGCACAAAGAAGGCTTTAAAGTGATCGCCGGTTGTGGCCCCACGCGTGACCACGTCAAGTGGATTGGCGAACAGGCGGCACTGGGTTACACCTTTTACGCGTCCGCTGGCAATGTAGGTGACTGGGATTCCACCGTCGAAGCCTTTACCAAAACCAAGGCCGAACACGGCACCATTGATGTGCTGGTGAACAACGCCGGTATCACCCGCGACCGCATGTTCCTGAAAATGAGCCGCGAAGACTGGGACATGGTGATCGAGACCAACCTCAACTCCATGTTCAACGTGACCAAGCAAGTGGTGGCTGACATGGTGGAAAAAGGCTGGGGCCGCATCATCAACATCTCCTCGGTCAATGGCGAAAAAGGCCAGGCCGGGCAGACCAACTACTCGGCTGCCAAAGCCGGTATGCACGGTTTTTCGATGGCTCTGGCGCAAGAGCTTGCTACCAAAGGCGTGACGGTCAATACGGTCAGCCCCGGCTACATCGGCACGGACATGGTTAAAGCCATACGTGAAGACGTGCTGGCCAAGATCGTTGCTACCGTACCGGTCAAACGCCTGGGCGAGCCCAGCGAAATCGCCTCCATCATCGCCTGGCTGGCGTCGGAAGAAGGTGGTTACGCCACTGGCGCGGACTTCTCGGTCAACGGTGGTTTGCACATGGGCTAAGGCATCTGTGCGGCATAAGCGCGCCGGTGCCAATGAAAAAACACGCCTAGGCGGGTTTTTCTGTGGGCCTTGCGCGCGTGGTGCCTCAGCCAGTCAGGCCCTTGTACAACATATAGCCTGCCAGGCCATACAACAAAACCGCAAAAATACGCTTTAGCTGTGCAACCGGCACACGGTGGGCCACACTGGCGCCCCAGGGTGCCGTAAGCACGCTGCACGCGCCAATCACCCCTAGGGCGGGCAGCCAGACGTAGCCCAGCGCACCCTCGGGGAGTTCGGTGAGTGCCGAGCCGCTAATGATGTAACCCAGGGTATTTGCCAATGCAATCGGGAAGCCCAGCGCGGCGCTGGTTCCCACCGCATTGCGTATGGGTACATTGCGCGAAACCATGAACGGCACGCTAACGAAGGCGCCACCGGCACCCACCAAACCCGACAAAAATCCGATCAGGCCACCCGCAGCAACCTGACCGGCAGGTCCCGGCATTTCGCGGCTGGCCAGAGGGGTCTTGTTTCGCAGCATTTGGGTGGCCGACACACTAACGAACAGCCCGAAGAACACAGCAAGCCAGGTCCCCTTGAGGATGCTGAACATGCCCACGCTGGCGAGTGCTCCGCCGATCAAAATACCGGGCGCGAGCCGTTTTACGATGTCCCACCGCACCGACCCACGCTGGTGGTGTGCCCGCACACTGGACAAGCTGGTAAACACAATGGTAGCCATCGAAGTGGCAATCGCCATCTTTACTGCCAAGTCAGCGCTCACGCCGCGGTGCGACAGGATGAGCGTCAAAAAGGGACCCATCAGCATCCCACCGCCAATGCCCAGCAGGCCGGCCAAAAATCCGGTGCACAAGCCGAGCAGCGCTAGTTCGGCGATCAGGGTGGGTTCTAGCATGGGCGTGGTGTGGGAATATCGGACGGGGGTATTTGTGGCACACCCCAAGCCAGCTCCTAGCGCTGAAATTTGTGCGCAGCGACAGCACGTCCATGGATTTGTCTTAGGCCAGCCCATCGCGCTCCAGGTGCACCAATAAACGGCAAGCAAGCCAAGTAACGCGGGCTTGGCTATTGTAGGTGTGTGAATCAGGGAGGGTGCTTGGGTACCCCGCTCAGCGTGAATGCCCCTGTTCGGCAATGTGACCAGGAGGCGGGCCGTATCTCCACGGGAAGGCATACTTGCGCTTGTGTTTAACAATGCTCAAGGGTGACGTTGATGCAATGGATGCGATTCGAATACCAGGGTGCAACAGGTTTTGGTGTGCTGGAAGGGGGGCGCGTGCGGCGTTTCCAAGGTGACATGTTTGGGGCGGCATTGGTAACAGAGGACACATTTGATGTGGCGGCAGTCCGGTGGCTGCCACCGTGCCAGCCTGGCAAGATCATCGGCTTATGGAACAACTTTCAGGCTGCTGCTGAAAAAAATGGCTGGGCGCAGCCCACTGAACCGCTTTACTTCTTGAAATCGCCAGGCAGCGTCTCGGCACATTTGCAGCCCATCGCAGTGCCCGCAAGCTATGGCGGGCGGGTGGTTTACGAAGGTGAACTGGTGGTGGTGGTCGGCAAGTCAACTCGCGCAGTAAGCACTAAGGACGCGGCAGCGCACATTTTTG
>Ga0114967_10002419_pt1 | contig 15581 bp, 10 predicted proteins | sample M_130628_MF_Meta_FD_92639 | JGI IMG/M metagenome (GOLD analysis project Ga0114967, IMG submission 92639) | Freshwater microbial communities from Lake Montjoie, Canada to study carbon cycling - M_130628_MF_MetaG | ecosystem: Environmental > Aquatic > Freshwater > Lake | place: Lake Montjoie... | reverse complement strand
TGATTATGAACCCCCGAATGCCTTTTTAGATACTATTCAGAGACCTCTACCTAATCAAAGTTCTACTGTGAGTGGTGCTGGAAATGTTGTAGCAGATTTATGGAATTTTGTTTAGTTCTTTGGGTATATGGGAACATACATTTTTAATAAATATGAAAACATATTAATATCATAGTTTTAAAGTTTTTTACTAATACCATTGTGATAAAGGATACGTCGGCGCAAAAGAACGTTCCAATCCCTCAGTCCATTTATTATAATCCCATTTCCCAGTCCGTGTTGACTGTTGCTTATTATAAAAAGGGTCACTATCATACAGTAAATCTTTAGCAGCTTGTGGAACAACCGTTACAGATTCTTGATTATCTCTCACAGGTTCACTAGAAACTCTCGCATCACCTAATTCATCTTCATATTGAACCTTTTCTCCCTTCTTACGAACACCTACAATTTCATAAATATTAGTATCTTTTTTATGTTCTATTTGAGGGTCTAAGCCTTTTGCGTCATACATTTTCTTAATCATTGTATAAGCGTCATCAATATCATAGGAGGGTGTTAAATCCTTTGTTGCTTTTGGTTGATACGTTTGTAACTCTTGTCTTTCATTAATTTCAGTAGAGTCACTGTCTGGAGGCAATACATTTTCTCCATTTATATTTTTAAATATATCAGCTACACCCGACACATCTGTCTGTTGGTTTTTGAATGACTCTTTTAAACCTTTTTGAAAGTAAGAAGAACTTGCTGGATGTGTTGACCAATCCATTGGATATTGCGACATTAGTTTATTTTTTAAATCTTTTGTAATTTCTTTATCATTCTCATTTTGATTCACTACAATATATTCATAATCATCTAGAGCATCTATTGCTCTTGTTTCATATGGTGGATTGTTACTATTCATAATCATTTCATCGCTAGATAATACTTTGCTATTCACTTGACTACATGATGTTTCTGTTGTTTTGAAATTTTCTCTTAAATATTCACGTCCCATAAAGAATGTAAAAAGATATAAGAAAACCAGTGAGGAAAGCGTTACATAACCGGGAGCTGTACCTTTATAAAAACTGTATCCAAGAACACTTAGTGTTATAATAATAACAATTCTAAAAGATACTGCTGAAAATTCATATAATGGTTGTTGCCACATGACCTGATATATTTGAAGAAAATAAGAGAACTAATTAGATGGTAAAAAGAGTAACTAAAATGGGAAGAATTAGTTTACCAATGGATGTTCGCTCTACTAGTGATATTCCGGCGTTTGAAAATATGTTAACCAAAGGTCCTATGGCAGTTATTCTAGTATACGCCGATTGGTGCGGCCATTGTAACACATATAAAGAAAATATATGGTCTCCATTAAAGTCAACTAAAGGAAGAAAATTAAATATGGCAAGTGTTCATTATGACCAGTTAGAAAATACTAGTCTTAAAAACTCTAAGATTGAAGGATACCCTAGTCTTTTAGTTGTTGGAACTGATAAAAAACCTGCTACATTTAATACGGATTCTGGTGTAACAAATGCTATGCCAAATGCAAATGAACTAAGCACTATGAAAAAAATTATAACTGCGCCAGTTAATACTAGTAAAAATAGAAATAGTTTGAGAAACGTGAATGTAGAAGATACAAATGTTGAAAATATGAATAGTAGTCTTGAGAATATGGATAGTCTAAGAAATACTAACTCTGAAAGTATGAATAGTCTGACAAATATTAACTCTGAAAGTATGAATAGTCTGACAAATATTAACTCTGAAAGTATGAATAGTCTGACAAATACTAACTCTGAAAGTATGAATAGTCTGACAAATATTAACTCTGAAAGTATGAATAGTCTAATAAATACTAATAGCATGAATAGTCTTAGAAATACTAATAGCATGAATAGTCTTAGAAATACTAATAGCATGAATACAAATTCTATAACTAATAATAGTAATATACGTGTATCCACGGAAGAAACCCCTGGCGCAACTGTTGAAAATATCACACCTCCTGATATTAGTTCCGATACAGTAAGCACATTAAGTTCTGGAACTTCAAGTCCTCTTCAGCCAGTCAGAAGTTTAAACTCTGCTTCTAATTCTGTTGATGAAGAGAATAAACCTTTACGAAATAATACGCAAGGAACAACGCCTCTTCTAAGAGGTGGTGGTGGTTTGTATCGTAAATTAACAGGAAAAAAACAGAAAAAGAGTAAGAAACGAACTGTTAAACGTAAAAACTAAAAAATTGGTTTATTTATTTAAGTAGTAGTTTTATACAAAATGGTAATCTTTCAAATCTTGGACTGTTATTCTCAAGATAGGAAAGTAATTAAAGAAACAGAAGAAGTAAAAGAAGTTGAATATATTCACGAAGATTACTTTGATGATGATGTAACAGTAAGTAAAAAAATAGTTAATAGAGAGTTCAAACAAGAATATATTATTAATCTATTTGGTAAAACCGCTGATAATAAATCTATTCATATTGAAATTGAAAATTTCACTCCTTACTTCTATATTGAACTACCAAATAACTTAGCAAAAACATATAAGTTATTCTGTGATAAACTTCTAGAGTTTATTGAGACACGTAAGAAAGAAGTTATTCAAAAGAAAATAAATGAAGCTGAATCCGAAAATCAATATGAGAAAGCCAAAGTTCTTAAATCGATTGATATAAAAATGGTTTCATCAAAATTGTTTAAGAATACTGAAAAAGAGTTTACTAAGTATGAAAAACTCTATGGATATACTAATAGAAATAGTTTTCCATTTGTAAAATTATCTGTATCATCACTTCAAGATTTCAGAGAGTTAAAAGAAGTATTCTTAGATGAAAAAAATAATCCAGTTCTTACTATGAATGGGAAAGTTTTAAAAGTATATGAAGCAAATCTTGATCCTATGCTTCGTTTCTTTCATCTAAGAAATATTAATCCTTGTGGTTGGGCATCTGTTGAATCTGAATATGAAGATAACATTTCAGTTGATTGGCAAGATATAAATCCTCATAATGGTTCTGGTATTGCCCCATTTACTTATGGGTTTTGGGATATTGAGTGCTATAGTGAATCTGGCGACTTTCCTCTAGCAAAAAAGGATTATACAAGAGTTGCTAAACAATTATCTGAGAAAACAAAAGACTTTGATAGTTTCAAACTATATATCTGTGATGCTATTACAACATCTAAAACTATTACACTAAAAAATGGTATTCCAGTATATAGTACTCTAGAAAACTATGTGAATGAACCATCATTTAAAAATGCAGTAGAAACTATTTATAATAAACGTAATAACTTCTTTGTGACAGATATGACTAAAGTTCTAAATAAGTTTATGGGTAGACGATATCCTATCGCAGGTGATCCATCTATTCAAATTGGTATTGTATTCTCTACTAATAAAGAGTTAAAAGATAAACATATCTTTGTGGTAAACGGTTCTGATCCTATTGAAGATGTTGTCGTCCATAATTGTAAAAATGAACGTGAGATGATTTTAGGATTTCTAAAACTACTAAATGAGAAGAATCCTGATATTCTTGTTGGTTATAACGTATTTGGTTTTGATATGAAATATCTTCATGAACGCATGGAAGAACTCATGTTAGAAAAGAGTCCTATGTTTCAGAATCTATCGCGTGTTGATAGACCAGTAGAACTCAAAAAGAAGATGCTCTCATCATCCGCTCTAGGTGATAATACGTTGTATATCTGGTCAATTATTGGTCGTCTACATATTGATTTATACTTCTATATTAAACGTATTGAGAATCTTGCCTCCTATAAGCTTGACGATGTCTGTCGTTATTATATGAGTGGTAAACTGAAATCAATTGATGTTACTAAGAAGACATCATGGTTTATCGAAACGAAGGCTACTAATGATGCGGAAGTCGGGAAATATCTTGTGTTACTTGATGAAATTGGCGATACAATTGTAGATAAACGAAAGATTATTGAAGTAGTTGAAGGAAAAGGCTTGGTAGTTGAAGCACCAGTAGATCAACTGGAAACAAATGATCTAGAAACAATCTGCTCATGGGCCATTGTAAAAGATGATGTATCACCCGCGGAAATCTTCAGACTTCATCGTGAAGGAGGAACTGACGGACGTGCTATTGTGGCAAAATACTGTATTCAAGATTGTGTTCTTGTATTCCAGTTGCTAAACAAGTTAGACGTATTCAACAATGCGATGGCCATGGCTAATACGTGCAGCGTTCCTATCAGTTATATCTTTACTCGAGGCCAAGGAATTAAATGCGAAAGTTTGATTTTCAAAGAGTGTGAAAAACGAAAACAGTTGATTGAAGTTCTTCCCAATCCTATCCAAAAGACTGATGATGATTTTATTGAAGAAACTTATGAAGGCGCGATTGTTCTAGTGCCTGAACCAAACTTCTACGTAAAATCTCCCATTGGTGTAGCAGATTTTGCCTCTCTATATCCATCATCTATTATTTCTGAAAATATTAGTTATGATACTTTGTTGTGGACAAAAGATTATGATAATAGTGGTAAGTTTATTGGATTCTCATTTGGCTCAGAAGATTCTGAGAAATATCTTGTTGAAGGTGTCGCTTTCACCGATATTGAATTTGATATTTGGGCACCAGATCCAAATGATACAAGAAAAAATCCTGTAAAGATAAAAACAGGGGTTCGTGTGTGTCGTTATGTCCAGCAACCAGATGATTCAAAGGGAACACTTCCAGATATTCTCACAAAACTATTAGCCGCACGAAAATCAAAACGTAAAGAAGCAGAAAAAGAATCGGACTTATTTCGTAAAGCGTTATTGGATGCGGAGCAGCTTGCGTATAAACTAACTGCCAATTCATTGTATGGTCAGCTAGGCTCATCTACTTTTAAGGTGAGACTTCAACACTTGGCTGCTTCTACTACCGCATATGGTCGTAAACAGATTCTATTTGCTAAAGATGCCATTGAAACTTTCTATGGTAAAGAGGCAAATGACCCACGCTGCGAAGCAGAAACTGTTTATGGTGACACTGATTCACTATTTATAAATTTCAATGTAAAAAATCCAGAAACCGGTGAACTTCTAAAAGGTAAAAAAGCAATTGAAGAAACTATGGCTATGACTGAAGAAGCGGGTAAGTTCGTAACTCGTTGTCTAAAAAAGCCTCATGACTTTGAGTATGATAAAGTATTCTACCCATTTATTATCTTTAGTAAGAAACGATATGTAGGAAACAAATATGAAGATTCACCAGATAATTATAAACAGACATCTATGGGAATTGCGACGAAAAGACGTGATTATGCCGCGATTGTCAAAAACGTCTATGGAGGCGCAATTAAGATTCTACTGAATGAGCAGAATCCTAAAAAAGCATTTGAGTTCGTTCAAACAACATGTAACGATTTGATTGATGGAAAGATTAGTGAACACCAATTAACATTAACTAAATCATTGAGATCTGAATACAAAGCAGTAACACCGCCCGCCCATAAGATTCTAGCAGAACGTATTACTTTGAGAGATCCTGGTAATGCCCCCAGTTCTGGAGAGAGAATTCAGTTTATGTATATTCAACCAACTGTAGGACAGGTAGCTTCCAAACTACAAGGAGACCGCATTGAAACTCCTAGTTACATTAAAGAAAATAAACTTAAGATTGATTACAAATATTATATTGAACATCAGATTTACAATCCTATCACACAATTATTTGGTCTATTCGTGGAACAGATGCCCGGTTATACAGAACCAAAACAAGCAATGTGTATTGAAGAAAAAGAACATTATGCTGGTGAACTTCTATTTAAAAGTATCTATGCAAAATGTAACAATCAGAATGTTAGAAACTTTGCAAATAAGTTTGGATTTGAAATAAAAGTAAGTGAGCAAAATAAAACAGTAAAATCAAACTCCACAGTAGAACCTCTTGTTAAAAAACAGAAACTAATTAATTTTGATAAACTTGATAGATATTTAGTTAAACAGCATGATGAGGATAAAAAGAAGCAGAAGAAATTAGATGGTAAAGTAGTAGAAGTAGAATTATGAACGCCATAAAAGAAGCAGAGATTATAGATAATTTTCAAAGCAGTTGTAAGAAGAGTTATTTAAATAATTTAGCAAGAAAAGATTTTCATTATATTACAGGTTATAACTCATATTATACAAATATAAGAGATTTTATACAAAAGCATCCTATTTTTGATTCTATGGAAATTGTCCAGTTAAATCATACCGCAGAAAATGGATTCCCTCATACACGACCAAGAAATGTAATATGTATTCCAAGTAATGCTAGATTCCCTTCATTAGAAAAAACTCTTTTCCATGAGGCGGTGCATATTCATCAAAGAAATAACAAGGAAGCATGGGATAGATTTTTAAAAAAGGAAGGTTGGACACCTATTGATAAGAAAGAAGTTCCAGAACGATGGTATGATAAGGTTAGATATAATCCAGATACTTTTTTAGAACCTTTCTATATATTTAAAAATCGTTGGATTCCTATCCCTATGTTTACAAGTGATTATAACCCTGTTTTTGATGATGTTAATGTCATGTATTATGATACTACTTCTGGAATTCTAGAACATGAACCTCCAGAAGAGTTTATAAAGAAATACGGTAGTAGTATTCGTCAAACAGAACATCCATATGAAATATATGCCGTTTTATTAGAATCTAAAGGGGCAATAACTAATGAAGATATTATAAACTATATTAAATAGATGGACATAAAAGAATTAGGGATTAATTTAAATATAGATAGTCCATCTATTAATTTTAATCAATTGAGAGAACAGTTGCCATATGAAGATATAAGAGGATATATAGTTAACAAGAATGGAAATAAGCAATCATTAATAGAGTATAAAAAAGAATACTATAGAGGAGGGTATGGGAAACTGTTTTTAGTAAAACGAACAACTAGTAGAAGTGAGTTCTGTTTAGTAAAAATACCAATTTATAAAGATAGTGATTTATTAAAAGAATCTATTCTACAGTTTATGAGTTATAAAACTCTTGAAACTCTAAAATTAGAATATATGTTGGCAAAAGTTTACGAAATCTATACAAAAAATTCTATAGTTAATTTTTCAATGGAACTAAAAAATGGAATATTCTTTAAGGAGTTTATTAAATCTTCAAAAAATCCTGAAAGAGATTTTATAGATTCTTTTATACAAATATGTATAGCTTTATACTATCTAGAAAAGTTACTATGTCTAGATCATAGAGATCTACACTATACTAATCTACTTATTATTAGAAAACCAACAAGTATAAATGTTACTATCAATAACAAGAATTATATATTAAATACAGAATTTCATATCTGTATTCTTGATTTTGGATTCGCTTGTACTGGATCAAATAGTATATGTATAGATGCTTCTGAAGAAATATTTAATCTTAATACTATCTGTATGAAACCTGGTAGAGATATTTTTCAACTTCTTGCTTCAATTTGGTGTATAAAAGAAATAAGAAATAAAATGAGTAGTAGATTTTCTGATATAATTAACTCTTTCTATAAGTATAATGAGTATGATTATTCTGTTCTATTAAAAGATGAAACAAAAGCTAGTTGGTCTTATGTAATTACAAATAAGAACAATTTTATATTTCCTCCTCTAATTCCAGAAAACTTATTAGAAACACTTTATCAGTTAAAGAAATCTTTTTAACTAATAATAATGAGTTTTGTTACTATTTTAACGCCACTCTTTAATGGTATTGAATACTTTGAAGAGTGTTATAATTCTGTTATTCAACAAACAGAAGAATCATGGTTATGGATTATCGGAGTAAATGGTCATGGTGATGAAAATAATAGTATTTATAAAATGTTAAAACAAAAATCTGATTCAAGAATTTTAGTAAAAAACTATAATAGTTCTGGAAAGGTAGATACATTAAATGAGATGATGAAAGATGTAACTACTAACTACATCTGTTTGCTAGATGTTGATGATATGTGGTTCCCTAATAAGTTAGAGATACAGAAAAAGATTTTAGAAGAATATCCATTTATAGAGGTATTATCTACAAACTGTCAGTATATAGGAGAATTAAACCATGTCCCTAGTCTCCCATATGGTGTTGTTACTCTAGATATGTTATTCAATATTAATCCAATTATAAATTCTAGTATTATTATGAAAAAGGAATTAGCATTCTGGATAAATAGATTTAATCTAGAAGATTATGATTTATGGTTTCGTTTAGTTCTAGAAAATAAACTATTAGTTACAATTCAAGAACCTTATATCTATCACAGAATTCATAAAAGTTCTGCTTTTAATAATTCTGGTATCCAGAATCCTAGTGCTCTAGTGAACTATTATAAAGATTTAGTAAAAGATGTTACAGTTGTCTCCGCATACTATCCAGTTAAATCTAAAAATTCTGTAGAAGAATATTTAAAATGGTTAGAATTTTGGAAACATATTCCATGTAATCTAGTTTTTTTTACTACTCCAGAATTAGTAGAACAAATAACTAGATTAAATGGAATGGAAGATAAAACAAGAGTTATTTCACTCCCATTCTTAGAGTTAGAAGCCTTTAAAAGATATGGAACTGATATGTGGATTAATGAGAAAATAAAAGACCATGAACAATATCATACACCAGAACTTTATGTCTTATGGTATGAGAAAAAAGAGTTTGTTAGAAAAGCAATCGAATTAAATCCTTTTAGTAGTTCCAAATTTGTATGGTGTGATGCTGGAATATGTAGACATCCAGAATGGATTCCTAAATTGATAAATTTTCCAAGAAGTGATAGAATTTCAGAAGATAAATTTATGGTTTTAAGAATTACAGATTTTGAAAATGAAACAGATTTCCAAAAAATAAATTGTGTAGGTGGAGGAATTTTAGCTGCTTCTAAAGAAGTATGGTTAAAATACTATGATAAGTATGATAATATGTTACTATCATACTTAGAAAATAATAAGTTTGTTGGAAAAGACCAGAGTATTATTGCTTCTATGATACAGAAAGAACCAGAATTTTTTGAATTAGTTCCTATTATTAGTGAATTTAAGGAATCTGGATATTTATGTTGGTTTAGTCTACTATTTTACTATTCTAGGTAGTTTTCTAGTTCTTTTAAACAGATTTGATACGGTTGGTTTACTATATCCTCCTAATTGTTCCAATATATATTCTGAATCTTCTATTTTAGATAATTCTCGTTGATATACTTTATCATAAACATCATCATATACTTCATCCTCCTTTATTCTATTTTTTTCTTCTTGTTCAGAAATACTATTCATTCCAGTTTCATACTCATCTTCAATATAATCATCAAACTTATCTTCTACTTGATTTACATACTGTTCAGCGTATAAGTTTTGAAGTTTCATATAAATTTCTTGAGAAAAAAAGAATGAACTTGCTGAAGTAGTTTCATTATCAAAACTTATCATATTTGGTTTAAGAGTCCAAGTAGGATCTAGAACACTAACTACTATATTTACTTCTGATGATATTTCTTCTAATAAGATAAATTCTATTTCTGCTTTATAATTATCACTTAGTTCTGTTTCATCTATTCTACTAACTATCGTATCATAATCTAATTCTGGAAGAATATCTTCTTCAAATGATTCTTCTTCTTCTTCCTCTTCCTCTTCTTCTTGCCCACCATCAAGAGTTGGATCTATATACTCCTTATATTCAGAATCCTCGTATGTAGGTTCTACAATCTCTTCAATAGGCTCATATATTTCTTCTTTAATAATCTTTTCTGAAGGATATACTTTATCTTCTAGAACCTTATATTCAGAATCCTCGTATGTAGGGTCAACATATTCTTCAGATATTTTAGTATCGTATGTAGGTTCTACAATTCCTCTATATTCGCTATATCCTCCATCATAAGTCGGTTCTACCAATGATTTACGCATTCGCACACGTTTATTAATCTTCGCTAATGCTTGTTGAATTGTTTCAGCAGGTTTTAACATATATTCTAACCGTTTCTTTCTAGCTAAAATTTCATCATTTTTTGCTGAATAATCATCCAGTGAACCAATTGATATATTTGGTCTCTTATCAACTCTTTTTTCTTGTTTTAGTTTTTTTAATTTTTCCGAAACATTTTCTTTAATATCATCTACAATCTCTTCAGGAGAAGTTTCTAAAGTAGATATAAAATTAAGATATACTGGTGCGCTCCAATTTTCAAGAGGGAATGTAACAATATTTTCATCAAACTCTAAACTATCAGATAACGAACTTACTTGAAACGAAATAGTTTCTGATGGTTCTTCTGTTAATTGAAATACAATATTGCCAAATGATTCATCATAACCTTCTTCTACTCCTTCTGGTGGTTGTGCTCCTTCTGGTGGTACACCAGAACTAGGATCACCAGGGGTAGGAACACGAGAATTAGGATCACCAGTTTCTGTAGGGGTATAAACGGGAGAAAAAACATCATTGCCTTCAGGTCTTAAAATAGGAGGCGGTGGCGGTCTGACATTAAAAAGAGGAGGAGGTAATGATGGTGGAGGTCTTAGATTATGGAATGGTCGAGGAAGATTATTAAGGACAATAGGTAACGCAATTTGTAATACCTTTCCTAAAATACCTCCTATACTTTTTAAGACTTTCTTAATTTTACCAAGTAATTTACGGGCACCGTCTAAATTCATACCTGCTTTATTTTTTGCTTCAAGATCTTTTACACGGTTAGGTCCATCAGGTCCTCTATTTGGTCCATCAGGTCCTCTATTTGGTCCATCAGGTCCTCTAGTAGGTCCATCATCAGGTCCTCTAGTAGGTCCATCATCAGGTCCTCTAGTAGGTCCATCATCAGGTCCTCTAGTTCTTGGCTGATCTATATCTCTAGCAGAAGCATCTGCTTTACTAGAACCATCCCTAAAGTTTTGAGAATCACCTTTTGCCTTTGTATTAGCATCTATCGCACTACCTGAGGCAGATTTGGCATCAGCTCCATCACTTTTCATACGGCCTGGTGGTTCAACCCTTACTTTACCATCAGGGGTTACACCTCTAGTTCTAATATTACGTATTTTATTTGCAAAATCAGCTTTTAATTTACTAATTTTTCCACTCAGTGTTGCTTTACTTGAGATAGTTACAGCGTTATTATTAAGAGATATTTTCTGTTTAGCATCAGCTGCAAGTTTTTTTGCTTTTATTTCAGCATTCATTTTTATATTTGCCATCTCAACGTCAACTTTTGCACGAATTTGATCAGGTGTTAATTCCTTTCCAAATGCTCCTTTTTTAGCTTCAACACTTTTTGCTATTTTTTCTCTAAACATAGGATTCTCAAACTTTGCTTCCAAATCATCTGCTTTAGCTTTATTAGCTTCAACATCTTTCGCTTTTACCGAATCTGCTTTTGATGACCTAAAACTTGCTGATCTTGCCTTTTGCGCTGAAACTTTTGATATTGATGCTTTTTTAAGAGAAATTCTTCCAATTTGTTTTTTTATTTTTGATGTAATCCCTGATGTTACCTTTTTAATACCCTTTTTAATAGATTTTATACTTGGGAGTTTTGCTTTTATTGTCGGTAATCTTATACGACCGCCATAAAAAAAATCATCTTCTTCCATAGCTTACCTATTTATAGTGGTGTTTAGCGTGTTGTCCATGTTTGCTCGCAATTATTACAAATATATACAAATTTTAGATTTTCAACATCGTATTTGATAAAATGAACTTTCTTTTCTGCTGTTCCTTTATTTGAAGAGCAATCATTATTGGGACATTTTAAGTCTCTTAGATATGGTAGTGTTGGATCTTGCCGGGTAAACTCATTAAGAAGAATCTTATATGAATCAGATGACTTCTGTTTGATATATGTTTCCATAATTAATCCTCCTTTATCTTCAACTGAATAACCACATGTTTTACATACACGATTCAGTTTTTCATCTGTAATTTCAGCGATCAAGTAGTTACGACATAAAGGACACGTTTTAAAACTACTCATTTTTAACTACAATATATTATTTTAAATTTAGTTTAATTTTTTTCCTTTTTTGTAAGTTCAGATAGTTTTTTCCACATAGTTGAACCTAACATAGAGTAAGGTAACATAGTATATGTTACATCGTGCTCTTGTAACTTAGTTTCTATCTTTTTCTTTATAATTTCATAATTTTCTAAAATTTTTTTCTTAAATTCTTCATCTAAATCCATATATTTATTATAGTAGTTAAAATTCATATATCTTAAAAATAGTTGTATCATTTGATGTTCAATATAGTTTGCATATTGTTGATTTTTAGGAGATGATAAACGCGTATTCTCATAAGCGGGCTCATGAGTTAACGGATTATCAGTCATTAAGGAATATATAGATAGTAATATAGTAGAAATATTCATAGAACTTGCCCATTTTGGTCCAGAATAGGTTCCCAAAATAGATAAGCATACTTTACCATCAATATAAAAATTTGGATGAAATCTTGTTCTCCCATCATTTGTTTTATATAAAACTTTTGGTGGAGTAAATGGATAATCATCTGGAATTGAGAAAGTATATTCTAATGGACAGAACTCATATGGTGTATCCTTTGGTCCAAACATAATGGCAGTTGCTCTTGTCATCGTATCATCTTCAATAAAATAATAGATGCCTGTATTTTTAAGATTCACATCTTGTAATTGAATTATTTCTTTCTGTAACCGCCTAGCGTTCATAATTTATTGGATACAAGAGGCTTTATACCAAAAAACTAAAAAATTGTTTTATTTTTGAAATATAATATGTTATTAGAAAATGGGGTCTCTTCTTATGGACCATGAACTATATCGTTTCTTACAGGGACATCAAGTAACTGGTAAGAAAGATGTAACTCTTACTGGTATGGGAGACAGCAACTCACTAAAAGGTCGTTGGTCTATTCCTGATTCTGATTATAAGAAATTTCTAGATTTACTTCACGATTATCTTTGGGTAAAAGGCGGTGCTCCAATTAATCTAATCGAACGCCCCCGTAAAAATGAATCAAAACCTCTTACAATTGATATTGATTTTCATTATTCAAATCAAACAAATAAGATTAGGAAATTTGAGAAAGAACAGATTCTACAGTTTACAAAACACATTGGAGAAACTATTAAAACCTTTATTAAAACAGAAGATTATGAGCTTCTACGTTTCTTCATTACTATGAGACCTTCACCATATCCTGAGGCAAAGAATCAGTATGTAAAGGATGGTATTCATATTCTCTGTCCTGACATTGGGTTAGTTAATGATAAACAGAAAGTAATTCGAAATTATATTCTCCAAAAAGGTTTTGTTAAAACATCTTTTGATAATACTGGTTATACTAACTCAGATGATGAAGTATATGATAAAGCAATGGTAGGCGACCAAGGATGGTTTCCTTATGGCGAATCAAAACCTAGTATCCCTCCTTATCAACTCTCACATGTATTCACATTTGATCCAGTTAATAATATTTGGGATGAACAAGATATTAACACTTATTCAAGTCGACAACTAATGGAACTTTTGAGTATTCGTTATAATATTCCAGCGGATGATAATGAAGTAGTTGATGATAAAAAAGATGAATATAATATTCTTCTTAATGGAGTATTTACACGCAATGTAGTATGTATGTCTGATGTTGTTGAAAAACCTAATATCTCAGAAGAGTTAAAAGAACTTATGAAACTAACACCTCCAAGTGAACAAGAAAAATCTTTAATTACTCGTCTTGTAATGGAATGTCTTAATAAGAAACGTGCTGATTCATATGAAACATGGATGCGTCTTGGTTGGTGTCTTCATAATATTGAGGTATCGGAAAATATGTTTGAACTATGGATGGAGTTTAGTCGTAACTCACCTAAGTTTTCTTCAAATAATATTGCGCAACTTAAAGTTGATTTCTTTCATAAAATGCGAACAGATGATGATGGTCCACGCTTGACTGAGAGAAGTCTACATAATTGGGCAAAGAAAGATAATCCTGAACAGTATAAGAAAGTAATTGACGATTACATTCTACAATATATTCGTCAAGATGTTCAAGGCACCCACCATCACATTGCAGTATTAATGAAAAAGCTTTATAAAAATAATTATGTAGCTTCTATTAATTCTAGAGATACCGATTGGTATTTCTATGATGATCAGATGAATACATGGAAACATCTGAATCAAGGTATTCAGTTAAAGAAAAAAATCCCAGAAGATGTAGCAAAATATTTTAATTTAGCAAGAGATAATATTCGTAGCGAAATGTCTACTTGTAAAAATCAAGGAGAATATGACTCTTTAGTAGATGAACTCAAGAGATTTCTAAAAGTAGAAACAAATCTTTATACAAATGGATTTGTTGAATCAACAATGCGAATGGCTGAAACTAAATTCTGCGATGAAGATTTCACTAATAAATTAAATAAGAATCCTCTACTATTTGCTTGTAAAAATGGTGTTCTACAACTTCGTGTAAAATCAGAAAGCCGACCTGAAGAACATGTAATTTTCCGTCCTGGCATTCCAGAAGATTATCTAAACTTTCTTGCTGGTTATAACTTTCCAGATCACGATGCTATTAACTATGTGCCATATGATTCATCTAATCCAGTATTCGCTGAAATCTACGATTTCTTTGATAAGATTTTCCCTAACAAAGAGTTGCGTGATTATTTCCTTCGTCTTCTATCAAGCTGTATTGAAGGTGCTAATAAAGAACAGCAGTATTACACGTGGGAAGGTGTAGGTGGTAATGGCAAATCAAAGGTTGTAGAACTAATGCGTCTAACCTTTGGTGATTATCAAACTTCTTTACAAGCGACGGTATTAACTCGCAAACGTCCAGAATCTGGTGCCGCTAATCCAGATATTATGGCAATCAAAAATAAGCGTTTCATTTATCTCCAAGAACCTGATGATAAAGAACCTCTTAATACAAGTCTCATGAAACAGTTTTCGGGTGAAGATATGATTGAAGCACGTCGTCTTTATGGCGATCAAGAAAAGTTTAAAGTAACTGGCAAACTTAATATGATGTGTAACTCAAAACCGATTATCAGAACTATGGACCGAGGCACATGGCGTCGTATTCGTGTAATCCCATTCGTTAGTAAATTCGTAGCAGAAGATGACCCAGAATATATTTCAAAGAAAAAAAATGTATTTATTCGTGATAATGAACTTGATTTGAAACTGCTCAAATGGCGGGAACCGTTCCTCTCGCTATTGGTTCATATTTATGAAACTCAGTATCTGGTTGCTGGTCTTGAGCCTACACCCGCGATTGTAAAGAAAGCTAGTGATGATTACAAAGAGTCTAGTGATTCATTCGCAAAATTTCAGAATGAACGTATTCGTGAAGAAATTGGAGCGGAAGTTACTTTCAAAGTTATTGATAGATCGTATCGCAAATGGGTTGTATCATTGGGTGGAACTGTTCGTGCTCTTAATCAAAATGATTTGCTAAAACGAGTAAACGATGAGTATGGAGAACCGGTTGATGGTAAATATTATAATCGACGGGTTTTCTTAGAAGAAGAAGATATTGATAGGTATGATAAAGGTGAAAGTACTTAACCAAAACGCTGTATTCCTATTTTTT
>Ga0114967_10002416_pt1 | contig 15590 bp, 8 predicted proteins | sample M_130628_MF_Meta_FD_92639 | JGI IMG/M metagenome (GOLD analysis project Ga0114967, IMG submission 92639) | Freshwater microbial communities from Lake Montjoie, Canada to study carbon cycling - M_130628_MF_MetaG | ecosystem: Environmental > Aquatic > Freshwater > Lake | place: Lake Montjoie... | reverse complement strand
CCACGCCAGAACGCGCCGAACGCGGGATGCATCTGCTCCGCGGCCATCATGAAGCGCACGCGCCGCGGCATGGCGAACTGCATCAGCGGCGGATCGAGACCGCTCGCGTGGTTCGCCACCACCACGAACCCGCCATCCGGAACCTTCATCCCCTCGAACCCCACCCACCGCGTCCGGTGCACGAACCGCGCCAGCGGGCGGAACACCGCCTCCAACCCCGCAAGCCATCCGCCCCACACCAGCCGCTCGCCCGACCGCGCGCGCACCACGAACCCCACGGCCACCAGCACCAGGAGCGCAAGCACCGCACCCGCCACCAGCGCGCCCATGGCGCCAAGCACCCGCCACACCACGCCCGACGCATCTGCCAACGGCAGCACGGCTTGCGCAAGGAGTTGGCTGGTTTCGGCCGTCATTCCCGGTGGTGTACACGCAGCGCGGATTCATCCGCCCGCTTCCGCTATCCTCCCGCAAGTTTGGGCCCTGCGCGCGCCGCGCGCATCCCGGACGCGCGCACCGCTTCTTTCGGCCGGCCCCCCGCCGGCACCACACGATGCCCCGTCGCACAGACATCAACACGATCCTGATCATCGGTTCCGGCCCCATCGTCATCGGCCAGGGCTGCGAGTTCGACTACTCCGGCACCCAGGCGTGCAAGGCGCTCCGCGAGGAGGGCTACCGCGTGGTGCTCGTGAACTCGAACCCCGCCACCATCATGACGGACCCGGCCTTCAGCGACCGGACGTACATCGAGCCGATCACGGCCGAGGCGGTCGAGAAGATCATCATCAGGGAGAAGGAGCTCGGCACGCCCATCGACGCGCTGCTCCCCACGCTCGGCGGGCAGACCGCGCTCAACTGCGCGTGCGGCCTCTGGGACAAGGGCATCCTGCAGAAGCACGGCGTGGAGATGATCGGCGCCGACCGCGAGGTCATCCACCGCGCCGAGGACCGCGAGGCGTTCCGCCGGATCGTCGAGCGCCTGGGCCTGAAGCAGCCGCTCAGCCGCACCGTCACCAACCTGGACGAGGCGCGCGAGTTCCTGAAGGAATGCGGCCTCCCCGCCATCATCCGCCCGGCGTTCACGCTCGGCGGCACCGGCGGCGGCATCGCCTACAACCTCGAGGAGTTCGAGGACATCATCCGCCGCGGCCTCTCGGCCAGCATGATCGGCCAGGTGCTCATCGACAAGAGCGTCCTCGGCTGGAAGGAATACGAGCTCGAGGTGGTGCGCGACCGCAAGGACAACTGCATCATCGTCTGCGGCATCGAGAACATCGACCCCATGGGCGTGCACACCGGCGACAGCGTCACCGTGGCCCCCATCATGACGCTTTCCGACAAGGAGTACCAGCGCATGCGCGATGCGGCGTTCGCCATCATGCGCGCGGTGGGCGTGCAGACCGGCGGCAGCAACGTGCAGTTCGGCATCTGCCCGGAGACGGGCGAGATGGTGGTCATCGAGATGAACCCGCGCGTCTCGCGCAGCTCGGCGCTCGCCTCCAAGGCCACCGGCTTCCCGATCGCGCGCATCGCGGCGAAGCTCGCCGTGGGCTACTCGCTCGACGAGCTCACCAACGACATCACCGGCAACACCAGCGCCTGCTTCGAGCCCTCCATCGACTACGTGGTGGTGAAGATGCCGCGCTGGACCTTCGAGAAGTTCCCCGAGGCCGACGAGACGCTCACCACGCAGATGAAGTCCGTGGGCGAGGCCATGGCCATCGGCCGCACCTTCAAGGAGGCGTTCCAGAAGGTGATCCGCAGCATGGAGGTGAAGCGCTTCGGATTCGGGCTCGACAACAACGACCGCTGGCTGCGCCACGTGCGCGCCGGCGCCGCCGCCGCGGGCACCGCCACCAGCACCGAGACCAAGGTCTCGCGTCCCACCGAGGCCGCCTCCGCCGACTGGCCGATCCCCGAGGAGACGCTCCTCCGCAAGCTCTCGGTGCCGAGCCAGGGCCGCCTGTACTTCGTGCGCTACGCGCTCAAGATGGGCTGGGGCGTCGACCGCGTCTACGAGATCACCAGGATCGACCGATGGTTCCTCCGCCAGTTCGAGGAACTGGTGCGCTTCGAGGACCGCATCCTCTCGGTGAAGAGCCCGCAGTCCTGCCCGCGCGAACTGATGTTCACCGCCAAGCAGCACGGCTACAGCGACGCGCAGCTCGCCAACGCGTGGCTCGGCGAGATCTCGCCGAAGTCCATCCTGGCCGTCCGCGCCGTGCGCAAGGGCATGGGCATCGAGCCCGTCTACAAGCTGGTCGACACGTGCGCCGCCGAGTTCGAGGCCGCCACGCCCTACTACTACAGCACCTACGAGGAGCCGTACTCCCTCGCCGGCCGCACCGTCACCGACGACGAGGTGCGCATCACCCGCACGCCGAAGGTCATCATCCTCGGCGGCGGCCCCAACCGCATCGGCCAGGGCATCGAGTTCGACTACTGCTGCTGCCAGGCCGCGTTCGCCGCGGACGAGATGGGCTTCGAGAGCGTGATGATCAACTCCAACCCGGAGACGGTCAGCACGGACTTCGACACCAGCGACCTCCTGTTCTTCGAGCCGCTCACGCTCGAGGACGTGCTCAACGTGGTCGAGCGCCTCAACGGCGGCGGCATCGACAAGGCCGACCGCTCCGGCGGCGTGATCGGCTGCGTGGTCCAGTTCGGCGGCCAGACGCCGCTCAACCTGGCGCACGGGCTGGTGACCGCGGGCGTGCCCATCATCGGCACCGGCGTCGAGAGCATCGACCTGGCCGAGGACCGCGACCGTTTCAAGGCCGTGCTCGAGGAACTGGGCCTGAACCAGCCGCCCTCGGGCATCGCGCGCAGCCTGGAGGAGGCCGTCGCCGAGGCCACGCGCGTCGGGTACCCGGTGCTCGTGCGCCCGAGCTATGTGCTCGGCGGCCGCGGCATGGAGACGTGCTTCGACGAGACCGCGCTGCGCCGCTACATGACCACCGCGGTCAACGTCAGCGACCTCGCCAACGCCCCGGTCCTCATCGACCGCTTCCTCTCCGACGCCATCGAGGTGGACGTCGACGTGGTGGCCGACTTCGAGCCGCACGAGAGCAGCCGCTCGCGCCAGGTGCCGCAGCGCAGCGACCGTCCGCGCGCCGTGGTCTGCGGCGTGATGGAGCACATCGAGGAGGCGGGCATCCACTCCGGCGACAGCACCTGCACGGTGCCGCCGTACAGCCTTCCGCCGAGCATCGTCGGCCGCATCCGCGATCAGGCTCGCGCGCTCGCCGAGCGCCTGCGCGTCCGCGGCCTCATGAACGTGCAGATGGCCGTCAAGGACGAGACCGTCTACATCATCGAGGTCAACCCGCGCGCCTCGCGCACCGCGCCCTTCGTCAGCAAGGCGAAGGGAATGCCGTGGGCCAACATCGCCGCCAAGGTGATGATGGGCGCGTCGCTCGAATCGCTCGATGCCAAGGAACTCCCGGACACCGGCTTCTACGCAGTGAAGGAGAGCGTCTTCCCGTTCTCCAAGTTCCCCGGCGTCGACGTGGTGCTTGGCCCCGAGATGCGCTCCACCGGCGAGGTGATGGGCGCCGACCGCAGCCTGCCCGTGGCGTTCGCCAAGGCGCAGATGGCGGCGGGCGTGCACCTGCCCACGCAGGGCCAGGTCTTCATGAGCGTCCGCGAGTCCGACAAGCAGCAGTCCGTCGAGGTGGCACGCAGCCTGGCCAGCATGGGCTTCACGGTGCTGTGCTCCGAGGGCACCGCGCGCACCCTGAAGCAGTTCAGCGTGGCGTGCACGGTGGTCCCCAAGATCGCCAGCGGCCAGCGCCCCAACGTGCTCGACCTCATGGCCAACGGCCAGGTGCAGCTGGTGATCAACACGCCCACCAAGAAGGGCGGCAGCACCGACGAGGGCCGCATCCGCGCGCAGGCCGTGCGCGGCAACGTTCCCATCATCACCACCATCGCCGGCGCACGCGCCGCGGTGCAGGCCATCCAGGCGCTGCGCGGCGGCAACTGGCAGGTGTTCGCCATGCAGGATTACTTCCCCGCGCTCGCCCGCGCGCGCGTCGAGGTGCCGGTCACGGTGTGAGTCGAGTCACGGCTGATTCACGGCACGTTCACCGTTGATTCATAGCCTGGTCACGGCTGATTCGCCGTCGCATCGCGGTGGCGCTTGGCCAGCCCGCTGACGATCCCCGCAATCGCCGCGCCCAGCATCGGCGCCAGCACGTAGATCCACAGCTCGTCGGTGCGCCCGCTCACCACGCCAGGCGCGATGGAACGCACCGGATTCATCGATCCGCCGCTGATCGGCCCGGCCAGCAGCACGCCCAGGAACACTGCGGCGCCGATGGCGAGGCCCGCCTGCAGCCCGCGCTCCTTCGCCTTCGCGGTCACGCCCAGGATCGTCATCATCAGGAAGAGTCCCAGCAGGCACTCGAGCGCGAAGGCGCGCGGCGCAATGATGTGCGGCGAGTGCTCCCCCAGCGTCGGCGACTCCGGAAGGAGCGCGCGCACCGTGAGGCTCGCCGCGAACGCCCCCGCGAACTGCGCCACCACGTATCCCGGCACCTGCCGCCACGGGAACCGCCCCGCCAGCGCGAACCCCACGCTCACCGCGGGGTTCATGTGCGCGCCCGAGACGTCCCCGATGGCCTCGATCATGGCAAACACCACCAGCCCGCAGGCGAGCGACATGCCGATGTTCCCGAGCGTCCCGTGCGTCACCGCATCGACCGCCACCGCGCCGGTGGCCGCGAACACCAGGAAGTACGTCCCCAGCGCCTCCGCCGCCAGCCGCGTGGGAAGCCAGGCCCGCGGTGAACGCCCCTTGCCGGTCGCGTGAGTCATCGCCGGAATCTAACGGCTTCCGCACCCCTCCGGCGCCCGGCAATTCGCCCCGATATCGGCATCCGCCGCGTCCTATACTCCCCCTCCCATGCAGACGCTGACCGACTACCTGCCCGCCTGGTTCCCCACCGGTCCCTCGCTCGCCCAGCTGATCGCGAGCGTGGCCGTGGTGGCCCTGGCGCTCCACGTGATCCTCGGCGCATGCGCCTACGCCATCTGGCTCGAGCGCCGCCTCTCCGCATGGATGCAGGACCGCGTCGGCCCCAACCGCGTCGGGCCGTGGGGCCTGCTGCAGCCGATCGCCGACGGCCTGAAGTTCTTCCTGAAGGAGGACTACACGCCGACCAACGTCGACCGTTCGCTCTTCACCATGGCACCGGCGCTCCTGGCCATCCCCAGCCTGATCGGCTTCGTGATCATCCCGTGGGGCGGCGCGCTCGACCTCTCCACGCTGCCGATCATCGGCAAGGAACTCGGCCTCACCGGCGCAGTCAAGATCGTCGGCGCCGACGTCAACATCGGCGTCGTCTACATGCTTGCCATCGCCAGCCTCTCCGTCTACGGCGTGGCGCTCGGCAGCTGGGCATCGAACAACAAGTTCGCCTTCCTCGGCGGCCTGCGCGCCTCCGCGCAGATCATCAGCTACGAGATCCCCATGGGCGTCTGCATGCTCGCGGTGATCCTCATGAGCGGCAGCTTCACGCCGGGCGGCATCATCGCCGGCCAGCAGGAGCATGTCTGGAACATCTTCCAGCAGCCGCTCACGGCCGTCCTCTTCTACACCTGCATGCTTGCCGAGACCAACCGCCTCCCCTTCGACCTCGCCGAGTGCGAGAGCGAGCTGGTGGGCGGCTACCACACGGAATACTCGAGCATGCGCTTCGCGCTCTTCTTCCTGGCCGAGTACTTCAACATGATCGCGAGCTCCGCGCTCTTCGTGGTGCTCTTCCTCGGCGGGTGGAGCGTGAACCCGTTCGGTGCGTTCTTCCACTGGGACCTGCCGTTCGTCGGCAGCGTGCCCGTGGTGGTCGCGCAGATCGGCGTGATGGCCGGCAAGACCTTCCTGGTGGTCTCCCTGGGCATCGCGCTGCGCTGGACGCTCCCGCGCTTCCGCTTCGACCAGCTCATGCGCCTGGCGTGGGAGGGCATGATCCCCACCGCGCTCCTCATCCTCACCTGCACCGCCGTGTTCGTCTACTTCGGCATCGCGCAGTGGATGTGGGTTGGCAGCCTGCTCTGCCTCTCCGTCATCTGGTTCGTCGGCCCGCGCCTCCCCAAGAGCGCCAGCCCCAACGCCAAGATCGGCATGATCGGCAGCCGCTTCAGTCCCGCCTGAGCACGCTGCGCAGCTACTCGCAACCACTCCGCAACGCGCGTCCCAACGGGACGCGCGTTGTCGCCTTTCACGCGCGGCGGTGAGGCCATTGCCGAACCGGCGCCACCGGCCCAACGCGCCCCTGGCCCCCGCAGCCGAAAGAGGCACTCGCACCAAGCGAGTTGTTTTTGCGCAGCAAAAACTTGTCCGAGCGACTGCGAGTGCCTCTGCAGGCGGAGGGCGCCAGTACGCGCGGCCCGACTGCGAGTGCCTCTGCAGGCGAAGGGCGCCAGTACAAGCGCCTGCACTGCGGCGGCCTCAGCGGTCGCGCGCCATCCGCCGCATCGCCCCCACCCACGCGCCATACTCGATCGCCGCACGCCGTCGCTCCGCCCCAGACGGCCACTTCGAACGATCCGCGCCGAACGCGGTCTCCATCCGCCATGTCCAGTACCGCCCCCTCAGGCGGAACCGGGTCTTGGCGCCGAGCAGGGCGAGGTTCCACAGTCCGCGGACAGCGTGCATGCGCACAGCGTAGGGAATTTCGCGGCGCCCGCGCGCCGCCTTTTCGCCCGATGCAGCAGTTGCTTCCCCGAGCACCCCTACACTCGCCGTGGCAATGGCCAAGACCAAGACCAGCTTCGTCTGCCGCGACTGCGGGAACGTCCAGCCCAAGTGGATGGGGAAGTGCCCCGATTGCGGCGCCTGGGACGCGCTCGAGCGGTTCACCGAATCGTCCGACGCGGCCAGCGGTCCCGCGCCCGGTGCGCTCGGGCTTGCGCCGGAAACGGACGGCCCGCGCATCCCGCGCCGCGCCACGCCCATTGCCGACGTCAAGCCGCTCGACGTCCCGCGCGTTCCCACCGGCATCGTGGAGTTCGACCGCGTGCTCGGCGGAGGCATCGTCCCTGGCAGCGTCTCGCTCCTCGGCGGCGATCCCGGCATCGGCAAGAGCACGCTGCTGCTGCAGGCAGCGGCCGCGCTCGCCGGCCGCGGTCGCACCGTGCTCTACGCCACCAGCGAGGAGAGTGCCGCGCAGGTGAAGATGCGTGCCGATCGCCTCGACGGCAGCGCGGACGCAGTGCGCGGCAGGAACCTGCTGCTGCTTGCGGAGCCGAACCTCGCCGTGGTCGTGGAGGAAGCGCGCCGCACGTCACCCGACTTCCTCGTCCTCGATTCCATCCAGCTCGCCTATCGCGGCGACATCGACGCAGTGCCGGGCAGCCTCCAGCAGCTTCGCCGCTGCTGCCTTGACCTTGTCACGCTCGCCAAGACCTCCGGCACCGCGGTCGCGATCGTCGGTCACGTCACCAAGGAAGGCGACCTTGCCGGCCCCAAGCTCCTCGAGCACCTGGTGGACGTGGTCCTCGCCTTCGAGGGCGATCGCCACCACGCGTATCGCGTGGTGCGTGCCGTGAAGAACCGCTTCGGAAGTACCCAGGAACTCGGCCTTTTCGAGATGTCGGGCACCGGTCTCGCCGAGGTGGAGGAAGCGACGCTCGCCGCCGAGAGCGCGCCCGCCGCCAAGGGAAGCGCCGCCGCGCGCCGCGCCGGCACGGTGTTTGCGCCGCTCCAGGCCGGCTCGCGCGTCCTCCTGGCGGAGATCCAGGCGCTCACCGCCACCGGCTTCCTCGGCGCCGCCAAGCGCCGTGCCAGCGGCCTCGACGCCGCGCGCCTCGCCATGCTCATCGCCGTCCTCGAGAAGCACGGCGGCCTGCGCCTCGGCGACCAGGACGTCTACGCCTCCGCGCTCGGCGGCATGCGCATCACCGAGCCCGCCGCCGATCTCGCCACGGCACTCGCCATCGCCGGCGCGTTCTATGAGCGCGGTGCGGGTCCCGCCACCGTCGCACTCGGCGAGATCGCGCTCTCCGGAGACGTGCGCACCGTGCGCCAGCTCGACCAGCGCGTGCAGACGGCCGTTCGCCGCGGCGCGCGCCTGCTGCTGGTGCCGGCCGCCCAGGCCTCCGCCGCCCGCGCCATCGCCGGTGGCGCCGACGTGGTGCCGATCGCCCACGTCCGTGACGCCATCGAGCACCTGGCCTAGGGATTCGCCGTGTTATGGCAGCATTGTTCCCTTCATGGGGCGCGGGTAGCGTTCGCCACATGCGTGCGTGCTGCATTCCCCTTGTCCTCGCCTTCGTCGCCCCGGGCGCACCGGCGAATGCTCAGGACGGCGCGGCCGCTTCGGCACCACCTGTCATCGACAACAGCCGCATCGACCGCCTCCAGTCCGAGGTCGAGGCGCTCCGCCGCAAGACCGACGAGCAGGCCAAGCAGATCGAGGACCTCAAGGCCCAGAACGGCGAGGCCTGGCTCACCGAGCAGCGCGCCAGCCAGATCCGCGGCATCGTCGGCGACGTCCTGAGCGACTCCTCGTCGCGCAGCTCGTTCCGCAACGACGGCGCCACCGCGGGCTACGACGGAAACTTCTTCCTCGCCAGCGCCGACGGCAATTTCCGCGTCAACATCGGCGGGCAGGTGCAGACCCGCTTCGCCTACAGCTACCAGCCAACCAAGGCCATGACGTCCCAGCAGCGGGACAGCGGCCAGCAGAACGAGTACGGCTTCGAGCTCCGCCGCGTGCGGATGAACTTCTTCGGCCACATGTTCGACCCCAGCTGGACGTACCGCGTGCAGTTCGCCTCGGACCGCGACGCGCAGAACACCAACCAGTCGTTCAACCTCGAGGACGTGTTCATCGAGAAGGCCCTGGGCGACGGCTTCTACGTGCGCATGGGCCAGTGGAAGAACTTCTTCAACTACGAGGAGAACACCTCGAGCCGCACGCAGCAGTTCGCCGAACGCTCGCTGGTGAACCAGTACTACAACACCAAGTGGATCCAGGGCGTCCTGCTCGGATGGTCATCGGAGCGGCTGCACCTCTTCGCCTCGTACAACGATGGCGGTGCCAACCGCAACCTGGGCGCGATCCAGTCCGGCGGCGAGCCGGTCGACTGGGCATTCACCGGTCGCGCCGAGTACGTGCTCGACGGCGCGTGGGGGCAGTTCAAGGACATGCAGGGATGGCGCGGCAGCCCGTTCGCCGCCATGGTCGGCGCCGCGGTCAACTGGCAGCATGCGCCGGGCACGCCTCCTGCAAACCGGCCGTCCATCGGCAACGGCCAGCTCAGCCCCACCGTCACCGACCAGGTGACGCTCCTCTCCTACACCGCGGACTTCAACATGCGCGGCGACGGATGGAGCTTCTGGACCGCGTTCCTGGGCAATTACCTCTACGACGGCGGCAGCGTCGCCACCGGGCTCGGCGTCGAGGACAGCATCTCCTACGGCGCCGTGGTGCAGGGCGGAGTGTTCGTCACCGACGCACTGGAACTGATCGCGCGATACGAATTCCTTCGCGTGGTCTCCGACCAGCAGGTTTCTTCCGTCAACTCCGCGCTGAGCAACCAGACGCTCAACATCGTGACGCTCGGCTTCAACTACTACTTCAACAAGAACTCGCTGAAGTTCACGCTCGACGGCGGGTGGGCGTTCGACGCGGTGCAGTTCTCCAACGGCCTCTACGGGGAGCCGGTCGCCGGCGCCAACTGGCGCTCCACGAGCACCGGACAGGGCGTGGGCGAAGTGGTGATTCGGGCGCAGATGCAGCTGCTCTTCTAGAAGCAGTTTCGCACCAAGCAGCTTCGCATCGGCAGCGGCAGCCGTTTCGTGGCTGGTTCCACCCGTGGCCCCACGAAATCTCTTCCTGAGCCGGTTTGGGGGCCGCTGGGCGCCCGCACTGTACGTTTGCGGGATAGTTTCGCGCTAACCAATGCTTGGGCAGTCACTTAGAAGTAATTTCCCGCATTTCCGACCGCCCATCGGGAGCGTCATAAACCCCGTTCCCAGCCTCCCAATGCGGTTCTTTCACAGACACCACACGCTCGCCGGACCCTTGCTATGATCCCGTCCTCAACCAATTGGCCATCGTTGGCCGATAGCGGTTGAAGCCCAATTACGTCCACCGCGTTGGTGGGTCTCTGGATTGGGGTTTCGTCACTGGGACGTGGGTGAAACGTCAGAGCCCCGGCCCGATACAAGGAGCGAACGCATATGAGTCTGACCAAGTTTGTTGGGCTCCTCGCGGGCTCGACCCTCACGCTCACGGGCGTGAGCTTCGGAGCCGTTGAGGCGACTAACGACACCACCACCGCCCAGATCAATGAGCTCAAGGCCGAAATCGCGGCCCTCAAGAGCAACCAGGGCGAGCAGTGGCTCACCGAGCAGCGCGCGGACGAGATCCGCGGCGTCGTCCAGGACGTCCTGGCCGACTCCAACACCCGTTCCAGCTTCCAGCAGGCTGGCGGCGCGACTGCCGGTTACAACAACGGCTTCTTCCTCTCCAGCGCTGACGGCAACTACACGCTGAAGATCAACGCCCTCGAGCAGGTTCGCTTCGTCTGGAACAACGGTTACAACAACAGCGACACTGAGAACCAGTGGGGCTTCGAAAACCGTCGCACCCAGGCCTTCTTCTCGGGCAACGTCGTTGACCCGAGCTGGAAGTACCTGGTCGGCTTCGCGTACGACTCGCAGAACGATCCGTACGACAACAACAACTCCGACGGCCCGAACTTCAACCTGTACTACGCCAACATCACGAAGTCGTTCGGCAACGGCTTCTCGGCGAGCGTCGGCCAGATGAACGTGCCGTGGACGGTCGAGAGCCAGCTCTTCAACGCCGGCTCCACCCAGATGGGTGACTACTCGATCTTCGAGTACCAGTGGGGCGCGGGCCAGCAGGTCGGCGTCGCTGCCAAGTACGAGGCCGACATGGTCCGCGTGCAGGGCGGTTGGTACAACGTCGTGTCGACGGTTGATGCCGTCGGCGACCCCGAGAACTACAACAACCAGTGGAACAACGTCAACAACCAGAGCGTTGCCGTGGCTGGTCGCGCGGAGTACAAGGTTGCCGGTACCTGGGAGCAGTTCTCCAAGGAGAGCAGCTTCAAGGGTGAGGAGTTCGGTCTCCTCGTCGGCGGCGGCGTGATCTGGCAGAACGGTCGCGACCAGAACACCACCGACTACGGCAACCCGTTCGCCCTCACGGCTGACGCGCAGGCCAAGTTCGGTGGCTTCAACGTCATCGGCCAGCTCCTGTGGGCCACCGGCGCTCCCAATGCGGACAGCGATTCGAACTGGGGCTTCAACGTCCAGGGCGGCGCGTTCGTGACCGAGGACCTCGAGTTCTTCGGCGCCTGGGCGTACGCCCAGGAGAACGACACCACCAACTTCCTGCAGGCCGGTGCAAACTGGTACTTCGCGAAGAACAGCATGAAGATGACCATGATGGGCATCATCCCGCTGAACGGTGCTGCAGCTGGCGGCGGCTCGAGCGACCAGAACCTCCGCGGCTTCAACGGCGGCGTGGGTCTGGGCGACAGCGACAACAACTTCTCGTTCGTCTGGCAGCTCCAGATGATGTTCTGATCCTCGGATCAGCCTCATCTGCAGCGCAGCAGCAACCAAGTGAATCTTCCATCGGACCCGGCCTCGGCCGGGTCCGATGTGTTTTTGCCCGCGGCTAGCCTGATGCGCGGATGAGTGCGCGCCAGGAAATGTTCGTCGCCATCGCGAGCGCCTCGCTCGTTGCGCGATCGTTCGCGGGTGCCGCGTTGCCGGCGGGCCCGGCGGCCTCGGAAGACGTCCAGGCGGACCTCGACGCCATGCGCGCCGATCTTGCGAACCTCCGCCGCGCGCAAGGCGAGGCGTGGATCGACGAACGCCGCGCCGCGGAGATCCGTGCGCTCGTCTCGGACGTGCTGTCCGACAGCAGCACGCGGACCCAGTGGGCCGGCCCCGGTGACTCCTTCGCCACGGGCTACGACCCGTCACGCGGCTTCTTCATGGGCTCCTCGGACGCGCAGCACTCCGTCCACGCCTTCGGCTTCACGCAGGTCCGCTTCAACGTCAGCAACGGCTACGACGCCGCGGAGCGCACGCCTGCGTCGGAAACCACGTGGGGCATGGAAGTCCGCCGCGCACAGCTCTTCCTGGGCGGAAACCTCGATGGCCCGGGCCTCACGTGGCTCATCGGCCTGAGCATCGGCGCATGGAACGATCCGGTGGACCTGCAGCTGGTGCAGCAGGATCCGGCGTCCGTGAACGGCACTCCCGCCAGCGTGAGCTACCTGAACGTCACCAAGCAGCTCGGCGACGGCCTGTACGTGCAGATCGGCTCCATCTTCACGCCGTTCACCTACGAAAGCCACCTATTTTCCACGGCCCAGACGCAGATGGGCGAGTGCTCGATGATCGAGTGGCTGTTCACCGCGGCGTTCACCACCGGCGTGAGCGTGGGCCAGCTCACCGATTCCGTGATGTGGCAGACCTGCTTCGGCAACCAGGTCGGCACCGCCCCCAGCGAGTGGGACGGAGCGGAGAACCAGAGCATCGCAATGACCGGGCGCCTCAACTGGAAGCTGTGCGGGACATGGGAGCAGTTCCTCCTGGAGACCAGCTTCCCCGACCAGCCGTTCGGTGCGTTCGTCGGCGTGGCGGGTCGCATGGAGAACGGCCGCGCGGACAACGCCGCGGCGGACGGCGGGGCAAATCCCTCGGCGCTGACCGGCGACGTGGCGCTCATGTTCGGCGGCGCCAACCTCATCCTGCAGGGCATCTGGGCGGACCAGTGGACCTCCCGCGGTACCCAGTCGTGGGGCGGCCTGGTGCAGGGCGGGTGGTTCCTTGGGCCCGCGGTCGAGTCGTTCGCCAGCTTCGCCATCGCCGACGTGGTGGACATCCAGTCCACGCTCTCCACGGGGCTGAACTGGTACATCGACCGCTCGTCGCTCAAGCTGACCGGGCGCGTGATGATTCCGCTGGCCGGCAGCCCGGACAACTTCACGTCTGCCGTCCTGCCCCCTCAGGGCCTGTCCGGCGGCGACCACCCCAACAACAACGTGGGGGTGTCCGTCCAGCTGCAGGCATCCTTCTGACTTCGTGGCCCGGGGTCGGCCCGCGGCAATGCCGCCGAATTTCCCCAATCGGCACCCCGGGCTGCAGGCGCTCGCCGGGCACGGCCGATGAACCCTGTGAGATAGGATTCGTCCCTGCATGCCCCGAACACCGGGACATCCCTGCGCCGCGCTTGCCGCCGCCGTCGCCCTTGCCGGCACCGGCGTGGCGATGGCGCAGTCCGCGGACCCCGCCGCATCGGGCGACGTCCTGGCGCGGCCCGCGCCGAGCGTCGACGAGCTGATGAAGCGCCTCGACACGCTCGAGGACCGCAACCGCGAGCTCGAGGCGCGCGTCACCGACCTCAACCGACAGCAGGGCGAGGAGTGGCTCGGCGAGCAGCGCGCCGGGCAGATCCGCGACATCGTCCGCGACGTCCTGGCCGACAGCGACCAGCGCGCCAACCTCAGCGACGGCGGCATGACCGCCGGCTGGAACGACGGCTTCTTCCTTGGAAGCAACGACGGACGATTCCGCATGAACATCGGCGGCTTCGTGCAGAGCCGCTTCACGTGGAGCGCCATCCGCAGCGGCAACTACAACACGTCCACCAGCGCGGGTTCGCAGCCGGTGTTCGACCGCAAGGACAACCGCTACGGCTTCGACATCCCGGACCTCCAGCTCTGGGCCGACGGCCACCTGTTCAGCCGCGACTTCCAGTACATGGTGAAGGCGCGCTTCTACGAGCAGGTCACCACCAACATCAACAAGGGCGACACGAACGGCAGCTCCGCGGCGATCCCGGGAGGCCCGGACTTCAGCCAGATCGAGCTGATGGATGCGTGGATCCGCATCAACATGGACGACCACTGGTCGGTCCGCACCGGCCAGTACCGCTCGCCGTTCTCGCGCGGCTTCCTGGTGCTCGAGCAGTACCAGATGTCCTCGGCGCGCTCCGTGGTGGACTTTCACTATGCCCTCGGCTACACGGACGGCCTGGAGCTCGAGTACCAGAGCGACGAGGTCCGCTCGCGGCTCTCCATCGACAACGGTGCCCAGGACAACATGATGGGCGACATCAACGCCCAGTACGGCGCCAACGGCTACAAGATCTGGCCCACCGGCAGTTTCGGCGGGCAGAACGCGCCGTACTGGGAGCAGAACGCCGTGTTCAGCGTCACGCATCGCATCGACTGGAAGCCGGCCGGCACCTGGGAGCAGTTCCGGAGCTACACCAGCCCGTCGACGGAGACCTTCGGGTTCCTGGCGGGCCTTGGCATCCACTACCAGCAGTCGCAGGGCTACCAGGCCAACCAGGGCACGCCCGGCAAGGACAGTCCGACTTCGCAGTGGTTCACGGCCACCCTCGATGCGCAGGCCAATTACGGCGGCGCCTCGCTCTACGGCGCGTTCTTCTACAACAACGTCAATGCGCCGGGCGCGCTCCAGCCCGCGTTCGGCGACGCGCAGGCCGGTGGCTCCACCGCCGACATCGGCACGCTGAACATCTTCGCCGCGCAGCTGCAGGGCGCCATCTACTTCGCGCCCAAGTGGGAAGCGTTCGCCCGCTACGAGTTTGCGTACATCAGTGGCGGCAACAGCAACCTGGACTCGCTCAATCCCACGATCTCCGATCCCGACCCGCTCAACCTGCTGACCATCGGCGCCAACTACTACCTTGACGGCCATGACCTCAAGTGGACCACCGACCTCGGCTGGGCCATCACCCAGGTCAACCCCTGGTTCGCCGACGTGAATGCCGGCTGGCGCCCCTCGCAGGCGAACGAGATCGTGTTCCGGACGCAGCTGCAGCTGATCTTCTGAATCCTGGTGCCGACGGGGGGGAAGGGGAATTCGCCCATTTCCGAGGCGCATTGCGCGGTTTCCGCCGGGCGGTTCGGGGCCGTGGATTCCCTATCATTCGGGGCCCATGGCAGCCGTTCACCGCGTCGAAGTCCGCCCGAAGTCCGGCCAGCGTGATCCCCGTGCCGAGGCCGTCATCCGCCAGGCCGCATCGCTCGGGCTTCCGCGCCCGAGCGCCGCGCAGCACGCGTCCGTCTACCTGCTGGAGGGCGACCTCTCCGAGGGACAGGTGCGCCGCATTGCCGACGAGCTGCTGGCCGACCCGGTGACACAGGTGGCCGAGCTGCAGGCCCGCGGCTCCGTGCGCCCGCGCCTCGATGCGCTGATCGAGGTGCATCCGCTGCCGGGCGTGACCGACCCCGCCGCGGAGAGCGTGGAAGCCGCGGTGCGCGCGATGTTCGGCACCGCTGTCACCGTCCGCACCGGCGACCGCTACGACCTGGGCGGTGTGCAGCAGTCGGACGCGGCCACCATCGGTGAGAAGGCCCTGGCCAACGCCGTCATCCACGGCATCCACTCCGAGCCGTGGCACCCCGAGCGCTTCCCCGCAGGCCACGGCTATGCGCTGCGGATCGTTGAGGTGCCGGTGCGCGACCTCACCGACGCGCAGCTCGAGAAGCTGAGCCGCGAGGCCCACCTCTTCCTCTCGCTCGACGAGATGCGCGCCATCCAGGCGGAGTACCGCCGGCTG
>Ga0114967_10002415_pt1 | contig 15597 bp, 16 predicted proteins | sample M_130628_MF_Meta_FD_92639 | JGI IMG/M metagenome (GOLD analysis project Ga0114967, IMG submission 92639) | Freshwater microbial communities from Lake Montjoie, Canada to study carbon cycling - M_130628_MF_MetaG | ecosystem: Environmental > Aquatic > Freshwater > Lake | place: Lake Montjoie... | reverse complement strand
GCGGGATCCAGCGGAGCTCAATGCCGATTTCAGCGACAAGCATGTGCCACGGAACGATGTTTGCGTGATGCTCCATGTGGCTGAGCACGACCACGTCGCCGGCGGCAAGGTTTGCTCGGCCCCAACCTAGAGCAACAAGGTTGAGCGCTTCGGTAGCGTTCTTGGTGAAGATGATTTCTGGAGATGAACGAGCACCCAGAAAATCGCGAACAAGTGCTCGAGCGACCTCCATGCGGTTGGTGGCTTCTTCAGCGATCATGTAAACGCCGCGGTGCACATTGGAATTAATCGTGCGGTAGTAGTCGTCCATCGCATCAAGAACCGCAACCGGTTTCTGCGAGGTGGCGGCGGAGTCGAGATAGACGATCGGCTTGCCATGCACATCACGCGAAAGAAGCGGGAACTGCGCCTTCATTGCGGTCCCGTCGATCGGGTCGACGCTTACAGCCATGCGTCGTATCCCTCGGCTTCGAGTTTGCGAGAAAGTTCCGGACCACCTGATTCGACGATTCGGCCGTCGATAAGAACGTGCACAAACGACGGATTGAGTTCGTCAAGCAAACGTTGGTAATGGGTGATGGCAAGAATGCCAAGTTCGGGACGGGCGGCGAGAACTTCGCGCACGCCCTTAGCGACAACACGCAACGCGTCGATATCGAGACCTGAGTCGGTTTCGTCGAGGATTGCAATTTCGGGTTGAAGGATCGCCATCTGAAGAATCTCGTTGCGCTTCTTTTCGCCGCCGGAGAAACCTTCGTTGAGGTAGCGATCGGCGAATGATGGGTCCATATCGAGACGCGTCATCCAGTCCATGATTTCAAGTCGAAGCTCAAGCATCGAAAGATCGATGCCACGTCGTGCCGACCATGCCTGGCGCAGGAAGTTCAGAACGGAGACGCCCTGAATTTCTTGTGGGTATTGAAAGGCAAGAAACATGCCGGCCTTGGCACGAACATCGGTGGGCCAAGCGGTGACGTCGTCGCCCTTGAACAGAATGCGGCCCGAGGTGACTTGGTACTCAGGGCTTCCGAGGAGTGCGGAAGCGAGGGTCGACTTGCCAGAGCCATTTGGGCCCATGAGGGCATGGACTTCTCCGGTGCCGATGGCGAGGTCAACGCCGCGCAGGATCTCAACAGGGTTCTCGCCAGCCGTGGCGACGTGGAGATCCTCGATAGCAAAGAGGGGGGACATGAACCGCAGTCTAGAACCTTTGGGGGATTCGCACTACCGCCGTAGGAGAAATTACGGGGCTGTGAAGAGGGTCACCAGCCCCGATCCACCCACTCCTGCAGATTGGGTCGTTCGTAGCCGATGGTGGTCCAGTTGCCGTGGCCCGGCAGCACGATGGTGTCGGCGCTGTAAGTGAAGAGTCGTTGGTCAAGTGAATCGATGATGGTGGCAAAGTCGCCGCCCTCGAACGAGGTGTTGCCTGGGCCGCCCGGGAAAAGGGTGTCGCCCGAGAACATCAGTGGGCTGCCCTCAAGTGCGAAACACATGGATCCGCGAGTGTGTCCGGGCGTGGCGATCGTGCGAAGACGAAGTCGACCAACCTCGATGACGTTGTCATCTTCCAAAATGCTGTCGTAGGCCTCGAGCATCTCTGAATCGGCAGCAGTAACGGCAACGTCGTATCCGGCTTCGCGAACCGCGGGCACAGCCTGGATGTGGTCCCAGTGTCCGTGGGTTTCGATCACGCGGCGGACTCCGAGGGCCGAGCACAACTCCAAGAGTCGCTCATGCTCGTTGGCCGCATCGATGAGCACACCATCGCCGGTCTCGGTGCAGCGGATGACGAACACGTTGTTGTCCATGGGCCCGACGACGACGGCATGGACTTCGTAACCAGTTTCGGCAAGGAGCAGCGTCATATCCACATTCTCGCAGGGGATTGGTTGCTGAGGGGTGCTGCTGGGCCATGGGAGCAATCAGTTACGAGCGGTTCGGGCCAGCAAGGCCATCCTCGTTCCCTGAGACCCGAGAGATTCGCCCGAAGATGTGCCGCCTCTGGGCTGGTTCGGCTAGAACTACCCCTTGCGGCAAACGCCGCGACGACCTAACCGGCGGGGGATCCACCCCCGTTCGCTACCGGAGGCCACCGCCATGAACTTCGCCTTCTCTGAAGAGCAGGAAGAGCTCCGCAACATCGTTCGTCAGTTCCTTGAAGCAAAGTCTTCAGAGGCCGATGTTCGTGAGCAGATGGACACCGAGCGCGGGTACGACCCGGTCGTGTGGGCGCAGATGGCTGAGCAACTCGGTCTGCAAAGCCTCACCATTCCCGAAGAGTTCGGTGGCCAGGGTTACGGCTACGTCGAACTCATCGTTGTTCTTGAAGAGATGGGCCGCTCCCTTTTGTGCGCGCCGTACTTCTCCTCTGTTGTTCTTGCTGCGAACACCGTGATGCAGTCCGGTGACGACGCTGCCAAGGCTGCGATTCTCCCGGGCATTGCATCAGGCGAAACCATCGCCACTGTTGCGTTCACCGAACCGAATGGTCGCTGGGACGAATCCGGTATCGAAGCAACCGCCAAGAACGATGGCGGAACTTGGAAGATCAACGGCACGAAGTCCTATGTCATCGACGGTCACACAGCGAACGTGATCATCGTTGCTGCTCGTACCTCTGCTGGCGTAAGCCTCTTCTCGGTTACTGGCGATGCTGCTGGTCTCACCCGTACGGCGCTGGCCACTATGGATCAGACCCGCAAGCAGGCCAAGCTCGAATTCGCCAATGTTGAAGGAACGCTCATCGGCACCGATGGCGCGGGCTGGGATGTTCTTTCCACCGTCCTCGACCTTGCTGCTGTTGGCCTTGCTGCCGAGCAGGTTGGTGGAGCGCAGATGTGTCTCGACATGGCAGTCCAGTACGCCAAGGATCGCGTGCAGTTCGGTCGTCCGATTGGTTCGTTTCAGGCCATCAAGCACAAGTGCGCCGACATCCTCCTCGAGGTTGAATCAGCAAAGTCCGCTGCCTATTACGCCGGCTGGTGTGCATCGGAACTCAACGACGAACTGCCTGCAGTCGCGTCGCTGGCCAAGGCCTATTGCTCCGATGCCTATTTCCATGCGTCAGCTGAAAACATCCAGATCCACGGTGGTATTGGCTTCACATGGGAACACCCCGCACACATGTACTTCAAGCGTGCGAAGTCTTCGGAACTTCTTTTCGGTGATCCCACCTATCACCGTGAGCTTCTTGCCCAGCGCATCGGCATCTGATCCGCTGACGACTGCGACGAGATCATCGTGATCGTCGTCTTCATCATCCTCTCCGCGCTGGCGGTGATCGTGATCGGTCTCCTTGCCGTTGGACGACTCGCGGGCCAGCTCGCTGAACAGCCGCGACCCGCGTTGTATGACCGCGGCGAAGCGGTGGACTTCGTGGCCGACCTTCTTCCCGACGACGTCACGGCACAGTTGACCTACGACGAACTTGCGCAATTGCTGCAGTGGCATCTCGACTACCTCGAAGAGCGCGGCGTTGCTCGTGCCCAAGGTGTTGACAATGTTGCGAGTGGACCGCTCATCGCCGCCGAAGATGATGCGTTGGCATTCGTGATCGGAAAGTCGACCGAGGCGGGCCTTGAGGTCGACGATGTTTGGGTCGTTCAAGTGATCCAGGGCAACGAGAACTACCTCGAAGCCATCGGCGCTATCGGCTCCGAGCTGTTGATGCCCGAAGATCCAACCGTCTAGTAATCGCCGGCAAAAGAACGGCCGTTGGTTCTCGGCCGTCTACGCTGTCACCATGCATCGTCCGACAAAGTTTGAACACAACCGTTGGGTGGGCGACAAGCGCACGCAGGTCGTCTACGACGTCGACAACATCGACGATCCGTCCATTATTGAAGAACTGATGGAAGCCGAGACCTACATTTGTTTCGGACCAGACACAGTCAACGAAGCTCGCAATCGTTGTTACAAGCCCTACAAGGGCAATGGCAGCGGTCTTGTAGACGTCGAAAGCTGATTGACAAGGACCGTGGAGAATCTCTTTCGGTCAGGCGACATTGAACTTGCCGGACACCTCGCTCGTCCGCGAATTGCACCGGGTACGTCAGTTCCAGGACTACTGATCTGTCACGGCTTTCCGAATTTGAATCAAGGCGGATCGCTCTCTGCTCGATCCTTCCCGGAACTCGCAGAACGCATCGCCACCGAAATGGGTTGGATGGTGCTGGTCTTCAACTTTCGTGGCGCGGGCGATTCCGATGGCAATTTTTCGTTGCACGGTTGGCGAGACGACCTTCTTGCCGCTGCTGCGTATCTGCGAACTGTCGAGGGTGTTAGTGGAGTGTGGGCTGCGGGGTATGGAAGCGGTGGTTCACTTTCGATTGTCGCTGCGTCGCTTGACTCGGAAATTCGTGGCGTTGCGGCAATGGGTTCGCCTGCCGATTTCGACGATTGGGCCAATCACCCAAGGCGGCTTCTGCAGCACGCTCGTGAAACCGGAATTATTCGATCGTCCTCGTTCCCTGAAAATTTCGATACGTGGTCGAAAGAGATTCGCGATGTGCGCGCTGTTGCGGCAATTCGAACTGTTGCGCCACGGGACGTGTTGATTATGCACGGATCAGAAGACGAGGTTGTTCCGGTATACGACGCTCGCGTTCTTGCCGATGCACACGGAAGCGCCGACCTTCGCATCATCGAAGGCGGAGCGCATCAATTGCGCCATGACCCACGAGCGGTTGCCGTGTTGTTGGGTTGGCTTGATCGACAGCGAGCAGCGGCCGCCGCCGAACGTTCGGGCTGAAACTCAGAGCCGGAAGGGATCGAGCGATTCGGTGTCGATCCCGTGCTCGTCAATCGCTGAGGCCACAACGGATGCATCGATAACACCATCGGCGGCAAGCGCCGAGAGCACGGCAATTTCGATGTTGGCCGCATCGACCTCGAAGAATCGGCGCAGTGCTTCGCGAGTGTCGGAGCGACCGAAACCATCGGTGCCCAGTGAGATGAATCGCTTCGAAACGTAAGGGGCGATTTGGTCGGGCACGGCTTTCATGAAGTCGGTGACGGCAATGATTGGGCCGGGTGCGTTGCCGAGTTGCTCGGTGACCTGCGCAACTCGTGCCGTTTGCGTTGGATGAAGGCGATTCCATCGTTCAACGGTGAGAGCATCTTCACGAAGTCGCTTGTACGAGGTGGCGCTCCAGAGTTCTGCGCCAATTCCGCGAGCGGCAAGAGCAATTTGCGCTTCGAGAGCGCCTCGGTTCATCGTTCCCGAAAAGACGATGGTCGCCTTTGCTTCGAGGTCCGCAGGAGCATCGGCCCACTTGTAGAGACCACTCATGATGTCCTCGTTCGTGACGTGCTCGGGACGCATAGGCATGATCTGGTTCTCGTTGTACGCGGTGAGGTAATAGAAAACGCTTTCGCCGGCACCGTTTGGTTCGCCGTACATGCGCTCAAGCCCGCACTCGACAATCGTTGCCAGTTCGTAGGCAAACGCTGGGTCATAGGCCTGGCATGTCGGAACCGTGGAGGCCAGAACGAGGCTGTGTCCGTCTTGATGTTGCAAGCCTTCGCCCAGCAATGTGGTGCGTCCTGCGGTGGCACCAATGATGAATCCCTTTGCTTGCGCATCGGCGGCGGCCCAGATGAGATCGCCAACACGCTGAAACCCAAACATTGAATAGAGCGTGAAGAACGGAACCATCGGAACGCCACGAGTCGCGTAACTCGTGCCGGCGGCAGTGAAACTCGCAAGCGAACCAGCTTCTGTAATTCCCTCTTCGAGAAGCTGCCCACTTTTTGATTCGACATAAGAAATCAGAAGTTCGTGATCGACGGGCTCGTAGAGCTGTCCTTGTGACGCGTAGATCCCAAGTTCGCGGAACAGAACTTCCATTCCAAATGTGCGCGCTTCGTCGGGGATGATGGGCACAACTCGAGGGCCGAATTCTTCGGCGCGACAGAGACCGCGAAGCAGGCGAGTGAAAGCCATCGTGGTGGAGACCGATTGGGTTCCAGAGCCCTTGGCGAACTCTTCGTAGACCGTTGGGTCGGGGAGGGTGAGCGGACGTCGGATTTCCAATGAACGGCTGGGAAGAGGTCCACCGAGTTCAGAACGACGTTGCGCGAGGTAGAGCGCTTCGGGTGAATCGGCCGGTGGACGATAAAACGGTGGGGCGTCAGCATCGATGACGGCGTCGGGGATCTGATCGGTGAGTTGCAAGCGGTCACGGAACTCAATGATCTGATCGTGGCTGAGTTTCTTAATGGAGTGCGTTGCATTGCGGCCTTCGACCGTGGAACCCAATGCCCAGCCCTTTACGGTCTTGGCCAGAATGACGGTGGGAGCACCCGTTGTTTCCGAAGCTGCTTTGTAAGCGGCGTAGACCTTCTTGTAGTCGTGTCCACCGCGTGGGAGCGCACGCAACTGATCGTCGGAAAGATGATCGACGAGTTTACGTAAGCGCGGGTCGGGGCCAAAGAAATGCTCGCGAATATACGCGCCGCTTTCGATGGCGTATCGCTGCCATTCACCATCAAGCGTTGCGTTCATTTTTGCGACAAGGACGCCGTCGACGTCTTTCGCTAACAACTCATCCCATCCGGCACCCCAAATGACCTTGAGTACATTCCAGCCGGCACCGCGAAAGACCGATTCAAGTTCTTGGATGATTTTTCCGTTGCCGCGCACTGGTCCGTCGAGGCGCTGCAAGTTGCAATTCACGACCCAAATCAGATTGTCGAGTTGTTCGCGACCGGCCAGCGAAATTGAACCCAGCGTTTCTGGTTCATCGGTTTCGCCATCGCCCAGAAAGCACCAAACCTTTGACGCGCTGGTGTCATCGATGCGGCGGTTGTAGAGATATTTGGAGAATCGGGCTTGATAGATCGAATTCAGAGGGCCGAGTCCCATCGAGACGGTGGGGAACTCCCAGAACTCGGGCATAAGCCACGGGTGCGGGTAACTCGAGAGCCCGCCGCCGCCGATCTCGCGGCGAAATCGCATCATCTGGTCTTCGCTCAGTCGGCCTTCAAGATACGCACGCGCATAAATGCCGGGTGATGCATGGCCTTGCAGATACACATGATCGCCGACAAGTGCACCTTCCTTGCCGCGGAAGAAATGATTGAACCCAACTTCGAGCAGCATCGCTGATGACGCGTAGGAAGACAGATGCCCACCGATTCCGTCGGCTTCTTTGTTCGCATAGGTGACAGAAATCGCCGCGTTCCATCGCAAGTACTGACGGATGCGCTTTTCAATGTCTTCGTTGCCGGGGAACCAAGGCTGTTCTTCAACGGGGATGGTGTTGATGTACGGAGTGGATACCTCTGCCGGCGTTCCGATCTGAAGTTCTCGCGCCCGCTCGGTGAGCCGAGATACCAAATACCGAGCTCGAGTTTTGCCCGCGCTATTGACGACAGCATCGAGAGAGTCGAGCCATTCCACCGTCTCACTTGGATCGGAATCGGGTAGCTGGCTAACAAACTGGTCAAGGTCCACGAGGTGCCTTTCGAAAACTGCGTTTCCCCATGATGCCCACATCAGCGTGTTACCGGCAGGTAGGAACGTTGATTTTGTGTGAATCGTGGATGTCGGGTCTTTGCTCTGACCTGTGCGACGCTGAATGCGTGACAACAGTCGTGTACACCGATGGTGCGTGCAGCGGTAACCCTGGTCCCGGCGGATGGGCCTGGGCGGTTGTCGATGGCGGATTCGGAAGCGGTGGCGAAGCCCACTCAACGAATCAGCGGATGGAGATCATGGCGGCCTTCGAAGCAGTGAAGTCACATTCGGGACCGCTCGAAGTCGTGAGCGACTCCACCTATGTCGTGCACTGTTTCCGCGACCGTTGGCATGACGGCTGGAAGCGAAGAGGATGGAAGAACTCTCAGCGCAAACCTGTGGCGAATCGCGATCTCTGGGAGCCGTTTATTGATCTCGTGTTGAGTCGTGGCGATGTCACCTTTCGCTGGGTGAAGGGCCATGCCGGTGACCCGATGAACGATCTTGTCGACCGCCTTGCCGTCGAGGCTGCAACGACACAACGAGAAGCCTCTGGATCGGAACGACCCACCAATCTTGGACCGGCCGACACCTTTGGTACTGGGGAATCCGCACAAGGAATCGTTGACGATTCCCGGGCTTACCCCGATGACGATCAACTTTCGTTGTTCTGATTTGAGAACGGCGTGCCGAATGCGGTGTCGCTGGTCTGATCCCCGTATTCTCTGCCTTCATGGAAATCAATGGAATCTCAGCAATCGTCACCGGAGGCGCTTCCGGTATCGGTGAAGCCTGTTCACGTCAGCTCGCCGCTGCGGGCGCAAAGGTCGTCATCGCCGACCTCAACGACGAAAAAGGTAATGCCCTTGCTACGGAAATTGGTGGCGCATTTGCCCATGTTGATGTGTGCAACAGCGATGACATCAAAGCGGCCATCGCTATGGCCGAAGAAATGGGTCCGATCCGTGCACTTGTGAACTCTGCAGGTATCGGTGCCGCCAGTCGCACGATCGGCAAGGACGGCTCGTATGACTCGGCGTTCAACCTCGATTACTGGCGCAAGGTCATCGACGTGAATCTCACCGGCACATTCGACTGCATCCGTCTTGTGGCTACCGCCATGAGTCGCACCGAACCCGTGTCCGCCGACGGCGAACGCGGTGCGATCGTAAACATGGCTTCCACAGCAGCATTTGACGGACAGATCGGTCAGGCTGCCTATTCCGCTTCGAAGAGCGGAGTTGCGGGAATGACGCTGCCCATCGCTCGTGATCTCGCCGTTGTGGGCATCCGGGTCAACACCGTTGCGCCAGGCCTCATCGATACGCCGATTTACGGCGAAGGCGAAGGGAGCGAGGCGTTCAAGGCCAAGCTTTCGAAGGACGTTCTGTTCCCCGATCGTCTTGGCTATGCCAGCGAACTCGCCTCGATGGTGATGCAGCTCATCACCAACTCGTATATGAACGCTCAGACCATTCGTGTCGACGGCGGAGCCCGTTTCGGCCCGAAGTGATCTGGACCTGATCTGAACAGGGACTCGGCCTTAGGGCCGGGTCCTTTGTTTTTGTGGGCGGACTGACTACGATCGTACGCATGTTCGTAGTGGGAATCGACCCGGGGCTGACCCGCTGTGGCTATTGCGTTGTCGAGGCGCGAGACGGCGCTCAACCTCGGGCGGTTGCCCTCGGTGTCATGCGCACCTCGCCCGAAGACGAAGTACATCATCGGCTCGCCGAACTTCAATCCGAACTGCGTGCGCTGCTTGCTGAATTTCCTGTGACCGCAATGGCCGTTGAACGAGTGCTATTCCAAGTCAATGTCCGCACCGCAATGTCGGTGGGTCAAGCCAGTGGCATCGCAATGGTCGAAGCGGTCAACGCCGGTTGTGAAGTTGTCCAGTATTCGCCCAACGAAGTGAAGTCTGCGGTGGCGGGCTGGGGCAATGCCGACAAAGTTCAGATGCAACAGATGGTGCAGACATTGCTTGGTCTCGCCGAACCGCCGCATCCGTTCGATGCCGCCGACGCCGCCGCACTCGCGTTGTGCCATATCGCCATGGCGCCAATGCGCGCGGCGGCTAATCGAGCCGTAGCGAAAGCGGGTGCCTGATGATTGGTTCAGTCCGCGGCACATTGCTTGAACGATTGCCTTCGGGTGAAGTCCTTGTTGAGGTCTCCGGAATCGGTTACCGCGTCATCGTTGCGCCATCGACCGCGGCGTCACTTGGCGAAACCGGATCCAAAGTCTTTCTGCACACACATCATCACCGCCGGGAAGACGCCGAAACGCTCTACGGGTTCATCTCATCGGAACAACGAATGGTGTTTGAAGCACTGTTATCGGCCCACGGTGTTGGACCAGCTATGGCTCTTGGCATCATGAGTGTGCATTCGCCGTCAGCACTTGTGCGCGTCTTGGCCAACGACGACATCGATGCACTGTGTCTCGTACCCGGGGTCGGCAAGAAGACCGCTGCTCGCTTGCTTATCGAACTCAAGTCGAAACTCGATATTCCTGGTCTCGACCTAGGCATCGGTTCCGCTTCGGCCGATGGCACGGGTGGCGGGTCCTCGTCGGTTGCCGATGTCCGCAGTGCTCTCACCGAACTTGGCTACGGACCAGAAGAAGTTGCTGAAGCGGTGAAGGAACTTCCCGATTCTTCCGATACGGCCGAACTCTTACGCCTTGCTCTGCAACGATTGGCAGCCTGATGCGCGACGAATTGCTGTCACCAGAACCCACTCCCGACGAGGCCGAACTCGAGGTCGGCGAGATGCGAGCTGGCTCCGACATCATTGGTGAAGAGGGTGGGCTGCGCCCGCGTCATCTCGACGACTTTGTTGGTCAACGTGAGCTGAAAGAACACCTCGGCATCATTCTTGAAGCCGCCCGTCGCCGCGAACAGGCCGTCGACCATCTGTTATTCGCTGGTCCGCCAGGTCTGGGTAAGACAACACTCGCCGGCATCGTTGCTGCGGAACTTCAGGTTGGCATGCACATCACCTCGGGTCCTGCACTCGATCGCGCTGGCGATCTCGCCGCAATCCTCACGCGATTGGGTGAAGGCGATGTTTTGTTCATCGATGAAATCCATCGCCTCAGCCGCAATGTCGAAGAAGTGCTTTACCCAGCAATGGAAGATTTTCAACTCGACATCGTTTTGGGTAAAGGTCCTGCCGCGCGTTCGATTCGCCTCGACCTTCCGCGATTTACACTCGTCGGTGCGACCACACGCACCGGTCTTATTACAGGCCCACTGCGCGATCGCTTCGGTCTCGTCGCTCGCCTCGACTACTACGACGCCGATGAACTGCAATCGATCGTTTCTCGCGCTGCCGGCATTTTGGGTATCGGAATCGACGATGGCGGCGCTTCGGAGATCGCTCGTCGAGCGCGTGGCACGCCCCGGATCGCCAATCGACTCCTTCGCCGTGTTCGCGACTTCGCCGAGGTTCGTGGCGATGGCCAAATCGATGAAGCCACCGCCAACGAAGGCCTTGCGGTCTTCGGAGTCGACGATCTCGGCCTCGACAAAGTTGACCGGGCGGTCCTTTCAAACCTCTGCCAGAAGTTTGGCGGGGGCCCCGTGGGCCTAGGCACCTTGGCGATCAGTATCGGTGAAGCCGAGGAAACGGTCGAAGACGTCTACGAACCATTTCTGATCCAGCAGGGCCTGCTTATGCGCACTCCTCGTGGGCGCGTCGCCACTCCTGCGGCTTGGGCACATCTCGGGTTGATTGCTCCGGCGAGCGCACCGCTTACCGCCGACCCATCACGGGGCCTGTTCGAAAGCTGACCGAGCGGATCTAGCCTCTCTTCGCAATGGAGACCTCCGCCTTCGATTACGAGTTGCCGGAATCGGCGATTGCGCAGCACCCACTACCGGAGCGTGATGCGGCGCGGCTGCTTGTCGACCAAGGCGCTGGAGTGGCCCCACTGAACAGGAATGTTCGTGATCTTGCTGAGTTACTTGAACCAGGCGATCTTCTCGTACTCAACACCACGCGAGTGCTGCCCGCCCGACTCGCGTTGTGTAAAGAAACTGGCGCAGCGGTTGAGGTATTGCTTCTCGAACGGCTCGATGGTGGTTTGCTGTCTGACAGCGGAACCTCTCGATGGGAAGCGTTGGTTCGTCCCGGCCGAAAGCTCCCGCCCGGAACCGTCGTTCGCCCCGCTGCGGGTACAGGACTCGAGGTTGTCGTCGAAGACGACTTTGGCGACGGTCGGCGAGCCGTCACCATCGATGTCGATGGGCCATTGCTCGATGTGCTCGAACGCTTTGGCGTCATGCCCTTGCCGCCGTACATCACCGAGGTGCTCGCCGAGCAAGAGCGCTATCAGACTGTGTTCGCCGAACGCCCCGCATCGGCTGCGGCCCCCACCGCGGGGCTACATCTCACGCCCGAGGTGCTCTCCCGTTGTGCCGATCGGGACATTGTCCGAGCGGATGTCGAATTAGTTGTTGGTCTTGGCACATTTCGGCCCATTGCGACCGATCAGATTGAAGATCATGTGATGCACGGAGAGTTTTTCCGAGTGCCCCAAGAAACGCTCGATGCGTGTGCCCGAACAAAAGCCAATGGTGGGCGAGTCGTGGCGGTGGGGACCACCGCTGTGCGGGCGCTAGAAAGCGCAGCAGCGTTCGGAACGACCGAGGGTCGCACGGAACTCTTCATTCATGGCGACTACCCGTTCGCAATTGTTGATCGACTCATGACCAACTTTCACTTGCCGAAATCCTCGTTGATCGTGATGATCGACGCCTTTATCGGTCCACGATGGCGAGACCTCTATGCCGACGCGTTGCGCGATGACTACCGGTTTCTGTCATTCGGTGACGCGATGCTGTTGACGCGTCGGTGACGCGATGCTGTTGACGCGTCAATAAGCAGAGCTCTGACGGTTCTCAGAGGAATTCGCACAGGTAGGCCGAAGGAGTTTCGGCCCGAACCTGGAAATGGCTCGAGGCAGGAACCTCAAAGCGAGATCCCTTTGGGTAGGTCTCCCAATCGCTCTCGCCATCGACGATCGCCTCAATGGCACCAGCAACGACGGTTATGAGTTCGGCGCCATCGGTGTTGAAGTCGTAGGTGCCGGGGGCGATAACGCCAACGGTGGCCCGTCCTGAAGCATTTTCGAAGCCGAGGCTTTGAACGCCGCCATCGAAATACGTGTTGTGAGAGGTATCTGACATGTCAACGACGATAATGCTCAACGGGGGTGAGTTGTGGTGACATGGAGGTCTCTTGTCAACTTTTTTCTTGCGCTCATCAAATCGACGTCACTGGAGCAGTAGTGAGTAACGAAGAATCCGAATTTGTACTCCGGCTGCAGATTGACGCAACCGACGGTCAGGCCCGAACTGGCGTGGCGCACACGGCTCGTGGTGAATTTCGCACGCCTTGTTTCATGCCAGTTGGAACTCGAGCAGCAGTGCGCACGCTGACATCGGCCGACCTCGAGAAACTCGGCGCGGAGGTCATCCTCGGCAACACGTACCACTTGATGTTGAAGCCGGGGGCCGATCTCATCGAGCGGTTCGGCGGGTTACATGGTTTCGCCGATTGGCACGGACACGTACTTACTGATTCGGGCGGATTCCAGATTTTTTCGCTTGAGCCGAAAGTCACCGATGAGGGCGCCACATTCAAGTCGACCTACGACGGCAGTTATCACCATCTGAGTCCCGAAGGCAGCGTCGAGGTTCAGCAGAAACTGGGTAGCGATATCCAGATGGTTCTCGATGTTTGCCCGCCGCTTCCATCGTCTGAGGCAGTTGTTCGCGCCGCGCTCGAACGATCGGTGTTGTGGGCGGGCCGAGCAAAAGCGGCAAACGTTCCTGCTCGAGCCAAAGGTTCAAAACAAGCGCAGTTCGGAATCGTGCAAGGCGGCATCAACGTTGCAATGCGAACCGAAAGCGCACAACGCACTCTCGACATCGGTTTCGATGGCTATGGCATCGGTGGGCTTTCGGTGGGCGAGACACGAGACGAGATGTTGCCGGCGCTTGCGGCCGTGACCGAGGTTCTTCCCGTTGATCGACCCCGCTATCTCATGGGAGTTGGAGATCCGGTGAGCATCGTGGAAGCGGTTGCCCTTGGGGTCGACATGTTCGATTGCGTACTGCCGACCCGATTGGCCCGCCACGGAACAATTCTCACCAGCGCGGGGCGAATGAATCTTCGAAATGCGAAATTCGCTGATGACCCCGAGCCGCTCGAACCTGGGTGTCTCTGCGAGGCCTGCTCTCGTTGGTCGCGGGCCTATCTTCGCCACCTGCTCATGGTGAGCGAACCCACTGCGGCTCGTTTGACCACGATCCACAACGTGCACTGGTTGCTTCGAATGATGGAGGGAGCACAAGCGGCAATTGCCGCTGGCACCTTCGATCGATTCCGTTCTCTGGTGGCGTCGGTCTGGGACTGATCAGTCGGGTAGGGCGAATGAAGGGGCAGGGGAGATGGGGGCTAACGTGTCCCCGATTCCAACTTGGAACCCCATCTGATCGAGCCCATACGAGACCATGTCCTTCATCATCATCATCGTTCTGTTCGTTATCGCCTGGGTCGTGTTGATCCTGCCGAAGCAGCGTGAGGTCAAGCGTCACGGGTCGTTCGTCCAGAGCCTCGCCGTCGGCGACGAAGTTATGACTGGATCAGGCATCTACGGCACTCTCGTCGAGATCGACGAGTCCACTGTTGTGTTGCAGGTCGCTCCGGGAGTTGAACTCAAGGTTGCTCGCCGTGCGGTCGCATCGAAGGTTATTGACCCGAATGCGGCGGCATCGATCGCGGATGAAAACGCAACCGATGAGGACTCTGAAGCATGAGGCGCTTACGTGGGTATGGCTCGCTCGTCATCATTGTTCTCGTTGCAGCGTCCGCGCTGCTCTACACGCTTGTAGCCGGCAACAAGCCACTACTTGGTCTCGACCTTCAGGGCGGTGTCTCTGTTGTCCTGAAGCCCGTGCAGCAGGTTGACAACGACACCATCGATCAAGCGATTGCCATTATTCGTCAGCGCATCGATGCGATCGGTGTTGCCGAACCTGAAATCACCCGACAGGGCAGCAACATCCTCATTCAGATTCCTGGCGTGAAGGACAAAGAGCGCGCCTTGCAGCTGGTTGGGCAGACCGCTGAGCTGCAATTCCGCCCGGTTCTCGCCAATGTCCCGATCGATCCTCAAGCGGAGACGACAACGACAAGTGGCGATCCTGCGGCAACCACAACCACGGCCGCCGGGACTCCGACAACCACGATCGATCCAACCAAGACCGTCGGCGGGCTTTCGCTCGATGTCTGTACGACTGGCCTGACTGCCGAAGAAATCAACGCGACCGGACAAGCGGTCTTGCCGCAGTGCAAAGACGGGCTTCTTGTTGGTTCCTATGCCGTTGGCCCTGTTTCATTAACGGGCAGCGCGCTTGAAACTGCTCGCGCCAACCTTGGCAACAGCGGACAATGGGTCGTTGCGCCAACGTTCAAGAGTGGTAGCGACGGAATTGGCGGCTTTAATGGCGTTGCCGGTCAGTGTTTCTCGAAGGGCTCTACGTGTCCGACCGGACAGCTCGCGATCGTTCTTGATGGTCGCGTTCTTTCTGCTCCGAGTATCAACAGTCAAAGTTTCAAAGCTGACCAGATCGAAATCTCGGGGTCGTTTACTGAGCGCACCGCCAAGGACCTTGCGACTGCCCTTAAGTACGGCGCTTTGCCAGTCGAGTTCGAACAACAGCAAGCCCAAGTTGTTTCGGCAACGCTTGGCCGCGACGCTTTGCATGCAGGCCTCGTCGCCGGTCTTGTAGGGCTCATCGCCGTCGCTATTTACATGATGGCCTTCTATCGAGTGCTCGGACTTTTCGCCATCCTCAAACTTGGCATCGAGGCCGCGTTGTTGTGGTCGATCATTTCGTGGCTTGGCGCCAACAATGGTTTGGCTCTCACGCTTGCCGGCATCACCGGCATCATCGTTTCTATTGGTGTTTCGTTGGACTCGAACGTTGTCTATTACGAACATCTCAAAGAAGACATCAATCACGGTCGATCGATTCGCAGCTCGACCGACAAGTCTTTTGTGTCGGCATTCTCAACAATCGTGAAAGCCGACGTCGCTTCGCTCATTGGTGCTGCGCTGCT
>Ga0114967_10002412_pt1 | contig 15619 bp, 13 predicted proteins | sample M_130628_MF_Meta_FD_92639 | JGI IMG/M metagenome (GOLD analysis project Ga0114967, IMG submission 92639) | Freshwater microbial communities from Lake Montjoie, Canada to study carbon cycling - M_130628_MF_MetaG | ecosystem: Environmental > Aquatic > Freshwater > Lake | place: Lake Montjoie... | reverse complement strand
TGCGTGTCTTCCATGGGGCTCTGCTCCCAAAATAAATCAGGGGCGCACCGGAATACGCCCCTGAGTGGGAAATTGATTCAATGAACGGAAGGGAACCTAGCGCATGAGGTTGACGCTGCGGGAGCGCTTGATCTCACGGGTGATTTTGCGGTGCAGCCACATGGTAATACCGGTGAGGCGGCGGGGGAGGATCTTGCCGGTTTCGGTGGTGAATTTCGCGAGGTAGTCGGGCTGCTTGTAGTCCACCATCTCCACTTTGATGTCATAACGGCGGCGCGGCATGCGCTTGTTATGCTTGCGGAAGTTGATGAGGCGCTGCGTGGTCTTGGGTTGCATGACGTGTAATGGATTGGGGCTGAAGGCCGGTTAGCGGATTTCCCGGTGCTTGGTGCGGCGCTGCAGGAAGGGGTTGAACTTGACCTTTTCAAGACGGCCGGGCGTGCGCACGCTCTTCTTGTTGCGGGTGGTGACGTAGCGGGAAGGCGGGGCGCCTTCGGCGCGGGCCTCGGTGCATTCGAGGATGATGATATCGCGTGGCATGACTTTACGGGAAGGTTCGGAAGGTGGAAAGGGGGCGGAGTCTAATTCAATGATTCAGAGTTTCAACTCTCTTTTTCATTCTCGGAGGATTCTTCTTCACCTTCCTCATCGTCATCTTCCGAGCCCATGAGGCCGAAGAGGGAGCGGACCTGGCGGCGGCCGCTGTTCGGACCGACCTCTTTTTCGTAGATCTGCTGGCAGTCGATGGTCAGGCGGGCAAAAGGCAAGGCTTCAAGGCGGGCCTGGGGAATGCGTTTGTTGCAGGCCTCGCAGACGCCATAGGTGCCATCCTTGATACGCTTCAGGGCTTCTTCGATTTCGTAGAGAGCGTCCTGTTCCTGGGCGAGCAGGCTGAGGGCGAAATCGCGGTCATAGGCATCCGTGCCGGCATCTGCCTGGTGCATGCCAAAGGCGCTGGCTTCGCTGCCTTCGGCTTTGTTGCGGAGGGTTTCGCTGGCGGTGCCGGTCATGGAATCCATGAGGGCGTCCTTGAGATCGAGCAGTTTTTGCTTGGCCATTTTGACAAAGACGGAGTGCTTGATCTCGCCTTCCTGGGCTTCGTCTGGAATAACCAAGGGCTTGACGGAAGCCGCTGCTGGGGTTGCCTTGGCGGGCTCAGGCTTGGCTGCGGTGCGGCGGATAGAGCCGGTCCTGGACTCAGTGGGGGTAGCTTTCTTTTTCAGAATGGGGGGGGCGGGGGCCTTGGTGGTGGGTTTAGGGTCGGGAGATTTTTTAACAGATTTGGCAGCAGCACTTTTGCCGGCAGGTTTTGCCGGAGAAGCCGTTTTGCTGGCAGGTTTTGCCGGAGAAGCCGTTTTGCTGGCAGGCTTGGCTGGAGCAGCAGGTGGTTTTTTCGCCGGTGCTTTACCTGATTGCGGGGCGGGGGTTTTTCCTTTGCTGGACATCTGGAAGAAGGCCGGTTGGAGTTGATGGGGAAAAGGCTGCGGGTGGAGCACGCCTGTGAGGAGATAGGGCGCGGGGGCGGGATCTGTAATGCGCAGCTTCCCACCATGCAACCTAAATTCCACGGGCCCGCTCCCTGCTTTTTGGCTCAACTCAGGAAGGAATTCGCCCTATATATTAAAATTTTAATTTTTACTAATAATCATTTTTGGTATAGTAAATATCCGCCTCCTTTTTTCGGTGCCGAAAAAACTGGCAATGGATGGCTTTTGCTGCACTTCTCTCGATCCCATGGGTTTCCAGGCTCACGCCTGCGCCCGTTGACCCCCACCGACTTCCCATCCGCCGTATTTTTCTCCATGGCCAAACTGATCATCAGCCTGAATTCAAAGGAATCGCTCGATTTTGAGCTGAGTGCCGAAGTAACGAGGCTGGGCCGTCGTTCCAACAACGAAATCGTGATCGACAACACGTGGATTTCCTCCCTGCACGCGGAATTCCGGCGGAATGCCGCAGGTGGGTGGCTCGTGAAGGATTTGAACTCGAGCAATGGCACGACAGTGAACGGAATCCGGATCGTGGAGCAGATGCTGCGTCATGGAGACCGGGTGGCGTTTGGTCAACTGGAGGCCTTTTTTGAGCATGAGCCCGCGCCAATGGCCCCGCCGGTCCGGATGGTCCCGGCAAGCCCTGCCCATGGAATTGCACCGGCCGCGCCCCTGCAGGTCGTCGCCAGCCAACACCTGGCGGAAGCTGAAGCGGCGTTGCAACGTGTTCAGGAGGCCACACGGGTGGCCCAGGCAGAGTGCGATGCCCTGCGTGAGGAAGCTGCTCAACTCCGCAAGGCCAACAGTGCCCAGCAGGAGGCTGCACGGGACGAACTGAATAAAATCCAAGCGGCCTGCCAGCAGGCCCAGGCGAAAACGGTGGAGGAGGAGCAAAAGCTGGCGGCTTGCCTGAAATCGATGGAGCAGATGCAGGCGCAGCTCCAGGAATTTACCGCAAAAATGGCCCACTGGGAACAACCGCAGGCGGCAGCGGCTGCCTTAGCCATGACTCTGAAGACCGATCAGGCCATGGCAGCTTCCCTGAAAATGGAAATTCAAGCGGCCACCGCCAGATTGGAATCCGATCAATCCTCCATCAATGCCGCCACTGCGCAGCGCGGGTTCCTCAATCAGGAATGCGCCTCCATGGAAGCCAGGCTGGAAGGGCTGCGCCGCGAGACCGAGGGAGCCGGGAGCCTGAGCGCCAAAGTAGCCGATCTCCGCCAGCAGCAGGCCGAAAGCGAGCGGCGTCTCGAATTCCTGAACGACCGTCTCGCCGGCATGTCGGAAGCCCCGGATCCAAACTGGGGCACCGTCCACTCCCTGGCCCGCAGCTTTATCAAAAAGCTGGATCTGATCGACGACTTGATTGCCCATCTGTCCAGCCATGGCGACTCCCGCGATGCGCTTGCCCAGCTGCAGGTGTTCCGCTCCGGTTTATTGGATATCCTGAAGGAATACTCCATCGAATCCTACAGCCTGGAGCCCGGCACCGTAATCGACATCGCGGCCCGCAAGCGGATCCAAATCGTGGAGACCCTCAGCCAGGGCGGGCACGCCGGAACGCTGATTGTGCGCACCTACCGCCCCGGTTATGTTTGCCAAAATGGCGACCTGGGCATCCCCACGCTGCTGCGCAAGGCCGACGTGGCCGTGTCCATGGCGGTCGGCTAGCCGGCTGAATGTCTCCAGGGTTGGCGTGCCATTGCGTGCACGGGGCAAATCGTCTCTGATGGCTTCCGCATGATGCGCTGCCGTTCCATATTATTTCTCCTGCTCGTTTGGCCCCTTTGGCTTCATGGGACCGAGGAGCCCCTCCACCAAACCGCCATCAACGATGCGCTCCAAAGCGGCCGGGCCTTGTGGAAAGTGATTTCGCCCAGCGATGCCGGCCGGACTGGCAAGCTTCAGCCTAGCCTTTATTTCCCCAAACAGGCGTGGCAATTCTTCTCTGCGGAACCTCCGCCGAAGGAGGAAAACCGCCGCGAAACCCTGGAAATCATCTGGCCTGACCACAGCCGCGCCGGAGCCCTCATTACATGGTATGGCAAGGGCAACAAAAATGCCTGCCGTCCGACCCATCCCGGGGATCAGATCAGTCCGCAATCCGTTGGAGATCTTTTTGTGCTGATGCCGGCGGGTGACAAAACATTCCACGGCTACCTGCTGGGCACCGATGAAGCCGCGGAGGCCTTTTGTCAGGACCTGGGCATGGAGCCCGGGCAGCGCTGGGGCAGCTACGGGGAGATTTCCGGCGAAAAAAGCAGCCAGGACACCCTGGAGTCCTGGGCCGCGCGGGAGGCGGTGCGGCACTCTGACTTTCCTACCGGCAAGGTCATGGCTGGCCTGGCCCGGCAGGCCGTGCAGGATTGTCAGCCAGAGACGGGCCGCCAGTCCGCCGACCTGCGCCTGATGGCCTGGCTGGATGCGGAATATGCCATTTATCGAGCCATCGAACGGAAGCTCTCCGCCGGGGTTTTACGTCAGGATTTTGCCACCGTGGAGGAATTCCCCGCCGCCGCCGCGACCATGATGAACCGGCGCAAATCCCGCGCCGGGCATAGCCTGGAAGCCCATGTGGAATACCTCCTCACAGAAGAAGGTATCGCATTCGACGCTCAGGCCCTGATCGATGGCAACGGGAGGCCTGACATTCTCTTCCCCGGCAAGGCCGCCCATGAAGACCCGTCCCACCCGCCTGCGGATCTGGTAGTGCTGGGCCTGAAAACCACCTGCCGGGACCGCTGGCGGCAAGTGCTGAATGAGGTGAAACGCATCCCCCGGAAACACCTCCTGACCCTGCAGCCCGCCTTGTCCCGCGCCCAGCTTACCGACATGCAGGAGGCCGATCTGCAATTGATCGTGCCTGCCCCACTGCACCAAAGTTACGACATCCCGCAAGGCGCGTCAGTCCTGAGTGTGGAGGCGTTTGTGCAGGAAATGAAGCAACGCTTTCCCCGGCAATCATAACTCCTGTAAACGCCAATACCTGTGTGCACAGTTAAATCCGCAGCGCCTGCTCCCTGCTCCCTGCTCCCTGCTCCCTGCTCCCTGCTCCCTGCTCCCTGCTTGCGGCTACTTACGTTACTTACTTCACATCCCGAAAAGTATACAATCCTCGCAGGGAGGGCTGGCCAAGGCTTTTGGCTGCGCGTTTCCGTTCGGTGCGGCTGCGGCCTTGGACAATTTGGCGGTTGGTTGCGAACCATTGCTCGATCATCGCGCGGCTGCCGAAAATGACCCCTTGGGTGAAATGCCGCACCCGCCGGGTGAGGACCTCCGCCGCCAGTCGTCGCTCATTGGCAGTCATTAGCCTGGCCTGAACTTTTTGGGAAAGCCCCCGGCGGAACACGGTGCCATCCTCCCGTTTTCGTTCGGCCCCCTGCCCTCCGAGAATGGCCCGGTAAAACACCAATGCCCGCGTTTCCACGATCTTTGGAAAAGCTTCATTACCCCACGGAGAGCACACACGCCCCCGCTTGTCCTGCCCAGCGCTCCCTTGCTCAGCCGCTGCCATGGTTTTCCCCTGCTCCTGAACCGCATCCCTGTTACTTTCTTCTGCCTGCCGAATCTCCTCCAGCTTTGATTTTGGCCAGGCCATTGCCCCAATAATTCTCGCCAGTCCCCGGCGGGACCTGGCCTTGCCCGCCATGGCTTCCGCATAGCCGCTCCACCGGTAATCCGCAGGGTCTGCTACCATCCCCGCGCGGACGGGATTCAGGTCGATATAGGCTGCGATGGTCCGCAGCGCGCGTTCCTCTTCTTCGACAATGACTGAAGTATACCGCCCTTCCCATAGAGTGCCCCGGCGTCCGTTCCGCAGATTAAACCATCGGGAAAAGCGCAACTGGATGGCCTTCATGAATTCGCTCAGGGAAAACATCCGGGCCACCTGCTTTTGCCGCCATTCTTCAATCGCCGACTCATTCTTCGTCGTCCGCCAAAACTCCAGATTCCGGTGCATCAACTTCGCAGACTCCTCCCCCAGCGCCCGATCCAACCGCGCCACCACCACCTCGAGCGCAACATCAAACCCCTCAGGACGATGCGGCACCCGCACCAGCAAATGGAAGTGATTGTCCATGATGCAAAAAGTCAGCACCTCCACCCCGCACACATCCTCATAGGCCCGCACCAGCTTAAGCAGCAGATCCTTACCTTCGGTATCCAGCAGATATTTCCGGTCATAAATCCGGTTTACGACATGAAAGCAGCCCGCTTGGGACTGGTCAAAAAGAAATGGACGGGCTGGCATAAATGGAATGGAAGTGGGACGGGCGGTGTTAAAACACACGATGGCGATATATGCAACATCATTTTCGTGCAAATTACCTGGTAATTTGTTGTTATTTTGTTAGTAACTTGTTGTTACCGCCCCAGTGGGATTGCTGCGGTCGACGAATACCCCAACGGGAGGGTGTCTCCCCCCCCACGACTCTCCCGGCAGCATCATATTTTGTTTTGGTAATAAAACCCTGGCGGAAATCCAATTTCACCGCTTTTTGAGTGACTGACGATGCTATGCGCCATATAATACCGCAAGGCCAGGAGGCACAATACACCTTCACCCTGTCACGCTGCCGCAGGCCTGGCTGGCACGGGAAAGCAGCCCAAAGCCTGCAGGAGGCAATCCCGCAAAAAGTTGGCACGGGTGGGATTGGGGCGGGGTGGGGTGAGGATAGTCCAGTGCTCCTGCTCCGCGATGTTTTTCAGAAAGCGATCCGGGTGGACGGTGACAGGGTTTTCCACAAAACGCAGCAGCGGCAGATCCGCCTTGCTGTCCGAGTAGGCCCAGGCCCCGGGCAAAGGCAGGGAGAGATCCACCGGCATCAGGTGCCGCATGGCTTTGAGCTTTGCGTCATATTTGTTATTGGGACCATCGATTTCCGGCAGCAGCGCCATGGGATCCGAGAGGCGCAGGGCGGTGCCAATGCTGTGATGAAACCCCAGCCGCCGCCCGATGGCGTTGACGTAGAAATGTGGACTGGCGGAGTTCAGGATGAGGATGCGCCCGGCGGCGCGGTGACGTTCCACTTCAGCCATGACTTCGGCATAGAGCACGGGCATGACGGCTTCCTCCACGAAGCCGGAGACCAGCTTTTCCAACTCCCCCTGGCGCAGCCCATGGAGGTAGGACGAAAACACCCGCTTCAGGGTGCGGGTGCTGAGCAGGTGCACGGCTTTCAGGAGCGCCGCCGGGCCAAACAAGGCAAGATACGCCCGGCGGAGCGGGTGCTTCTTCAACACATAGTTGCAGAACAGCACCTGGGTATCGAAAGGAAGCAGGGTTTGATCGAGATCGAAAATAGCAAAAGACATCAGCAGCGGAAGTAGGGGAGCCTCCCATCCTGCCGCAGGATGGGCGCGGTGGGAAGGGAAATTGGCGCGGCTGCCGCGATGAAAGCGGAACAAGCTAAACCCTCTTGCTTGCCCGGGTGCCTTGTGGTCCGATGGTCTCCCCCTACGCTTTGTTTGCCATGAGTGAAAAATTTGCTTCCTACGCCTTTCCCGATGCCCTCGTCAGCACCGGCTGGCTTGCTGATAACCTCGACACCCCGGGAATCCGGATCGTGGAGAGCAATGAAGACGTGCTTTTATATGACACCGGCCACATTCCCGGGGCGGTGCACATCGACTGGCGGCGCGACCTGAATGATCAGTTGGTGCGCGACTACATTGACCCCGCCGGGTTCGCCGACCTGTGCCGCCGCTACGGCATCACTCCGGAAACGACCGTGATTTTCTACGGGGACAAGTCGAACTGGTGGTCCTGTTATGCCTTGTGGGTCTTCCACCTCTTCGGCCACACCAATTGCAAAATCCTCGACGGCGGCCGCGCCAAATGGAGCGCGGAGGCCCGGCCCCTCACCCGGGAAGTGCCCAAGCTGGAACCAGTCTCCTATCCCGAACCACCCGCGCGTCTGGATGCGGAAATCCGCGCCTTCTATGACGACACCCTGGCCCACATGAAAGCCGGGCTGCCCATGGTGGACGTCCGCAGCCCCGGGGAATTCAGCGGTGAAGTCACCCACATGCCGGAATATCCCCAGGAAGGTGTGCTGCGGGGCGGCCACATCCCTGGAGCGCAGTCCATGCCGTGGTCCAAGGCCGCCAACCCGGATGCTACCTTCCGCAGCGCCGATGAACTCCGTGGGCTTTACGCCGAAACCCTGGGTCTGAAAAAGGACGATGACATCATCGCCTACTGCCGCATCGGCGAGCGCTCCAGCCACACCTGGTTCGTCCTGAAATACCTGCTGGGCTACGAAAAAGTCCGGAACTACGACGGCTCCTGGACGGAATGGGGCAACCGCGTCCGCTCCCCCATCGAGCGGAGTTAGTCCCCTGTGTCTGCGCCTTCACGTTTCTACCATGTATCCTCCTCCCCTTCAGGAACTGATTGATCTCTTCTCCGCCCTCCCGGAAACAGAGCGGCGTGAAATGTTGATCAACATGGCGGAGACAGCCCCGCTTCACGCCCCGGCCGAAGGCGAAACCTTCGACCTGGAAGACGTCCGGAAAGACGAGGAATGCACCGATACCGTTGGTGTCTTCCTGAGTGCTGCCGCCGATGGCACCGTGAGTTATAAAATCTCGCTGGGCCCGCAGGTGCAGACGCTCACGCGCGCCATGACCTCCATTTTGTGTCAGGGCCTCAACGGCAGCTCCCCCTCGGATCTATTGGAAGTGCCTGCCGATTTTGTTCCAAAGATCGTTGGGGCGGAACTGGTGCGGCTGCGCAGTCAGACTGTTTATTACGTGCTCACCCGGATGAAGTCCGCCGCCAAAGTCTACCTGAACCGCCTGCGCACGGCAGCCCAGGAATAGCTGCGGGATCCCGTGCTACCGGCCGGAAACCTTCGCGACTGCCTGGGCGCGGCTGCGCACGTTCAGCTTTTCATAGATGCGGCGAACGTAGGTGTTCACCGTCGGCACGCTGAGGTGCAGGACATCCGCCACTTCCTTGTAAAGATAGCCCGTGGCCAGCAGTTGGAGGACTTCCTTCTCCCGGGGGGATAGGTCAGCGGTAGCCGCCACGCTGGGTGCCGCCGGGCGTTGAAAGGATTGAACCACTTTCCGGGCAATGCTGGCAGTGATCGGCGAGCCGCCTTCATGCACCTCCCGGATGGCGGTGAGCAGGGCATCACGGGCGGTGCGCTTTAACAGATAACCGGCAGCCCCGGCGGCAAGGGCGGAGAAAATGTGATCGGCGTCCTCATAGACCGTGATCATGAGAAATTGGGAGTTGGGGAGCAGCGGCTTCAGTTGCCGGACGCATTCCGTGCCGTTGATGCCCGGGAGGTTGATGTCGCTGAGAATGACCTGGGGCTGCAGGTCAGGGAGCGTGAGCAGGGCGGCTTCCGCATCGGCATACTCGGCGACGCAGTCGAAGCCCTCCGCACGGCGCAGCCAACCGGCGAACATGCGGCGGGTTTCAGCGTCGTCTTCGATGATGGCGGTGGTGATCATGGGAAAAGGAGAAAAACAGGCAGGAGCCAAGTCCAGGGGAGAAGTGATAATGGCGGTTCTGGCAGGATTGGGGCGTCGTCTATTTTAATGACGTGGCACAGGGCAGGCGGAAGATGATCCGGGTGCCGGAGCCAGGCTGGGTGGTCAGGGTGCAGGTGCCGCCCGCTTCCGCCAGGCGGGTCTGCATATTGGCAAGACCGTGTCCGCCGCCTGCCCGGGTGGGTGGCAGCGCAGGGTCAAAGCCGATGCCATCGTCCTCAATGGTCAGAACCAGGGACTGGGCTTCCATTTGAAAAATGAGGCGGGCGGTTTTGGCCTGGGAATGGCGGATGATGTTATGCAGGGCTTCCTTGCAGGCAAGATAGAAGCTGTGGCGGGCGTCCGCCATGACTGGGGAGGTGGGCAGTTGGTCCGGAGCTTCCAGCCGGAAGCGGATGCGGGCAGATTGCAGCAGCTCCTGCGCGGTGCTGCCGATGTAGCCCACCAGGCTCTCCAGGGTATCGTGCCGGGGATCAACCGCCCACACGACTTCATCCATGGTGCGGGTGAGCCCTTCGGCAGCCTGGCAAACGTTATCCAGTTCCGCAGCCGCTGGATGGTCCGGCAGCATTTCACTGCGGGCGGATTGGCTGAGGAGCATGATCCGGGTGAGTCCGCTGCCCAGATCGTCGTGGATGTCGCGGGCGATGCGGGCGCGCTCGCGCTCCAGCGCATGGCTGCGCTCGATGCCGGCCAGGCGCGCGTGGTTGCGCCGCCGCATCGCGGCTCCGACCAGGCTGCCCACCACTCCCATGGTAGCCAGACTGGCAAGGCTGAGGAACCACCCGGTTTGCCAGAAGTAGGGCAGAATGGTGAAGCTGAGGGAAGCCCCCGTGCCGTTCCAGAGGCCATCGTTATTGCAGGCGGTCATATGAAACTGATAGGACCCCGGCGGAAGATACCGGTAGGTGACCAAGCGCTCCGGGCCGGTTTCCTGCCAGGTGTTTTCCAGCCCCGCCAGCCGGGTGCGGAAGCGGACGCGTTCCGGCGAGGTGAAGCTGAGGGCGGTGTAGGCAATGGACACGCCCCCAGCCCCTGGCCCCAGCACCAGCGGCAGCCCTGTCAGGGAGACCGGCCTGGCATCCACGCTGAGGGATTCCATGAGCACCGGAGGCGGCAGGGGATTCAGCCGGATTGCCGCCGGATTGATGATGGCGATTCCGTTATTGGTCGGAAACCAGAGCCGCCCATCCGGCGTGGAGCAGGCCCCCGGGCTGCCGCCGCTGGTGCATTCCAGGGTGGACAACCCATCGGAACGCCGCAGCACCAGAGGATTGAGACGCTGAATCCGGCTGGCGGCACATTCCTCCAGTTCTGTCAGGGAAAGGCGGCAGATGCCCCCGTAGCTGCCCAGCCAGAGAAACCCGCCCGGCGGCAGCAGGATCTGGGAAATGACGTTATTCGGCAGGCCCTCTGCCGTGGTGAAACGGCTGACCTGCCCCTCTTTGATCCGCACCAATCCACCACCCGCAGTGCCCGCCCACATCACGCCAGGCCCGCCCGGCATCAGGGAGACCACGGCATCGCCTGGCAAACCCTGGGTGCGGTCATAAAACTGGCGCTGCCCCCCGTGACGGTGGAGCAGGCGGCCATCATTCAGGCCGATCCAGAGGTCTCCTTTTTCATCCCCGGTGATGACGCGCTGGCCTGGAGGTGAAAGCGCCTGGCCATCCGGATCCTTCGACTCCCAGCCCACCGCCGTGCTGCGCAACAAGATGCCTGGTCCCCCGGCCCAGACCGTGTTATCCCGGGCGGCCCACAGCACCGTGACCCGGGTGTTCTCAGTGGGCCAACGGGGAGCCTGGGCGAAAGCTTGATCCCTCTTCTGCATCCAGAGGCCTGCACTCCAGGTGCCAGTCCAGATCCGGTCCTGCCGGTCCTGGGTGACCGACCAGATGTATCGGGTGGGCAGGGGCTCCTGACGCACAAAGGGATCAGTCTGGCCAGGCGGTTTGCGGAAAAGGCCACCCCCCTCCGTGGCCACCCAGAACGATCCATCGCGGGCAGAGAGGAGACTTTGGACATTGTGTTGGCCCTGATCCGGTTCCACTGCCATCATGGAAACCCGTTGCGGCCTGAGGGCGGCGAGACCTCCCCCTCCGGTGCCCAGCCAGAGATTGCCCTCCCGGTCCTCCATGGCGCAGCGGATCCAGTCATGCGGCAGGCCCTGTTGGCGGGTATAGCGTTGAAAAGCCTGGCGGGGAAATCCGATGGCTACCCCGCCATCCACCGTGCCCGCGAGCAGACGGCCATCCTTCAGCTCGCGCAGCACGCTGACAAACAGATAGTCCGTGCCCTCCGGCGGGTCCCAGGGGCAACGGCCCAGATCACTGAACCAGGAACCATTTTTCCAACGGCGCAGCTTTGATTCCGCAATGACCCAGAGCCCGCCATCCGCCGCCGCCGTGGCCCGTTGCAGGCCCCAGCCCTCCTGGGGAATCCCATGGGCCGCAGGGACCAGACCCTTGCCACTTACCTCGGAAAAACCGTATTTGTGCGTCAACCAGAGCACCCCATCGCCATCCTGCACCAGGCGCAATTCCGGCTCGGACAAGGCGATATCCGGGGTGGGATTCACCTGCCATTGATCCCGCCAGCGGACGAGGACGCCGTCTTCCCACAGCACCCAAAGGTCACCAGCGGCATCTTCCCCAAAGGACAGCACGTCCCCCGTGCCATGATGCTCCAGGGTGGGCGTGGGCACCGGCACGCGATTGATGATGCGGCTCACCCCCCCCGTATCCGATCCCACCCAGAGCACGCCCTGACGGTCTTCGTATAACGCCGTCACCCCGCGTCCCGGCAGACCTGGATTCGAGTGCTCGTCAAAGACCGTAAACTTCACCCCATCAAACCGGGCCAACCCATGAAAGGAGCCGCACCAGATGTCCCCATTCCGGGTCTGAACCACCGCGCTGACAACATGCTGCGGCAGCCCTTCCTCCACCCCCCACACCGCTGGCAGATAGGCCTGAGGCTCCCCGCCCGGGATTATCCCCGGGGAAAAGACCGCCAGCAGGCAGATCGCGAACCATTTCATCGCTCCAGCATAGGGGTCTCCAACCCCTGTGGCCATCGGAAAAGCTGGCCGGCCCGCCTGGGTGGCCTCACCCTGCGCCGCCGGCGCAACTGATGAATCCGTCCCAGTTTTGCAGGAAAGGACTGCCGTGCTTTGCCTGCGGCATTGAATGGACCCAGCTTTACTGCACGTAATCTGCCGATGACGCATGATTCCTCCTTCCGCCCGGTGCTCGGTGCTGCTGCTGTTTTGACCGGGCTGTTTGTCTGCCTGGGCCTCTGGGTAAAGCCACCGCCCCAGGGGCCGCCGGGGCGGGATGTGTCCAGGGTGGGACCTTTCCAGCCAGGGGCCGGGGACCGCCATATCACGCCGGACAATCATGTGCTCACCCCGGCGGGGATTCAGGTTGAATTGCCCGGTTGGCGTCCGAATGGCCTGGCGCTGAGCCCGGATGGAAAGCTGCTCGTCGCGGCCGGGACCGCCGCCAAGCTGGTCTGTGTGGATCCTGACACTGGAACCATCCGCCAGGAAGTGGCGTTGCCGGCGGAGGACCAGATCGCCCCTGCGGCGGTGTCCGGAAATATTCTCCAACCGGATGGCCGCGCCAAAATGAGCTTCACCGGGCTGATATTTTCCCCGGATGGCCGCCGGCTGTTTTTGTCGAATGTGAACGGCAGCATGAAGGTTTTTGAAGTCGGGGAAGACCACCAGGTGCGGCCATCCTTTACCATCCCGCTGCCTCCGGCTGAGGCGCCTGGCCGCAAAGCGGAGATCCCGGCAGGGCTGGCCATTTCCCCGGACGGAAAGCTGCTGTATGCCGCCCTGAACCTGTCCAACCGGGTGGCGGAAATTGGTCTCGCGGATGCCAGGGTGATCCGCACCTGGGAGGTGGGCACCGCCCCTTATGATGTCGCTCTGGCCAGGGGACGGCTATTTGTCAGCAATTGGGGAGGCCGCCGTCCGGGCAGTGGGACGCCACCGCCGGAGCCGGGCAGGGCACCCTGGTCCGGGTGGATCCGGAGACCACGGTAGCCTCCGAGGGATCCGTGAGTGTGATTGACCTGGACAGCGGCCGCCTTGAGCCGGAAATCGTCACGGGTCGCCATGCCAGTGCCCTCGCGGTGCATCCGTCAGGCCAATATGTGGCCTGCGCCTGTGCGGCGGATGATTTTGTCGCGGTGATCGATGCTGGAAAAGGGACGGTGGTGGAAAAAATCTGGCCGAAACGGACCCCGGCGGATTTGTTTGGGGCTTCGCCCGCCGCCTTGGCATTCAGCGGGGATGGTGGGATGCTGTATGTCTGCAACGCCACCCAGAATGCGGTCGCGGTGGTGGAGTTTTCGCCCGGAAATTCCGAACTGGAAGGCCTGCTGCCCACGGCGTGGTATCCCGGCGGGATCGCTTATGACGCCATCCGCCACCGGGTCCATGTCGCGAATCTGAAAGGCCTCGGTTCATGGCAACGCCTCGCCGCCGGTGCCCCGCAGAAGTTTATTTCCGGCAATCAGTTCGGCACCCTGTCCCTGATCGATCTGCCCCGCACCGGGACCGCCTTGAAGGAGGCGACGGGCCAGGTGCTGGCCAATGCCCGGCGGCCCGTGCTGCAGCAGGCCGCCCTGCCGGCGCGCCCCGGGGTGGCTCCCCGCCCGGTGCCGGAGCGCAGCGGTGAGCCTTCTCCCATCAAACACGTGTTGTATATTATTAAGGAAAACCGCACCTACGATCAGGTCCTCGGCGACATGCCCGAGGGAAATGGCGATGCCTCCCTCTGCATCTACGGGGAAAAAGTCACGCCGAACCAGCACCGCCTGAGCCGTGATTTTGTGCTGCTGGATAACACCTATTGTTCCGGCGTGCTGAGTGCGGATGGGCATAACTGGAGCTGCAGCGCCATCACCACCGACTACGTGGAACGTTCCTTTTCCGGCTGGCCGAGGAGTTATCCGGACGGATCGGATGCCGGGAATGCGGACTCCCTGGCCTGGGCTCCCACGGGCTTCATCTGGGACCACGCGCGGCGGGCGGGCCATGCGGTGCGGATCTTCGGGGAGTTTTGCCAGTCAGCGGTGGCCTGGGCCGATCCGGCCCGTCAGGGAAAACCGGACTGGCTGGATCACTGGCAGGATTTCCGCAGCGGCGCGGGGGCGCTCCAGGTGCGCTCCGTGGCGAATCTGGCCAGCATGAAGGACTTGGTTTCAACGGAATTCCCGCCGTGGGAACAGACGGTTTCCGACCAGCAGCGGGCAGCGGTTTTTATCAGGGAACTGAAGCAATGGGAAGTGACCGGCAAAATGCCGGCCCTGATGGTGATGAGTCTTTCCATGGACCACACCACTGGCACCAAGGCAGGCTCTCCCACCCCGGCGGCCCAGGTGGCGGACAATGATCTGGCCTTCGGTCAAATGGTGGATGCCATCAGCCACAGCCGGTTCTGGAAGGACACCTGCATCGTGGCCATCGAGGATGATCCCCAGAATGGCTGGGATCATGTCAGCGCCTACCGCACCACGGCTTACGTGATCAGCCCGTGGAGCCGCCGGGGAGGCGTGGTTCACACCCAGTATAACCAAACCAGCCTGGTCCGCACCATCGGTCTGATCCTGGGGCTGAAGCCCATGCACGAATTGGACGCCATTGCCACGCCGATGAGCGATTGCTTCGCTGGCGTGCCGGACTTCCAACCCTGGCAAGCCGTGCCCGCGCTGCAACGCGTGGACGAGATGAATCCCAGCCCCGTGGCCATGACGGACCGGGTGCTCCGCAACGATGCGCTGGTCTCCGGCCTGCTGCCTTTCGATGAACCGGACGCCTGCCCCGAAGGCGTCTTGAACGAAATCCTCTGGCGCGCCGCGCGCGGCAGCCAATCCCCTTATCCGTCCTGGGCGCAGGGCGCGGATGAGGACCGGGATTGAGAAGCAACTTCCTTGACTTTCACTCTCCCTGAGGTGCTCCATGACTTACGCGGTAATCCATCCGTGAGGTGATGACCGGCCGGGTGGATGGGGTGCTGCCGGTGGGCAGGGGGACGGGGGTCCAGGTTTGCAGGTCGGCGCTGCGTTGCAGAATTTCGGTGATTGGCCGCCGGTCCTTCCCCGGTTCCCAGCCGGGGAGCCGTCCGCCTGGATATCGCCAATGCCCAGCCCGCCGTTGTGATGGGCATCACCCTGAAGATTTGGGATGGCATGACGGAGATTGCCTACTACCCGGAACTCGCCGATTACGCCGCCGCTCTTGCCGCCTCCTACTCGGGCCAGCGCCGTCTTGCGGACCTCCTCGATAGCCTTGATGCCCAGACCAAGGCCGCCCGCCTCGCCCAACTGGCCGAAACCGCCAACGCCCGCGACATCCTGAAAATCTGCGCCCGCGCCTGCGAATCCCACGACACCTCCGACGAAGCCCTCGCCAGCGTCGGCTGGGAGTTGCGCAAAGGCCGCAGCCCCTCCCAACTCCTGCCCGCTCCCGAAAAACTCACCCTCCGCCCCTCCGGTTTCCCTGGCGAAATGCTCGCCCGCTGGGGCCGCGTGAAAAACTTCCGCTTCTACGAACTCCAGGCCGCCGTGCCGGAAGACCCCACCGCCAGCCCGGATTGGGCCACCGTCCC
>Ga0114967_10002411_pt1 | contig 15622 bp, 17 predicted proteins | sample M_130628_MF_Meta_FD_92639 | JGI IMG/M metagenome (GOLD analysis project Ga0114967, IMG submission 92639) | Freshwater microbial communities from Lake Montjoie, Canada to study carbon cycling - M_130628_MF_MetaG | ecosystem: Environmental > Aquatic > Freshwater > Lake | place: Lake Montjoie... | reverse complement strand
TAACGCAGGTCAAACATATTGATTGATGCATTAGAGTTATCAAATGGAAAAACACCTGTTACAAAAGTAACGGCATCTGGACAATATATCCAGCGGCGGTTAATATCTTCCGCTGTAATCATATGCTTCATGTAAATCTTTTCGGTGCCATCAAAATGGTAATCTTGATAGAACGACAATGCTTCATCTATCCTATCATCTACTTGGTCATCATCCACATTTATTTCAATTACGGGAAAACCAAGTTTTCTTTTACAGTAGGTTACAAGTTCAGCACGGGTTGTTGGGTTTGCCATTATTTTATCCTAAAGCGATTGCAAAGGCTAATGCGTTTGGTTCAGTAGCTGCCGTATTAGCAGCTGCAAAGGCTGCATTAGCATAAGCGCCAGCAGATGTAATTGTATTAGCAGTAGTAAATGCACCATTGGCATAAATTGCTGCTGAGTTAGCAATAGCACTATGACCATTCGCTAAACTAAAGGCCGAGTTAGCATATGAACTAGCGGATGTGATTGTATTAGCGGTAGCAAAAGCCGAGTTAGCGTAAGAACCCGATGTTACTGCCTTGGCATCGGCTGTAGCAGCATTGGTGACAGCAGTATTAGAATTAGTGAACGCACCGTTAGCATAAACGCCAGCAGATGTAGCTGTTGAACTAGCAGTATTAGCAGCTGCAAAGGCACCATTAGCATATGTTTCACCAGATTCAGCACCAATATAGAATGATGTATTGCCATTATTTGCTGACCATTTGCCAGCGGATTCAACCCATATGAATTGTGAATTAGGTTGACGACCACGAGAGATTTCAATACCTGCGTTTTCGCTTGGTTGCGATGGTGCCAGCAAATCAGCATTGAGTGTGATAATGTTATCACCGAGATTTACTGTTGTTGTGTTAGCATAAGTTGTTTGGCCACTAACAGTTAAGTTGGCGGTGATAATAACATCACCAATAATTGTGCCACCAGTATTTGCATTAAGAGAATTGTTTGCTCTTGTAAATGCAGCATTAGCCGATACAAAAGCACTATTTGCATATGAACTAGCAGAAGTAATCGTGTTAGCAACACCAAATGCTGAGTTAGCATATGATCCAGCAGTAACCGCTTTAGCATCAGCAGTAGCGGCATTTGTTGTACCAGTATTTGCTTGAGTAAAAGCACCGTTAGCATAACTGCCTGCACTTACCGCCTTACTATCGGCTGTAGCAGCATTAGTCGTAGCGGTATTTGCTTGTGTAAAAGCACCATTAGCATAAGTGCCAGCTGATGTAGCATTAGTTGATGTTGTGTTAGCAAGACTAAACGCAGCATTAGCATAGGTGCCAGATGTTACAGCTTTATTGTCTGCCGTAGCAGCATTAGTGGTCGCAGTATTTGCTTGTGTAAAAGCACCGTTAGCATAAGTGCCAGCTGATGTAGCATTTGTTGCAGAAGTATTAGCAGCTGCAAAACCAGAATTAGCATAAGAAGATGCCGAATTAGCCACAGCAAACGCTGCATTGGCATAAGCGGCACCTACACCGCCAGCACTTGTATTAGCCGATGCAAAGGCTGCATTAGCATATGATTGAGCAGAGTTTGCCGTTGCATATGCACTATTGGCATATGATCCTGCAGCATTACTTGAAGTTTCTCTTGCTAAAGCAAAACCACCAACAGTTGATCCATCATGGACAACAATGGTATTTTTTGTGGTATCAATGGTAATCTCAGCGGTAGCACCTGTAAATGTGCTAGTCTGTGCGGTATTACCTCGTCTTAATTGAACTTGTGTTGACATAGTGGTCTATTTATAGTGTTCCATAATCGAGCGAATAGTATATAGGATCATTAACAAATCCATAATCTACTGTTAATCCTTGCAGGCCTGGAGTGCCAGCAAATGTAATTGTATTTGTGATTGCATTTGCATAGACTACTGAGCCATTTTCTCCAACAAAATTGACTCGAGCATTTGCTGTAGCTGCATTAGCATATGTAGTATTGTTTGCGGTATAGATGATACCAAAACTATTAGCACCAGTAGTTCCTGTATTTGCTTTAGCAAATGCCGCATTAGCATATACTGAAGCACTATTAGCAACAGCAAATCCAGAGTTGGCATATGAACTAGCTGATGTTACTGTGTTAGCAGTAGCAAATGCAGCATTAGCATAGGTGCCAGCGGAAGTGTCGGATCCACCTGAACCTGCATTGGCAGTATATTGTTTTGAACCATCTGAGAATTGGACATAACCGCCACTATTTGCAACAAATACATTTGAATATATTACATTTGCGCCAGCAATTGTGCCACCAACTCCTGAACCTGTTGTGATAGTATTAACAGTTAAGTTAGCTGTTGTCGCAATTAAAGTGTTTGTTATTGTAAGGTTAGAAACGGACAGGTTTGTTGTGATTGTAACATTACCTGTAATTGTGCCGCCGTTATTAGCATCTACTGAATTATTGGCACGAATAAATGCGGCCGTAATACTGTTATTTTGTGTTGTATCGGTAGCAGTAGCGGCATTGGCTGCTAAGAAAGCTGCGTTTGCTTGATTGAATCCTAAACCAGCAAAAGTATAAATGTTAATGCCATCAGCACTAAAGATGTTGGCACGAACTGTACCATTAACAGTTAATTGTCCAGTAGTTTTATTGAATGTAAGTTTTTCAGAACCACCAATTACACCAGCATCATTAAATTGAATTTCAGTATCAAGGCCAGAAGGACCTGGATATGGATTAAAAGCAGTTACAACACCAGCGGGAGTGGAATAGAAAAACTTTCCATCACGACTGTTAATGGAAATCTCACCATTAGCCAGCGCTGATGGAACATTGCTGGCAACAGTTGAGTGTTTAAGTTGTATTGTTGTATTAGCCATTAGAATGAACTGCCGTCATCAACCTTTATTTTTAGTGGGGTATTAGGGACAGAATCAATCGGCTTTATTTCTTCGCTTTTAACAGTAAGTTTTTTTACAACTTTTGGTGCTGGCTCTGGTGGAATAAGTTTTTCTAATTCTACTATACGAGAGTTTAATTGCTCAAGTTCAGTATTCTTAGCTAAAACTTCTTTATCCTTTACCTCTAATGCACCTCTACATGATGCCAGCTCACGCATGGTATCATTTAGAGCAGATTGAATTCTAGTCTTTTCTTGGACTATTGCATCGTTATCATCTGCTCGTGTTTTATACTGTTCAGCTGCACCAACTTGTTCTAAAACATTTTGGTATTTAGCTGTAACATCATCTAATTTTGCCTGTAATTCTGCTTTACTATTTGCTTCTTTTTCAAACAATTTAATTCTTGCTTGAAACATGAAGTTCTGCTTGAGGATTGCATCTAAGTTCTCAAGCAGAACCTCCTGGTACGCATTTGAAAATTCCACACTCATAATAATTCCTTTTCACGATAATAATTTAGAAAGTTCCACCTTGTAAATGACTGAATGTTGGAACACCAGAAGCATTAATTGTTAATACATGGCCTTCGGTAGAAGATGATGCGGTTGTAAACGCAGAAGTACCAGCACCTAATAAAACACCACTTGATGTAAATGTGCCAGCACCTGTACCACCTCTTGCAACACTTAATGTACCAGATGTAATTGCAGAAGCAGCAATTGCAATCGCAGTTGAGTTAGCAGAACTGATACGACCATTTGCTTCAACACGGAAAGCAGCAACAGCACTAGCAGAACCATGGTCAGCAGCAGTAATTGTTAAGTTGGTAAAGTCTGTGTTAGCAACAAAAGAAGCACCGTTTGCAACTAAGAAAGCCGAGTTAGCATACGATCCAGCACTTACTGCTTTAGCATCGGCTGTAGCAGCACTAGTTGCAGCAGAGTTAGCTACACCAAAAGCTGTATTGGCATAAGCACCAGCACTTACTGCTTTAGCATCAGCAGTAGCAGCACTAGTTGCAGCAGAGTTAGCTACACCAAATGCTGAGTTAGCATAAGCACCAGCATTTACTGCTTTAGCATCAGCAGTAGCAGCCGAAGTGGTTGCACTATTCGCAACACCAAACGCTGAGTTAGCATATGAACCAGCAGATGTGCCGGTTGAACTAGCAGTATTAGCAGCTGCAAAGGCACCATTAGCATACACACCATCCGATTCTGCACCAACATAGAATGATGTATTACCATTGCTAACAGACCATTTTTCATCAGTTTCAATCCATAAGAACGAAGAATTTGGTTTTGCACCACGTTCAATTTCAAATCCAGCATTTTCAGTTGGAATAGAACTTTGTCCTAAATCTGCATTAAGTGTGATGATGTTATCGCCAAGATTAACAGTAGTTGTATTGGCATAAGTTACTTGACCACTAACAGTTAAGTTAGCAGTAATATTTACATCACCTGAGATTGTACCACCAGCAGAAGCAAACTTGGTATTTGCAGCAGTAAAGGCACCGTTAGCATAGGTGCCAGCACTTACTGCTTTAGCATCGGCTGTAGCAGCACTAGTTGCAGCAGAGTTAGCTACACCAAATGCTGAGTTAGCATAACCACCAGCATTTACTGCTTTAGCATCGGCTGTAGCAGCATTAGTAACAGCAGTATTAGAATTAGTAAACGCACCGTTAGCATAGGTGCCAGCACTTACTGCTTTAGAATCGGCAGTCGCAGCATTAGTAACAGCTGTATTAGAATTACCAAAAGCTGAGTTAGCATATGCTGAAGCACTATTGGCAACTGCAAACGCAGCATTAGCATAAACACCACTTGCACCGCCAGCACTTGTATTAGCTGCATAGAAGGCTGAATTAGCATACGATGCTGCAGAATTGGCCTGGTCATAAGCAGAATTACCACGATTAAAAATTGTTTGTTGTTGGTCAAGGTAGAATTTACCACCAACAGCGACTACACCTGTACCATCAGGAGAGCCAATGAAAAAGGTATTACTTGCGTAGGAGTATGCTGGCTCTGCAACATTTAATGTTGTTGGAGCTGCATTTACTAGACCATACTTTAGTTGAATTGTTGTATTTGCCATGACTTTCCTCTAATGGGGGCTTGTTGTTATTTCTTTATTGTCTATTTATGTTTTATGATACTTAGAAAGTACCACCAGTAATTGATGTTGGAGTTACACCAAAAGCACCGGTATACCTTGCACCAACAATATACACACTTTTACCAGATACACTTGCTGGTATAGATGTTCCAATGAAATGCAATACTCCGGCTTGATAATCAAAAAACCATTCAAAGCCGCTTGCAGCTGCAGCTAATTCTGTACCATTTGCAACCGCTGTGCTTGCACTACCAGCAGTATGCGTAAAAATTCTTACGAAATAAGTTGAGCCAAATTCAGCACTAATCCAATCAGTTAAACCTGTTGTAAAGGTCATATTAGCTGGCGCTGAAGTATCATAACCACGAGCAGTTAATCCTGAACCCACAGGGGTCTGAGGCATCTCAAGTGGCGCAGCTGTTGGATATGTCGTAACTATTCCAGATGTATCGGTGTTTGCCAAAGTTAAAGTAGCTGGTATGCTGGCAGATTGTGTCATTACCTTATCACCACGGATCTGCAATGGGCTTGGTATAGATTCTTCGGTAGCACTTTTTGTTTGTGTTTTAGCTGCCGAATAACCAATCTTCTTCCAAAGATAGTCTACTTTTTGTGGATCTGAAATAGCCATTATGCGGCAGCTCCTATGCTTAAAGCGGATATGCTTTGACCAGATGCCAATGCAAGGCGAACTAAAATTACATTTCCTGTTGAACCAGCTGATGATGAGTTTACTGTACCAAATGATACTGTATATCCGCCAGACAAAGCTACTCCTGATGCTATTCTATCAGCGTCAGTAGCAGCACAACCATCATTTCCGTTACCTGGAGCATTTACGCCAGGATATCCAGCACCACCCTTAGTGGTATCCATTCGCATCCATCCATTCAATGAACTTGATGTATCAGTAGCGGTGCCTGGTAGTGCTAGCCAGCATCCAGTTATTCCTGAAGCAGAAGTAATGTTAATATCAAAAGTTGAAACTCCTGTTCTTCGGAAAGCAAAGGTAAAATATTGAGTTCCTGTATCCGCACTACGATTTGGACCAGCAGGTAGGTATCCTGTGCTATAATTCGTTACATCATATTGAAGAACACCTAATCTGACTGTAGCCTCTTTAGTTCCAGCTACACCAGGATCAGATGATTCAGAGTAATTATTGGTCGTATAAAAATTGGTTGTATTAGTATATACTGGTGTATTGGTTGTGTTAGCTAAAAATGCTGTTGAACGAACACCATTATCAGTATATGTTCCAGTTATTCCTGAAACTGTTATTGCAATTTCACTAATACCGCTTTGTGCAGTAGAATGAACCGCCAACTTTGTGCTGGTGTTCTGAACTAAAGCACCTAAGCCATTTACATTATTTGCTCTAATACCAATTTGTTGGATTGTTCTTACACTATTGGCAACAGAAACAGTCAAATCACCAAGAGTGTATGGAATACCACCAGCACCTGTATTTGCTTTTGGAAAAGTTGAACTTAAAAAAGTATTTCCACTATTGTCTATACCAGAATAAGTAAATGTTGTTGGTGTAATTGCAGCTGCAGTTGTGCTTTCAGCATTAGTACCACTTGTAACTAAAACAGGTGCGGTACAACTTATGTATGTTTGACCAATCCAATTAACGATTGTAGCACCAGATAATTTAACTGTTGGACTGCCACTATTAAAATATGGAATACCAGAAATGTATCTGTATGTTCCAGCAGTAACAGTTGATACAGAGCCAGCAGTTGTTGTAGGTACAGTAGTTAAATCGTCTTTGACAAATTCAACAATGTTTGTATTGCCATTTGCACTATGCAACAATTGAAAATTATTAACACCAACTGGCACAGCTGAAGCTGCTTTGGTTGCCGTTGCAGTAAATCCAGCAAAGGTGCTTGGCGCATAAATTGATAATGCAAATGTAGTTGCAGTTCCTGTTGCATCAAATAATTGATAATCTTTTTTACTATCAATTGTTAATGAATTATAACTGCCTGTATCAGAACCGGATGTAAGGCCTCTTGCACCACTATTTGCACCATTAAAGTTGGCAGTTAATGTTCCACTATTTGCATTGTAAGCAATCGTTGTTAATGTTACAGTAGAAGTGTTTGATGCAGTAGCAGTTGTTCTATTAACAGAACTGCCAGCAACATAAGTTGTAGCACCACCCGTATTATTTGCAAACTGTGCCGCTAATAATGGACTTGTTCCTACTGTGTTTGCAAATGTAATTGTTTTGGTACTTAACTGCTGTGGTGTTGCAATATTAGCATCATAGATTTTCATTGATACTGTTGAGATTGACCTTGGTATTGAAGCTGGATTTGCTGTGTTTGAGCTAGTCATCACAAGGTTAATTGTGTTTGCACTTGTACCAGAAGATTTGGTAAATCCATATGAGTAAGGCAGTCTTGCACCAAAAACACCACCAGCAGATGTATCGCTTGCAATTGTAGTGTTAGCTACATTATCACCAAAGTTAGCAATATAAGTTACAGCTGAACCAGTTGTATTTGTAGTATCATTCTGCAAATAGAAAGTTTCACCTTCTGTAACATACATTGTGCTGCCAGCAACAAGAGCAGTACCACCAGTTAAGCTTCTAAAGAAACTGTATCCCATCGTTGGGTCAGCAGTATAGATAACAACAATTCCTGCTGAAGTGTTTGATGCTTCGCTACCCGTTCCTGCACCCGAAGCATTAAATGCACGAACTATAATTGTTTTAGAACCTTGTGCGGTATACACATGGGTTTGTGATGTACCAGTTGCATTGTTTGAGAATGAAGCATCACCCCAATCAATGTCATATTTTATTGTTCCATTGGCAGTAACAGGCACAAGAGTTAATGTTATAGTGGAACCAGAACCCGCTGCAGCTGGACTTGCAGTAAATGTAACACTCTTAACAAAAGTATTAGCACGAACATTGTCCATCATTTCATTCAGGTCATCAATAGCATCAGCAACTTTTGTTGCCGTTGTCCATGCTGTGTATGCACCAACATTACTTAAACTGCCATCAGTTGGTGTTCCTAATGTGATTGTATTTGCAACAACTGAACCGCCAGCATTGTTTGCAGCTAAAAATGCAGCATTAGCATAACTAGATGCTGAGTTAGCAACAGCAAAGGCTGCATTAGCATAAGGTCCGGCTGAAGATGATCCGCCAGCAGTATTGGCAGCTGCAAAGGCTGCATTAGCATATTCACCAGCAGCTGTGATTGTATTAGCAGTAGCAAAAGCCGCATTGGCATAACTCGCAGCTGAATTGGCAACATCACTAGGTGTATTTGCTTTTAAGAACGCAGCAGTAATACTAGTATTTTGTGTAGTATCAGTTGCAGTCGCCGCATTAGCAGCTGCAAAGGCTGCGTTAGCATAAGTTTCTGCCGAGTCAGCTGCAATATAAATTGAACCATTACCATTATTTGCAGACCATTTACCAGCAGTTTCAACCCAAATGAATTGTGCATTAGGTTGTGCGCCTCTATTAATTTCAATGCCAGCACTTTCAGTTGGCTGTGTAGATTGCAACACATCAGCATTAAGTGTAACAATGTTATCACCAATTAACTGATTGATTGTATTTGTGTATGTTGTAGTACCGGTAACAGTTAAGTTACCAGTAATGCTTGTATCACCTGAGATTGTACCACCAGATGAATTAAATTTTGTATTGGCAGCTGCAAAGGCTGCATTAGCATAACTAGCAGCAGAGTTTGCTACATAACTTGGAGTGTTTGCTTGTAGAAAAGATGCATTAGCATAAGCGCCAGCAGCTGTTACAGTATTAGCAGTTATGAAAGCTGCGTTAGCGTAAGAGCCAGCAGCTGTAATTGTGTTAGCAGTAGCAAAGGCTGCATTAGCGTAACTAGCAGCAGAGTTTGCTACATAGTCTGGAGTGTTTGCCTGTAAAAATGCAGCAGTAATGCTGGTGTTCTGAGTAAGATTAACACCAGAAGCATTATTAGCAATAGCAAAAGCTGCATTAGCGTATGAACCAGCGGCTGTTACAGTATTAGCAGTAGCAAAGGCTGCATTAGCTTGAATGAAAGCAGAGTTTGCTTGATTACGAACCCATGAATCAGAAGCATTGTTTGCAGCTAAAAAGGCCGCATTAGCATATAGTGCTGCTGAGTTAGCAACAGCAAATCCAGAGTTAGCATAAGAACCGGCTGCTCCGCTACCACCAGTATTCGCTACCGTGAAAGCGGCATTAACTGTATTGTAAATTGTTTGTTGTTGTGCTACATAGGCTTGGCCACCAATTGCCAGCACACCAGTACCAGCAGCAGTACCAATGAATAATGTATTACTTACATATGAATACGCTGGTTCAGCCGTATCTAATACATTTGGACTTGCATTAGCTGTGGATGATTTTAGCTGAATTAATGTATTGGCCATTAAAACGATCCACCATTAACAGCTGTTACTGTTGAAGTTACTGTGTTAGCTACAAATTTACCGCTAGCAGAATCATATTGCAACACTTGCTTATCTTGCACACCAGAAAGATTGGTATCGGTTAATTGCGTTAACGATACATTTGGTTTTGGTGCAAAATTCTGTGCGACAATTGTTGAGCGAGTTTGTTGAGTGACCTTTGCTACAATAGCCATTACTTTGTAACTCCTGGTGAGATAACAATAATACCCTCAATCACTCTTGTTTTGATTCCGCTAGGAGCTGTAATAAGCAAATCAAAAACAGACCGGCCAGCAGTTAGATTGGCCGTATTTGCAGCGGTCATAGACATAGTTATTTCACCATTAGCATTACCAGTAACAGTTGCAGTAATAATTGTGTTTGATGTTGCGTAATATGATTTACGCATTTGAGAAGATGCAGAGTAACCATAGAGATTGATGGCAGCGCCAGCAGTATCTTCTACATTTACAGTTGTGGAGAAAGTTGCACCTTGCTCAATTAGAATTTCCGAGTATGCAGCGATTTTAATTCTCCTTGAAGCTGATTGTAATTATCCTCTATTTAGTCCAATCAGGCACTCAATAATCATTAAAAAACCACCCGAAGGTGGTTTGCTTACTCTTTTGTTGGAGCCGGATCAATTGGCTTAGGATATTTTTCCTTGACCTCTTTGATTTTTTTGAACCAATCTGAATCTTTCAATTCTATACCAGCATCAATTGCGTGCCATAGCATATCAAGTTGCTCGAATCCATCTGGATATTCTTTGATACGGTCATAAGAATATTGAAAATGCTTTGCTAACTTTTCTTGATACGCTAACTCAGCATAGACTTCTTCAGTTGATGGTGGTAAGAGTCCATTTGGATCCCACCACTTATCGTATTTGATTCCACCTGCACAAGTAATCTGATATCGGCAACCGGGTCTTAATGCTTTGATTGCGGTATCAACCCCGTAAGCCATCCCATTTTCACCCGTAAAATTTGCCATCACTTCATTTACATCCATAATTAACTCCTAATAATTAAATTGTATTTTCTAGCCAGCTAGTTGTTGCTTCGTCCCAATGATACATCTTGCCTTCTTCTACTGGCATTGGGATTGGTGCTTCCCAGCGACAGGTCGTTTCGTTTAGTACCCATGAGGCGAATGGCTTTGGTGGAATAAATGCATCACGGCCAGCATCATAGCTGTAACCAATACCTGCATAGTTTTTACGAATATTGTTGTTATACGATGTTTGTTTCCAAGTAAAATTTGGATCAACACCATGAACGCTTTCTAGGTATGCAACACCAATCGCTTCTTGTTCGGTGCCGCTGCCGTCTGTGATATTCCAGTTATCAACAACTGAAACGTGAACTACTTCATTACTTGAATTTAATTTAGCAAAATGTGCCATGTGTAATACTCCTTATGAAAAATGATACCTGTATTTATAAGGTTTTTAATTGATGGAATACTTATTGAATTGAAATGTTCCATCACCAGTAAAGGTGTGTATTGTGTAGCCACCAGAAGAAGTTGCGGTACCACCAGTTGCAGCTTGAGAACCCAAATAACGAATGATAACAACACCAGAACCACCAGAACCACCAACCTTAGCAGGACCAGAAATACCAGAGGCACCACCGCCGCCATTTCCGTAGTTTGTTGTTCCATTATCTCCATTTAGTCCATCGTTATTACCACCGCCAGAACCACCAACAGCACGGGTTACAGAACTTCCCGTAATAGAAGAAGCTACACCAACACCACCAGCAGGATGTGTATTGTCTGGATTTGCGCCAGCATTTGCTGTTCCTATACTTCCAGCACCGCCACCACCAGAACCGTTTGTACCAGATCCGTTACCAGTATTTTGAGCGCCAGCATAACCTTGCCCTGATGTTCCAGAGCCACCACCTAAAGTTCCACTAACAGCATCGGCTGTACCGCCGCCGCTACCGCCAGCTCTACCAATTGTTAGTGATGGACCAGATGCAGTACCGCCGCCGCCGCCGCCAACAGTAGTAATGGTGCTAAATACTGAAGTACCACCGTCTGTTCCTGCAACACCTTGACTAGTGCCGCCAGGCCCACCAGCACCAACAGTAACAGTATAATTTGTTCCAACACTCAAAACAATAGCACTTTCAGCTGAACCTCCGCCGCCAGATGGACCAGCCGATGTTCTATAACCACCCGCTCCGCCGCCTCCTGCACCACGACTAGAATTGGCTCCTGTACCGCCACCGCCACCACCGCCAGCAATAACCAAATAATCCACAGAAGTATTAGATGTTACTGCTCCTGTGCCAAATATAGTTAATCCAGTAGGAAATCCATATCCCTGTGGGCGAATGAATTTACCAGTTTTTGATGCGTTTATGAATTTAATTGCGGACATAGAATAATTTAGTTAATTGACGATGTAAGGTAAATTGGCGGTAAATGTTCCATCGCCAGTAAAGGTATGTATTGTATATCCACTATTTGCAGTTACAGTACCACCAGTTGCAGCTTGAGATCCAATATAACGGATGATGACTACTCCTGACCCACCAGTTCCACCAGGAGCGTTAGCGCTAGCAGTTCCGCCTCCAGCGGCTCCACCACCAGTATTAATTGTTCCGTTAGCTCCTGTGCCATTATTACCACCAGCACCACCGCCAGAACCTCCAGCGGTTGATCCACCTATTCCTGAAAAAAAGCCACCGCCGCCACCGCCAGCATAATAAGTTGCCGATCCCGTAATTGATGATTGCAAACCAATACCACCATTACCAGGATTGGTAGCACCAGCGGCTCCTGCACCACCACCACCTCCAGCATTAGCAACATTTAATCCACCAGCAGAACCGTTACCACCAGCATTTCCTTGTCCAGGAGTTCCTGCTGCGCCGCTAGCAGTTGCACTAAACCCTCCAGCACCACCACCGCCACCGCCAGAGCCGCCTGAACCACCAGCATAAACAACTGAACCAACTGAATCTATACCGCCGCCGCCATATCCACCACCAGTAGCAGAAACCGTTGTAAGGCCAGTACCAGAAATTGATGAAACAGAACCTTGTATGCCACTTACATACATAGCACCACCACTACCACCAGCGCCTACTGTTACTGTATAAGATGTTCCGGTGATAACAAAAAAATTACTAGTTAAATACCCACCTGCACCGCCGCCACCGCCAGTATTTCCACCACCACCGCCACCAGCACCAGCAACTACAAGGTAATTAACTGATACATTAGCTATACCCAACCCCGCTGGATACAAATATCCAGTTGGCCTCACAAAGGCAAAATTTTTCGTAGCTTTAGTAAATTCTATACCCATGATATTTTCTTAATTGATGAAATAGCCTGTGTTATTAGCTGTAAAAACCCCATCACCAGTGAATTTATGATATGCATAACCGCCAGTAGTGATTACAGTACCACCAATCGCTTGTTGAGGACTGGTATAACGAAGTAAAACTATTCCTGATCCACCATAACCGGATGTTGTTACAGATGCACCCCATTGCGATGCACCACCACCACTACCAGTATATTGTGCGCCATCAGTTGGTGGAGTAACTACGGATGGAGCTGGAGCATATGAACCATTTCCACCTCCTGCACTACCTCCAGCGTTACTACCAGCACCCCAACCGCCGCCACCACCACCGCCAGCATAAGATCCGCCAGACCCTGTTGTTGTTGCAGTAGCCCATGGTGATAAACTTGTTCCTGCGCCTCCGCCACCGCCAGTATTCAAATCATTTGTTCCGCCACCAGCACCACCAGATCCACCGCCGCCGCCGCCAACAGTTTGTGACGATTCTGGTGCAACTGCTCCAGCACCACCAGCATTACCTTGACCTGGAGTTGCAGCTCCGCCAGGCTGCCTAGGATTTGGAGCTTGTGTGCCATTACCTCCACCACCTGAACCGCCAGAAGCATTTTGGCCGCCGCCTCCTCTTGAGGTGAATGATGAAAATACAGAATTAGCGCCAGAAGTACCAGTAATTCCTGATCCGCCGCCGCCAACTGTAATTGAATAATTTTGTCCTTGTGCTACTGATGTTGTGCCAGTTAATAATCCACCAGCACCACCGCCGCCACCATAATACCCTATACCACCAGCGCCTGCACCAGCAACAACAAGATAATCCAGCTGGATTCCATTTCTTAGATCCGGAGCTCCGTTCAACCCCGCTGGAAATTTATATCCAGTAGGTCTTACGAAAGAACCGTTTGTTTTTGTTTTGAAATATTGTATTGACATATCACTCTAATTATTTGAAAGAGATTAGGTGATTTCGACACCGAAGGCAGAAAACGCCAAATTGGCAGAGTTTGTATTAGCAGCAATAATTGCACCTGCTGGTAAAGACAAACTTAATGTGAGTGTTGCTGCATCACCACCAGGAATTGTTGAACCACGGATAATAAAATATTGTCCGTTGGATGTTGGAGATGAAAAGTTAGCAGTAGGCATCACAATTATACTATATGATGCATTGGTTGTTGGTAAATGATTTGAAATTTGAATTGAGTTAATAACTGCCGATGTAGCAGCAGGAACAACATACACATTTGATTGTGTGTTTGCTGCTGGATTTACTTGACCCAAAATTTTATATGTATTAGCCATTATGTTAGCTCTACTCCAAATGCGTTAAAGGATACGTTTGCAAAAGTTTCACCGGCTGCAACCGCATTATTAACGGCAAGAATAACACTTGCATTGAGTGTAAGACCTGGTGAAAGAATGAGTGTGTCAGCACGAGGAATCTGAACACCTTTTAACAGGTAATGTTTATTAGATAATGTTTCATTAACTGGTCGAATAATAATATCTACGTTAGCGTTTGCAGTATCTTGATTAGTGATTGTGATAGTGCTAACGATTGTTGATGTTGCTGCTGGTACGACATAGACATTACTTAGCGTGTTAGCTGATGGTAATGATTGTCCTAAAATTTTGTATGATGTTGCCATTATGACCCCAATGCTGTAAATACGAATGGATGAGCATCTATTCCTGAAACGGCCACATTAGATGCTGCTGTAATACGACCAAATTGGTCAACTGTGATTACTGAAACATTAGTTGCGCCACCATATGTTCCTGTTGTAACTGCTGTGTTTGCTAAACCAACAAGGACATTACCTGAAGATGAGTTAGCGGTTAATTGGCCAGAGTTAGCAAATAATGCGGTGCTTGTAACTGAAACATTTGATGCGCCGGTAACACGACCTTGTGCATTAACAACAAGAACAGGAATCGCTGAAGAGCTTCCGTATGTCGCAGCGGTAACGCCTGTTGTGTCCATTTTAACATTGGTCACAGAGCCATCAGATGGTACCTGTGTTGTGGATCCGTTACCCATGTGCAACACAACCAGGTTATTAGTACCTACGGCTGGTGCAGCAGTAAATGTGATTACAGTACCACTCAGAGTATATAGTGTTGGTGCCTGATATACTCCAGCAACAAACACAGCAATAGATGCGGTGCCAGCAGGAGCTCTGGTAAGTGTAAATGCCGTCTGAGAACCGGTACCAGAAAAGGTATCAGTAATAAACGGAATACTTTGGACTACATTTCCAATAAAAGACACGATTTATTCCTTGTTATTGACTTTATTTATGTTAAGCGGTGTAAGTGCCATCACCGGTAAATTTAATAATAGTGTTGCCACCCGAAGTTGTAATTGTTGGTGAGCCTGTAGTTCTGCCTGTGTAACTAGCTGATGGTACAGAAATAATGACTACGCCAGAACCGCCGTTACCGCCGCTATAACTAATATTGTATCCACCGCCTCCAGAGCCTGTATTTACAGTACCCGCCGTTCCTGCCAAACTTGTCGCAGCCCCAGTGCCACCAATACTTGATCCGCCAGAACCACCATTTGGGCCACTTTGCGCCCCACCACCCCCACCACCGCCATAGTAAAGAGATGATCCTGTAATTGAAGAGGCTGTTCCTACACCACCATTATTACCACTTCCAGCTGCACCCGACCCACCGCCACCACCACCAGCAATAGTGTCTCCATACCCACCTGCGTTTCCTTGTCCAGATGTTCCAGAAGAACCGGGGTATCCATTACTAGCACCGCCACCGCCAGAACCACCAGTTAAACCATTATAGTTAGGATAACAACCACCAACACCACCACCAAC
>Ga0114967_10002410_pt1 | contig 15627 bp, 14 predicted proteins | sample M_130628_MF_Meta_FD_92639 | JGI IMG/M metagenome (GOLD analysis project Ga0114967, IMG submission 92639) | Freshwater microbial communities from Lake Montjoie, Canada to study carbon cycling - M_130628_MF_MetaG | ecosystem: Environmental > Aquatic > Freshwater > Lake | place: Lake Montjoie... | reverse complement strand
TGAAAAAATTGCTTACGAGCCTTTATTGCCTAAAGATTCCTCTAAATTATTAGTATATAAGAATGGTGCTATTCAAGATGATCATTTTTACAATGTAGCTAATCATTTACCCGAAAATAGTTTATTGGTATTTAATAATAGTAAAGTAATTCCTGCGCGCTTGCCATTTTTTACAGAAACTGGTGCTTGTGTAGAATTATTTTTGTTGGAACCTATCCAACCAAATAGTTACGAATTGGCTTTAGGAAAAAATGGTGATAAAACATGTACATGGAAGTGCTTTGTGGGTAATCTTAAAAAATGGAAATATACAGTAATTGATGCAGCTATAGATAGCATCCATTGTAAGCTAACTGCAGAAAGATTATCAACTATAGAGGATGCCTACGAAATAAAATTTAGCTGGGATGCAGATTTAGCTTTTTCTGAAATTATTGAAGCATTAGGTAAAATTCCTTTGCCTCCTTACATCAAAAGAGAAACGATTGAAAGTGATAAAATTACTTACCAAACCATCTATGCAAAAATTGATGGCAGCGTAGCAGCACCTACAGCTGGATTGCATTTTACAGATAACACCCTAGCCTCTTTGCGTGCTAAAAACATACAAACAAACCATGTAACGCTACATGTAGGCGCAGGCACATTCAAGCCTGTAAAAGCCGCTACTATTGGCAATCATAATATGCATAGCGAATATTTTGTGGTAGAAAAAAGTTTGTTAGAAAATTTAATTGCGCAACCATGCATTACAGCAGTTGGCACAACTAGCTGCAGAACTTTAGAAACTTTGTATTGGCTTGGGGTAAAACTTTTATTAAACAGCAATGCCGATATCAGCAGTTTATCGCAGTGGGAAGTGTATCATTTAGCTTTAGAAAATAATTTCTCTAAGCAAGAAGCACTTACAAGATTATTGAATCATGCTGTAGAAAATCAATTGCATTCTATAGTTTGCAATACGCAAATTTTAATTGCACCTGGTTATCCATTTCAAATAGTAGATATTTTAATTACCAATTTCCATCAGCCTCAAAGCACATTGCTTTTATTAATTGCAGCATTTTTAGACGAAGAAAATAACTGGAGAAGCATTTACCAACATGCTTTGGATAATAACTATCGCTTTTTAAGTTATGGCGATAGCAGTATTTTATTTAGCAATAACAGGGGGTGAACCATAAAGTAGAACTTTAGAATTTAGTTTGCCTATTGATAGCTAACAATAGCTGATAGATTTTGGCGTTTGAAATACCTGGCAATACTTACTTATTCTTGTTCAACATTACCCTCTAAATTTTTATCACTTTTTTTTTCAATGACTTTCTAAAAATCATTAGCGTACATATTTTGTGTTGAACAAAGGTTAGTATATACCTATCCTAGGCAATACTTTTGAAATCACTAAAAATAATTATAAGAATACTATTAGCAGTGATTTATTTGGGAACTTTAAAATATCCATTTGTAATTTCCATATACTCATTGCTATTATTGGCATTACGCAAAAACCCATTAAAAATTCCTTTAGCAAAAGTATCATATTGTAATAGCTTGATGGTGCAACCAGGCAATGCATTGAATGTAGTAAAATATTTTTCAGAAAGAATTTTAGTTCCCTTTTTTAATGTTTCTCTATAAGTAACTCCATATGCCTTATTCATAGAGTCTGCCGTCATTATTTTATTTACAGCTCCTCCGCCATTCGGCATTAAAATACCAAACACTCTTATTCTGGAGGAGTCTCCGCCAAAGTTTTCGGTAATAATAGAATTTACGATTACAGGTGTAGTATCTGTAATATTAATGTTTGCAAAAGTAGGAGCAACGGATACCCCATTAACTATTGCACTAAATGGGTCTATGCCTCCCCAAGGATTTGCAGTAGGGTATGTTGTAATCGGCTTGTTGCAGCTAATAATGGCAATAGCCACAGATAACAATAATATAATTTTTTTCATTTTTATTAATTAGACTTTTTATTAATAACCATATCTTTCGTATTCCCTAACTTCCTTACTCATTAGGATGTACTTAATAGAAACGTAAATACCCATTGACATATTTGTACTAGTGGCTCTTACGCCATTATAGGTAGGTTGATAATCAAATTTACTAGGTCTGTATTTCCAATGCTCATAGTCATAAGTATAAGTTGTAGCACCTACTGTGTATTTTTGTTTTAGTTTATCGTAGTTTTCCAATTTTTCCATGCCCATATCCATGCGCGCATGAATACCAAACAACCAACTATTACTCCATTTAAAATCTGCACCTAAAGCTGCAACTAAGCTAGCATCTGATTTGTAATAAATACCATCGCTTAATGTGCCGGCAATAAATCCTGTATCTTGCATAGTGTATTCTTTATTTTGTATAGTAGAATAAGTAATCGCTCTAGTTACAGGATTAGTAATTTGAGAAATTTCTTTATAACTATTTAAAATACCATAAGCCGCACCAAAATAGCCACTAAAACGCACTGGATTTTTTGGATTGCTATTAAAATGAATTAAAAAAGTTGGTTTAATATAATTTAGCCTTGTTTCTTGAGTTTGACCATAGTAATTATAACGCTGTCCTGCTTGGCTTTTCATCAATTGTGCACCAACGCCAAAATATCGCCAATTGTAACTTAATTCTATCCCAGAACTAAATCCAAAGGTTGGCAATAATTTTAAAACCCTATCATCTGCTTTGGTATCGTCAGCATTTACCATACTAGTATTTGCTACGCCAGATATAATTCCTATTCTTCCACCTTGTTGCGCAAAAGTTGGCAACGTAAGTGCCAATAATATTAAAACTCGAAATATTTTATGCATGTAAATTTGTATAAACAGCTTCAAATATAGAATATTTTTTTTGAATCGTATTTGCTTTTTTCGTTTACTATCAGATATTTTGTAGACTTTTGCAGCTAATTATCCAATTATTCATGTCATTCCATCATCTTAATACAAATACCATAGCAAAAGAAAGGCGCAAAAAGCAATTTTTCAGGTTTGTACCAATTACATTGCTAATTATATATTACGTTTTGGCAATGGTTGACTTTCAGAATTTAACGATTAGAACTAACTTAAGTGGAAGTACTTTTTTGATCATTCTAATGGTTTTTAATTTGTATAGTATTTATATTGCAGATAAAGCATTTAATAAAAAATACACCCAATTTGCAATTAATATCCAAGAAACCTATATTTCTTTCTTAAATCCATTGGATGGAGAAATTACAATGAGAGCAAAAGAAATTGCTACTATATACAGAACTGCTAAAGGGCAATATATCTTTAAAACCTTCAATAACAGCTTTTACCATATACATTATGCATTGGAAGATGATGAAACTTTTCAACAAGAATTAAAAGAACTATACCCTATTACACCTATAGCAAAAGATGCCATTTTTGAATATGCTAGCAATATCGATTTATTTATGAATATATTTTTTTTATTGGCTGTGTTTAGAATGAATCAAATAATGGGAATTATTTGCATTGCTTTGGTTACCATAGGGGATTTAATTAATTGGTATTTGTACAACTCAACCAAATTGTACAATGATAAATTTAAAAAAGCGCGAAAGATTAATATTTTTATTAATCTAGTTTTCATCATTATGATTTCTTTTCAAATTTTCAATAACTAAGGCTCTATACCGTTTAACATATTTTAACAGAGCAAATTGTAGCTAATTAATAAATTGCAGTGTTTTTTATGAGAATCCTTATTGTAACACTTTTTTTTCTTGGTTTTAGCCTGGTGGCAGATGCACAATATTTTACGCTATCTGGAAAAATAGTAGATGCCCAGTTGCAGCCAATTAGCTATGTTACAGTGCGTTTAAAGAATGAGGATTTGGGTACAACATCCGATGCAAAAGGAAAATACGAATTAAAAGTACCAAACGGGAAGCATGAGTTAGTATTCAGTATGATAGGCTATACACAACAAACTGCTGTGGTAATTATTGATAAACAAAATGTAACCCAAAATATTATTCTACAAAAAAGTACAAATACAATTACTGGTATTAGAGTAACAAATACTAAAAAAGACAGAAGCGAGGAGATTGTAAGAAATACAATAGAGGCAAAAGAAAAATTACAAAAAAATGCAGGTTCATTTAATGTAAAAATGTACATCAAAGCCTCACAACAAAAAGAACCTCCAAAAACGGCAACCCGTTTTTTCGGAAAAGTATTTTATGATAGCACAGAAATAAAAAAAGATTCTTCTACTAAAGCTAAAGATGCATTAAATAACATGAGCTTGCGAGAGGTTGTAGTTAATGTAGATTTTCAATATCCAAATAAAATAAAAGAAACAAGAGAAGGTGTAAAAAAATTAGGTGATGCAAGTAGTTTATTTTACCAAAGTAGAACAGAAGGCGATTTTAATTTTTATAAAAATTTAGTAAGTATTCCTAGCCTTAGCGAAATGAGTTTCCTCTCTCCTATTAGCTATAGCGGATTGATTGCTTATAAATACAAAATGCTAAATGTAATTGTCAAAAATAGTATTAAATATTATCACATAAAAGTTTCACCTACCAAAACCGGCAACGCTTTGTTAGAAGGCGATATGATTATACAAGATAGCACTTGGGCTTTAACAGATTTTACTTTTGTGTTTCCAAAATATCATACGCCAGAATATAGTTTTTTTCAACTGCAACAATCTTATTCAGAAATTTCTGAAAACAATTGGTTGCCTACTAAACAAATATTTACTTATAAATCTGCTACAGACAATAAAACCAGCGGAGTAACCTCCGTTTATTACTCTAATTATATTTTAGATACTATTTTTCCGAAAAAACATTTTGGAGAAGAATTAAGTAGCACTAGCCAGGAAGCATACGAAAGAGACAGTAATTTTTGGAACACACAAAGAGCAGAACCTTTATCAGAAAAGGAAGTTCAATATATTCAATTTAAAGATAGCGTTTATCAAATTACACATAGTACTAGATATTTAGATAGTGTAGATAAAGAAACCAATAAAATTACCGCAAAAAAAATCCTGTTCAATGGGCTTACATTTTACAAAAGAAGTAATGAAAGAAATCTCTATATCAATTCACTTTCTACTATATGGAATCCTTTATTTATGGGCGGTGCCAGATATGGCACTGGCGGTAGGTATTACAGAAAATTAAAAAAGAAAAAAGCAATTGGCGGATATGCTTATGCCAATTATGGACCAAACAACGATGATATTATTGGTGCAATGAATGTAGGATATACATACAATCCATTTAATCAGGGTAAAATTTCTTTCAATGTAGGAAGCTCATTCGATTTTATTTTTAATGGTGATGCCATTGTAAATATGATAAGCAGAAGCAATATCTATAAGAAAAATAATTTTTCTATCAATCATAAAATAGAATTGATCAATGGATTATTTTTAGACAATGAAGTAGAATTTGCTCGTAGGTTTAGTTTGTATAATTATAAAACTGTCAATAGATTATTAGATACAGTTTATGGAAGATCAAAGCCCAATAGACCAATCGATTTTCCAACTTACGATGTAGTATATAATGTAATTACACTTAGCTATACGCCACATCAATTATATTTGAGAGAGCCTTATCAAAAAATTATACTTGGTAGCAAATGGCCAACATTTTATGGTAAATGGCGCAAAGGATTAAATGGTATTTTTAATAGCCAAGCCAATTTTGATTACCTAGAATTTGGCATGAACAAAAAAGTAAATGCAGGTACTTTCGGTATTGGATTTTTAAGTGGCTACTATGGTAGCTTTGTTAATAGGCGTAACATAAATGTAGTTGATTATAAATGGGTGCGCCGTGGAGATCCTTTTATTTTTTACAACCCAGAGTACAATTTCCAATCACTGGATAGCACCTTTAATATGTTTAAAGGATTTGCAGAAGCTCATTACTACCATCAGTTTAATGGAGCATTAATTAATAAAATTCCTTATGCTAGTAAATTAAAATTGGTAGAAAGCGCAGGTTCAAGTTTTTTATACAGTAAAGAAAGAAATTTAATTTATGGCGAGGCTTATGTAGGGTTAGAAAAACAAATAAAATTATTTGGAGAGCTTTTTAGATTTGGTGGCTATTTTGTAACAAGCTATGCCAATAACTACAACAATCCCGTGCAATGGAAAATAGGCATCAGGCATTATGATGTGTACAGAAATAAATGGGAATAAATCCAAAGGGAAATTTAAAAAAAGAGAGGGGTTGTAATTATTACAACCCCCTATCTAATTGAAAAATTGATGAAAATATTACATTTTCATTTTCTTTGTAATTTCAGCTGGTATTACATTTTTGTGAACCAATATTGCAATAGTTTTAAAATTGAAATACGTTTTGCTTACATATAAATATCCTTTGTAATCATTTTTATCGCCCCAAGAATTTTTTACTTTATAATATTCCTTCCCGTTTTGGTCTTTTGCTACGCCTACAATGTGCATACCATGATCATCAGTAGAAGTATAATTATCAAAAGCATCTTCTCGCAACTCTGGTGTTATATATTTTTCTTTTTGGGGTCCATCAAACATGGTTTTCTTTTCGTCTTCATCCATCTCTTCATAATCTTTTTCTGGTACAATGGCTACTCCATTTTTCCAACTAAATCCTTTTTCGCTTACATCTGTTGCCCATGCTGTAGTATACCCTTTTGCTAATGCATTATCTACTATTGCTGTTAAATCATTCATTGGTACATTCATTACTTCTTTCAAACTCCAATTATCTTCTACCATCAAAAATGTTTTTTCGTAGGGTGCAGCAAAAGTAAAAGAACCTATTTCTAGATATTCTTCCACCGGAATTTCTACTACTTGCTTTGCAAATGTTAGTGGTGTATATTCTTTACCTTGAAACATAAACTTTTCAGGAACCTTACCTAAATAAGCATCAAGCACAGCTGTAAATGCAGGCAACCAATTTTTAGTTAGTTTACCATTTGGGTTTTTGACAATGCCTTGTAAGAAACCTTCTAAAGCTGCTTGCATTTCACCAAATTTATTTTTGGTGGTACCATAGTTTAATCCAGTATATTGATCATATGGCATTGCTCCATATTTTTTATAAATTTCCAATACGTCATGCAACTCTGCACCATCGCCCCAACCAATTCTGCCATGCATGCGAACATAGTTTTTTGCTCTTTCTATATATGCGCAGCGTGCAGTAAATATTTCACTTATATCTACAAATGGTTTTCCCATGCGAAGCATTTCGCTTTCTAAAAAAGAGTTGCCAGAATAGCTCCAACAGGTGCCACTGCTACCTTGGTTTTTTACAGGAGAATCTTCCAAATCTTTTACATCTGTAAATTTAAATTTTTCCTTTGCTTTTTCGCTTTTGTTATCTTTTAAAGAATTAACCAAATTGTCTTGTGCAAAAGAGGAAATGCTAATACAAATGGTAGCAAATAAAATTGATAATTTTTTCATGCCTGCAAAATAGGAAAATTATTAAAAAGTTAGTTTACTATTTGATGAGTGGTTTTCTCTCTAATGAATTAAATCCATTATTTCCCAATATTCTCTTAAAACCTAATTTACCCATTATTTAATCCATCAACTCCAAGCTTTTTTACTACTTTTGCCTAAAATAGCAGAAAAACATGTCAGAATTGCAGACAACAATACACGATGAAGCAAGGCAAGGTGAACAGTTTGCACCATTTAACCAAGATGGAAATACTTATGGTAAGCATTTTTATATAGAAAGTTATGGATGCGCAATGAATTTTAACGACTCAGAAATTGTTGCTAGCATATTATTCAACCAAGGTTATGGTGCTACCAAAGATATTCAATTAGCCGATTTAATATTAGTAAACACTTGTAGCATACGCGACAAAGCAGAGCAAACAGTAAGAAACAGACTGCAACATTTTAAAGGATTCAAAAGACACAAACCGGGTATGCTTGTGGGCATATTGGGTTGTATGGCAGAAAGACTGAAAGGGCAATTGCTAGAAGAAGAGAAATTAGTGGATATTGTAATTGGCCCAGATGCCTATAGAAGTTTACCCGCATTAATAGCCGAAGCCGCATCAGGCCAAAAAGGAATAGATGTTTTATTGAGCCGCGAAGAAACCTATGGAGATATTAGCCCCGTTCGCCTAGATGAAAATGGGGTGACTAGCTTTGTTAGCATTATGCGTGGCTGTAATAATATGTGTAGCTTTTGCGTGGTGCCTTTTACAAGAGGCAGAGAGCGCAGCCGCAACCCAAATAGTATTGTAGCAGAAGCCACAACGCTAGTAGAACAAGGCTATAAAGAAGTAACATTGTTAGGCCAAAATGTAGATAGTTATTATTGGCAAAGCGATGATGGAACTGTAACAACATTTGCAGATTTACTAATTGCAGTTTCAAAAATTTCGCCAAGGCTTAGAGTGCGCTTTAGCACTAGTCATCCAAAAGATATTACGGATGATGTGCTGCATGCAATAGCTAGTCATGAAAATATTTGCAACTATATTCATTTGCCAGTACAAAGTGGCAATACGCGTATTTTGCAAATGATGAATAGAAATTATACGCGTGAGTGGTATGAAAGCAAGCTAAACCGTATTCAAGAAATAATTCCAAACTGCGGATTAAGTACCGATTTAATTATTGGCTTTTGTAGCGAAACAGAAGAAGAACATCAAGACACGATTAGCCTACTACACTTTGCCCATTTCGACCATGCCTACATGTACAGCTATAGCGAAAGACCTGGAACCCTTGCTGCGCGAAGATATGCAGATGATGTTAGCGAAGCAACGAAGCAACGCCGACTTGCAGAAATAATTGAAGTGCATCGGCATTATGCCTTACAAAGCAATCAAAAAGAATTAGGCACTACACAAATAGTATTAGTAGAAGGCTTTAGTAAAAAAAGCAATAACGATTTAAGTGGCAGAACAGACACCAATAAATTTGTGGTATTTCCGAAAGGCAATGCGCAAAAAGGAGATTTTGTAAAAGTGAGAATAGTAAACATTACCAGCGGAACCTTAATTGGTGAAATTTTAGAAATTATTTAAACCAAACTCCAATCAGCATGACAGACAAAGATTTGCAATCCATTAAAAATAGATACGGCATTATAGGCAATACTCCTTCCTTGAATTATGCTTTAACTACTGCTACCCAAGTAAGTAATACAGATTTAACTGTATTAATTTCTGGAGAAAGTGGTGTAGGTAAAGAAGTATTTAGTCAAATAATACATAGCCTAAGCACTCGTAAACACAACCCATTTATAGCTATCAACTGCGGCGCCATTCCAGAGGGAACTATTGATAGTGAATTGTTTGGCCATGAAAAAGGAAGTTTTACAAGCGCTGTTGATGCTCGCAAAGGATATTTTGAAACCGTAAACGGTGGCACCATATTTTTGGATGAAATTGGCGAAATGCCATTAATTACCCAAGCTAGGTTGCTTCGTGTATTAGAAACTGGAGAATTTATACGTGTGGGTAGTAGCAAAGTTCAAAAAACAAATGTTAGAATAATTGCTGCTACCAATAGAGATTTATTACAACAAGTGCAAGGCGGAAGATTTAGAGAAGATTTATATTACAGATTGAGCACAGTGCCAATCAAAGTCCCTAGCCTTAGAGAACGAAAAGAAGATATCCTACAGTTATTTCGTAAATTTTGTGTAGACTTTGCAGAAAAATATCGTACACAGCCTGTGCAACTAAGCGATGATGCGAAACAAACTTTAATGCAATATCCATGGCCTGGCAATATTAGAGAGTTAAAAAATATTGCAGAACAGATAAGTGTATTAAGCCAAAATAAAAATATCTCAGGCTCCGATTTACAAATCTTCTTACCAAATCACCCAATTAGCTCTAGCCTGCCTACGTTAGCCAGAAATAATAATTTAAATAATGGCTCTGCACAAGATTTTCATGCAGAAAAAGAAATATTATATCAACTATTTTTTGATTTAAAGAAAGATGTTACTGAATTAAAAAATGTATTTTACGATTTAGCTAAAAATCCAAACATGCATACAGCTAATTTTGCAGAGCATAACGATGCTATTTTGCATCCATACAATGGGCAAGAAAATGGCATGATGCAACCTGTACCTAATAGCGGAAATTATTTTATTAATAATGGTGAAAATAAACATAGCGACCATCATATAGAGTTGATAGAAGAAACTTTAAATATTTCTGAAAAAGAAAAAGAATTAATAGTAAAAGCATTAAAAAAGCATAGAAACCGACGCCGCGATGCTTCTGCAGAATTAGGAATTAGCGAAAGAACTTTGTACCGTAAAATAAAAGAATATGACATTGAAGAATAAGTGGCTCGCAGTTGTATTTGGATGCATGGCATTTAGCGCTTGCCATATATACAGTTTTACGGGTGCTAGCGTAGAAGGCAAAACAATAAATATTTCTTATATAGAAAACACCGCAAGAATAGTAACACCCGCGCTGAGTAACACGCTAACCGAAAAAGTGCGCAACAAAGTATTAAACCAAACAAGCCTATCGCAAGTAAATAGCGACAAAACAGACTATACTTTAAAAGGCACTGTAACAAGCTATGATGTAAGTATTGCATCTGTACAAAACCTAAATGCTGTTGCCAAAAACAGATTGACCATTGTGGTAGAATTTGTTTTTACAAATAATATAAATAATAAAAATAGTTTTACACGTAGTTATACTAAATTTGGCGACTTTCCCGGCGACGAAACATTGCAACAGGCAGAGGGAATTCTTATAGAACAAATTAGCAAAGAAATAGCTGATGTAATATTTAATGACGCATTTGTAAACTGGTAAATAAACGATGTCCAACACAAACCAATATATCGCAGCATGGCAAACCAATAACTTAGCAAAAAATGCTACAGAGCAATTAACTAAAGATGCTAAACACTATCCTTATTTTTCTGCATTGCAATTATTGTATTGTGCAAATGATACAGTATTAAACAATAACCATAAAGCGCAAAATATTCATCTATCTGCCGCATATAAAGGCAATTTATTTTTATGGTGGAAAAATTTTATAACTTTTAAAACAATAAATGCCAAGACAGATGCAGATGATTTGATACTACCACCTTTTGTAGATAATTATTTTGCAGCACAAAAAATATCTGCCACAGAGCAAGAAGTAGATAATTATGTAGAAGAGCAGATTTTGGTAAAAGAAAAAACTGCACCTGCAGATGTGGATGAAAATAGCTTGATGATAACCATGAGCTTTGAAGAATGGTTGCATTATTTTAAGCAAAAAAAAGAACAAGAAAAGAAGGATTTAGAGGGCAAGCAAGCCTTGCGCGCCATGTGGCAAAAGGAAAAGTTATCGGCTGCTAACGAAGAAGAAAATGAGCTAATTCCTGAGAATGTATTTAAAATGGCTATAGATAGCATTCATTTAGGAGAGAATACTGTAAGCGAAAGCTTGGCCCAAATCATGTTAAATCAAGGTAAAACAGACAAGGCTATTGAAATGTATCGCAAATTAAGTTTGCTAAATCCCGAAAAAAGTAGTTATTTCGCACACAAAATTAAAGAAGTCACAAAAAACAATAATTAAATGGGTACAACAATTATAGGAATCGTATTAATCTTGGTATGTGTAATATTAGGTTTTTTAGTATTAATACAAAACCCTAAAGGCGGTGGATTAGCTGGTGGAATGGGTGGTCTAGGTCAACAAATGATGGGTGTGCAACAAAGCACAGATACTGTAGAAAAAGGAACATGGTTGTTTGCAGCTATTATGGCTTTATTATGCTTGGCTACTGTATTTTTCAATGCTGGTAAATCCAATACTAAATTAGAAAAATCTCGTAGTGAAGAAGCTATCAAAGGCGCACCAATTGCGCCTGCACCAACTCCAGCGGCAGTTCCTTCGGCTATGCCAGCACAAGGTCCATCTGCTCCAGCTCCGGCCAATGCAGCATCTCCTGCTACAAAATAATTTATTTATAAAAAATATATTGAAAAGCTCACTTCCGTGGGCTTTTTTTATTTACTTTCCATTTTTGATATGATAAAATATAATCCGAAAGATTGGTTTGCTTTTATATTTAGATTGCATAAAGCAGATACGTTTCGAGCATTGTCTGGCATGATGTTGTATATCTGTATTTATACCGCTATCATTTGTGTATTAGAAAAAGAGGTTTTTCACTTACCTGATACTAGTCCTGCAAAAAATATTTTAATGATGCATGGCATGATAAGCATGGTAATATCTTTGCTACTAGTATTCAGAACTAATACTGCGTATGATAGATGGTGGGAAGGAAGAAAACTTTGGGGAACTTTGGTAAATAATAGTAGGAACCTTGCAATAAAATTATCTGCAATGTTGCATATTGATGATGAAGAAAACAGAAATTATTTTAAAACTATTATACCTGCATATGCCAATGCATTAAAAAATCATCTTATCCATAAAAAAACTGCCGAAGAAATATTTGATATAGATGAGCATTACGAGTTGCTAAAAGATATGAATAACGAGCACCACATTCCCAATCAAATAGCAGCTAGAATTTTTGACAAAGTAAATGATCTTAAAAACGAAGGTAAACTAACAGAGTTGCAACTAGTTTTATTAAATGATGAATTGAAAGGATTTACAGAAATATGCGGTGCTTGTGAAAGAATACGCAATACCCCTATCCCATTTTCGTATAGTATTTTTCTAAAGAAATTTGTATTTTTTTACATCATGACCTTGCCATTTGGATTTGTATTTAGTTTGAGCTATCTTACCATACCCATTGTTGCATTTATTTTTTATGTAATTACTAGTATGGAATTAATAGCCGAAGAAATAGAAGATCCATTTGGCGAAGATGCTAATGACTTGCCAACTGGTAAAATTAGCCAAAACATTAACAAACATGTTTCAGAAATATTTAATTCTGTAATTTAATACAACACTGTTTTTTTTCTGTTTCCCAAATTACATAAACATCATCTATAGGCAGTCGAAAGATAAATATGAAAATTTTTTCTACCAAATAAACTCTTTATATTGCAGTATGCTTTCCTTATATCAGCAAGTTTGTAACTGTTGCAGTAAACTGATTACTGAACATTATAGCACTAGTTTTTCTAGTGCTATCAAAAGGCTAGACAAAACTATGCACGCTCCTATTTACAATATTTATGGTTTTGTTAGATTTGCAGATGAGATTGTAGACACTTTTCATGAATACCCAAAGGAAGAATTATTAGCAGAATTCAAAAAAGAAACATACCAAGCAATTGATAGAAAAATAAGCCTAAATCCAATTTTGAATAGCTTTCAACAAACCGTTACAGCGTTTAATATTGATAGAGGATTAATAGAATCTTTTTTCAGAAGTATGGAAATGGATTTAAATAAAGCAAATTATACTGAATCAGAATACAAAGAATATATATACGGCAGTGCAGAAGTAGTAGGACTTATGTGCTTACATGTATTTTGCAAAGGAGATCAGTTGCAATATCAATTATTAAAACCATCCGCACAATCTTTAGGTGCAGCATTTCAAAAAATAAATTTTCTGAGAGATATTCAAGCAGATTTTTTAGATTTAAATAGAACTTATTTTCCGGATATCAATTTTAAAAATTTTAAAGAGCAAGATAAAAAAGAGATTGAAAAAAATATTCAGAAAGATTTTGATGATGCATTAGTAGGTATAAAAAAGTTGCCCGTAGAAGTAAGATATGGAGTGTATGTAGCCTATCAATATTACTTGGCATTATTTAATAAAATTAAAACACTGCCTGCTGTAAAAATTACGAATGAAAGAATTAGGATTCCAACTATTCAAAAATTTGGTGTATTGTTAAAAACAAAATGGAACCATCAAACCAATAATATTTAATAGCATGCAGGAACAATTAATGATATTAGTAAATGAACAAGATGAGCAAATTGGGTTGATGCCTAAAATGCAAACGCATGAGCTAGGTATTTTGCATAGAGCATTTAGTATTTTTTTATTTACAGAAGATGGGCAAATGATTTTACAGAAAAGAGCTACACAAAAATACCATAGCCCTGGCCTATGGACCAATGCCTGCTGTAGCCACCCTATGCAAAACGAAACGATAGAAGATGCTGCAAAACGGAGGTTACAAGAAGAATTAGGCATTGCTATTCCATTGCAATATGCTTTTCATTTTATATACAAAGCAAATATGGGCAATGGACTTACAGAACACGAATTTGACCATGTGTTTATTGGGCACTTTCATCATCATATAGAATTTAATACAGAAGAAGTTGCTGCAATTAAAATTATATCTTTGCCAGAACTTGAAATAGATATGGAAAATAATCCTAACGACTACACAGTATGGTTTAAAATCGCTTACCCACAATTAAAACAATGGATGAATCATTCTACAAATAACTAATGCAAACTATCTTTTACATCGGCATCCTTTTTTCTACATTCTGCATCATGGAAGGTATTACATGGCTTACACATAAATATGTAATGCATGGCTTTTTATGGACATTGCACGAAGATCATCATCGGGTGCGACCAGGTTTTTTTGAAAAAAACGATTTATTCTTTATCATCTTTGCAGTGCCAAGCTTTTTATGTATTCTAAGCGGAGCTTTGCATTTTGAAACTTATTGGTGGCTACAAGCAATTGGCTTTGGCATTATGCTATATGGCTTTGCATATTTTATAGTGCATGATGTAATTATCCATCAGCGCTTTAAATGGTTTAGCCGTAGTAATAATATTTACATACGCGCAATACGTTGGGGGCACAAAATGCATCACAAGCATATCGATAAGCACGATGGAGAAAGCTTTGGCATGTTGCTAGTGCATACCAAATATTGGGCAAAGGTGCGCAAAGACAAAGCACTAATGAAGGCTTCAGTAGTAGAATACGCACCAAGCAAGGACTAATTACAGCATGGAATTACACTTCGATTATATAATTGCAGGTGCCGGCTGTGCAGGATTGAGCCTGGCCTATAAAATGAGTATCGACCCGTTTTTTGATGATAAAAAAATTTTATTAATAGATAAAGACGATAAAAATAAACAAGATAGAACTTGGTGTTTTTGGGAAGATACGAATAGTGTTTTTGAAGAAATAGTTTCCAGCTCTTGGAAAAATATTGCGTTTAAATCTACCAATTTTGCTAAAACAGAAAGTATACATCCGTATGTGTACAAAATGATACGTAGCGAAAATTTTTATGCATTTTGTTTAGGCAAAATAAATCGTAAAAAAAATATTACTGCCCTCAAAGGCGACATTGCTAAAATGGTAAGCAATGGTACTGAAACATATATTGAAGTAAATGCACAAAAGATTTACGCAGCAAAAATATTTAGTAGCATTTTATTAGAAGAACCAAATTTAAAACCAACCGATATTTATTTGCTGCAGCATTTTACTGGTTGGGTGATAGAAACAAAACAAGCCCAATTTAATGCAGATGTAGCCACTATCATGGACTTTAGTATTGCGCAAACCCACGGCACTAGCTTTATGTATGTATTGCCGATGAGTAGCCAAAAAGCATTGGTAGAATATACTTTATTTACAGAAGAAGTATTGGATAAAAAGCAATACCAAGACGCACTAAAAAATTATATTGCTAATC
>Ga0114967_10002408_pt1 | contig 15631 bp, 14 predicted proteins | sample M_130628_MF_Meta_FD_92639 | JGI IMG/M metagenome (GOLD analysis project Ga0114967, IMG submission 92639) | Freshwater microbial communities from Lake Montjoie, Canada to study carbon cycling - M_130628_MF_MetaG | ecosystem: Environmental > Aquatic > Freshwater > Lake | place: Lake Montjoie... | reverse complement strand
CAACCCATTTGCTGCATGCGGCACTTCGCGAAATCCTCGGTACACATGTCTCCCAGAAAGGCTCGCTGGTTGATGACCAGAGAACCCGTTTTGACTTCTCACATCATTCTGCGTTGACGCAAGAAGAGGTGCGACGGATCGAGACTTGGGTCAATCACGCGATCCGGACCAATGTCCCCGTGAGCGTGCGCTTGATGTCCTTCGATGATGCGGTCGCTGCCGGTGCGATGGCCCTGTTCGGTGAGAAGTATTCGGCCGAGGTGCGGGTGCTTGGGATGGATCAATTTTCGACCGAGTTATGCGGCGGTACCCATGTCGGGCACACTGGTGATATCGGCTTCTTTAAGATCCTCTCCGAGTTTGGCGTCGCTGCGGGCGTGCGGCGGATCGAGGCCACAACCGGCGTAGGTGCGCTGGCTCATGTCCAGGCACTCGAAACCCGATTGCTCGAGGCCGCGGCTGCACTGAAGTCAACCCCCGATGAGCTCAGCGCCCGCATTGTCCAGGCGCTATCCGATGCGCGGGCGCTTGAGAAGGAGCTCGGGCGCTTGAAGTCCAAACTGGCTGCCAGCGCCGGCAGCGATCTCGCTGCTCAGGCGGTCGATATCAACGGGCAGGCAGGCGTCATCAAGGTGCTTGCTGCGCAACTGGAGGGCGCTGATGCCGGGCAGTTGCGAGAGACTCTTGATCAGCTCAAAACCCGACTTGGGTGCTCTGCCATTGTTCTCGCTGCGGTCTGCGACGGCAAGGTCCAGTTGGCGGCTGGAGTCACGGCCGACGCAATCAATCGAGTGAAGGCCGGTGAACTCGTGAATTTTGTGGCTCAACAAGTGGGTGGAAAAGGGGGCGGGCGGCCCGATCTCGCGATGGCCGGAGGAACTAACCCCGCCGGATTGCCCGATGCGCTTGCGTCGGTGGCCGATTGGGTGGCGCAGCGTGTCTGAGGTGACCACGCCGGTGGGTGATAGTGAATGGCCATGCGACCTGGAAGTCGACGCACGCCACCTCAATTGTCCCCTGCCAATTTTGCGGACCAAGAAGGCACTCAGTCAGCTACAAAGCGGGCAGGTGCTCAAGATCATGGCGACCGACTCAGGCAGCAAGCGCGACTTTGAAGCCTTCGCCCGGCAGACCGGCAATGCCTTGGAACACTCGATCCAGAGTGGCGAGGTCTGGACGTTTTGGCTCAAGCGGCGTTAATCGCTTCTTCTGATCCTCCCCCTACTAATCTTCTGCCTCGGTCTCCGCGTCGGGGTCGTCCCCTTCTTCCGAGCCCCCATCGGCCAAGGCAGACTCGCGGATCTCGACATCGAAGAGCGCCATACATTCTGGTGGCACCCAGCTGCACGGTGTGCTTACGGGCGTTGGGCCTTGCGTCGAGACATGTCGAATGACGCTTAATGGGCCCTCGCGGCTGCGCATACGGTCGGTGATGCGCGCCAGTTGCTTTTCAGCGTCTTGAGCGTTGAGGTGACTGGCACGCTCCTGCCCGTCAACTGTGATCCGAAAAAAATGCGATTCGATCCCTGCGTGCGGATGCAATTCGATGAGCGTTCGACCCGACATCCGGAAACCCCTTGAAGCTTTAAATGACGCTCCAAGCATCGCTGGAGGGTCGACAAAAGTCGTGGGGCTTTTCCTTCTATCTTGGTAAAAATTGGTACCGCTGGTTTCGGGCTGGCTTGTCCTGGGTTGGGTTTGCCGACCGTTAAGTTCTTAGTACAACTGCTCGAGTTGCTCGCGCATCCGCTCCAATGCCAGCCCAAATTCAGCGACCCGACGCTTTTCCTGATCGACCACCGCAACTGGCGCCCGCGCGACGAAGCCTGCGTTATCCAGCTTTGCCTGCGCCTTAGCGATCTCGCCCACCAGACGATTGATCTCTTTGCCCAGGCGTTCGCGCTCGGCGGCCAGATCGAATTCAACCTGGAGCATCATTCGAGCGTTTCCGACGAGTTGAACCGGCGCTCGGGTCCCCACCGGCAGTTCACTTACGATGGTTACGGTTTCGATCCGGGCCAGTGCGCGCAGGCTGGCAGCAAAGGCCTCGAGTCGCTCGCGTCCAGAGTCAGAAGCGTCGGCAACGATCAATGGCACTTTTTGCAGGGGTGAAATGCCCATCTCACCTCGCAGCGCCCGGCAGGCATCGATCATGGCCTTGAGCTCCCGAACCCAGGCTTCCGCATGCTCGTCAATGCGGGCTGCGTCAGAGATCGGATAGGCCTGGGTCATGATCGAGTAACGCTGCTCGGCTACTGCGAGTTCGAGCTCTGACCCGCGCAGCGTCTGAACCCCGCGTTCACCATAACGATGGGCCAGCGGTGCAAGCTTTTGCCACAATTCTTCGGTAATGAACGGCATGATCGGATGGGCCAGCCGTAACACGGTCTCGAGTACCCGCACAAGCGTGCGCCGCGTGGCGCGGGCCGATGCTGGGGCGCCTTGCTGGACCTGAACTTTGGCGAGCTCCAGGTACCAGTCGCAGTATTCGTTCCAAACGAATTCATAAATAGCCCGCGCCGCATTATCGAAGCGATAGTCAGCGAGCGACTGCTCGACCTCGGCTTCGGTGCGTTGCAGTACAGAGACGATCCAGCGGTCGGCCAGCGAGAATTGGAGATAAGCCTCGGGATTTCCGGGCGCACATTGACCCGCTGCATGCGGTTCAAGCCCGCAATCCTGACCCTCACACTGCATGAGCACAAAACGCGTTGCGTTCCAGAGCTTATTGCAGAAATTGCGGTAACCCTCGCAACGATTCAGGTCGAAATTCAGGGTCCGCGCGAAGGTTGCCAACGAGGCGAACGTAAATCGCATGGCATCGGCGCCAAAGGCTGGGATGCCGTTCGGGTAGTTCTTGCGCAGCGCGCGTTCGACTTTGTCCCGATGGTCCGCTCGCAGCAGCCCAGTCGTACTTTTTGCGACCAGAGTTTCCAGATCGATTCCATCGATCAGATCGAGTGGGTCGATCGTGTTGCCCTTTGACTTGGACATTTTCTGACCTTCGGCATCGCGAACGATGGCGTTGACATAAACGTCCCGGAACGGCACCTCTCCCGTGAAGTGTTTGGTCATCATGACCATCCGGGCGACCCAGAAGAAGATGATGTCAAAGCCTGTGACCAAGACCGCGCTGGGCAAATAGCGCTTGAGTTCTGGTGTGTCTTGCGGCCATCCCAAGGATGAGAACGGCACCAGGGCCGATGAAAACCACGTGTCGAGCACATCCGGATCGCGCACCAGGGGCCGATCAATCGGATAGCCCGCAGCCGTCGCTTTGGTCCGCGCTTCAGCTTCGCTGCGTCCAACAAAAACGCGCCCTGTGTCGTCGTACCAAGCAGGGATTTGATGTCCCCACCAGAGCTGGCGCGAGATGCACCAGTCTTGAATGTTCTCGAGCCAATGGCGGTAGGTTGAGGTCCAGTGTTCCGGATGAAAACGGATTTGGCCGGAGTTGACGGCCTCGAGCGCGACCTCCGCGATGGACCGCCCCGGGAAACGTGCGTTTGCGGGCTGGCCTTTGGTGGTCGCAACGAACCATTGATCGGTGAGCATCGGCTCGACGATGACGCCGGTGCGCCCCGATCGGGGGACATTGAGCTTGTGAGGCTTCTCAGACACCAGGCAACCGATGGCCGCGAGGTCGATAAGCATCTGTGCCCGTGCCTTGAATCGATCAAGGCCGCGGTAGGCCTCGGGCGCGCTGTCCACGATACGAGCGTCGAGGGTCAGGATACTGATCGCTGGTAGCGCGTGTCGCTCGCCAATCTTCCAGTCATTGAAATCATGCGCGGGCGTGACCTTCACGCAACCGGTACCAAATGCTGGATCGACATGAAGGTCGCCGATAATCGGGAGTTCGCGCCCCACCAGGGGCAACCGCAATTTCTGACCGATTAGACTGGCATACCGAGGATCCTCGGGGTGGACCGCCACCGCAACGTCACCCAGCATGGTTTCGGGTCGGGTAGTTGCCACGACGAGCGAATCGATCGCGCCCTGCGGGTCGGTCAGTGGATAGCGGATTTCCCAGATTTTGCCGTCCTCTTCGTCGCTATCGACTTCGAGATCGGACACTGCGGTCATCAGTGTCGGATCCCAGTTGACCAGGCGTTTACCGCGATAGATCAGTCCCTGCTCATGAAGGCGCACGAAGGTCTCAACGACCGCCGTGCTCATTGCGGGGTCCATCGTGAAATAGCCTGCCTTCTGGCCCTCAGAGTCGGCGAAATTCCAGTTTGAGCTGGCGCCCAGGCGTCGCATCTGGCGGGTGATCGTCGATCCGCTCTCCTGCTTCCAGGCCCAGACCCGCTCCAGGAATGCATCGCGGCCAAGATCGTGGCGCGTCTTGTCCTCGGCCTGCAGTTGACGCTCCACGACGATCTGCGTCGCAATGCCCGCATGGTCGGTTCCGACCACCCAGTTCGTGTCGTCGCCCTTCATCCGGTGATGGCGAATCAGCGTGTCCATCAAGGTTTGCTGGAACGCATGCCCCATGTGGAGCGTCCCGGTCACATTGGGCGGAGGCAACTGGATGCAGTAAGTGGCCGCCTCCGTGGCCGCCCCCGTGGTCCAAGGCCGCGGCTGAAACAGGCCGCGCGATTCCCAGATTGGGTACCAGCAGGCTTCGATAGCGGCGGGTTCAAAACTCTTGGCGAGAGAATTCATGCGGAAGGGTGCTTGCAGAAAGTTGCTTGATTAGGCAGGTCGGGGGGTTCCAGCCTCGTGGGTGTGGATCGGGTAGCCTCGGTCGCGATAAAAGCGCCAACGATCTCGCGCGGCAGAACGATCAGCCGAATCGGTTGAGACCAACTCGATCAGTCGTTGATAGCGGCTGAAATGAGCAGCAGGCTCAGAACCCTGGCCCAGCAGACTAACCAAAATCGATCGGTCGGGGCGCTCGATCCCGCTGCTGCTGAGAATGATCGGGGTGTCGGCCGCCAGCGGGTCGTCTGCGGATACATGGGGAACAAATTCTACGGGCGAGAACGACCAAAGCTGCGCGTCCCACTGCGCCAGCAGGGCCGAGTCGGCGCACCAGAAGGTCGCTCGCTCGCCGCTGCGCACGATTTTCCGTGCCAGTCGGCAAGCGTAGTCCAGCCGGTCAACGAGGTTGAAGTGAAAGTCGATCCGTGTCATTCAGCGGCGCGGGGGGCGCGCTTTTTGGCAGGTGCTTTCTTCCCCTTAGCTTCGATTGGCGCGGGTTGCACCAGTGCTTGTGCCCGATCCATTAGGAACCGAGTCAGCATGGGCACGGGACGCCCGGTCGAGCCTTTGGCCGCACCCGACTTCCAGGCGGTGCCGGCGATGTCGAGGTGTGCCCAGGCGTAGCCTTTCGCAAACCGCGCTAAAAAACAGGCCGCGGTGATCGAACCACCAGGGCGGCCGCCGATATTGGCCATATCTGCAAAGGGACTTTTGAGCTGTTCCTGGTACTCATCGTCCAGGGGCATCCGCCAGCAGGTGTCAAGTGTGTCCTGCCCGGCCCGAAGAAGATCCTGCGCGAGCGCGTCGTCCTTTGTGAACAGGCCACTATGGTGGTGGCCCAGCGCAATGACGCAGGCACCGGTCAGCGTGGCCAGATCGATCACGGTGGAGGGTTCGAAGCGCGCGGCATACGTCAGCGCATCGCACAAAATCAGTCGTCCTTCCGCATCCGTATTGAGAATCTCAATCGTCTGCCCTGACATGCTGGTGACGATGTCGCCAGGCTTGATCGCGCGCCCGCTGGGCATGTTCTCGGTTGCCGGAATCACCGCCACAATATTGAGCGGAAGCTTCATCGCGGCAGCCGCGCTCATCGTACCCAGCACCGCACTGGCACCCGACATGTCGTACTTCATCTCATCCATGGCTTCGCCAGGTTTGAGCGAGATCCCGCCGCTATCGAAGGTCACGCCCTTGCCGACCAGGGCAATCGGCGCCGCACCCTTTTCGCCGCCGCGCCACTCGAGCACGATGAGCTTGGGCGGCTCGTCAGAGCCTTGCGCCACCGCCAGAAAAGAGCCCATTCGCAAGGCTTCCATCTGTTTGCGGTCAAGAATTTGAACCTTGAGCCCGCTCTTCTTGGCAAGCGCCTTAGCCTCATCGGCCAGGACAGAAGGCGTACAAAAATTGCCAGGCAGGTTGCCAAGGTCGCGTGCCAGCGCGACGCCATCGGCAATGGCCACGCTGCAGTGAAGGCTTTCTTTGGCCGCGGTCGCGTCGGCGGGGGTGACAGCGATTGCAATCGACTCGGGTTCGCGGCGCGGTTCGCGCTTGCTGCGCAAACGATCAAACCGATAACTCAGGTCGCGGGCATTCGTAACTTGAATCTGAACGTTCCATTCGATGGCGCGAACGTTGTTGGCGCCAACAGCTACTTCGGCCAGGAACGAAAGGACCGAGTTTGCGCCGGTTGCGCAGGCGGCCCGGAACGCGGCTTTGCAAACGTCCTGAAACCCACGCTCAGTGATCGCGGCATTGGCCTGTGAGTTGTCTTCAGTGGTGTTGGCTGCAACGCTTTTGCGCTTTGCCTTGCCCTTGGTGGCTGCAGATCCGTGATCGTTGCCCATCGCGACTGTTGCCACGAGGACCACGCGCTGGACGGCGAGATTGCCGGGGACCAGCAACACTGAATTGGCTGCATCGGCGAGGTCGCCGCGATCAAGCGCGGCCGTCAGCGCACCGTCAAGTAGCGCGTCGAGCGCATTCCCGGCGGCTCCGAGGCGGCGTCCCGCAAAGACGGGGACAATCGCGCAATCGGTGCGAACTTGAGTCCCAAGCGCACGGCGACGTGTGTTCGGTCGAAGCTCGGGTTCCGTGTGTGAGGTGGCTGTGAGGGGCGCTAAAAGCCCCGAGGTCTCTATGCTAAATTGCATCGTAGTGCCTGTCGTCTGGCGTTGAACGAAACCACTGATTATAGGCGTCGATGCTCTTTGAGAAATCGCTCCGTCGCGACATCACCAATCTTGCTGGGGTGGTTTTCGCTTCGCTGTTCGCGATTTTTCTGACGACCTCCGTGATCCGATTACTCGGCCGCGCAGCGGGGGGCAAGGTCGATACGGCCAGCGTCTTGCCTCTGATCGCTTATTCGTCGGTCGTGGCACTGCCCGCGTTAATGGTTTTGACGCTCTATGTCGCGGTCCTACTGGCGGTGGGCCGGGCGTGGCGGGATTCCGAGATGGTGATCTGGTTTTCCTCGGGACGAAGCCTTGGCGCCTGGATTGGTCCGGTCCTTCGGATGGCTGCACCCTGGGTCATTCTCATCGGACTGATCTCGTTCGTGGGAGCGCCGTGGGCGAATCGCCAGATGACCGAGTTGCGCCAGCGCTTCGACAGCCGAGAGGATGTTTCGCAAATTGCGCCTGGGCGCTTTCGCGAGTCAGTCGCAGCAGCGCGCGTGTTTTTCGTGGAATCCGTGGATGAAGCCCGCGGCACCGTGGGCAATGTGTTCGTGGCCAGCCGAAAGGGTGATGCCGTGACCGTCATCGCGTCAGCGGGGGGGCGAATTGAACAAAACGGATCAGATCGCTTCCTGGTTCTCGAGAGGGGGCGTCGCTACGATGGTCCGCTCAGCCTGTCTCAACCCAGTCCGACCGCTTATCGAGTGCTCGAATTCGAGCGCTACGGCCTCCGACTAGACCCAACAGAACCGCCAACACCCGAGCGTATCGCCCGCAACCTCGAGACGAGTGAGTTGCTGCAGGATCCAACGCGGTGGAATTTGGGCGAGTTGACCTGGCGGCTTGGACTGCCGTTGGCGGCGGTTTGGATGGTCTTACTGGCGATCCCGTTGTCTTACGTCAATCCGCGTACCGGGCGGGCGGGCAACTTGATTCTCGCGCTTCTGGCCTGCATTGTGTATTTCAATCTCCTGACTCTCGGATCGGTCTGGGTTGCGCAAGGTAAGTCATCGTTTGCGCTCGGAGTTCTTCTGCCCCATGGCGTGTTCGCGCTTGGGGTTGCTTGGTTGTTCTCTCAGCATCTTCGACTTGAGTCTTTGTTGCGCTGGCTGTTGCGGCAGAGCAGGGCGCGCAGATGACGATTCTCGGTCGATATTTGTCGCGCGAAATTTTCCTGGCGACCGCGATGGTCCTCGGTGGGTTTCTTGGGTTGTTCGGTTTTTTTGATCTGTTCGAAGAACTGGAAAATATTGGTCGGGGTAACTATCGGTTAGGTGATGCACTGACGCGGGTCGTTCTGGCCATGCCGTCGCATATTTACGAGTTAATGCCGATCGCTGTCCTGATTGGGGCAATCTGGGCGCTGGCGATGTTCGCGCAGCATGCAGAATTCACGGCGATGCGGGCTGCCGGGCTCGGGCGGATGCGCGCGCTGCGTGAACTGCTCGCCTTGGGATTTCTGTGCGTTGGTCTCACCGCATTGTTTGGCGAGGTGCTCGCCCCGCCTGCCGAGCGGCTCGCCCAGAGTCTGCGCTTGAGTGCAATGGGGGCCACACTGAGCGCAGAGTTCCGATCGGGGATTTGGGTCAAGGACACGACGCGCAACGATGTCGGTGAGTTGGAGCGAATTCGCTTTGTTAACGTTGCCCAGGTCCGACCCGATGCGACCTTGAGCGATCTTCGGGTCTACGAATTTGATCCGCATTTTCGTCTGCGGGCGCTCCTGCTGGCGTCCCAAGGTCGTTATACAAGCGATGGACAGTGGCTCTTGACCGACGTCGTCGAGACTCAACTCGAGCCTGAGGCGGCGGCCCGATTGGGCGATCCGCCTGAGACCCGTGTTGCGCAGGCCAGTCGGGTCAAGACCGACCAAAAAATCTGGAATTCGGGCCTCGATCCCTCCATCGTAAGCGTGCTCTTGGTCCAGCCTGAACGGATGTCGGCACTTGATCTTTTCCATTATGTGGAACATCTGCGGGACAACCGTCAACAGGTCAGTCGTTACGAAATCGCACTCTGGAAGAAGATCATTTACCCGTTTGCTGCGCTGGTGATGCTCGCCCTTGCGTTGCCATTTGGCTATTTGCAGACCCGTTCAGGTGGCATTGCGCTCAAGGTGTTCTCAGGCATCATGCTTGGCGTCGCATTTCACTTTCTGAATGGACTAGCGTCTCATTTGGGTCTGCTGAATACCTGGCCGGCCTGGATTGCCGCGCTAGTGCCCAGCGCGCTTGCACTTGCGCTCGCGTTGAGTTTGTTGGCCTGGGTTGATCGGGCACGCTGATAACGCCCCTCGATCTCCTGCGTTGCCTCTAATTCTGGAATTCATCGTTATGTCGATGCCTGTCGTCATTTTGTTTGCTCATGGTGCTCGTGATCCGGCTTGGGCACAGCCATTCCATGCATTGCGCGCGGCGTTGCTCGCTGCCCGGCCCGAGGGTCGGGTTGAACTTGCCTTTCTTGAACTCATGGAGCCGGGGTTACCTGACCTCGTCGCGACCCTTGCAAACGAGGGGGTGAACGAGATTGTCGTGGTTCCGGTTTTTTTGGGGCGTGGTGGACATCTTCGTCGTGATTTCCCAGTTCTGATGGAAGCCGCCCGAGCGCGAGCACCGGCGGTCACGGTGCGGGAGACGCTCGCCGTGGGCGAGTTGCCCGCTGTCATTGCGGCAATGTCGGGTGCGATCCTTGGCGTTCTCGAAGAGTAGTGTTTACCCGAAGTTGCCGCTAAATGAGGTCAAAACGACCATGAATCGCGGGTTTTTCCGGGGGGTACGCGCGTGGACTAAAGCGCGCGGGTTCGCTAGTCTCTTGAAAACGAGGTTCGAGGAGGAGGAGAGGCAGCAAAACTGCCGTTTTGGGGCGCACAGTCATGTGCGCCCTTTTTCTTGGAAACCGCTATGAAATCCTCGATAAGAATTACGGTTGTTGGCGCCGGCTCGGTGGGTGGGCTAATGGCCTATCGGTTGGCCAAGTCGGGCCACTCTGTTTCGGTCATCGCGCGGGGAGATCATCTGGCCGCGATCCAGAACGCAGGCTTGCGGGTCATCGAGGGTCCCGAGGCGCTGGTCGACGCAACTCCGAATTCCACGAATGCCACGGATGCCTCGATCGCCATGCATGCCAGCGATGATCCAGCGCTGATTGCGCAATTGAGTGGTCCGCAGGATCTGATCATCATCAGCCTTAAAGCGCACTCAATACCCGCGATGCTGCCCCGCCTCCAACCGCTACTGCATCCCCAGACGCGGGTGGTCGCTGCGATCAATGGGGTGCCATGGTGGTACCTAAGCGACGCCGATGACGGGCGATATCTCAAGACGCTTGACCCGGACGGCACTGCATCGCAAGCACTCGATTCCTCGCGTCTCGTTGGCTGTATCGTGCATCTATCGGCCGAGGTGGCCGCGCCCGGTGTGGTTCGGCATACGGCGGGTAACCGGTTGATCCTGGGCGAAGTGCGCGGCACTCAGCCCGCGCGATCTTTAGCAGCCACTGATATTGCGGTCTTATTCCAGTCGGCGGGTTTTGCGGCGGAGCACTCAGGTGACATTCGCACGGACGTGTGGACCAAACTCATTGGTAATTTATCCTTCAATCCGGTCTCGGCGTTGACGGGGTTGCGCATGGATCGCCTGTGCTCTGATCCCGACATTTGTGACCTCTTACGCGCCTTGATTGAAGAGGGAAAGGCCGTCGCAGCGGCGATGGGGATTCCACTCACGATCGATGCCGATGCGCGGATTGCGATGGCGCGTTCGCTTGGGCCCGTCCGGACCTCAACTTTGCAGGATTTTGATGCCGGGCGACGTCCTGAGCTAGATGCCTTGGTCGGTGCCGTCATCGAGTTGGCGCAATGGCATCAAGTCCCGGTCCCGGCGCTGCGCCACGTTCACGCATTGGCTCAGGGCAGGGCATGCGCGCTCGGATTGTTTGGCGCCTGAGTACGCGCTTAATCGGGCCCTAGACCTCCCGAGATCTGGTAATTTTGAGCTTAGTCAGGATCAAATCTTCTGCAGCCCACTTTGAGCCATCGTCATGAATAGCCCCGCTAACGGCCCACAGGCTAGTCCTGGTAGTCGCGGCCCCCGCCTCAGTCCACCCCTGCCAAAAAGGCCGCTGCCGCCGGCGCCCACTCCGCCCTTCGCGGCCCTGTTGAGCGCCGGCGAGATCACGGCGCAGGAATGGATCGGCCGCGTGCGTCTCGCCGCAGCTTGTCGCCTGATGGCCAAGCTGGGATGGGAAGAGCCGCTTATCACTCAGGTCACATTGAGAGTTCCGGGGAGTCATGGCCCGGTGATTTTCGTACCTGCGTTCGGCGTTCCATTGAGTGATGTTGGCGTTTCGGATCTGGTGCGGATCGGGCCCGACGGGAACGCGTTGGAATCATTGCACGGCGAGCGCCCCGACGGCGCGACCCCCTCGGTCGATATGGCTGGTTTGCGCCTGCACCTCGCGCTTTACGCTGCGAGGCCCGACGTACAGTGTGTACTGCGTATCCACACGCCTGCAGCGTTGGCAGTGGCCTGCCAGGGCGAGGGATTGCGTATTGATAATGCGTGGGGCGCACAACTGGCTGGACGCATCGCGAGCCATGACTTTGGCGGGCTTGATTTTGAAGAGACCGAATGCGCAGACGTCGTCAAAGACCTTGGATCGCGCGAGGTCTTGATCCTGCGAAGCTACGGCTTCCTCGTGGTTGGATCCGGGCTCGAATCGGCCTGGCACACACTCTCGGTCCTGGAACATTCACTCGAAACCCAGGTCGCGACCGAATCGATGAGCGGTGCCAACGAGCCACTCACCCCGACGATGGCCCGCCGGTGTGCCGAGACCTTTCTGACCCTGGATCCGCGGGTGGTGGAAATGGGGTTCGACCGAGCGCTGGGCGGGGCGGCTATTCGCCTAGCCGACGTCTTGGTTTAACGCGACGGAGCGCCCGGCGCCTGCATGGGCGCAGCAGCAAAATCCGCCCGCGGGGCTTGCGGGGCGCCGAGCGGAGCAGGAGCGTTCAGCGTCGGTGCATCCGGCTGACGTGGCGAAGAAGGGGTAAACGGCGCAAACCCCTGAATCGCGGTCGCCGGACGGGTCAGCCGAAACGGGATGCCGGTGTACTTAAACGATCCATCCGGAAGAATCTTCGGCTCGGCCATGCAGCAACGCATATCAGCCTGCGACTGCTGGGGCATCAGCGCAGTTGAAAGGGCCAAAATGGCGAGGCTGGCGGTGCGGGTGAACATAGGACCGGTCAACATTTGAAGGTTAAACATACGACGGGTCGACATTCGATCCTGATGCTCGGGTACGTAGGATCAGGTTGCGTCCGATTTCCGACAGAGGTCAATGGCCGCTTGCGTCAATGGATGTTCAGGGTCGATTAGCGCATCGACAACCGTAAAGTGGTCCGTCCCCGGCATTGGAATGTCTTCGAGGAAGTGGCTTGGCCAATGTTGCTCAATCAGTTGATTTTGCCGCTTGAATTCATTGCTCTCGAGTCCGCCAACGGCCGTAATGACTGAACTGTCCGGGTGGGGCGGCAAATAGGCGGCACTCAAGCGAGCCACCGAAGTCATGTCCAGCTTGAGGTCACCCTGAACGAACGGTGCCGATAGCAGTGGCTCCAGATCGTAGAGACCACTCACTAGCAGCGCTGACGTTGTGAGGTTTGATGGAAGATCTGGGCCGAACTTGGTCCAGTCGGCACATAGCATCATTGCAGCGAGATGTGCTCCGGCTGAATGACCTCCGACCGTGATCGAATTGCGATCAAACTTAAGTGCACCGGCATTGCGATAGAGCGACGCGCAGCCGTCCTGCAACTGGTGCACGATGTCCTCGATCGACACCGTGGGACACAGCGCGTAGTTGATCACCGCAACATCAATGTGAGCGCTCAAAAACGGCCCGGCTACCCACGAAAAATCGTGCTTGTCGAGGGACCGCCAATAGCCCCCATGGATAAAAACAAAGAGTGGTGCCCCCGAAACGCCACAACTGAAATAGTCAACTTCAGAGCCATCCGCGTCACCGAAGGCGCGGTGCAGGTGGGTACCGCTGTCGTGTTGGTGCAGGTCCCGAAACTGTTTGCCTGTCTCGGCCCAGCGCGAAAAAATCTGCTGACATTCGGGAACACGAAGCCGGTTGTTGTACTCGCGTTCGCAGAAGTCGACCGAATAGCGCATGAGATTCTCAAAACGGAATTTGTTCTATAAACGGCGAAACAGGGGCGCAGGGATAGGAGGAGGACGAATGCTAGACTGGGTCATTCAACATTGGCAGAACATCTTGTGAGTGAGATGGAAGTAAGCAAGCCTCGGGGCGGTACTGAGTTGTTGCTTGAGAGCCTTCGAGATTGCCTTGAGCCTGAAGCAATGGATGGCATAAATCTCATCCTGAGCAACACGGATCCTTCGCTCTTAAAGGCGAATCAAATCAACGTGCTGTGGAACCATCACAGTTACGATCAGGCGGCCGTCGCAAATTTGCGGAATCAAACGTATTTGGGCGCTATCGACCACTTTGTATACGTGTCGCACTGGCAATACGAAAAATTCCGCATGGCATTTAAAATCCCAGACGGAAAGTCGACAGTCATCAAGAACGCCATTCAATCGCTTGATCTGGTCACGAAACCCCCGAAGTTGAAACTTGTCTACGCCTCAACGCCGTGGCGAGGGTTGAAGGTGCTCCTCGATAGTTTTGAGCAACTCAACCGGGACCAGGTCGAGCTCGATATCTATTCCTCGACGATCATTTATGGGTACGAGTTTGATCGCCAGAATAGAGCGACGTTCGAGCCGCTTTTTGAGCGTGCTCGTGGAATGAAAAACGTCAACTACAAAGGCTACGCCCCAAACTCAGTGGTGCGCCAAGCCCTGCAAAACGCTCATATTTTGGCCTACCCTTCGATCTGGCAGGAAACCTCTTGTTTGACTGCGATCGAAGCTGCGATGGCAGGGTGTCAAGTCGTGACGACAAATTTTGGTGCGCTACCGGAAACGCTCGCTGAATGGGGAACCTACGTGACCATTGACGGTGACGAATCAGCGCTTACGAGACGTTACACCGCAGCCTTGCAGAAATCCGTGGATGAATTTTGGGATTTGGCGGTTCAACGACGGCTGCAAGCGCAACATGAGTATTTCAAGAGGTTTTATGCATGGGAGGTGCGCGAGGCCCAATGGAGGGGCTTTTTGAATTCATTGAGGACGAACGCGCGTTCAGTTCGAGTGTGAGCCAATGAGTTCCCCAAAGAGCCCTGGGATTCGGCAAGGCGCTGGCACGAAGCCGCCAGTCCGGAAAGACGATCGCCTGCTGAGTCAGGGTCTTGAATTCCACAAGGCTGGTGAAGTGGACCAAGCTGTCGGCATCTACGCCGATATTCTCAGTCGCAACCCGAAGCATCCGGGTGCGCTACATCTTCTTGGCGTTTTGTTCTATCAATCTGGGAGTGGCGCTCGAGCGGTGCATCTGATTTCCCAGGCCGTTGAACTAGAGCCAGACAATCCTCTTTTTTTGATGAATCTCGGTAATGCCTTGCAGTGCGATGGCCAACTGGAACGCGCTGAGGCGTCATTTCGGCGAGCGCTCTCCTTGCGCCCGGAGTTCGCCGAAGCACTTAATAACCTGGGTACGACCCTGATGGGACAGTATCGGATTAGCGAGGCGATTGATTGCTTTGAGCGGGCTATCTCCATCAATCCCTCCAACCCTGAGCCCTTCAATAATAGGGGGAACGCTTATCAAGCACTCAAGCGCTTTGATGCTGCACTCCTTGATTTTCAGGCAGCTTTGCGGCTCAGGCCTGATTATGTAGACGCCCATTCAAATCTGGGTTACGCGTTAGTCGAATTGAACCGACTTGACGAAGCGGTCGCTAGTTTTGAGAGCGCTGCGCGTATTGATCAGAGCTTTGAATATGTTCGGGGGGCCTTGCATCACACAAAAATGAGAATTTGCGATTGGAGAAATTACGCCACTGAGGTTGGTTCTCTCTTGCAGGATTTGATTCAGAAGGGCGCAAAGTGTGTACCAGCCTTCGCCATTCTCTCAATTTCGGACTCTCTCTCGGTGCAACGCCGAGCAGCCGAAATTTGGGCGTCTGATAAACACCCTTCGCAGGATTCATCTTGTTCAATGCGGGATAGGCATCCCGATGACCGTATTCTAATCGGTTATTATTCTGCAGACTTTTATCAACATGCAACTGCCTACTTGATCGCGGAGATTTTTGAGCTTCATGACAAGGCTCGCTTCGAGGTCATTGCGTTCCACTTCGGTCCGTTGACTGGAGATCATATGCAGCGTCGGATCCAGGCTTCGGTCGATTCATTTTATGATGTGAGTCATCAGAGCGATTACGACATTGCAATGCTCTCCAGAGAACTTGGAATCGATATTGCGATCGATCTGAAGGGATTTACCCAAAATCAGAGGGCAGGAATATTTGCAAATCGTGCTGCTCCGGTCCAGATTAACTACCTTGGATATCCCGGTACGATGGGTGCAAACTACATCGACTACATCGTTGCCGACTCGGAACTGATTCCTGAAGAGTCGCGCCCGTATTACACCGAAGACATTATCTACCTCACCGGTAGTTATCAACCGAATGACCGACAGAGGCCAATTGCCGCCGATGTTCCGACGCGCTCCCAGTTAGGGTTGCCCGAGGCGGCTTTTGTCTACTGTTGTTTTAATAATAATTTCAAGATTAATCCTGACGTCTTCGATGCCTGGGTTGAGAT
>Ga0114967_10002407_pt1 | contig 15647 bp, 13 predicted proteins | sample M_130628_MF_Meta_FD_92639 | JGI IMG/M metagenome (GOLD analysis project Ga0114967, IMG submission 92639) | Freshwater microbial communities from Lake Montjoie, Canada to study carbon cycling - M_130628_MF_MetaG | ecosystem: Environmental > Aquatic > Freshwater > Lake | place: Lake Montjoie... | reverse complement strand
TCGTTATTCAATTGCTCTACCGTGTTCACATTTTCATCATTTACTGCAGTTATAATAAAGTTACGTTTCATTTGTGTTTGTGCCAATTCTCCGCTTCCAACATTTGTAACTAATACACCGCCTTGTATGCCAAGTTTCCTACTTTCTTCTTTGCTTAATGCTCTAAAGCTTGCGGCTAGTTTTGTAGCATATTCGTTTTTTACAATTTTTGTATTGCCATTAATATTTTTTAATTCTACTTTGGCTGTAATTTCTTTATCTGCTCTTGTGTAAGTAACATCTATTTTATTGCCTGGGCTATAGCGGCCAACTTGTTCTAGTAATTCTGGAGTTGTACTTACTGCAAAGCCATTTATTTTTGTAATAATATCGCCATCTTTTAAGCCTGCATCATCTGCTCCACTGCCTTTGTTTACAGCAGCTACATACACTCCGTTAATATTATCTAAGTGGTAAGCGCTTATTTCTTCTGGTGTAGCGTCTTTTGCACTCATTGGATTAATACCTAAATACCCACGTTGCACATTGCCGTATTTTTTTAAATCTTCAATTACTTTCTTTACAAGGTTACTTGGGATTGCATAGCTATAACCTGCATAGCTCCCTGTTGGCGATGCTATTGCACTATTGATGCCTATTAAATTCCCTTCTGCATCTACTAATGCTCCTCCGCTGTTACCTGGATTTACTGCAGCATCTGTTTGAATAAAACTTTCTATAGCGCTTTTGCTTTTTTGTGCATTAATGCCAATGCTTCTACTTTTTGCACTTACTATACCTGCAGTTACAGTAGTTTCTAAATTTAAAGGATAGCCAACTGCCAATACCCATTGTCCCAATCTTACATTATCACTATTGCCAAAATTCAATGCTGGTAAGTTGGTAGCTTCTACTTTTAATAAAGCCAAATCTGTACTTGCATCTTTTCCAACTACAACAGCCTTCATTGCATTTTTATCGTTGAAGGAAACTGTAATATCATTTGCATTTTCTACTACATGATTATTGGTTACAATATATCCGTCTGCACTTACTACCACACCACTACCACTACTTTGCCCTTGCGGAATATATTGTCTGCCACCGCCAAAAAACTGACCAAAAAAATCATCGCTGCCAAATGGACTTTGCGTTTGTACTACTTGTGCTTTGGTATTTACTTTTACATGTACAACGCTTTTTACACTTGCAGCCGCAGCCGATTCTAAATCAGTATAGCCTCCCAAGGTGCCGCTTTCATTAGTGTTGTAGCTAGTCTGGTGAAATGAGGCTTCTGTAGGTGTATTCTTAAAAAAAGGAGTGTCCCTGTAAATGAATTTTTTAGCCGCTGCAAAAGTTGCTAAAGATGTTACACTTGCAATTAATACTGTACTTAGAACTTTGTTCATCATGATTTTATTTTTAATAATAAATATTTTATTTGGTATTGTAAACACAAAATTATTACGAATTTGTATAAAAGAAATGCTAATGCTATTAGATTTAACAGAGTTTTAAAATTTGTAAATAAATTATAAATCTACTAAAAAACGCATGGTGTCTGCATCGTCAGCAAATTGGTATATAGATGGCTGCTGGGCATCGCCAAATGGAATAAATTCGTGTCCAACAATACACTGTATTCTTTCATCATTTTCTATGGTTTGTTTTAATGCATTGTTATCTTTATAAAATGTATAATGCAAACAACTAATTGGCGAAAATAACTGATCATTCTCTACAAAAATAGTAGCGCCATTGGTCATATAATATTGATTGTTTAGTAAATACAATGCTAAATTATAATCGTAATTATTTTTATATTTATGATGGTTGCCAAGCGCTTCATATTTTTTAAAAATAGTAATCATCCTTTCAAAATTATAACCTTTTGGTACAAATAATTTAGTAACATTTCTGCATCCTAATCCAAAAAATAAATGCACATCATCTGCCAGTTTTTCTAATTCTTCATCAGTTTCATTGCCTTCTAAAACAGCTACACTTGTTCTGTTTTTGCGAATAATACTTGGATATTTGCTAAAATAATACTCAAAATATTTAGCAGTATTATCACTGCCTGTGGCAATATATGCATCGCAATTTTTTAGCAACTCACTAATGCCAATGATGTGTTTCCAAGCTTCGTTATGATGATATAAAAACTGAATTATATGCTGCATCAATATTTCATCTTTGGTGCTTAACTTTATTAATACATTTTGCCCGCTAAGCAGCACACAAAGTAAATCATGAAAGCCCACCATTGGGATATTGCCAGCCATTACCAATCCGATTACCTTTGTTGATTTATTTTCTGCTACATTATAAGTTTTACAAAAATCTTCTAAAATATGTTGCTGCAAAAAAGCAGTAGCAATATTGTTCGACGCAATATGAATAAACTCATTTGTAAACCATCCATTTTTATAACCCGCAGTTTCTTTGGCTTGTAGCCAGTTTTCATCCATGCTCAATAAATGCTGCCCAAGAGCTACCAAGCTTTCAATTCTGTTTTTCAATTGCATTTCCCTAAAATTATTTTATATTTGTGCAAAAGTAATACAACTAACATTTTAAAAATAAAAGAATATGGCTATTATCATAACAGAAGAATGTATCAATTGCGGCGCATGCGAACCAGAATGTCCAAATAATGCAATTTATGAAGGTGGAGTAGAGTGGGCAATCCAAGATGGAACAAGCGTAAAAGGCGCATTTAAATTAATGGATGGCAGCACAACAGAAGCGAATGTTAAACATGCTCCAATTGCGAATGATGTTTATTACATTACAGCAAATAAATGTACTGAGTGTCAAGGTTTTCATGAAGAACCCCAATGTGCAGCTGTTTGCCCTGTAGATTGCTGTGTGCCAGACGAAATGTATCGCGAAACTGTTGAAGAATTACTAGCCAAGAAAGCAGCTTTACATATTTAGTAGGTAAGTTAATGAAAATGTAAGGGTTGTTTATTTATTGCAGATTAACAACTATTTGCGTCAAGCATACGTCTAGCCAATTACATTTACTTATTGATTTTAAAATGAGAATATATATATTAATAAATGCATTTCTATTATTTACCAATACTTTTTATGGGCAAATAGATGCTAGTATGAAATGCGATACAAGTTATACTGAATTGCGTGATGGATTAAAAAAAATGACATTGCGATGTGGCGGTAAAATTTTGCAAGAAGGCACATTTAATAAAGATAAAAAAGAAGGAGCTTGGACTATCTATGCTAACACGGGATTTCCTGTGTCTGTAGAAAATTACAAAGACGATTTAAAGCATGGTAACTTTTTGATTTGTGGTAGAGATGGTTATATTCAATCGCAAGAAAGCTATGCCTTTGATAAGTTGGAAGGGATCTCTAGGAAATTTAACAAAGGTGCATTGCTGAAGGAAGAAGCTTATTACACCTTTGGCATGTTGGATGGTAAACATACCATGTGGTTTGACAATGGGATGAAGCAAGAAGATGGGTTGTTTAAAAATGGTTTAAGAACTGGTTTAAATAGGTGGTTTTATGATGATGGGGGTGTAGCTGTAGAATACAACTATTTAAATGGAGAGTTGCATGGAGAGTGCAGAACATTTTATAGAAATGGCAATAAGAGTGAAATTGGATCTTATACAAAAGGTATGAAAGTAGGCAAATGTGTTATCTACTTTGAAAGCGGTAAAATACAAGAAGAAGGAAATTTTGACAAAGGTGCTAAAGATGGTATTTGGAAAACTTATAATGAAAATGGCAAAGTGCTAAAAACAGAAAAATTTTAATTATAAAAAAAAATTAAAAAAAGAGAGTTATGGCACACTTGTTAATTGTAGACGATGAAAAAAGTATCAGAAATGTTCTCAAAGATATTTTAACAGAAGAAGGGTTTACATTAGATGAAGCAGTTGATGGATTTGAAGCTATAAATTTATTTAAAACAAATAATTATGATGCGGTTCTGTGTGATATTAAAATGCCAAAAGTTGACGGGTTAGAATTTTTAGAAAAAGCAATGAATGAAAAGCCGCATGTTCCTATTATTATTGTTAGTGGTAATAATCAGGTAGATATGGCCATAGAAGCTGTAAAAAAAGGAGCTTTTGATTATTTAAATAAACCGCCAGATTTAAACAGACTATTAATTACAGTGCGAAACGCTGTAGAAAAAAGTAGTTTAATAGAAGAAACTAAAACATTGAAAAGGCAGGTAACGGGAACACAAGAAATAATTGGAGATAGTCCTGCTTTACAAATCATAAAAGATACAATCGATAAGGTTGCTCCTACAGATGCCAGAGTATTAATTACTGGCGAAAATGGAAGTGGTAAAGAATTAGTAGCAACATGGTTACACACTAAAAGCAACAGAGCTGATAGACCATTAATAGAGGTAAACTGCGCTGCTATACCAAGCGAATTGATAGAAAGTGAATTATTTGGCCATGAAAAAGGTTCCTTTACAAGTGCAGTAAAACAGCGTATAGGTAAATTTGAATCTGCCAATAAAGGCACATTATTTTTAGATGAAATTGGCGACATGAGCCTTAGTGCGCAAGCAAAAGTATTGCGAGCTTTACAAGAAGGGAAAATTACAAGAGTTGGTGGCGAAAAAGAAATAGCAGTAGATGTAAGGATAATAGCTGCAACCAATAAAAATTTATTGCAAGAAATAGAAAATAAAAATTTTAGATTAGATTTATATCATCGATTAAGTGTTATTATAATTAAAGTTCCTTCATTAAATGATAGAAGAAGTGACATTCCTGCACTTACTAATTATTTTTTGAAAACTATTTGCGAAGATTATAAAATGCCTTTGAAAGAAATAGAAAAAGATGCGATAGAAGAATTATCCAATTATAATTGGACAGGTAACATTCGCGAATTGAACAATGTAATTGCAAGATTGATAATATTAAGTAGTAAAGTAATTACTAAAAAAGATGTAAAAGCGTTTGTAACCCAATCTTAATTTATGCAAGAAAATATTTCGCTATTACCATACAATACATTTGGCATTTTTGCAAATGCAAAATATTTCACCCTATTTTCTAGTACAGAAGATTTGAAAAATATATTGCAAAGCACGGAAGTAAAAACAAATGGACTTTGTATTCTAGGGGGCGGCAGTAATATATTGCTTACCAAAGATGTAGATAAGGTAGTTTTAAAAAACGAATTAAAAGGCATAGAAATCATTAGCCAAAATAATGAAGTTGCATTAGTAAAATGTGCTGCTGGTGAAGTATGGCATTCTTTTGTATTATGGTGTATTGAAAATAATTTGTATGGGGTAGAAAATTTAAGTTTAATTCCCGGCACAGTTGGCGCAGCACCAATGCAAAATATTGGCGCATATGGTGTAGAAATTAAGGATGTTTTTTTTGAATTAGAAGCTATGCAAATAGATTCCTTACAGATGAAAACTTTCAATCAAGCGCAATGCGAATTTGGATATAGAGAAAGTTTTTTTAAAAGAAAAGGCAAAGATCAATATATCATTACTAGCGTTACATTTCAACTAAATAAAAAAGCTAATTTAAATGCAAGTTATGGAGCTATTCAGGAAGTATTAACTGCAAAACAAATTGAAAATCCTACAGCAAAAGATATTAGCAATGCTGTAATAGAAATTAGGCAAAGCAAATTGCCAGATCCAAAAGATATTGGTAACGCAGGAAGCTTTTTTAAAAATCCTGAAATTGCTACAAAACATTTTCTAGTATTAAAAAAAGTTTATCCTTCTATGCCTGGATATACTTTAACTGAATCTCTTACAAAAGTGCCTGCAGGTTGGCTGATAGAACAATGCGGCTGGAAAGGGTTTCGTAAGGATGATTTAGGTGTACATGCAAAGCAGGCCTTAGTTTTAGTAAATTACAAGCAAGCCTTAGGTGCAGAAATTTATAATTTAAGCACGCAAATATTAGAAAGTGTAAAAAATAAGTTTGATATTGTACTAGAAAGAGAAGTGAATATTTGGTAATTACTTTAAAATACAGCAATATGAATAAATATTTTATCCTTACATTTATGTTGATTGGTAATTTATGTATGGCGCAAATTGGAAAAACTTTCCATGGCACAGCTAGCTATTATGCCAATAAATTTCATGGCAGAAAAACTGCAACTGGCGAAGTGTTTAATAATAATGGCATGACCTGTGCTTGCAACCAAGTAAAATTGGGCAGTATAGTTAGGGTTACCAATTTAAAAAATAATAAATCTGTAGTACTGAAAGTTACGGATAGATTAGCTGCTAGCAATCACCGAGCAGTAGATTTAACTGTAAAAGCGGCTAAAGAACTAGGTTTTTATGAAGCCGGATTGGCTAAAGTAAAAGTAGAAGTTATTGAAAAAAAAACTTCAAACGAAAACGAAAATGAGTCAATCCAAATAGATTCATTGGCAGATTCAAAAAAAGATACTATTTTTACTAAGTTAGACACGAAATAAATATGAAGAATAAAATTTCAATGATGGGGAGTTTGATTGCAATAGCTTTTGCATCTTGTGTGCAGCCAAGCCCTAAAGCATGTTTCGATTTTTCTAAAACAGAAAATGTAAAAGTAGGAGATACAATTACACTTGTAAATTGTTCTACCTACTTTACAGATGTTGCTTGGACCTTGCCATTAAATGGAACAACTACAGCAGTTAGCCCTCGTATAAAAATTAATAATTCAGGGAATTATGCAGTTACATTAACTGTAGGTGAAGATAATTTTGCAAAACAAAATTCACTAACTAAAAGCATTATGGTTTTGCCGTAATATTTAATATTAGGCAGGATTTAGACCCATCTCTTTTCCTTTTTCTAGCAAATATGTAAATGCTTCTTCAAATTCATTTTTGATAACACCATCCAATATTGCATCTCGTATTATATTTTTTAAGTCGCCAACTGGTTTGCTTGGTTTTAAATGAAAAGTGTTCATTATTATATCTCCTGTAATTACAGGTTGCCAATTTCTTATCTTGTCACTTTCTTCTAGTGCGATCATTTTATCTTTTACCAACTCAAAGTTTTGGCGAAAACGCTGCACTTTCCCTTCGTCTTTGCTAGTAATATCTGCATTGCATAATTGCATCAATTCATCAATATCTTCACCGGCATCAAACAACAATCTACGAATAGCACTGTCTGTAATTTCTGCTTTTGTAAGGCTTATTGGTCTTAAATGTAATAGCACCAATTTTTGTACAAATTTCATTTCTGCACCAAGTGGCAATTTTAAATTTGTAAAAATTCTTGGTATCATTTTTGCACCTATATGCTCATGCCCATGAAAAGTCCAACCATGCCCTTTTTCAAATTTTTTAGTAGCTGGTTTTGCAATGTCGTGAAGTATTGCAGCCCAACGCAACCAAAGATTCTGAGTAGTTTTGCTTACATTATCTAACACTTGCAAAGTGTGGTAGAAATTATCTTTGTGGCCTTTCCCATTTATTACATCTACACCTTTTAGATCTTGCATTTGCGGGAAAATTATTTTCAGCAATCCGCTTTTTTCTAATAAGTCAAAACCAATTGACGGTTTTTTACTCATCACAATTTTATTCAACTCTACTGTAATTCTTTCTTGTGTAATGATGCGAATGCGTTCTGCATTTTCTTTAATGCTTGCAAAAGTATAAGGTTCTATCGCAAATCCTAATTGACTTGCAAATCGAATTGCGCGCATCATGCGCAAAGGGTCATCTATAAAGGTTTTATCAGGTTCTGTTGGTGTTATTATTATTTTTTGTTGCAAGTGCTTAATGCCTTTGAAAGGATCTAGCATTTCGCCAAAGTCTGCTTTATTCAAACTGATGGCCATTGCATTGATAGTAAAATCTCTGCGATTTTGGTCGTCTTGCAGTGTTCCCGGTTCTACCATTGGATTCCTGCTTTCTCTATGATAACTTTCTTTGCGTGCTCCTACAAATTCTATTTCTATAGCTTTAGTTTTGATTTGCGCAGTGCCATAAGTTTGAAATAAATTTACTTGCGGATTATCTGGCAATTGCTTTGCTACTTGTTGTGCTAAAATTAATCCATCTCCTACGCATACAATGTCAATATCTTCTGTAGCCCTGCCCAAAATTTTGTCGCGCACAAATCCACCAATAGCATAGCAAGGATAGCCAAGGTTATCAGCTACCGCAGAAACTATTTGTAGAATCTCTAACTCTTGTATTGTGCAAGCAATTTGCATGTGGCTGCGAAGATATTTTTTTTAATTCAAATAAGTGTGTTACTTGAATTGAAAAAACTTAATTTTAATTATCAAAGAAACTTCTGCGTCGTGTAACATTCAAATCATGTAGCATACTGCTTTTAGGTCGCAGAGAAAATACATAGCCTCTGCCATATCCAAATGGAATGATATTGAAACTCATTTCCCAGCAATGTAAATTTCTACTTAATCCAATTTCTGAACCAGTTATTTGTTTTGTAGAGAAGTTGTAACCACTTCTATAATTGATTTTCCAATTTTCGGTAAGATTTACATCTCCTCCAAAATTAATGTCGCCAGTAAATACAAGTGTATCTTTTTTAGTATTTCTGCTGAAAGAATTAACCACACCGAAATTCAATCTTATATCAATTGTCCATGGCACATTAAAGTCCATATAGTTTTGAAATTGATTGCCAATTGCTTTTTTTTGTTCATCAGTAGCTTTGTCTTTTGCAGATTTTTTCTTGCTTGCATATTGGGTAGATATATTAATACCTGCATTTTGGAGGCGCAATAGTTTGTTGTTTTGTTTATATTCAAAATACTTAGTTCTTCTACCTAAAGTATCAATGGCATAATAATCAAAACTACCACCACCACTTATTCTTATTTTGTTTAAAATATTTGTACTGTAACTCATATTTAATGGGCTCCAATTGTTAGAGTCAGCCATTAAATTATATGCAGTATTTAGTGTAAAATTATCTAGTATAGCAACTTTTTTTACACCATCATTTGCAGTGTCTTTATTGCTGTGGAATTTAGCTTGTAAATTATTGTTTAGGCTAAAGTTAATAGAACCATTTTTGCCTTTTGTCGGCGAACCAATAGGCGCCCCTTCGTAATAAAATAATTTTTGAGTTCTGTAAAAAGAATCTAAATAAGTTTCGTAATAATAATTATAAAAAGGAGACCCAAAATCTGGTGTGTAATTTAATGATGCAGAAGGGGAAGCATGATGTCTAATACCTCTTATCCATCCTTTCTTAAAAGTTTTAAGGCCGTAAATATTAGTAGTAATAGATGTGCTTGCGGTATAGCTTCTGGCAGTATAAAAACCATTGTTTACAATTGTGTCTACATTGTATTCTTGTGCGTTGTAATAACGCAAGCGCTTTTTTGTATACCAATATTCGTTGTAGCTGCTACTTACATTCCAGTTGAAATATTTCAATATAGTGGTATTATATGCACTAGATAAACCTTGTTCCATGCCATTGTTCATATTGTTTTTTACTATATTAGTTGTATTAAAAGCTGTATCGTAAAAAAACAAACTATTTAAAATTCTACTAGTATAGTTTACACTTATTTTATCATACCATTTTGGTTTGCCTACAATGTTTTTTCTTGCAAAAGGTGTTAATCCACTTGCCGAGAACTGTATAGTAGGTAGGGTTATATCGTATCTTCTGGTTGTATTGTTCTGATTGTGACTAGCACTTACCGTAAGGTTGTATGGTTTGCCTAGCCATGTTTTGCTATAGTTTATATTACTATTCATGGTATTGTTTAGCAATGCATCTATACTATTATTGAAATTAAATTGATTGCTATTACTGCTACCAATATTTACATTTGCCGAAAAAGATGCACCCTTTAATTTTTTAGGATCAATGGTATGGCTCCATTGAATATTAAAAGTTTTGTTTTCATTAAAAAAAACATCTTCACTTCTTTCGGTAATATTTTTACTGTAGCTTAGCGATAGGCTACCATTGTAATTGTATCGTTTTAAATATCTAGTGGTAATTGCTGCTCTATAACTACCAAAACTAAAAATATCCCCAAGCACTTTGGCATCCATATATTCATTGATTGGAAAATAGTAACCAAAATTTCGTAAGCCAAAACCCCTTGCTTGTTCAAAACCATATTGTGGTAAAATAAAACCAGCATGTTGCCCTTTTTTTAATGGGAAAATTCCAAAGGGTAATATTACAGGTGTAGGAATATCTTCTATTACTAATCTTGCTGGACCACTTATACCTACCATATCGGGAATAATTTTTATTTTTTTTGCATAAATACCAAAATGCGGAGTGTCTAAACTGCATGTTGTGTAAATATTGGTTAGTCCATAAATACTTTTATCAGCATTGCGTTTTACTTGTGTACTAATTATATAGCCATCATTGTATTGTGTTTTTGCACCTTCTACTAATGCTCTTTGGCTTTTAAAATTATATTGTAATTGGCTAAAAGTAAATAGTTGGTCGCCTTGTTTAAATAGTGGTTTTTCCGTAGAATCTGTAATGGCGGTATCTGTAGGATTGGCAGACAATGTGCTACTGTCGACATTGTAATGAATAAAATCTGCATTCAATTCTAAATCATCATACAAAATATTTCCTTTATTATATAATAGAAAAATTTTCTGTTCGGCATCATATACAATGCTATCAATTGCCTTGTATTTTACTTCACCTTTTAAATCGCTTTTGGCTAGTTTGATAGAGTCTATTTTTGGTAAATTGAAAGTTGCAATTTTATTACTATCAACAGATGAAATAATTTTTACCGAATCCTTTGAATTGTTCACCTGGGCATTTGTTAAAGTATTGACAATTAGAATAAAAAATATTTGCATAGCTCCAAATTTATAGAAGCGATGTAGTATTTTTAATCGTATTTTTTTTAACATTTCCATAGTGAGTAATCAAGTACATTTAACATGTAGAATATGAAGCAAATGATTTCAAGTAACAAACATACTCTAGTATTTAGAAATATACTTTTAATGGTGCTTTTTTTAGGATATCTTTCACATCCGGCAAATGCACAATTGCCTAAAAAGAAAATTGCAAAAATTTGCTTAGATGCAGGCCATGGAGGTAAAGATGGAGGCTGTCATGGTGCCTATAGCAATGAAAAGGATATTACTTTGGCAGTTGCTTTAAAAGTAGAAAATTTAATTAAGCAAAACATGAAAGAAGTAGGTGTAGTGCAAACCCGCAATACAGACATATTTTGGGAGCTAGAAGAAAGAGGAAGTATCGCCAATACAAATAAATGTGATTTATATATTGCTATACATGTAAATGCTACGCCAAAACGTGTGGGCACTAGTGCCGGTACAGAAACTTGGGTGTTGGGTTTAACCAGAAACGACGATAAAGAAAATGCGATGGCAGAAAAAGGGGAAGGATTTGTAGAAGAAGGTATGCTAAATGTAAACGACCCAATGACGCAAATAATTATTGCGCAATATCAGCAAGCTTTTTTAAGCCAAAGCATCAATCTTGGTGCAAAAATAGAAAATGAATTTGCTTACCAAGGCAGACCAAGCAAAGGCGTAAAACAAAAAAGCCTTGGCGTGCTAGCCAATAGCGGAATGCCAGGGGTATTGGTAGAAATTGGGTTTTTAAATAACCCCGAAGAAGAAGCTTATTTAAATAGTGAAGAAGGGCAAAATCAAGTAGCACTTGCTATTTACAACGGCATTAAAAACTATAAGCAAGAAGTAGAAAGTGCGCAAGTAAAAAATTAGAGTTAATGGCTGTTTTAATAAAAGAATGCAATACTTACTTAACTTTTCTTTATCTCAAAAAAATGTACATTTGCACTTATAAATCAATTTATGAAATTTAAAATTCCGAATGAAATACGTGTAGCCTTATTAGGCATTGCTGCATTGGTAGCATTGATATTTGGATACAATTATTTAAAAGGTAGAGGTAGTTTTGGCAGCAATAGAACATTTTTTGCTACCTACGATAATGCGCAAGGATTAACAGAAGGTAGTTTTGTACAAATGCATGGTGTAACAATTGGTACAGTGCGCAAAATTAGCTTAGACCCTAAAGATCCGAGTAAAGTTTTAGTAGAATTTAATATTTCAGACAAGACAATCTCTGTACCTAGCGATAGTAAAGTAGCAGTATTAAGTGATGGATTAATTAGTGCAAAAATTTTAGGGTTATTACCTGGTGCTTCTACAACATTATTGAAAGAAAATGATTTTGTGCAAACCTATAAAGAAGTAGGAATGTTGGATAAGCTACAATCGGATGCAGGACCACTTTTGAAAAATGTAGATGGTGTAGTATTAAAAGCAGATGGTGCAATTACTACTATAGATAATACAGTAGCAAATATCAATAGCTTGATAGACGCCAATACCAAAGCCAATTTGCAAAGCGCAATTGCTGGATTAAATAGAAGTACGCAAGACTTTAATGAGCTAAGTAGTTCTTTAGCAAAGCAAAAAGAAAAAATTGCAAGTACTATTTCTTCGTTAGAAGCATTTGCTGCTAACCTAAATAAAAACAATGCAGCTATCAATGGCACTTTGGCTAATGTGCAAACTACCACAAAAAAATTAAGTGATGCCGATATTAATGGTACTGTAAATAATTTAAAAAATACCTTAAGCGATTTAAATAATACTATCTCTAAAATTAATTCCAATCAAGGTACAATGGGTATGCTGATGAATGATAAAAAATTATATAATGATTTACAAGGAAGCCTGCACAGCTTAGATGCATTGCTTGCCGATTTAAAAGCAAGACCAGGTAGATATATTAATTTTAGTGTATTTGGTAAAAAACAAAAATACAACGAGCCCGCACCAACAACACCGCAATAATAGCTTGATGCAAAAATTAATTTGGATTGTTTTTTATGTATTGATTTACAATTGTGCAACTGCGCAAGTAAAAGGCATTGCAGATTCTTCTACAAACAAAAATATACAGATACAATATTTACATAGTGATAGCTTAGTTGGTACTATGCTTGAAGGTGTGCCTTATAATAGATTGTTGGGTAATGTTGCATTAGAACATAATGGTACAACTCTCAATTGCGATAGTGCACATTTATACCAAGATAAAAACTATGTAGAGGCTTTTGGCAATGTGCAAATTAATACTGCAAGTGGCGCACAAATATCTAGCGAATATTTAAAGTATACAGGTAATAACAACATGGCTTATTTGAAAAAGGATGTTGTAATTATAGATGGTAATAACCAATTGCAAAGCGATGATGTAAACTATAATACAATTACAAAAATTGCAAAATATACAAAAGGTGCATCCTTGCAAAGCGACAATACACAGCTTTATAGCAACGAAGGAATTTATAACGGCAAAACAAAAGATGCTTATTTTAAAGGAGATGTAGTGGTAACCGATGCAAAGTATAATGTAGATAGTAAAGAAATGAAATACAATACTGTTACAAAATTTGTAACTTTTTTAGATGAAAGTACTATTGTAACAGAAAATACAACAATACAAGGTAAAAAAGGCACTTACGACGCTGCAAAAGAAATTGGCAATTTTAATACACGCAGCACTGTAAGCAATGATGAACAAGATATTACTGCCAACACCATGCACTACGAAAAGAAAACTGGCATCAGCAACGCTGCTGGTAATGTAGTGATGAATGACTATAAAAATAATAGGAAACTGTTAGCCAATAAAACAAATTATAATGAACAAACAGGCTATATGAAAGCGTTTGGTGATGTAATTTTGTATGATGAAAAAGAGGGTAGAACAATGTTTACAGAAACAGTGGAGTATTACAAAAAAAGTAAATATACTGTGGCAACAAAGAATGTATTGTTGTATGATAGTGCACAAAATAGTATTCTGCAATGCAATCAATTGCAGTTCAATCAATACTTACATCTTTCATTAGCTACAGGCAATCCTATATTAAGAACACTTGCAGATAAAGATAGTTTGTTTTTGCGTGCTGATAGTTTCTTTAGTGCACCAGCTAATGGAGTAGATACTATCAGAAAGTTTGTAGTGCCGAATGTAAACCCTATTGATAGCAATGAAGTAGTAAACGACAGCCTGCATATTACTTTACTTGGCTTGGGGCATGTAATCATTTTTAGTGATAGCATGCAGGCTATTTGCGATAGCATGAGTTATTCGCAAAACGATTCTATATTTAAATTGTTCATGAAACCAATTTTATGGACTAGAGCTAATCAAGCGGTAGGCGATACAATTTGGTTGCGCACTGTCAATAATAAATTATCGCAATTGAATTTATTAAGCAATGCTAGTATGATAAGCGATACAAAATATGGCAATATGTACGACCAGATTTATGGTAGTAAAATAGATGGTTTTATAGTGAATGATGCATTGGATAATATGTTTGTAGATGGGAATGCGGAAAGTATTTACTTTAATAAAAATGATAATGACGAATATATGGGTGTCAATAAATCGTCGAGTGCGCAAATGAAAATTGTGATGAAAGAAAAAAAAGTGAGTAGGATAGTATTTTATAGTTTGCCAGAAGGAACGTTTACGCCAATTGATAAAATTGCAGAAGCGGATAAAAAAGGTGCTGCATTTGTGTGGTTAGAAGATAAAAGACCAAAGACTAAATATGTGGTGGTTGGAGGAGAGAAGGAGGCTGTCATCAGTCAACAGTCTGCAGATGGCAGTCAGCAGTCTGAAGGTAGTAAAAAGAAAATCGCTATTAAAAAGAAAAAAAATAAAGCTAAGACAAGGAAATAATTTAGCTTAAGTGTGCTAGTACTTTACTTACGGGTAAGCCCATTACATTGTAAAAACAACCATCAATTTTTTTTATGCCAACTACACCAATCCATTCTTGAATTGCATAAGCACCAGCTTTGTCGTATGGTTTGTAGTGTTGCACATAATGTGTTAGTTGCTCTGCACTCAGCTGATGAAATGTAACAAGTGTTGTATCTGTAATCAAAATTTCTTTGCCATCTTTTACAATACAAACGCCAGTAATTACGCGATGTGTTTTGCCATTTAATTTTTGTAGAATTGCAATGGCGTCATTTTCATCTTTTGGTTTGCCAATTATTTCATCATCAACTACTACAATTGTATCTGCTGCAATAATAATGGTATTTGCTTCTACTAAATTTGCAACTGCCTTAGCTTTTTGCAATGCAATATGCATTGGTACTTCTGGAATTGGCAAATCACCTGGAAAGCTTTCATCTGTTTCGCTTACCACAACTTCAAAATCTATTTCTGCTTGTTCTAGCAATTGTTTGCGGCGCGGTGATGCTGATGCAAGTATTATTTTTTTCATTGATAAAAGATTAAAAGAATAACGCCGTAAAAAGTAATTATTTTTAATAAACGGCTTAAGAATTTAAATTGAATATGTTTGTTGGCTTTCCATAAATAATAAACTAACATAATCATTGCTATATTTAACAGTCCTACAAAAAATGCTTGGTAAAAATAATGTAGAAATGAAATAATGTAACTATTGAAAATAAAAAATAATGTAGCCAGTAAATAAAGTAAATTTTTACTATTGTTGATGCCAAAAACTATTGGAAAAGTTCTGCATCCATCAGCCTCATCACCTTTTAAATCTTCTAAATCTTTTACAATTTCTCGCATTAGCGTAAGACAAAATGCATAAATAGCAATGATGGTAATAGACTCCATAGACACGCAATGAAAAATA
>Ga0114967_10002405_pt1 | contig 15649 bp, 14 predicted proteins | sample M_130628_MF_Meta_FD_92639 | JGI IMG/M metagenome (GOLD analysis project Ga0114967, IMG submission 92639) | Freshwater microbial communities from Lake Montjoie, Canada to study carbon cycling - M_130628_MF_MetaG | ecosystem: Environmental > Aquatic > Freshwater > Lake | place: Lake Montjoie... | reverse complement strand
GTGGCCCAACGAGCGAAAGCCAAGTAGATAGTGGAGATAGTCCCAGATCACTCCTCCGAAGGGATATTGTCCGATCAGTCCTGTGATGATGATGCGCACGATCTTAGTTTATAAGTTTTCCAGACTATGCACAGCCCGCATCCTTGTGGATTGAGCTGGGAGGGAGAGTAAGGGAAAAAGGGAGGATGGCAGAAGGGTCTACTCCGATGATGCGTCAGTATCAGGGACTTCGTGCCCAGATCCCGAAAGATACTTTTCTCTTCTTTCGCTTGGGTGATTTTTACGAGCTGTTTTTTGAGGATGCAGTCGAGGGAGCACGGATGCTGAATCTCACCCTGACGAAGCGGAACGGTATTCCCATGTGTGGTTTGCCTTATCATTCAGCGGAGGGGTACATCGCAAAAGTTCTTGCTGCTGGGCGAAGAGTTGCCCTTTGCGAGCAGATGGGGGAAGCCAAAAGCGGGCAGATGGTCGAAAGGGCCATCACGAAAATATTAAGTCCTGGATGTGCCATGGGGATGGATTTGACCGACCCCAAATTGCCTCGATGGCTGGGTGCTGTTCGTCGGGGGAACGGCAAGAAAGAGCCTTGGGGGTTCGCTTTGCTGGATGCAAGTACGGGGGAGTTTCGGTTGTCGGAACCAAAAGACGAAGTTGCCTGTCGAGATGAGATCAAGCGAACCCAACCTGCGGAGATTCTCGTCTCCGAAGACGACAAGGAGATCCCTGCGTGGGTCGATTCCCGAACGACGGTAACTCGGATTCCGGAATGGACTTTGGAGGATGATGCGGGAAGAGCGGTGCTTTGTGAGCAATACCGGGTGCATAGTTTGGACGGCTTTGGATGCAAAGGAATGGGACCTGCGGTGGGTGCGGCAGGCGCCTTGGTGCGTTATGTCAGGGAAACCCTCAAAGGAGGAATGCGACATTGGCAGGTTCCTAAACCTTTCCGCTCTGAAAGCTGTCTGCAGATCGATTCAGCGACTCAACGGAATCTTGAGATCTTTGATTCTGCTTCTCCCGGTGTCTCCACAAGTCTGATTCGGGCGATCGATCAGACCCAGACCGCGATGGGGGGCCGGGAGTTGCGGTCCTGGTTGCTTCAACCTTTGCGAAATAAGAAGGAGGTGGAGGAACGACATGAAGCGGTTGCTGGCTTTCTCGAGGATGTGGGGGCGATGGATGATTTTCGTGAGGCTCTGCGAGAGGTAAGGGATCTTGCACGACTTGTCGGGCGTCTATCCGGAGGCTCAGGAACAGCACGAGATCTTTTGTCGCTTCGGATGACTCTCCACGTCCTCCCCTCCATCAAGGAGATGGGAAAGGCTTTGGCGGGGAAACTGAATCAAAGAGTGAGCGCAGAGATTGAACTGGAAGGATCTTTAGTAGCGGAGTTAGACCGAGGGCTTGCCGATGATCCTCCGGGAACGATCCGGGAAGCAGGAATGATTCGTGACGGGTATGACAAGGTTCTCGACTCTCATCGTGCAGCTATGCGGGAGGGGAGGGCATGGATAGCAGAACTCCAGGCGAAAGAGGTGGAACGCACAGGAATCAAAAGCTTGAAAATCCGTTTCAATAATATCAGCGGATATGGAATCGAAGTGACCAAAACAAACCTAGATCAAGTGCCGAGGGATTATCAGAGGAAGCAGACCTTGGCCCAGGCAGAACGATATGTGACTCCTGAGCTCAAGGAGATGGAGGGGAAGATCTTGGGTGCGGAGGAGAAGTCGTTGGTTCGGGAAATTCAGCTATTCGGCCAGCTTCGAGATTTGGTTCTCTCACGGAGTGAGTACTTGCAAGAAACGGCCAACGCTTTGGGGACTCTGGATGCTTTGGCCGGTTTGGCCTCGACCGCAAGAAGGTGGGGATACGTGCGCCCCACCATTCGGGAGGATCGTTGCTTGCGGATTCAAGGTGGAAGACATCCTGTGGTTGAGCAATTGCTGGCGGGTGGATCTGAGCCATTTGTTCCGAATGATCTATGGATCGGGGGTGAGAGGGGGACGCTTATGATTTTGACCGGACCCAACATGGCGGGGAAAAGTACGTACTTAAGACAGGCAGCACTCATCTGTTTGCTCAGCCAGATTGGATCGTTCGTTCCAGCTTCATCGGCCGAACTTCCGATCTTGGACCGAATCTTTACCCGGATTGGAGCAGGGGATGATTTAGCGAGAGGTCAGAGCACATTTTTAGTCGAAATGAACGAAACTGCCATGATCCTACATCATGCGACGGAAGATAGTTTGGTGATCTTGGATGAGATTGGCCGTGGAACGAGTACTCTGGATGGGCTCAGCATCGCATGGGCCGTAGGCGAGTATCTACATGATGAGGTCAAGGCGAAGACCCTCTTTGCCACCCATTACCACGAGTTGGCCGAACTGGCGTTGACTCGAAACGGTGTGAGGAACTTTCGTGTTGATGTGCGGGAGGAGCGGGATCGAGTCGTGTTTCTGCGTAGAATTGTGGAGGGGGAAGCGGACCGGAGTTATGGAATTCAGGTCGCTCGGTTAGCAGGGTTGCCCGAACCAGTATTACGTCGAGCGGGAGAAATATTAAAAGGACTTGAGGAGGGCGAAACCGATGCCTCCGGTAAGCCAGCCAGAATCAAGCCAAGGAACCCAACTCCGAAGAAAAATACAAAAAACCAGCTCGATCTTTTTGCCGAGCGTGAAAAGTCTTTTTAAAGGTTCCTCGGAATGTTCCGTGGGGTAAGCTGAAATTCAGTGAAGGGTCCTAAAAAAGTTCTCATTTTGTCTGCAAGTGCCGGGACAGGGCATGTAAAAGCAGCTGCCGCGATCGAAACTGTCTGCAGATCCACGCCCGGAATTGGGGAAGTAGTGAATGTGGATGCGTTGGCTTTCACCAATAAGCTGTTCCGAGACTTCTATTCGAAGCTTTATCTGACTCTGGTCCAGGATGCCCCAACTTTGTTGGGGTGGTGGTACGACAAAAGTGATGAGCCCTGGAAGACCGACAAGATGCGACTTCTTTTGGATCGGCTGAATACACGCCCGCTCGTCCGCCTCATTTCGCAACTTCAACCGGACATCACGGTTTGCACCCACTTCATGCCTGCAGAAATTATCTCCCACTTGATCACAAAAAAAACGATCCAAGCAAAACTTTCGATCGTAGTAACCGATTATGATTTTCATGCGATGTGGTTGTCTCGGGCTTTTCATAGGTATTTTGTCGCACTCGAGGAGACCAAGGCTTACTTGACGATGCTGGGACTTCCAGCTGATCGCGTGACGGTAAGTGGCATTCCTGTAGATCCATCTTTTGGTCCCTCAACAGATCAGTTGGCTTTACGAAAGAAACTAGGTCTGCCGACCGACCGACCTGTCATTTTAGTGACGGCAGGAGCGTTGGGAGTGAATCCAGCCGAACAGGTGGTAAAGTCTTTGCGACAGCTGAAGCACAAGGCGCAGGTGGTGGTTATCTGTGGGAAAAACCCCGAAGCCAAAGTGCGCGTCGATCAGGAGGTTTTGAGAGCAGTCTCTGGGGACGTGAAATTCCTAGTCCAAGGGTTTGTGGAAAATATGGCGGAGTGGATGGCATCTGCAGATCTTCTGATTAGTAAGCCTGGGGGAATGACCTCGGCGGAAGCGATGGTATGTCACTTACCGATGGCGATTTACGATCCCATTCCAGGGCAAGAGGAGAGAAATAGTGATCAACTGCTGGAGAATGGGGTAGCGATTAAATGTAATGAGATTATGACTTTGGGGTATAAAGTCGGGGCCTTGTTGTCTAGCCCTGAACGTCTCCAGAGAATGAAAGAATCGGCACGAAGAATGGGGCGTCCCAAGGCGGCGGAAACAGTGGTCCGAACTCTGTTGGCCGAATCGGATAACGCTCCTGTGGAGGTGAATACCGACCAGCAGGAAGAGATGGCGGAGCAAGTTCGGAAACGATGAAAACCGGTTGGCGGGGGGAGAAGTTTCTCTGGGGAGTGTCCTCCTGCGCCTATCAGCACGAGGGAGGATATAATGGGGAAGGGCAGCCTCAAAATAATTGGGCAGCTTGGGAGAGGTCGGGAAAAGTCGCGCGCTCGGGTCGAGCGGTCGATTTCTGGAACCGGTATGAGGAGGATTTTGATCGTGCGGAAATGATGGGATTAACGGCGTATCGGTTGGGGGTGGACTGGACGAGGATTCAACCCGAGGCGCCCCCAGCCGACTTTCAAGAGGACGCTTTAGATCGCTACGCAGATATGATCACGGCCCTTCGAAAGCGCCATCTGGAGCCGTTGATCACACTTTGTCATTTCACGACTCCCCATTGGCTGGGGACCGATCCATGGCTGGATGAACGGACCCCCATCATTTTTAGTCAGTTTGAGAGAAAGCTTTGGGAGGTTTTGAACCGGAAGCTGACTGAGCGGGGTGTCGCGCCACCCACTTGGTTCATCACCATGAATGAACCGAACATGCTGGCGGCCTGCACTTATAACGTGGGTGCATTTCCGGCTGGGAGACGTGCTTGGTGGGCTGCGGCGTTGTGTGCCTTGCAAACGATGCTGGAAGCACATGTTCGGGTTCGAAGGGAGATTCACGCGCTATACGCGGAGCATCCAGATTGGGGGAGTCCCAAGCTGAGCTTTAACAACTTCGCGAGTGATTTGTATTGGATGGATAAGATGCTTCTCGATGTATTGGAAGGCGCTAGGCAGACGGAGGGAGGGGAACCGATTCTTGCATTTCTCACCGACCGATACCGCGAGTTCACTCGCGCCTACCGGGCCATGGATTTTCCCCATCATGGTCTTTTTTCCGAAGCGATAGGAGAGCTCTTGAAGCAGATTCAGCACGGACTGAGTCGAAAGTTTCTTCACGAAAGCACCTTTTCAAGACTTGTTCCATTGGTGCGGGAGCGTAGGGAAGAGCCGGTTGTAGATTTTATCTCCTTCGACTATTACGATCCCTTCGTAGGAAATGCGGTTCGGCTTCCGACTTTTTCCGACCTCCGTTTGGGCCGGGTGGGGCTACGTGAGTGGTTAACACAAAGCCTTACCACCAAGTGGTGGGACTGGAAGGCTCTCCCCAGGGGGTTGCGTTTTTTTGTGGAACGCTATGCAACGGAGTATCCTGACCTTCCCATTCTGATCGCAGAAAATGGAATGGCGGAACGCCGCTGCCAACGTTCGGACTCGTGTGTATTGCGTGGTGACCAGCAGAGTCGTAGTTATTTCATTCGGCAACATGTTGGGGAAGTGCAGAAACTCAAAGCCGAGGGTTTGCCTTTGATCGGATATTTCCACTGGTCCCTAACCGATAATTACGAGTGGGGAACCTACGATCCTAGGTTCGGACTATTTGGAATCGATTTCAACTCACAAGACCTCGAGAGAATCGCTCGGGATGAGGGAGGGGATATCCCCTGGGAAACTTATGCCGAGATGGTTGCCCGGGATAAGAAATCTTAAAGAGGAACGGGAGCAGCGGGTTGACCGTCAGCAGACGGGGGCGGAATCCGATACGTGATGCGTCCCTTGGTCAGATCGTAGGGAGACATTTCCATTTTTACTTTGTTTCCGATGTTCAGGCGGATGTAGTTCTTCCGCATTTTTCCGGAAATGTGCGCAAGAACAGTATGACCATTGATTAATTCCACTCGAAAGAGGGTGCCTTTGAGCACCGACTTAACGACTCCTTCCACTTCAACAACTTCGCCTGCCATAAGGGGAAAGCGTAAGTCAATTGAGAAGGGATTGGAACCTTTTTTGAGGTAGCTTCAGACCTTTTCGTGGATCCCGCACTCTCGTTTCCAGCCAAAGTGACGAAGTTGCGAAGGGTCGTTCACTTCATCTAGGCGCTTGGTCGTCACCCGGTCACCAATCGAAATGTATCCTTTTGACCAAAGTGGATGATAGGGAAGGGAGTGGAGGCGCAGGTAATCGCCAATTTGACGATCGCTCCAATCTAAGAGGGGAAGAAGTTTGAGACGCGATTGAGATGATGAGATGACGGATAGTTTTTCTCTCGATTCTGACGAGGTTCTTCGTAACCCCGCAACCCAGAGGCTCGGGTTCAATTCGGAAAGAGCTCGGCGTAATGGTTCAACTCGAACGATTTCATGAAACTTCTCTAGTCCAGCGGGTCCCATTTCCCATAACCGACCGTGCTCTTTCTCTAACTGCTGGGCGGAGAGAAGAGGGCGAACCGTCCTGATATTGAGGCTCATTTTTTTTGTTAATTCTTCCGCGAACAGAAGCGTTTCGGGGAAGTGATATCCGGTATCGATAAAGAGGATTGGTACATTCGGGTTCTGTTGGGTAGCGAGGTGAAGGAACGCAGCGGATTGTGCTCCGAAGGATGTAGTTAAAACCATCTGATCTAGGTAGTTCCTTGCGGCCCACTCCATACGTTCGGATGCAGATTTCGATTCAAGATCAGGTAAGCCCTCTAAAGAGAGCCCCTCTTTTTTGCCTGAATCAGTAATCATCCTTGCAATTTACGTAAAAACCATACAAAGTCTATCGTTTATGTCGTATTTGCAACATCTTGAAGATCAAAGTATTTATATATTTCGCGAAGCTTTCGCGAACTTTAAAAATATGGCTATGCCTTGGTCGATGGGCAAGGATTCGAACACTTTGATTTGGTTGGCTAAGAAGGCCTTTGCAGGAAAAATCCCATTTCCCTTAGTCCATATCGACACCACGTATGAATTTCCGGAAATGTTGGCGTTCAGGGAATGGGCGCAGAAGCATTATGAAATCGACTTAATCGTCATTGTGAACGAGGAGGCTCGTAAGCGTGGCATTGGATACGAGACCCATGATCCCGTCACCGTGACACATGAATTGAAGTCGGCCGCTCTTCAGCAAGCATTAGCCAAGTACAAGTGGGATTCCCTCGTTACGGGAATTCGCAGAGATGAGGATTCGACTAGGGCAAAGGAACGGTATTTCTCGCCCCGTACGGCTGACAATGAGTGGGAGTATCGAGATCAACCCCCAGAGTTTTGGGGGCAATTTACAACCGCCGTAAAACCGGGGGAACACGTAAGAGTGCAGCCTTTGTTGGACTGGACGGAACTCGATATCTGGGAGTACATCCGGCGGGAGGGGATCCCTATTCCTAAGATGTATTTTGCACAGCAAGGGCGTCGTTATCGCTCTTTGGGATGTTGGCCCATCACCAAATCAATCGAAAGCTCGGTTGATACCTTAGAGGGGATTGTGGAAGAGCTGAAAACAACTAAGACCTCGGAAAGAGCGGGTCGGGCACAGGATCATCACGAACGTAACGCCATGCAAAAATTGCGGGCGAAAGGATTCATGTGAGCCAGGGAGTTGTCATGCCACCAGCACCCAAACCCGTGCCGAAGGATTATGTCCCGGCCTTTTTTCCGAAAAGACAGGGCGGAGCTCGGGCATCAGGGGGACCGGAAGAACCGCGAACCAGCATCGTGGTCGTGGGGCACGTGGATCATGGAAAGTCCACCTTGATTGGACGACTGCTTGCGGATACCGGCTCCTTGCCCGAAGGCAAGTTGGAAGCTGCGGAAAAAGCCTCACGGGAAGAGGGAATGCCTTTGGAGTATGCCTTTCTTTTGGATGCGTTTCTTGAGGAACAGGCGCAAAACATTACGATCGACACCACTCGGATCGGTTTCCGATACAAGGGCCAATCCGTTGAAATTATCGATGCTCCGGGCCATCGGGAATTTATTAAGAATATGGTCACGGGTGCTGCGGCTGCAGAAGAGGCCATCCTACTGATTGATGCGCACGAGGGATTGAAGGAGCAGACAAGAAGGCATGGCCTTCTGCTCTCTCTCTTGGGGGTATCGCGGGTGATCGTCGCAGTGAATAAAATGGATTTGGTACAATGGAAGGAAGACCGTTTTCGTGTTCTTGAAAAAGAGATTCGAGAGTATCTGGGGGGACTAAAAATCAATCCGAGGGAGGTGATTCCGATTTCTGCCCGGGAAGGATCAACCGTGATGCGAAGGGATGATCAGCATCTGCCTTGGTGGAAAGGACCGACCTTGCTGGAAGCTCTCTTGGCGGGCGCAGGGAAGAGCCTTCAGTCACCTGAAGGACCGCTACGTTTCAGCATCCAGGATGTTTATCGATTTGATGCAAGGCGTGTAATTGCGGGAAAACTGGAGAGCGGTCGAATCCGAGTTGGCGATCCGGTCATTTTCTTTCCTGACCGCAAGACCAGCCGGATTAAAAGTATTGAATCCTGGGGCGAGGAAACTCCGTTGCGTGAAGTTGGTCCTGGACAGAGCGTAGCGGTGACGTTGGAGGAGCAGATTTTTGTGGAACGGGGTCATGTGGGGGCTTTGCCGGAAGATCCTCCTGTCGAGTCTCGCGAAGTCAGAGCTCGCATCTTCTGGTTGGATACCGAGGCACTACGTTTACAGGCTCCTGTGACTCTCCGGCTAGGCACCCAGTCGGTCGAAGCCCGGTTGGTTGCAATTGATCGGGTTGTAGACGCAGAGAAGCTGGAGGCAGTAACGGATACAAGAGAGGAGGTGGGTCGGTTTGAAGTGGCTGAGGTGCGCCTCCGTTGCCGTCGGCCCTTGGTTTACGATGCTCACGAGCGAGTTTCCGCCACTGGCCGGTTCGCGTTGCAGCGTGGTCCTCGAATTGGGGGAGGGGGGATCATTACATTCGCTGAATATCCCGCTTCCCTTGCCAAGCCTGTTACGGGGGAGCATCTGACATGGACCGAGGGCCGCGTATCCCAAGAGGCTCGTGCAAGTCACTTTGGTCACGAAGGGGCAGTGATTTGGTTGACGGGTTTGTCTGGTTCCGGAAAGTCGACCTTAGCAGTTGCTTTGGAGAGTCTGCTTTTTCGCCGTGGAATCGGAACGATGATTTTGGATGGGGACAATCTTCGTCACGGTCTGTGTGCCGACTTAGGATTTAGTCTAACTGATCGGGCGGAGAATATTCGAAGGGCGGGCGAGGTGGCAAAGCTGATGGCGGAATCCGGCTTGGTTGTGATTAGTTCGCTCATCTCGCCATTAAAAAAGGAGCGTGAATCTGTTCGTGCTTCTTGCCGTAGTACAGGAATTTCTTTTTCCGAAATCTTTATCAATGCTTCGATCGCCGAATGCGAAAAACGCGACCCCCGCGGCCTGTATCAAAAGGCTCGAAAGGGTGAAATTAAGGGTTTTACGGGAATCGATTCGCCTTACGAAATCCCTGAACAACCCGACCTAATTCTAGAGACAGGGAAGGAGAAAGTAGTGGAATCGGCAGAGCGACTCCTAAGCCACGTATTGAACCTGGTCCGCTTGAAAGAAGAAGACCGAGAGGGTGCTCCGGGTCCTGGCGGACAGATCTAAGGAGTCATTCGCGGAAGGAGGGACCACTTGCCCTCACGCCATTCGGCGGTTCCGGCGCTTGCCCGGGTTAATCGATCTCTCAGTGCGGGAGCCCATGGAGAGTCGGGAATAGGATCGATTAAAATTGCGGAATCTCCTGCTGCGTCAGCCTGGCGAAGGGTTTTATAAAGGTTTTGCGCGGCGGTCGAGGCTTGACGATCGGGAGCTAGAATTTGAGCCCGGATGTTCTTTGGATTTGGAGCGTTGCTGTAGACAATATACTGGTAGAGGGAATCAAAGTTCTGGATGGGCGAAGTGCACAGGTAAAGCGGTGTTTGAGGGGCATAGTGGTGAGCTAGCATTCCGGGGGAAGGGGTGGAGCGATCAGGAGAAGTGGAAGAAGACCTTGTGGCAACGGGTGCTTTAAGGGTTTCCGAGATTCTATCTACCGAGATGGATCCAGGACGGAGAATCACAGGATTTGATTCGCTTAAAGACAGAACTGTGGATTCGATCCCATTTGAACAGCTGCCTCCATCCAGAATCAGAGGAATCTTACCGTCCAGTTCCTGCAAAACGGCAGAAGCTTCGGTTGGGCTGATGCGACCAAAGCGGTTTGCGCTTGGAGCGGCCAAGGGTTGACCAACCTCAAAAAGAAGACGTTGTGCGTCGGGATGAGATGGAAAGCGTACGGCTACCGTGTCGAGTCCCGAGGTGACCTCGACGGGGACATGGTGCCCCTTGCGAAGGATTAGAGTCAGGGGACCGGGCCAAAACTTGTTGGCTAACAGCGTTGCGGACGCAGGGACTGGTTCGGCGAGAATTCCACCACGAGCAGCAAGACCGAGGTCAGGTGAGTGGAGGTGGAGAATGAGAGGATCGGTGGAAGGTCTTCCCTTGGCATAAAAAATCTTCTGAACCGCTTCAGGGTGAAGGCCCAGAGCACCAAGCCCGTAGACAGTCTCGGTCGGGAAAGCGACTAGGTCTCCGCCCTGGAGAATCTGGCAAGCCTCGCGCAGGGCAGCCTCTGAAACGGGAAGGACTCGGGTCTTCATTCCAAGATGATACGAGAAAATGTGGGGAGAGAAAAGAGAAGGGAGTTTTCCTCGACTTGTCCCTACCCGGGATTGCACGCTGTTTATATGAATCTCTCTCAAAAAGATTGGCAGGCGGTGGTCCGAGAGGCTGCAGCTCGTGCAGTTGGGGAGGACGTGGGGCCGGACGACGTGACGAGCCGAATCCTAATTGCTGAGGGTGTCAAAGCGACCGGTTTTCTTGTGGCTCGGGAGCCGTGTGTGCTGGCTGGGATGGACGTTGCAGAGGGTGTTTTTCGGGAGGTGGACGGTGAACTGAAATGGCGGGCCTTAGCTCAGGATGGAGAGAGGATCTTGGCAGGGAGAAAAGTGGCTGAGGTAACAGGTTCGGCCCGGTCGATCCTGACCGGCGAAAGATGTGCCTTGAATTTTATTCAGCGCCTTTCGGGAGTTGCCACGCTGACTGCTGACTATGTTCGTCAGACGGAAGGCACAGGAGCAAAGATTCTGGATACAAGGAAGACGACGCCAGGTTTGCGCGCGTTGGAGAGGCAAGCTGTACGTCTAGGAGGCGGGACAAATCATCGAACCGGTCTTTACGATGGAATTCTCGTGAAAGAAAATCATTTGGCCCTGGTTTCTTTATCCGATCTCCCCGAGCTCCTAATGAAGGCGTCCCGAAATCATCCAGACCTTCCCATTGTGGTGGAGGCTGACAGCTGTGAGTTGGCCGAAAAATTGCTTAAGCTACCTATTCAGAGAGTGCTTCTCGATAATATGACTTTGGATCAGGTCAACAAAGTCGTTGCCGCCCGCAAGACGCGGGCTTCCAGGGTTCAAATCGAAGCTTCGGGCGGGGTAACTTTGGAGAGGGCTCGAGATTTAGCTCGAGCCGGTGTTGACTGGATAAGCGTGGGGAGATTGACCCACAGTGCGAGATCGATCGATTTCAGTCTCGATATGATCTCAGGATAGAAAAGGCCTATTTCTTTGAGGGTGCAGCGGTGGCGGCGCCTGGTTGGTTCATCTGGATGTTGAACTGAGTAACAATCTCCTTCGCTTCATTGTTCGTCAGGCTCAGTCGCATAAGATCCTTGGCTAGGTTCTCTAGCTTGTCGGAAACAGTTTTATATCGATTGATGGCTTGCGCAGCTGTTGCAGTCGTTTGGCTCACTGCCTGACGTTCTTTCACAATGGAGACGAGTGTAACTAAGTTAACCAAAAGAAAAGCACCCAAGACAGTGACCAAGGGCCAGACGCAGGAGACCTGGTTCTCGTAGGAATGATTTTCGTCATTCATGGGTTTGTCTTCTCCTCAAGTTTCACATTCAGTTCGTGTTTTTTGAGAATTTCTTTGAAAGCAGGATCTTTTTCGCCAGCCATGGCAATACGAATGCTCAAGTTTCGAAGGACAGTCTCCATCTGGGGGCCGTTAGCAACTTGGGCCTGCACCGATTGAATCTTTGAGATGGCTCCTCGAGTGCTTAATCCAAGTAGAAGATTGACTAAAAGAAGGACGCTAACTAGCCCGCTGAGGCTCCATAAGATCATTTTCTGCATATGAAAATGATTGATAGATTTAGATGGTTGGTCAATCCGAGGCTCGCTGTGGATGTGAGCAACTTTAGCGAAGTCCGATCTGATTTTGGCAGAGATTGCTAAGCTTTGGGGTTCTTGATGGATGGCGGTTCTTTGATTGGAGGAGTCTGAAGCAAAGGGGGTTTAGTTTTATGAGGCAAAAATGCAGAGTTCGATGAATTTACCCCTGACCAACTCTTTTTGCGGGCAAAGTAGCGCTTCGATTGTGCGGAGGATACTGCACGATATGCTTTTGAGTTCACTTCACTACGTTGTGGCAATTATTGGAGAGCGGAAGAGGAAAAATAGGTCGACTTGAATCATTTAAAACGGCATGAATCATAACAATATGCAAAAGTCTGAAGAGCTGCCTGGGCATACGCATTTAAGGAAGACCTTGGATCGTTTGCATAAAAAACACAGTGAGTGTCATGAGGGGAACGTGGCTACCTATATTCCTGAATTAGCAAAAGCGAATCCGGATCATTTCGGAGTCGCTGTTGTAGGGGTCGACGGGGGTATCTATGAAGCAGGGGAGACTTCAGCTGAATTTACGATCCAGTCGATCTCTAAAGCATTCGTTTTTGGCTTAGCGGTCGAGACCCATGGGCGGGATGCTGTTCTAAAGCGAGTTGGAGTCGAGCCGAGCGGTGATGCATTCAATTCCCTCGAACTTCGCTCAAGTCGCAAACCGTTCAATCCGATGATCAATGCCGGGGCGATTACCGACACCGGGATGGTCACGGGGTCTTCCGTGAAGGAGCGGATGAACAAGATTTTACGACTTTTAAGCGATGCAGCCGGCAGGGAATTGCGTGTCGATGAGGGTGTTTATCAATCGGAAAAAGAGACGGGTCACCGTAACCGAGCAATCGGGCATCTTTTGAAAAATGTTGATCTCATCGATGGAGAAGTTGAGGAGGTGTTGGATCTATATTTTCAGCAATGTTCCGTTCTTCTGAATGCTCGCGATTTGGCTACCATGGGGGCAACGCTGGCAAACTTGGGCACCAATCCTGTAACTGGAAAAGAGGTGTTGAGTTTTGATTCCGTACGGGATGTGCTGAGTGTCATGTTTACTTGTGGAATGTACGACTTCGCGGGGGAGTGGGCATTTCGGGTCGGGATCCCGGCTAAGAGTGGAGTGGGTGGAGGAATTCTGGCGGTGATCAATCGGCAACTGGGAATCGGTACTTACTCGCCGCGCTTGGACTCGATGGGGAATAGTGTTCGAGGAATTCGCCTTTGCACGGACTTGGCCGAGGAAATGGGGTTGCATGTCTTTAACTTCACGAACGCGGGTTCCAGCTTCATCAAGGCGACATTCGCTAAGAAATAAAACCGGTGCGGGGGAATTCGAACCCCCGGAATTGATTCGGGGCGGGGATGGCGGGACTCGGCGGTTTAATAGCCACCCGTTTTCTCCCATTTGCTATCATAAACCGATCTTCTCTCTATCGTGCCGGTGATTCGATTTTCTCTGAAAAACACTTGTCCGTTTCCATTCGTGCTTCTTCTGTATTGTGTAGGCCAAATAAAGAGGGAAAAAAGCAGAACACCCACAAGAACAAGGGTTCGCCAGTTGTCTTTAAGAAAAAGTTCAACAGGTTGTTTCTGGGGAGGAGCGATATTTAATTTCTGGGATTTTTCTAGCGCCCTCTTGAAAAGCCGAACTGCGTATTGAAATGCTTCTACTGGTTTTGGCGAATCCCAAGAAACTAGGACAAGCACGCTAATGCCCCCCACAACACAAATGAAGACAAGGGTCCAGGCGATGAGGTTAGACACCATTTTATTATGACATTAAAATCCACAACCTTTTTGCCTTTCTCATTCCTGAACTGCGAGAAAACTTTCTTCTTCCTAAGCGGGGGACAGAACAGCGGACAGAAGCAGAACCCCCAACACGGGCAAACACACCCCACGAAATGCTACACGGGGGAACATTGTGGCATTCATTGTAGCACTAACCAATTTTATCTTTCATAAGTCATTGACTATCAGGTAAACCGGTGCGGGGGGGATTCGAACCCCCGGTACGGTTTTACCCGTACAACGGTTTAGCAAACCGCCGCATTCGACCGCTCTGCCACCGCACCCGGAGGTAAAATCCTACGAGAATATCGGGTCGCGAGCCAACCCGCTTTTTGAGGCGCAAAAGGGTGGGTTTAATATCCCCCAGCAGAGGGGCTGGCTTGTCCGGCCATCGATGCGGGGGGTGGCGTAGTTGGAGTCGCAGTTTTTTTAGAGCCTGTAGGTAGGGAGTCTTCCCCGTGAGTCACAGGCTGGTCGAGGCGAAGGAACTTAATAGCATCTTCAAAAGGATTCTGATTAGAACCTGTTTTCGTGCGTGCCCCAATCCCGGCTTGGCTTACCGAATATGCGTGAGCCGGGCCATCGGTCTTAAGATTGGTAACGGTAGGCATCGGGTTCAGAAGATTCGGTTTTTCGGTCTTTTCTTGCTCCGCGTTCTGCTTTTGGGCCACATAAAGTTCATATTCGCTTTCCGACATAGAGGAAAGATTGAGTTCCTTTGCGACTTTGCCTCGGGCGAGCAAGTCGATCCGTCCCTTCGAGTCAAGGCCAGAACGATTCACCGTAACCTGATCCGTGAGCTCTCGTGGAGTGGGGAGGGGTTGTGGCTCCGTTTTGAGCGGGATGCTTTCCATCTTCGGGAAAAGATCGGCAGCTTCCTTGGAGATATCGGATTTTCCGCCCTTCTTTCCTGCAAGGAGGTTGTCCTGAAGGTCCCGACCCTCTGCGGAATAGGTCGGCTTACGCTTCGCCTCAATGGGGTTTCTTCGATAAGAATCGAAATCGAAAGGCTGAGACGAGGTTTCCATCGAAGGCGCTGAATGGGCGTGGAAACAGCGAAAGGTGAGGATCGCGAACAGGTAAATAGCTCGGCGCATGGTTTCTTTATGGGACAGGGGGTGGAATTGGCCAACAAACTCTGTTCCATCTTGAGATTAAGATGTGGATAAGAAAAAGGAACTTGTGGGTTGCTCCGTTCGTTTCAATGATGGTGTATGTACTCGATTATTGGGGGAGATTCCAAAACCTATGGACCTGTGACCGCGGATGAAGTTCATCGCTGGATTCGGGAAGGACGAGCGGACGAACGGACTAAGATCAAGGACGAGGGGAAGGGGGAGTGGAGGGAGTTGGGGACGCTTCAAGAATTTTACCCATCTCAACCAACTGTTCCTCCTAAGATTTCGGAACGTCATCCGGTCGCCATTCCAACAGGATTTGGGGGGATCCACGTGGGAGATTGCCTCCGCCGCTCTTGGTATGTTTACCGTCAAGATCCTTGGAAAATCACGGGAGTCATCGGAATTGTTTTTTTTGGCCAGTTTCTGCTCAACAGCATTCCATTGGCGGGGGCGTTGTTGGCGTTCCTTTTGAACGGACCGATTCTCGGTGGGGTGTACTACTTTTGTCTCCAAAATCTCAAGGGGCATCCAGGGGGAGTCCGCGATGTCACGGAAACAGTAAAGGAACGTTTTCTGCCGTGTTTCCTCGCGACAACGGTTTCCAGCCTACTAGCTTTCGGCCCTTTTCTTTTGTCCCTGATCCCCGCTGCCGCTCTTTTCGGTGCTTCCGGCGTAGTGATGGAAAAGCTTGCTGAGCATCCATCTCTTCTTTTGGGAATGGGGCTCCCCATTTTGGCTGGAACATTGGGAATGATGTACCTCCTGATCTGCTGGTCCTTGGCTGTTCCTCTAGCTGCATGT
>Ga0114967_10002402_pt1 | contig 15656 bp, 11 predicted proteins | sample M_130628_MF_Meta_FD_92639 | JGI IMG/M metagenome (GOLD analysis project Ga0114967, IMG submission 92639) | Freshwater microbial communities from Lake Montjoie, Canada to study carbon cycling - M_130628_MF_MetaG | ecosystem: Environmental > Aquatic > Freshwater > Lake | place: Lake Montjoie... | reverse complement strand
TTTCGGCGGTGAGAATGCGCATGCAAAAAAATACGATTTTCGATTATTCTCAGAAATACTTAGATCACGGTTACAAAGAATTGGTAATTCCAGCAAATGCAGATGGAACGCATCAATTAGACAAAAACTGTTTGCACATTTGGCCACGTGGCGAATTTATGATGATTGCTTTAGCCAATTTGGACGGAAGTTTTACCTGCACATTATTTTTTCCGATGCAAGGAGAAACGTCATTTGACACTCTGAAAACGAAAGAGCAAGTTGCAGATTTCTTCAATTTGATTTTTGCTGATGCCGTTTCGATGATGCCCACTTTGATTGAAGATTATTTCGCAAATGCAACTTCATCGCTCATAATGGTTCGTTGTGACCCTTGGAACTATGGCGATGATATCGTTTTATTAGGAGATTCTGCCCATGCAATTGTCCCTTTTTACGGACAAGGAATGAATTGTGGATTTGAAGATTGCACCGTTTTTCATGAAATGCACGAAGAAGCGAAAGGCAATTGGGACGGACTTTTGGGAAGATTTTCAGACCAACGCGTTCCAGACGGAAATGCGATTTTAGACTTGGCTTTGTTTAACTACGTTGAAATGCGAGATTTGACAGGCGACCCAAACTTCTTGTTGAGAAAGAAAATTGAAGCAAAATTTAGTAATTTGTACCCAAATAAATGGTTGCCGTTATATTCGCAAGTCACTTTTAGCCACATCAGATACAGTGAGGCTTTGGCGGATGGGAAAAGACAAGACCAAATTATGGCGAAAATCATGGAAATGGAAAACATCCACGAAAGATGGGACGCGCCTGAAATAATGGAAAAATTAAACGAATTAGTTGACCAATGAAAATTATTTTGCTCACTTTGATAAGTTTGTTGACTTACTCAACTTTAGATGCTCAAAAACTCTATAAACCCAAAAAGAATCGCAAAGACTTTTTTGGAAAAGTTGAAAGTCCAAACGACGGAAAAGTACGCCCAATTGGACTTCAAGTGCAAGTTGGACCAACATATACGTTTACCAAAAAAGTAAATGAAACATTTAAAAGTGAGCTAGATTCTGTAAATCGATATGAAGAATATACCCACGACCCAAGTGGCAAATTAGGTTTTTTCGCAGAAGTTGGATTGGTACATTTCAACATGAAAGATCCAAAATTCAAGTTTGGTCGATTTGTCGATTACATTGATTGGGGCATTGGTTTTAAGTTGATTAAAGGAAGAGAAACTACCACGGTATCCCAATTTGATGCATCTGGAAATTTACTTTTCACCAACACAGGCGAAGGAAATTTTAGCAAAGGCTTTGTTTACGGGCGTTTTGCCGTACATAAATTGCAATATTTGAACAAAACCAAAAACATTTTCCTAGACCATTCATTGGGTTTGAATGGTGATTACAGCATGTTGGAAAAATCTACATACAAAGGCGCAAGAATAATGAGTACAGAAACCTACTCCCCAGATTTCAGGGCGCAATTGCACTACGATCTTGGATTCGGAATTCGTTTGAAAAAAGGGAGATATTTGATTCCTGGTATTCAATTACCAGTTTTGGGTATCCAAGAATGGAACAATGGCAGCGCCAAATTGCAATGGTTTTCGAGCAAATATTATCCTGTAATGTTTCACCTTAAATACATTCATCTTTTTCCAGCCAAAAAATCGAAACACGCTTGTTTTGAAGGAAGTTCGGAAGATAGAAAACGCAATGAAGAGTATTTGCAGCAACGTTGATTCGCTAGCTCCTTTTCGTTAAAATTCGCCAATTAACATTTCTCTCACAATTTAATTTAGTTTTAAAAGTTATCTTGCTAGAAACATTTAAAGCGAAAAATCATGGTAGAATTGAGTAAAAAGATCTTAATGAAAGTGAGTTTTGACGCACAACTATTTCAAAAAGAATTGGCCAAAGCATTACAATGGATCAACAACCAAGAAGAAATCATATTGTTGAGAGAATGGTGTCAACAAGAATTTGGGAAGAAATATCCACTGATTTTGCAAAAAGCATTTATTTCCTAAGTATCACAAAAAATGTAATTTTACAACATGAATTCTGAAATTTCGCCCCTGCAAAAAGGTGATTTAATCGCCATTGTTGCTCCTGCAAAAGCAATCGAGGTACAATTGGTTTTGGATGCAAAAGCATTTTTTGAAACGAACGGTTATAGCGTCGTTTTGGGCGAACATTGTTTGGGAACACACGATTATTTTTCAGGCACTGACGAACAACGTACAAGTGATTTTCAAAAAGCAATTGATAATCCCGAAATTAAAGCCATTGTATGCGCAAGAGGCGGTTATGGATGCATTCGGATTTTAGACCGCATTAATTGGGCTGGTATGTTGCGCAACCCAAAATGGATTGTTGGATTTTCAGATGCAACCGTTTTTCACCAACGCATGCAAAAATTCGAGCTAAAAAGCATTCATGCTACTATGCCGCTAAATTTTGCTGAAAACACAGAAATTGCAATGGATTCGATGTTAGATGCGTTGCAAGGAAAACAAACTGAAATACAAATTCTATCGCATCAATATAACAAACGCGGAAATGCAGTAGGCAAATTAATTGGTGGAAATTTTTCGATTTTATACAGCATGTTAGGTACTGATGATCAGCCAGAATATGCCGATACGATTCTCTTTATTGAAGATTTATCAGAACAATTGTACCACCTCGACCGCATGTTTTACGCCTTTGCAAAAGCTGGTATTCTAAACAGAATCAATGGTTTAATTGTGGGAGGAATGACGAATATGAAAGACACTGGAACTAGTATTGGTATGAGTTTACAGCAAATAATCTTGTCACATTTTGAGTACAGAAAAATTCCAATTGTATTTGATTTTCCTGCGGGACACATTGAAGATAACCGCGCATTAATTTTTGGTACAAAAGTTGAATTACGAGTAGACGAATTAGCAGTTAATTTGAGTACTTTTGTTTCATAATTCCATTTTTTGATGAAAATATTAATCGCCATTTTGGTCATTTTCAGTTTGGGTTCTTGCGTTGAAATCATCGATGATTTAAGCATAAAAAGCGACGGATCAGGTACGTTCAAATATACCATCAACTTTAGTTCCAGCAAGGTAAAAATCAATTCGATTTTGGCATTGGACAGTTTAGATGGCAAAAAAGTACCTTCAATTACTGAAATTCAGGATAAAGTGAAATTTTACAAAGAGAAACTTGGGAAAAAAGAAGGTATTACCAATGTAAAAATGGATGCCAATTATACAGAGTTCATCTTTAAATTTCAATGTGATTTCACCAATATTCAAATTCTTCAAAAATCAATCAAAGAAATCATTCGTGAAGAAAATGCGGATTGGGTGAACAAAGACTCTGACCACAATTGGTTGGTTTGGGATGGTAATAAATTGACTCGAACGATTCCTAAACTTCCTGCAACAGCGCAAGAAAGAATCAAAAAAGAAGATACAGAAGCCTTACAAAAAGGAAGTTACATTTCAATCACCAGATTTGATCGCCCTGTTGAAAAGTTTGAAAATACGCAAGCGCAAATGTCAGCAAATAAAATGGCGGTGATGATTAAAACCAATCCATATTCTTTGAGTCAGAACACTGAAATATTGGAAAATACCATTTATCTTAGCGGAATAAAAAAGTAAGTTAATTTTTCGGTAAATTCGAAAGGATGCCGTACATTGTGAAAAAGTTGTTTTTACCGAATATGAAGAATCTATTTTGCCTTATCAGTGTGTTTGCTTTCACTAATTCCTTTGGGCAATCTTCCGAAGATTTAATCCCAAAAGATGCGGTTACTGTGTTCAGCATCAACAATATTAGTTTGTTGAAGAAAGTATCTTTGGATGAATTGGTGCAGTACGAATTCATGGCTGAAGTACAATCTGAGCTGTTTGATGGTTCGACACAAGGCAAGACCTTGAAAGATTCTGGAATTGACTTTGACCAAAAATTAAACATTTTTTACGGTTTAAATCCGGATTTTGAAGTGGCGGGTTTCACCTTTGGAATCAAGAACAAGAAACAACTTTTCACTGTTTTTGACGATTTTGACCGTGTTGAAACGACAATTCCCAATGTTGAATTTTACTCAAGCTATTCAAATTATTTAATCATCAAGGGAAATTCAGGTTTAATCTTGCGCGTTGATCCTAGCTACGAAAAAGTTTCTGTCATGGCGGATTCAATATGGTATGCAAGAGGTTACGGCTATTTCAACGACAATTATAATAACGATGAATTTGATGAAACAGATCCACAATTAGAAGAAGATTTTGGCGCTGTGAGTCCTGAAGAAGGCGAAGCTTTGGAAGAGGTAGAAATTGAAGGCGCCATGGATGAAAATGATTTGTTGAGCAAAAACTATTGGGAAATGCGTGACAGCATCAATGTGACTTTACAAAGCAAATATTTGAATAATATCTGTAACGAAATATTTGTACAAAACATTGATTTAAAGAAAACTGACGCAAAATTTGCCGCACAACTTGCCCATGCATCAGATGGGATTTTTTACCTCGATAATTCTCGTAATTTCAAAAATACAAGGGGATTGTTAAATTTTCAAATTTTATTCCCAGAATTGTTTTCTGACATGCAAGAATTGTATACCGGAAACGTGATGGTTGGCGATATCGTTTTGAAAGACAACACGATTGACATCAACTTTCAAGCAAATTACGGTGAAAAATTGGGGACAATTTATGAAAAATTGAACAGTACCAAATTTGATTCACATGTGTTGCAATACATTCATGAGAACAGCACTGGATTTTTCACTTACAACATTAATTTAAAAGAAGGATACAACCAAGCTTACGATATTATCATTCCGATTTTAAGTCAAGAAAAAGATCCGCGCATTTCAAGTAATGTTTTGATGGCTGAATTGATCAATGAATTTGTGGATACTGACGCGTTGTTTGACACCTACAAAGGCAGTATGTTTGGTAGTTTCAATGGAGTAAAAAAAGTAAAAACCACGAGAATCGAATTTTTGTACGACGAAAACACTTTTGAATACGAAGAAAAAGAAATTCAAAGTGAGGAAGACATGCCCATTTTCACGCTAGGTTTTTCCACGAATAGAAGTGATATTCCTGAAAAAATATTGAAACATTTCGGAAAAATGACTTCAAGATTCAAAAATAAAGGGGATTATTGGATGATTGAAGATGCTGTATTGAACTCAATTCCTTTGTATATCATCAACAAAAATGGTTTGTTGATTTTCACCAACGACGAAGATTTAGCAATCAATCACAGCGGCGGATATGGGTCGCAAGCTTTGTCTGGTAAAAGAGCGAAGAAAGCGAAATCAAGCAAATTTATGTACGGATATTTTGATTGGAGCGAAGCTCTGTCAAGTCTTCCAAGAGAAATATTCAACACCAGACAAAATGAAATTCTGGATGTGATGCGCAATAAAACAGGCGTATTGGAATTGACTTCCACCAAAACAACTAAAACAAATACAACTTTCAATTTGGTTTATAATTTCGATGGAACTTATGATAATTCAGGAAAATATTTATTGGATTTAGTGAATTCAATTTATGTGCTTTCTAAATAAATCACGAAACATTAGCAATGGCTAGAAAGATTTTATTTATTGTTTTTTTGCTTACACTTCTAGCTGGATTTTTCTACTACAAACCTCTTTTTAGCGAAACACCTCCACAACCATCATTAATTGATCGACTTCCCGACGGAGATTTTTTAGGCCGTATTTACGTTTTAGATGTTGCACGAGAAGCAGCACCGATGCTTTTCTACAATAAAATTCCGATTCGAGATTTTTTAACGCCTGAATTTTTGCTTGCTCAAGGAAAAAATTATGGCTTAGATTTGCAGAAACCTGCTTATTTTTTCGCAAATGAATCAGGTGAATGGGGCGCGTTATTTTCTGTGAATGATAGTTCCAAAATTTATCCAGGAATTGTGAGGTTAAGAAGCAATATCAAACTAGAAGACACTTTAGTTAGCGATCAGAAAGTACATGTTTTGCGATCAGAACATTTGTATCTAACTTATGATAAAAAGTGGTTTTTTGTGTATCAAGGCACGCAGCTTCCTAAAAGATTATACAATGTCAAATTTGCTGAAAAAAATGATGTCACCAAAGCATGGAAAGCTTTCAATAATGAAAGGCAGTTCAAGGATGAGAAATTGGTTGTTTTTTCGAACTCAAAAAAATTGAAAAGTCAAGGAATTGAAACCGCTTTGTTTGCGCACGACAGTGATTCAATATCTGTTCATCTCAAGACTTACATCAGAAATAAGAAACCGTTAAACATCGCATTCAAACCAGCAGGATTGGGCTTTGAAGACAAACTAGGAACAGATAAATTGGTGAATTTGCATTTGAATGTAGAAAATTTGCGCAAAGACAAAACAGATCCGATTTACAAAGCACTTGTCAGCTTGGGGAAAAAAGTCAGCTTTCCTACCGATGCATTTTTAAAGGCTTGGAATGGCGATTTATCTTTTCACCAGGGAGGAACAGTGAAAATCAAAGAAAACTTTGTAGAATCTGTTTTAGATGAAAACTTTAATGTTACAGAAGTGAAAAGCACTGTGATGAAAGACGTTCCAGGGTTTGCTTTTATGATGTCAACGAATGAATATCAAAAAGAATTTTTGTCCAAACTTTTCGCGAAGGGAATTATGCGCAAGGAAAATAACAAATTCTATGTGCTGACTTCTCCACCGCTGAGAATCAGACAAACGCCATCGCACATTTACTTGTATTCGTCAGATTTTACGCCCAAAACAAAGGAATCAAATTTCAATGGCGGAATATGGAACGACAAAGGAATCAAATATGGATTCTCCTTGGATTCTTTGACAAGCAATGAACTATTCGGAAGTGTTCACATTCCAGTAAAAAGATTTTTAAAGCGCAACAAGTTTTTCTAAAACTTTACGAAAACATTTTTCGGTTCGGTAAAAAAGCGCAGAGCTTCCCAGCCACCTTCTCTGCCAACTCCAGAAGATTTTACACCCCCAAAAGGCGTTCTCAAATCTCTTACCAGCCAAGCGTTGATCCAAACAATTCCCGCTTCAATTTGATCCGCCATTCTGTGCGCTCTTTTCAAATCAGAAGTCCACAAAGTAGCGCTAAGGCCATATTGCGTTGAATTCGCCATTTCCAACACCTCTTCTTCTGTGTCAAATGGCGTTAAAGTAACCACTGGTCCAAAAATTTCCTCCTGATTGGTTCTGCATCTGAAATCGAGACCTTCGATGACTGTTGCTTGCAGAAAATATCCTTCATTGTAAGGCGCTTCCAAGTGCACTTGATTTCCGCCAGCAATCACTTTTCCACCTTCTTCTTTAGCCAATTCTATGTAAGAAATCACTTTTTCTAAATGCGGTTTAGACACCAGCGCGCCCATTTTTGCTTTCGGATCAGTTGGATGAGAAACCGTCAATTTCCCAACTCTTTCAACAAATGCAGTTTTGAATTTATCATATATCCCACGTTGAACGAATATTCTAGATCCGCACAAGCAAATTTGACCTTGATTGGCAAATGACGAACGCACGGTTGTAGAAAGCATTTCATCAAAATCACAATCATCAAAAATGATATTTGGGTTTTTACCACCTAATTCTAGTGATAATTTCTTGAACATTGGAGCGGCAGTTCTTGCGATATACTCTCCAGTTTTGGTTCCGCCAGTAAAAGAAATCGCTTTGATTTTAGGATGTTTTACAATGGCATCGCCCACATTATTTCCGGAACCGTGAATGATATTCAAAACACCCGCCGGCATTCCAGCTTCCGTCAAAACTTTGCCTAACAGATAAGCTGTGTAGGGCGTAACTTCAGAAGGTTTTGCAATTACGCAATTTCCCGCAGCCAAAGCAGGGGCAATTTTCCAGGTGAAAAGGTACAAAGGTAAATTCCATGGAGAAATGCAGCCAACAACACCGATTGGTTTTCTGGTGGTATAATTAATTCCTTCGCCTTCCATCGAATGCGCTTCAGATGCAAAATGCAAAATTCCTGTAGCAAAGAAGTGAAAGTTTGAAATTGCGCGCGGTATATCTACATGCGCAGCCAAAGAAACAGGCTTCCCGTTGTCTTTTGATTCCGCTTGAACAAATTCGTCCATTCTGTTATGGATACCGTCGGAAACCCTCACTAAAATGGCGCTGCGCTCATCGATTGACATTTTAGACCAAATAGGAAAAGCATTTTCAGCCGCATCAACGGCCATTTGAACATCGGTTTCATCAGAATCTGGAATTAACGAATAAACTTTTCCCGTTGCAGGTTCATAATTATCGATGTAATTTCCTTGATTTGGAACAATGTATTGCCCATTGATGTAGTTCTGAATTTTTTCCATGGTATCGCTTTCTATGGGTTAAAATTACGGCATTTTTTTGACTTGAAAATTCAACATTGACTGAAATTTTCAGGACAAAAAAAATCCTGCATTCAATGAATGCAGGATTTAAAATATTAAAGTATTTTATTATTTATTGATAACAACATTTACTTTGCTAACAGTTCCGTCAGCCATTTGTAAATTGATGATGTACATACCGTTGTTTAATTCAGCAGTATTTACTTTCACTATACCGTTTGCATCAGTTGAAACTGCAGTATTCATAACTGTTTTACCAGCCAAATCAGTTACAGTCATCACTGCATCACCTGTATAACCTTTGATAGAAACAATCACTTGATCTTTCGCAGGATTTGGGTAAACACTAGCTTCAACAGTATTTGTTTCCAAAATTCCAGCTTCAGCAGCCAAGTAAGATTTTACACCAATTGCAGGAACAGGATCTCCTGTGAATCCAATACTAAAAGTACCAGCATCAGCGATTGGACCAACCGGTTGAGGGTCTAAAGTTTGATTTTGAGCATATTTTGTTTGCGTATCATAAGCCATAAAAATTGTAAGGCTGCTAGTTGTAGCGCAAAACAAATATCTAGCATTGTCTTCCAACAAGAAAGGCGTAGTAAATGGTTGATAAAGAATTGTGTCTTGCAAATCTGCATCAAAAACATAAGAACCAGAACCTTTTTCTTCTAGCGCAGCAAAGCCCAAAGCAGCATCATTTAAGTCCACAAATACATCATTCCATTTGTAACCTTGTACTAAGATTTCTTCACCAATAACATCACCATCTGCAGCATTTTTCAATACTCCAAAATAAACACCTTGCGCGCCAACTCTGCTCGCATTTGCGTTTCTAAAGTGAATACAAGTTGTGAAAGAACCTGTTTGCGTGCTAGGTTTTGAACCTTGATCGATTGTTGGTAATCCATTCGCATCTAAACGAGCCAAAGAAATCATTTGATCAGTCAAGATAAATTTTGTTGTAATCACGTTATCCGCAGGATAATCATCTGTTACAGTTGGAGTCAAAGTGTACGTAACTGCATATTCGCCAGCACTGAAAGCTGAAGAAGAGAAAGCAGGAAAATCTACCCAAACACTGTCTTGCGTTGCAGTTCCAGAAACGAAATCAAAAGAATTTGAAGTTTGATTGTAAATAGAAGTTCCATTGTAAGTAATATCAGCAGTTACAGTAGCGCCTGTTTGAAAAGCAGAACCATAATTGAAAACATACAAACCTAAGTTTACTGGAAATTCAGTAGAGTTAGCCGCCAACACAGCAGGAATTGCTTGATTTTCGGCAACTCTGATATATTCATTTGCAGTACCTAAATCATTTACGTAATAGTTTTCTTTGTTACCAATAAAAGCGATCACATTTTCACCATTCAATAATTTCTCTTTGATAAGCGCTCCTGTAACATCAGAAACCATTACAACAGGAATTGTAACGTTTAATCCTTGCGCTCCAGCGCCCATTGCAATTGGTGAACCAGCGATATTATTGACAATTATCACAGCAATTGCACCCGCGTTTTGAGCATTTAATGCTTTCGCACCAAATTCGCAAGGAGTTGAACTATTGACTGAACCTCTGTATAACATGGCAATTTTACCAGTTAAAGAACCAACAGCAGCCGGATCACACATTAGAGAATCGGCACTTAGTGATAAATCATAAGCCAAAGCAACAGTGTCAAGTACCGCGTTAGCCGTAATAAGCATGTCTGGAACACCCCAACTGTTAATATCGGCATATGTTAATTCATAACCTCCAGCAATCGAAGCAGGCTCTTCAACGGAGAAAATCACCTGAGAATTTGCGCAAAAACCTGTAAAGGCAAGAGCGATTGTAAGTAGTGTTTTTTTCATAATTTTTTGAGTTTATAATTGTAAAAGTAACAAAACATTCATTTAAAAGAAATTTTTGATGTTGAAAATTTAACATGTTTCTAAATTTATTTTGAAAGAAGCGGTTTAAAAACAAAAAAGGCCACAAAAAGTGACCTTTTGAAAATAATATGTATTGATATAAATTACGCCTCAGAAGTGATGGCTGCTTTTAAATATTCACGATTCATTCGCGCGATGTTATCCAATGAAATTTCTTTTGGACATTCAACTGCGCAAGCACCAGTGTTAGTGCAATTTCCGAATCCTTCTTCATCCATTGTTCTAACCATGTTTAAAACACGCTCTTTTGCTTCTACTTTTCCTTGCGGCAACAAAGCCAGTTGCGAAACTTTAGCAGAGACGAAAAGCATTGCTGAAGCATTTACACAAGAGGCAACGCATGCACCACAACCGATACAAACCGCCGCTTCAAAAGCTTTGTCAGCATCATGTTTTGGAATTGGAATTGCATTTGCGTCCATAGTTTTCCCGGAAGTATTAACTGATACAAATCCTCCTGCTTGTTGGATTCGATCGAAAGCGCTTCTATCAACCACCAAATCTTTGATTATGGGGAATGCTTTTGCTCTCCAAGGTTCCACGTAAATGGTTTCGCCATCTTTGAATTTACGCATGTGCAATTGACAAGTTGTCACCGCTCTGTCTGGTCCGTGCGCTTCGCCGTTGATAAACAAAGAACACATTCCACAAATTCCTTCACGACAATCATGGTCAAAAGCGATTGGTTCTTGTCTTTCATTGATTAATTGTTCATTTAATTGGTCTAACATTTCCAAAAATGAACTATCAGTAGAAACGTTATCTAACTTATAAGTTTCCATATTACCTTTTGCATTGGCATTTTTTTGACGCCATATTTTAAGGTTAATATTTATGTTTTTTGTTGCCATACTTTCTAGTTTTTAGTTTTTAGGAATTGGGCATTAGGGGTGCACTTTTCCTACATAATATTGTTTACTTCAACAAATCACTTGTAATTTCTTGCGGCAATTTTGATGAATTCATAATTCAACGCTTCCTTGTGAAGTACCTCATTATTAATATCATCTCCTTTATATTCCCAAGCGCCAACAAATTTGAAGTTTTCGTCATCTCTCAATGTTTCGCCTTCTGCATCTTGGTATTCTTCTCTAAAGTGACCACCACAAGATTCGTTTCTTTCCAACGCATCTATAGCCATTAATTGTCCAAGGTCAATAAAATCAGCAACTCTCATTGCTTTTTCTAATTGAGGGTTCATTTCGTTGGCAGTACCGGGAACATAAACGTTTTGGTGGAATTCTGCTTTCAATTCTGCGATTTCAGCGATTGCTTCTTTCAATCCTTGCTCACTGCGTCCCATTCCAACTTTGTTCCACATGATTAAACCCAATCTCTTGTGAAAATGATCCACTGATTTGGTTCCATTATTATTTAAAAACTTATTGATTTGATCATTTACGCGTTGCACAGCTTCCTCAAATTCAGCCGTTTCAGTTGATATAGCACCTGTTCTAATTTCGTTCGCCAAATAATCAGAAACTGTATATGGTAAAACGAAATATCCATCAGCCAAACCTTGCATCAAAGCAGAAGCTCCTAACCTATTTGCTCCGTGATCTGAGAAATTAGCTTCCCCAGCCACAAAACATCCTGGAATTGTGGATTGTAAGTTGTAATCAACCCAAACACCGCCCATTGTGTAATGCACGGCAGGATAAATTTTCATCGGCGTTTCATAAGGGTTTTCGTCAGTGATTTTCTCATACATTTGGAATAAATTCCCGTATTTACTTTCAACCCACTTTTTTCCTGCGGCGATAGTTTCCTCTTCGCTTGGATTGTGATTACCTGCTGCGAAAGCCGCTTGTTTTCCTTTGCTTAAAATTTCGGAAGAAAAATCCAAATAAACACCTTCATTGGTATCATTTGCCTCAATTCCGTGACCTTCATCACATCTTTCCTTGGCTGCGCGTGAAGCAACGTCACGAGGCACCAAGTTTCCGAAAGCTGGATATCTTCTTTCTAAGAAATAATCTCTATTTTCTTCTGCAATAGCTGTTGGTTTCAATTTTCCTGCTCTGATTGCTTCAGCATCTTCTTTTATTGCAGGCACCCAAATTCGGCCTGAATTACGCAAAGATTCTGACATCAAAGTCAATTTCGCTTGATTTGTCCCATGAACAGGAATACAGGTTGGGTGAATTTGAACAAAACAAGGATTTGCGAAAAGTGCACCTTGTTTGTGAATTTTCCATGCAGCTGAAACGTTACTTCCCATGGCATTTGTTGACAAGAAATAAACATTTCCATAACCACCAGAAGCAATAATTACAGCATGAGCTGAATGTCTTTCAATTTCGCCAGTAACTAAGTTTCTAGCTATAATTCCTCTGGCCTTTCCGTCAACTTTAACAATGTCTAACATTTCGTGACGGTTATACATTTTCACACGTCCCAAGCCAATTTGGCGAGACAATGCAGAATATGCACCCAACAATAATTGCTGTCCAGTTTGTCCGGCCGCGTAAAAAGTACGTTGAACTTGTGTTCCACCAAAAGAACGGTTGTCTAACAAACCACCATATTCACGGGCAAAAGGAACGCCTTGAGCCACACATTGATCGATGATATTTCCAGAAACTTCAGCTAAGCGGTGAACATTTGCCTCACGCGATCTGTAATCTCCACCTTTAATTGTATCGTAAAATAAACGGAAAATTGAATCTCCATCATTTTGGTAATTTTTCGCAGCATTGATTCCACCTTGCGCTGCAATTGAGTGTGCACGACGCGGAGAATCCTGAAAACAAAATGCTTTCACATTGTATCCCATTTCACCTAAAGAAGCCGCTGCAGAAGAACCTGCTAAGCCAGTTCCAACAATAATTACATCAATTTTTGGACGGTTATTTGGTGCAACAAGCTTTAAATGATCTTTATAATCAGTCCATTTTTTTGAAATGTGGCCTTCTGGTATTTTTGAATCTAATATTGACATATCGAAGCTATTTTTTAATGATCTAAATTATTTCGTCAGGTAAAGGAAAATCGGAATTGAAGCGAAAGCGAAAGGCACAATTACTGCAAAACCCATTCCTACGGTTTTAATAAGCGGTGTATATTTTAGATGACGAACGCCTAAAGTTTGAAACGCAGAAGAGAATCCATGCCACAAGTGGAATGAAAGTGTCAACATCGCTAAAGCATATAAAACAACAGCCAGCAATGCGAATTCATTTGCAGGAAAACCTTCCTTTGATTTGTCATGTCCGAAAAAAGCAACAGTCAATGAATGTAAATCTTTGTATCCTTCACCAACTTTTAAGTTAACTTCTGGCGCATAAATTTGCGTTCCGTGCTTAATTTCCAAACCTTCTGTCGGCAAAAAACTTCCATTTGTAGTCAAATACAAAGACTGTTTTTGTTCACTTCCAGGTGCGCCAACTTCAACTCTGTGCAAAGGCATTGGTGTAGAAGAGTATTTTGCTTTCCACCAAAAGTTTGCCATGTGCGTGCAAATGAAAATCAAAATGATACTCCCCAAAAGAGCCATACTTCTTGAAGCCCAGCCAGAATTTGCACTTGGTTTGCTGTAAGCATAATTCACAGGACGCGCTTTTTTATTTTGAAAAGCCAACAGAAACCCGTCAATTGCGTGAAACAAAATTGAAATGTAGGTTGCATAAGACAATATTTTTATAAAAATATTGTGCGACATGAAATAACCATACTCGTTAAATGCACGTTTGCCTTCTTCTCCTCCGGTGAACAGCTGAAGATTTCCTAAAAGATGTCCAATCAAGAAGGTACACAGGAATAACCCTGTCAAAGCCATCCAATATTTTTTGGCTAAAGAAGATTTTAATAATACTGACTTACTCATTTTATATAGAAAATTTGAAAATATTCACTGCAAATTTAACAGCTACAACAAAGCAAATTAAACTCTAACGTTATTTAGATTGAATTTAGATAGAGAGATGTGCCTCGTTGCAACGCAATTTTCATTTATCAAATATTTTTTGGTTGATAATGATCCGATACTTTTTCTAATTATAACAGCTTAAAAACAAAAATGTTCAACCGGAGACCTGCTGAACATTTTATAAGTTACAATGGAATATTTCCATGTTTTTTCTGTGGTAAGCTTTCGGCCTTGTTTTCTAACATTTGGAAAGCCGCAATCAATTTTGATCGCGTTTCTTCGGGCAAAATAACATCATCGACAAAACCTCTTTCTGCCGCTCGATAAGGATTGGCAAACATTTCAGCATATTCTGCTTCTTTTTCTTTCCATTTTTGCTCCGGATTTGTTGCTTCAGAAATTTCTTTTTTAAAGATAATTTCCGCGGCACCTTTTGCGCCCATTACAGCAATTTCTGCTGTTGGCCATGCAAAATTTAGATCAGCACCAATATTTTTAGAATTCATCACGTCAAAGGCGCCACCATAAGCTTTTCTTGTAATGACTGTTACCCTAGGAACAGTAGCTTCCGAAAAAGCATACAACAATTTAGCGCCGTGTGTAATAATTCCCCTCCACTCTTGATCAGTTCCAGGCAAAAATCCCGGCACATCTTCCAATACTAGTAGGGGAATATTAAAACAATCACAAAAACGAACGAATCTGCCGCCTTTTCTCGAAGAGTCAATGTCTAAAACACCCGCCATAGCTGCCGGTTGATTGGCAACAATTCCGATAGTTCTTCCTTCCAAACGAGCAAAACCAACGACAATATTTTTGGCAAAGCCTTCTTGAACCTCGCGAAAAGAATTGTCATCTACAATGCAATCCAAAACGGAACGGATATCATAAGGAAGCGTTGAGTTTGCAGGCAAAATATTTTTAATTGCTTCTGTTTTTGAAGCTGTAAATTCAAATTTTGTTGTCGGTGCTAATTCACCATAATTTTGAGGCATGAATGTCATCAAATCACGCACATCTTTCAAGCATTGCACATCATTGGCAGAGGTAAAATGCGTAACTCCAGATTTTTCAGCGTGTGTTTTTGCCCCCCCTAAATCTTCGGAAGTAACTTCCTCGTGTGTAACCGTTTTGACCACATTTGGTCCCGTTACAAACATGTACGAAGTGTCCTCAACCATGAAAATAAAATCTGTCAAGGCAGGGCTGTAAACCGCACCACCAGCACAAGGACCCATGATTACACTAATTTGTGGAATGACACCTGAAGCCCGTGTATTTCTGTAAAAAATATCCGCATAGCCAGCCAATGAAACAACGCCTTCTTGAATTCGAGCACCACCAGAATCATTTAATCCAATTAGTGGAGCGCCATTTTTTAGCGCTAAATCCATGACTTTGCAAATTTTTTCAGCGTGCGTTTCAGATAGAGAGCCCCCTAGAACGGTGAAATCTTGTGAGAAAACATATACT
>Ga0114967_10002400_pt1 | contig 15666 bp, 12 predicted proteins | sample M_130628_MF_Meta_FD_92639 | JGI IMG/M metagenome (GOLD analysis project Ga0114967, IMG submission 92639) | Freshwater microbial communities from Lake Montjoie, Canada to study carbon cycling - M_130628_MF_MetaG | ecosystem: Environmental > Aquatic > Freshwater > Lake | place: Lake Montjoie... | reverse complement strand
TGGGATTCTGATAAATCGGTTGGATACATTTTTTTGAAGTTTCGTCACAACAAAAAAGACTATTTCCAATCGCTTTTCAGGCCTATAATATTATTCCTTTTTCATTTTTAAACAGGCTCTAATAATGTGGCTACTTTCTTTTCTAAGTAATAATTGCAGGGGATCGAAACCATCCCAAACTGACCTACTGGATTCACCTCGAGGAAATAATGTATTTTGGTTCCTTTTTCGACCATCAAATCAATAGATCCCGTGTTTAGACCTAATTCATGCATGAGTTTTTGGATTTTGACTTCGATGTCTTTGGGTAAAGTATAGGGCACTGTACGGTTAGGTGTTTCGTCGTCGTAGTGCCTAAAATCGATTTGTGTTTTTGTATTTCGTTGCGAAAAAATAGCCATTGAGTAACACAGGCCATCTAGATAAAAAACGCGTATTTCATACTCTTTCTTAACTCCTTGCTGAAATAGTGTAGGAAAAAAAGTAGTAGGTAATTGGGTTCAATCTTCCAATTTAACTTCTTCGGTATAAAGTGTATATTCTCGTTTTCCATCTGTTGAATAAAAATTCGGAGAATTAGTCATGGTTTTTGTGATGATCATTTCGTGTTTAAGCAGGGTGTTCTCTAGGTCTTTTTTGTGACTGATGACAAATGTTTCAGGGATTGCTAGGCCTATTCTTTGGGCTATATCCAAAACAATTAACTTATTGACATTCATTTTTGATGGATTCGTCAGCCAAAAACTATCGGCTAATCGATGGTGCATCGATTGACTTAATGCCTCAAACTCTTTGTACAAGTGTTGTTTGATTTCTTTTTTGTTCCTGATGTTGTCAACTTCTTGCGCACTTTTGCCGAAGCCATCTTTTTCATACCATCTGCGGTACCATATCACGGGGAATTCTTCCGATGAAAGATGCTTGTCTTTTATTTGTATTTCATTGTGACTAAAGAAAGCATATTCATTTTGTAGGTCATATCCGTTTATTCTTTTCCAATCGCCTTGATAATAGGTTAACCAGCGAATCACATCCTCCGTGGTCGATTCAAACTTAGAAGTGCTTAGTATTAAAATCATGAAGTACGGCTGTATGGTCTGGAATTGAATCTATTTAATTTTTTTCATTATTTGTTTGTTGTTTCAATAATAGTTAATTAAATAGTTTTCTATTGTGGTATTATTTTTTTTATAATATGTGTGTGGATTGAGTTGAGAATAGGTCGTTTCCATTGATTTTAGAAGACCTTATTATTCCTCTTAGTTTGAGTTTTGGAGGAAATAAAGTGGAGCTAAAAAGAAGAGGTACACAAAGGGTGAAATGCCCTTTGTGTAAAAAATAGCTAGAAATCAGTCTGCTAACATTTTAAATTCAATATCCAAAGAGTCATCGTGATGTGTTGCTACAGCACGTTTTTTAAATGTTTGGAGGTAAAGTTTTCCACCATAAACATTCATCGTTTCATTGTTGCTGACAATTTTGAAGTTTTTTTGTCTAATTTTTCGAAAATTGTTTTGCTTTTTTTCATGATTTAATTTTTTTGTGTAAAAATTGGGGTGGCTATTAGTCTTCTACCATTTTAAATTCGATATCGGAGACAACGCGGCGTTGGGTTCTTAGTCCTTGTCTTCGCCATGTTTTAGATTGATGATGAAATTCTCCACCAGCAATTTTTTCGGTTTTGCTTATGATTTTGAAATTTTGTTCGTTTAGCTTTTCAAAAATTATTTTAGGTGTATTTTTTCTCATGGTATTTTGTTTTAAATATTGACATTGCCAATTTAAATAATTTATTTCTTTTTTTTAACTAAAAAGATATTTTTTTATACCTATTGGTGTTTTTGTTAAAAATATGGAATGGTGTGATTGCGACAAAATGGATATGTTGAATAGCAACTGGAGGTTAAAATTCCTCACCCGAAAAAGATATTTTATCTGCATCTTTGGACAGGGTTAGACTAAAAGTCAGCACAGGGTAGAGATTCATTCACCCTTCTTCAATCAAATCCAAACAAACAATGTCTCGTATCCTCGCTTTTGATTATGGCACCAAGCGTATCGGTATTGCTGTTACAGACTCCTTGCAAATTATTGCTACAGGCCTGGATACGATACATCCGAATGATATTGTAGTATATCTAACAAAATATCTCTCTACAGAGGTGGTTGAACTTTTTGTGGTGGGTGAGCCCAAACAAATGGATGGGACACCCTCTCAGTCGGCACAACATGTAAGAGGATTCATGACCATCTTAAAAAAGCATTTTCCAGAAATTCCCATCGAAACCATGGATGAGCGATTTACTTCTAAGATGGCTGCTGCTACTGTTGCCCAGAGTGGATTTAAAAAATCAGACCGACGAAATAAGGAACGCATAGATACTATCTCGGCAACGATCATCCTTCAATCTTATTTAGAGAAGAAGGGTAATTTCTTTTAGTTTTGCCAGATGTTGCCACAAGAACTTCTCAAAAAGCATTTCGGTTATGATCATTTTCGGCCAAAACAAGCCGAGATTATTGAACATATTTTAAATAAAAAAGACGCCCTGGTACTCATGCCTACGGGAGGGGGGAAGTCAGTCTGTTTTCAGATACCCGCATTGTTGATGGAAGGGACCTGTATCGTTATTTCTCCCCTGATATCTTTGATGAAAGATCAGGTAGATGCATTGAAAGCGAATGGGATTTGTGCCGCATTTTTAAATAGTACGCAAAGCTTTGCCGAGCAGGAAACCATTCTTGAAGCCTGCCAGAAGGATGAAATTAAATTACTTTACGTATCGCCCGAAAAACTGCTGACCGACTTGGAAGTCATTCTTCAACGAGCGAAGCCTGCATTTTTTGCGATCGATGAGGCGCACTGTGTTTCATCATGGGGGCATGATTTTAGGCCAGAATACGCTAAAATTGGTTTTTTACGCGATCGCTTTCAAGGCATACCCTTTGTGGCTTTAACAGCTACCGCGGATAAAATAACGCGTAGGGACATCAGTAAGCAGTTAAATCTTCAAAATCCAAAACTATTCATCTCTTCATTCAATCGGGGGAATTTAAGTTTAGATGTTCGCATCGGCATCAAACCCAAACAAAAGATACAGGAGATTGTTGATTTTATCCATTCCAGATCGACAGAAAGTGGTATCATTTACTGTTTGAGCCGATCAAAATGTGAAGAGCTTTCAGCTCGATTGAGAGAAGCGGGGATTGATGCCGGCTATTATCATGCGGGGATGAATGCAGATGACCGTGCACAAGTTCAAGAAGATTTTATTAATGATGAATTACCCATCGTATGTGCCACCATTGCTTTTGGAATGGGCATCGATAAGTCGAACGTGCGTTGGGTCATACATTATAATATGCCTAAAAACATGGAAGGCTATTACCAAGAAATTGGGCGAGCAGGGCGTGATGGATTGCCTTCTGAAACTATCTTGTACTACAACTATGCCGACATGATTATGCTCAATAAGTTCGCCAGTGAGAGCGGACAAGCAGAAATCAATCTGGAAAAATTGAAGCGGATACAACATTATGCGGAAGCAGATAGTTGTCGGAGGAAAATTTTGCTCTATTATTTTTCTGAAACGCTTGACGAAAATTGTGGTAACTGTGATGTATGTAAAAATCCACGTAAACACTTTGAAGGAACCGTTCTTGTTCAAAAAGCACTTTCTGCTATTGCGCGTATGGGAGAAAAGGAAGGTGCTCAAATGGTGATCGATGTGTTGCGCGGCTCTAGGCGTACAGAAATTTTAGAATTCGGTTACGATAAACTTAAAACGCATGGTGCTGGATCAGATATCAGTGCCATCGATTGGCAACGTTATTTGATGCAAATGCTCAATATTGGTGTGCTAGAAATTGCTTATGACGAAAATTTTGCGTTAAAAATTACGGCTATTGGAAAAGAGATTTTATTTGGAAAAAGAGGTGTTGAATTAACCATTCTGCCTATTCTTGCAGCCAAAGGAAAGCAGGTGAGAGAAAAAATAGCACAGCCAAAAGTAGTTCCGGAGGATGAGTTGTTCGATCACTTGCGAAAAGTTCGACGTGATTTTGCCATGCGCGAAAATGTGCCTGCCTATATTGTTTTCAGTGACGCTACCTTGCAAGCCATGGTGGTGGCTAAGCCCAAAACAGCCGAAGATATGCTCCATATTGCGGGTGTTAGTGAACATAAATTTTCGCGATATGGGCAAGCCTTTTTGGATGTTATTCTTGATTTTCTGGGAGAGTCATTATCTAAAAAGGGAAATACGTACCGTGAAACCCTTTTGTTGTATCAGCGTGGTTTGGGGCCAGAGGAAATTGCAACCTATCGGAATGTGAGTCCTCAAACCATTTATTCGCACTTGGCGTATCTGTATTCGAAAGGAAACATCTCGACATTAGACAATTTTGTGGCTTGGGACGAAGTGGAGATCATTAAAAAAGCAATTGGAGTAATTGGTGAATCCAAAGCCATGAAGCCCATTTTTGATTATTTAAACGAATCTGTTCCTTATCATAAAATTAGACTAGCGATGGCCGTGATAGAAAAAGAAGAATCGATCAGAGAGGCGCAGCTTTAGCCTCTTCCTCCCCAGTTTGTGGTCTAAAAATTGGTTTTAGTATCTTTGCGTTATGGAGCTGTTAAGCAATGACCTTGAAAACTATTTGGACAATCACTGTGATCCTGAAGGCACTTTGTTGCAGCATATTAATCGGGAAACACACCTGAAAGTACTCATGCCCCGAATGCTATCGGGCCATTATCAAGGACGCGTACTCGGAATGTTAAGCAACATGCTTCGACCTAGCCGTATTCTCGAGATTGGCACATTCACTGGATATGCCACACTTTGCCTAGCCGAAGGTTTGACCGAAAATGGGATGCTGCATACCATCGATATCAATCAAGAGCTGGAAAGCATGGTTCGTGGAAATTTTTTAAAATCTGATTTCAATACAAGGATCGCTTATCATCTAGGGAATGCCTTGGAAATTATCCCTACGCTGGACGAGGTGTTTGACCTTGTTTTTATAGATGCGGATAAAAAAAATAATGCGAACTATTACCAAATGGTTTTTGATAAAATACGTCCTGGAGGGATGATCATTGTCGATAATGTACTTTGGAGTGGCAAAGTATTAAATGGAGCAGCAGACAAGGATACCGTGGAAATAAAAAAATTTAATGAAATGGTTCACAATGATACACGTGTAGAGAAATTGATTCTTCCTGTACGTGATGGGTTGTTTGTGATTCGTAAAAAATAAATAAGATGAAGAAGCTACTTGTTTTCCTTTTTTGATGTATCACTAGGGCGGTTTTTGCACAAAATTCTGCAACAGATTATATCGAGCAATACAAAGATCTGGCTATTAAAGAGATGAGGGAGCATGGAGTGCCTGCAAGTATTGTGTTGGGCGTTGCCATGCACGAATCGGGAAATGGGACGAGTAAAATTGCCCGAGTGCTAAATAATCATTTTGGAATGAAGGGGTTGAATTATAATCAAGAAATAAGGTCGCAGTACAAAAGTTATGATTCTGCTGCTACCTCTTATGCCGATTTTTCGATGATGCTCAAAAGTCGTAAACGGTTTAGCCCACTTTTTGATACGTGTTCCATTTATGATTACAAAGCTTGGGCATTGGGGATGCAACGCGGCCGATATGCATCCAACAAAGCCTGGGCGAGCCGTGTAGTGGCCATCATTAAAAAATATAATTTGTACGAATACGATAATCGCCCAGCGGATTATGTGGAGCCAACATATGAGTTGTTTCCTAAATCTGTTAAACTTAAACAGCAGGTCTCTTATCATCGTATTAAGAAAGGAGATACGCTTTCGGCCCTAGCTAAAAAATATGGAACAAGGGTCGAAAAAATACGCCATCAAAATCATTTAAAAACAGATTATTTACGTATTGGTCAGAAAATCAAAATCTGATTTAAGATGAAACACATGAAATATTATATTTTTTTTATACTTCCGCTCCTGGTATTATTTAGTTCATGTGGGGTGAAAAAGCAGCTTGCTGTCAAAACAAATAGTCGTCCCGCATCCGTGGTTTCTGTTCCATCTTCAACTCCAGTCAAAAGCGATGCTGCGAGCAGTTACATCGAGCGGTATAAGGATGTCGCAATAGCGGAGATGAATGCGTATGGCATCCCTGCAAGCATTACTTTGGCACAGGGACTCCTTGAGTCGGGCAATGGAAATAGTATTTTGGCCATTCAAGCGAATAATCATTTTGGTATTAAATGTACATCTGCATGGAGTGGGAAAACTATTTTAAAGGATGACGATGCGAAAGATGAATGTTTTAGGGTATATAAAACACCCGAAGAATCTTTTCGAGATCATTCTGAATTTTTAAGGCGAAAGCGTTACACTTTTTTGTTTGAGTTGGATAGAAATGATTACGAAGGTTGGGCAAAGGGTTTGAAGAAAGCGGGTTATGCCACTAATCCGCGTTATCCAGAACTTTTGACCAGCTTGATACGACGCTATACGTTGGATCAGTACGACCGTAAAGAAACGTCCTCCGAAAAGAATAAGCGAGAACATAAAGTGCTATCAGAAATTGCCAATGAGCTGCTCGAACAGCGAAAAGATGACTTATCCAAATCTCCCGTAGCGATGAGGGTGTATGAGGTGAAAACGGGAGATACGATCTATTCGATTAGCAAGCGTTTTTCCCTATCAGTCGGTGATTTGAAAGCTATTAATAACTTACAGGACGATACCATTAAGCTTGGGCAGTTGCTCCTTATATCTAAATAAACGTAATAACTAGATGAAGCGATGCTCCGTCAAAATTCAGCATAGCTTGCGTGATGATCATCTAGATTTGGTTTTTATGTAATCCGTGAATAAGCTCATTTGCATCATTTTTGCTCTACTCGTATGTGGTGATCGTATTAAGCTATTTGCTCAGGAGATCACCGTTCAGGGTATTGTTGTTGATGCTAACAGCAAACAACGTTTAACCCATGCTTATATCCAGCATCTTCAAACAGGAAGAGGGTTTTATAATAATACGTATGGCGAGTTTACAGCTAATGTGCCCCTGGGTGATACCTTGATTGCTTCTTTGAATGGATATTATGCAGACACGATTCGGATAAGCAGTTCCAGTAACATCATACTTTTCTACCTCAAACGCACGAGTATTCAATTGCAAGAGATTATCGTTAGAGATACACTGAAATCCCCAAGAAGCAAATTGCAAGCGGCTCAGTTAGATTATAAAGATTCGTACACCAAAGGGAGTGTCGAAAATATGATCATACCCAGTGGAGGTAATGGCGTCGGATCTGGGTTGGGGATAGATGCCCTGTACAATCTATTTAGTAGGCAGGGTATAAATGCCCGCAAACTGCAGTACATTATTGAGCAAGATTATCAGGCGGCAATAGTCGACAGTAGATATACACGAAATTTGGTGGCCCGTGTCACAGGCTTGAGTGGAGAAAAGCTTCTGGAGTTTATGCAGCAGTATCGTCCTTCTTATCAGTTTACGATCGAAGCCAACGACTATGAAATGATCCGTTTTATCAAGATAAATCACCAATACTTCCGTCAAGATTCCACTGTGATACATCTAACTCCCTCTTTAAGCACTCCCAAATAGTAGATTCTCGATTATGAAAAGTTTTGTTTTTCCAAAATCAAACTATATGTTTGCTAGAATTAATTTGTTTGAAAAAAAATTAACTTTTAAATAGTAAAATATGAAAAATACTTACAGAAAAACCATCTTGTTGATATCATTTGGACTCAGTTCCACATTGCTTTGGGGGCAAGAGCTAAAGGGTAAAATTGTAGACGCATCTGGTTTGACCATGCCTGGTGTTAGTATTCTAATTCAGGGAACAACATCAGGGACTTCCTCTGACCAGAATGGTGAATATTTCTTGAAATTCCCAGCTCCAGGAAAGTATAAACTGAAAATCTCGTTTGTAGGGTACGAAAGTCTGACAGCAAATGTGCTGATCGACAATGCACCGAAGACGCAAAATTTTACCTTGTCAGCGTCTAGTGCAGTCTTAAATGAAACAGTGGTTCTTGGATCGAGGTCTACCGTTCCTCGAACCAATATTGAATCGTCGGTACCTGTTGATATAATTACTGCAAAGGATGTTAAAAATTTTGCTCAGACAGACATAGGACAAGTCTTAAATTACGCTGCACCATCCTTTAGTTCGAATCGCCAAACCGTAGCTGACGGGACAGATCATCTTGATCCAGCGTCTTTGCGTGGATTGGGTCCCGACCAAGTGTTGGTTTTAGTGAATGGTAAACGCCGGCATACGTCGGCATTAGTCAATATTAATGGAACATTTGGTCGCGGTAGTGTGGGCGCCGATTTAAATGCAATTCCTTTGGCTGCCATTGAAAAAATAGAAGTATTGCGTGATGGTGCGGCTGCGCAATACGGTTCGGATGCAATTGCAGGGGTTATCAATATTGTACTAAAAAAAAATACCCCTTTTGCTTTTTCCATGATGCAGGGTCAATGTTACACGAGTGCACTAGGCAGAAAGATGTATGATGGTCAAACTTTTCATGCCGATTTAAGCAAGGGCTTTGATCTAGGTGGCAAAGGTTATGTTAATTTTTCGGGACAATACGAGTCTCGTGGTGCTACCAATCGTGGGGGCTTAGATACGCGTCCACTATTATATACACCTATTCCAGGTTCTGGGTCGATGACACAAGAACAAGTTGATGCTGATGCTCTGTCTGCCACAGCAGGCAATTTCGATAGAAATGATATGCGTGTGGGCAATTCGGATATCAAAAATGCCAGCTTTTTTGTGAATGGAGAGTATCAACTTAATAGTGAGATTACTTTTTATGCAGCATCTGGGTACACGAATAAAGTTGGGGAGTCTGCAGGCTTTAATCGGTTGCCATCAGCAACTAGTCAAATTGATTTAACGCTTTATCCCAACGGGTTTCTTCCCTTAATTAATACTCGCGTGAATGATTATTCTCTCCTAGGAGGGATTAAAGGAAAGTCTGGTGCGTGGGATTATGACATCGGGCATGTATTCGGAATCAATACCATTGATTTTAACACTTCTAACACATTAAATGCTTCTTTGCCTGCTGGTACTAGCCCTGCTAGCTTGTATTGTGGACAATTATCTTTTATTCAAAATACCACCACTTTTGATATCGATCGTAAATTTGACTTTACGGGCTTGTTAACCTCATTGAATACAGCTTTTGGTGCAGAGTATAGAACAGATAATTTTCAAATTGCTGCAGGTGATCCTCTCGCTTATTCTTTTGGAGGTGTTACTGGAAAAATACCCGGTGCACAGGTATTCCCAGGGTTTCAGCCAGCACCCAAAAATGCTTTGGACAAATCTAGAAATAACACAGGCGTGTATGCTGATTTTGAAGCGGAGTTTGGTCCAAGGCTATTATTAGGAGCTGCTGGTCGTTTTGAAAACTACAGTGATTTTGGATCTAACTTTTCGTATAAATTTACAGGCCGTTATAAGTTTTATAAAGACTTTGCTGTCAGAGGAGCTATTGCTACAGGCTTCCGTGCCCCTTCATTGCATCAGCGTTATTTCAATAATGAGAGTACGCAATTTGTTAACGGAATACCACAGCAAGTGGTGACAGTAAATAACGATAATCCCATTGTTCGCGCATTTGGTATCGGATCATTAAAAGCAGAAACATCCAATTCATATAGCTTAGGTTTAACGGGTAAAATTTCGCAACTACTTTCTTTTACAGTGGATGCTTACCAAATTGAGGTAAAAGATCGGATTGTTTTATCCAGTCAATACGTACGCGAATCTACTCCATCTGGTCCAGTGAACACTATATTAAATAGTGCGGGTGTGTCGCCTAATATTAATAGTGTTCAGTTTTTTTCAAATGCTGTTTCAACTAAAACGAGAGGGTTGGATATCGTGTTAACCAATCGTTTGGATGTTGGTTCTAAAGGAGATAAGTTAACACTTTCTGCCGCTCTAAACTTTAATGATACGAAAGTAGGCGACATCAATACTTCCAATCTAATTGCCAATAATTCAACTTTGACAACCAACTTGTTCAATCGCTTGGAGCGTTCTCGTTTAGAGGTGTCAGTGCCTAAAAGTAAAATCAACTTGAGTGCCAATTATACCACTTCGAAATGGGGCGTATTGCTTAGAGCGGTTCGTTTTGGAGAGGTTAGCTACGTGAATGCGAAAGATCCTAATGATTCAGCTAATAATTTACCCTTAGCAATCGATCAAACGTTTGCTGCAAAGTGGGTGACGGATTTGACAGTTAATTATAAATTCACCAAAGAATTAGGTTTCGCAATAGGCGTGAATAATGTGTTCGATGTGTATCCTGATGAAGCATACATAGATCCTAGAAATAATGTAAACAATCGGAACAATTATACGACTTCCAGAGATAATACATTTAATGGCCGGTTCTTATACAGTCGAAATGTTCAGCAATTTGGTTTCAATGGCCGTTTTGTCTTTGGTAAGATTTCGTATACGTTCTAGCAGTATAAAGAGCTTGGGCACAAGTGCCCAAGCTCTTTATACTGAATTGAGTCACCCTAGAAGGTTGATATAAAAAGGTACATTGGCGAGTTGAATCTGCGTATTCTTCATTAAAAAATAAAAATGAAACAAAGTCATATTGTTTGCTATATCGTATTTCTGTTGGTGAGTGGCGTTTTTTACAGTGTAAAATCCCAACCTGTGCTAAAAGGAAAAATAGTTGACACACAGGATACTTCTCTGCCTGGTGTTTCTGTTAAAGTGGCGGGTGCAGGTGGAACTTCTACCGATGCCAATGGAGAATACGCCATTAAATTGGCTAATGGGAATTACGTTGTTACATTTTCGTACATAGGTTACAAAAGTGAGACGCGTAAAATAACAATCACGGGAGTTGATGTCGTGCAGAATATAACATTGGTATCTGCTGAAAACCAATTGGGCGAAGTCGTCGTTTCTGTAGGTAGTAGATCCAGCCAGCGTACCATCATCGATAGCCCTATCCCCATTGATATTATTGGGGCCTCTGATATTAAAAGTACTGGACAGGTTTCTTTTGATAAAGCCTTACAATATAGAGTCCCCTCTTTCAACACGGTAAATACTCCCGTACAGGATGCTACGTCTTTATTAGATCCTTACGAAATTCGGAATATGGGCCCAAGCCGTACGTTGATTTTGATTAATGGGAAAAGAAAAAACCTCAGTGCGCTAACTTACATTCAGCCATCTCCAGGAAGAGGAGAGAATGGTGCAGATATAGGAGCCATCCCCACTGATGCCATCAAACGAGTAGAGATTTTGCGAGATGGGGCCTCTGCTCAGTATGGTTCTGACGCCATTGCTGGGGTGATGAATATTATACTGAAGGACAAATTTGAATATGGGTTTGCAACATTAAATTCAGGTGTAACGAGTAAGGGTGATGGACACATGTTGGGTGTTAGTATTAACAATGGATCGAATATAGGCGAGAAGGGATATGTTAATTATACGCTCGATTTTCAACGTACAGCCATGGCTAACCGACCGGGAACTATTGACGTTGATGCCGAGATTGCATCCTATCCTGCAGCTAATCCAGCTGATATTAAGAGCTTTTTAGCACAATATCCCGATGGTAGAAATATCAATGCTGCTCCGGAAAACTCATCTACCAAATTTTTAATTAATGGGGGCTTTCAGGTTGGCGAGTACTCCGAACTATATTATAATGCCGCCTATATTTATAAGAAAGTAAATAGTTTTGCCAACTACCGTGCTCCATATAGAATAGGAGATCCCTACAATTTATTGCACGACTCGGGCAGCCCATATATCGGATTTGTCCCCACCTTTGAAGGTGATCTGAACGACTACCATGCCACAGTGGGCTTGCGTTCAGAAAGCAATGGTTGGAAAACAGACATGAGTTTTATCACAGGGGGCAATCAACAATTATATACTGTAAACACTACGCTCAACCCAACTTTGGGTGCCAATAGTCCCATCAGTTTCAAGCCAGGAGGATATTCCTTTAGCCATCATGTGGGAAATATAGATGTATCTAGGAGATTAAATGAGCAGCTTCACCTGGCTTTTGGTTCAGAGTTTAGAGTTGAAACGTATGAAATTATGGCCGGAGATCAAGCTTCTTATACGGGGGATGGTGCTCAATCTTTCCCAGGTACAGACCCCAAAAATGCGATCTTCGCTAATCGATACAATTTTGGAGGCTACCTTGATTTGGCATACGATGTGACCAAAAACTTTTTGTTAAATGGTACCGCTCGCTTGGAGCAATACAGTGATTTTGGCAATGCATTTGTTTGGAAATTGAGCTCTCGGTATAAATTAGATGAAGACCAGGTGGTATTCCGGTCTTCTGTCTCTTCAGGCTTTAGAGCGCCTTCTTTGCAACAAATCAATTTGCAGGGCGTTCAAACGACCTTTACCAATGGTACTCTTGAAAATCAAGGAATTTTCAATAATAACAGCACACAAGTAAAAAAATTAGGGGGGGCAAAACTTAAACCGGAGAGATCCATAAATTTCACTGCTGGTATAGGGCTCAATCCAATACCTAATTTTAGTGTGACGTTAGATTATTACAACATTCGGGTGAATGATCGAATTATTTTGAGTTCTAATATTGGAGCCGTTTCTCCAGCGACACCCGCTTCAGCCGGATTAAACCAAGTGTTAACTGCAAATAATGTTACTACACTTAACTTTTTTGTCAATGGGATAGATACCCGTACGCAGGGCCTTGATTTTGTGGCTAATTACAGAAATGTCGAATTAGGCCCAGGCAAACTAGGCATTAGCTTATCTGGTAATTATACACTAGAAAATAAAGTTTTAAATGTGCTCAATCCTCCTTTGATTGCGGCAGCTGATAAAACGGTGCTTGATCAAACTAATTCGGCATTACTGCTCACATCCAGGCCGAAATACAAAGGGATTGTAGGGTTTGACTATAGAATAGGCAAATGGGGCATTACTTTGTATAACACGATGTTTGGTCCAACAACATTCCATGATGGAGATAATGGACTTGATCCTAATTTGAATACTGAATTTAAAACTAAAGTAGTAACAGACTTAGGAGCAAGTGTTCAATTGATGAAAAATCTAACTTTTGCTGCTAATATTCAAAATCTATTCAATGTATTGCCAAAATGGAAATTTGTAGCACTAAATGCCATTGGACAAGCCATCTTGAATGATCCAGTCCAAGTTAGAAGTCAAACAAATGCCCTTACTTTTAATGGAAAGTATGCAACTATGACTTACAATGGCTCACATTTTAGTCAACTTGGAACGACATTTTCAGCAAGCTTAAATCTGAAATTTTAATTGCCGCCTGAAGGCTTCTCAATTAAACAAACTGCATAGGCGACCAATCCTTCTTCTCGACCAATGAACCCCATTTTTTCATTGGTAGTGGCTTTGATAGAGATGTCCTCATCACTGATGCCCACTGCATTCGCTATGTTTTGCCTCATTTGAGGGATATGTGGATTTATTTTAGGAGCTTCTAAGCAAATCATCGCGTCGATATTGCCAACATGCCACCCTTTCTCTTTCAAAAGACGAATACACTCTTGTAATAAAATTAAACTGTTGATATTTTTCCAGCGTTCATCTTCATTTGAAAAATGATATCCAATATCTCTTAGGTTTGCAGCCCCTAGCAGTGCATCACAAACAGCATGCACAAGAACATCTGCGTCAGAATGGCCATAAGCTCCCGACTGATGATCTAGCTTGACGCCCCCTAATATAAATGGGTGTTGATTTTTTAGCTGATGAACATCGAACCCAAATCCTACTCTGATCTTCATGTGTATTGTAGTGGAATAATGATGAGTAAAGTGCCTCCTTGAAGGGTGTTTCTGTATCCTTTTATTTATTACTCATGTGTTGAAATTGTTTTTCTCAAGAATGGGCTCACTATTTCGTATCCTGTGCTCCGAAATTGAAGGAGATGGTGAATCGCAGTGTCCGTCCTAGCGGATTTTTTTGTGGATCAGCCAGTATGTAAGCTGCATCTAGGCCAAAAGACTGGTAGCGAAACCCCGCACCTGTTGTTAAATACTGCCTGTTTCCCAGTGTTGAATCCTCGTGGAAATAGCCCAAGCGCAGCGCAAATTGCTGCTTTAGCCAATACTCGGTTCCCAGTGAGTAGGAAATATCTTTAAGCTGGTTAGAGCCATCTGAAAAAGATCCAAAAATAGAAGAGATCACAGAACTATTTGGGTCATTGTTGGCCGTGATGGGAACAAGTAATTTGTTCAGGTCTAAGGCTAATGTAAATTTACTATCGGCATCAATGTCAATGCTTGTGGCTCCACCTAACTTTAGATTAGTGGGCAAGCTGTACCGCGTACCATTGGTCGAATAACTGATTTTAGGGCCAATATTGGATACATTCATGCCAAAAGTTAATTCAGCTGTTTTTCCAAAGCGTGTGATCGGATTTTTATAATATGCGGATAAATCAGCTGCAAATCCAGTCGCTGGTTGACGTTCTTGGCCATTGATAAACTGTCCATTGCTAAAGCTAGATCGAATGTACCGAGCTGCGATACCCATGGAAAAGTTGTCACTAAATTGTCTAGCAAAGGCAAAGTCAATCCCAAGCTCATAAGGATTGTAAAGGCCTTGGCTCAGCCCACTTGCATCCGTTAATTGAATACTTCCTAGTGAAAAATAGCGTAATGATACGCCTATCACATTTTTATCGCTTATTCGATGATAGGCAGACAGGTATGATAAATTGATATCAGAAACGATACTTCTTAGCCAGGGGGCATAAGAAAGACTAACACTTGTCGGAGTTTCAGTAAATGCCAGCTTGGCAGTATTCCAATGAATCGAGTTTGCATCAGGGGATGTCGCAACACCAGCTTCTCCCATCGCCGCTGACCTCGAATCAGGGTTAATGAGCAAAAAAGGAACACCTGTTTGAATAATATTTTGTGCTCGGCCATCACTTAGTGTTCCTTCATTGACTGTTTGAGCTCTTATTGTAAAAGGGATTAGTGTAGTCATAAGTGTAAGGCCACAACTATAAATAATATTTTTTAGCATTTTTTTAAAGATTTTTAGAGAAATGATGTGATTTTATCAAAAAAATATATTTTGCAAAAATATTAAAATAATTTTTAAATATTTCTAATATTTCGTAGATTTAATATTAGAAATTAGCCAAATTTGTTTTACCCAGTAATTTGGTCGAATGAATGTAGTACATATTTTTGAGCTGTGGAAAAAATAGTATGAAAAAAATAGTTGAGCAGATACTGCGAAACGACATTAAATCGCAGCTTTGGGCTTCGATTGCTAACTTTTTTTTGTGTAAATGCCTAAACGTAAATAGGTTTTTTATTTTTGTGTAGGATCAATTTTTAATTTGGTGGACGATAAATTGCAAAAGATAAGAAAGCTAATTTCGGTACTTTTATATTTTTTGCTTTAATTTAATAGCTGATGTTACGCAGCCCCTATTTTTCATATTTATATGATAGACTATTTTTGCAAGATGGACAAAGCGAAGATTAGAGATTTATACACAGATTATTTGTTGTAAAGTTTGGGAAAAACTACGGCCACTGGCTTATCACGTTTATTAGACAAACTGGTGTCACACGATCAGA